>Ga0070698_100002347_pt1 | contig 20933 bp, 21 predicted proteins | sample KBSK1502metaG_FD_65477 | JGI IMG/M metagenome (GOLD analysis project Ga0070698, IMG submission 65477) | Corn, switchgrass and miscanthus rhizosphere microbial communities from Kellogg Biological Station, Michigan, USA - KBS K1-50-2 metaG | ecosystem: Host-associated > Plants > Roots >...
TTGAAGGAGATCGCCATGGCGACCACGCTGGAACGGACATCGACGAGCCGGCTACGCGGGCTGCGCTGCAGGGCGTGTCACGCTCTTCAGCCGGCGGACGACCGCTACGTGTGCGGCGAGTGCTACGGCCCGATCGAGCCGGAGTACGACCTCGAGGCGTTCGACACCGAGGCACTTCGCGACGAGATCGAGCGCGGCCCGCTCTCGCTCTGGCGCTACGCGCCGCTCCTCCCGGTCGCTGCGCCGCGCGGGCATTTCGCGGTGGGCTGGACCCCGCTCATCGAGGCGCCGCGACTCGGCGCCGCGATCGGCGTGTCGCGGCTCTTCGTGAAAGACGATTCGCGTAACCCCTCGCTCTCGTTCAAAGACCGGCCGGTCGCTGTTGCCCTCGCGCGCGCGCTCCAGCTCGGGCTGGACACGATCGCCTGCGCGTCTACCGGCAATCTCGCGGGCGCGGTGGCTGCGGCCGCGGCGCGCAACGGGCTCCGTGCGTTCGTCTTCGTTCCCGCGGACACGGACGAGGGCAAGGTCGCCGGAGCGGCCGCGTACGGCGCGACGGTCATCCGTGTCAATGGGACGTACGACCAGGTCAATCGGCTCTGCGCTCGTCTCGCGGACGAGGAGCGCTGGGGGTTCGTCAACTTCACGCTCCGTCCCTACTACGCGGAAGGGTCCAAGACGCTGCTCTTCGAGTGCGCCGAGCAGCTTGGGTGGCGCCTTCCCGACCACGTCGTCATACCGGTCGGTTCCGGGGCACTCCTCACGCGCACCGCGACCGCGGCCGCGCAGCTCCGCGGCACCGGCCTGGTCGATGACGGCGCTCTTCGGATCCATGCCGCCCAGCCGTCGGGCTGTGCGCCAGTGGCCGACGCGGTCCTCGATGGGTACCGGCCGGTGCGACCGGTCCGCGATCCCGTGACCGTGGCGCGCTCGCTCGCGATCGGCGCGCCCGCGGACGGTGACGGCTCGGTCGAGATCATCCGCGCGACCGGCGGATCCGCGGGATCCGTCAGCGACGACGACGTGCTCGAAGGCTGCGCGCTCCTCGCGAGCACCGAGGGCGTTCTCGCCGAACCGGCCGGCGGCGTGGTCCTCGCCACCGCGCGAGCGCTGGCGGCGCGCGCCGCGTTCGCCGACGACGAGTCGGTCGTCTTGTACATCACCGGCAACGGCTACAAGGGCACGCTCGCCGCCGGTTCGTTGCAGCCGGCGATCGCGGCGGACGCCGACCAGTTCCGCGCCGCCTACGCCGAGCTGCTCGCATGACCGTCACCGTCCGGCTTGCCGCTCCGCTGCGCGCGGCCGCCGGGGGCAACACGACGCTCGACTTCGACGTCGCCGATCTTCCCCAGCTTGCGAGCCAGATCGCGGAGCGCTATCCCGAGCTGGCCGCGCGGGTACTGCGTGACGGTGCCTTCGGTCGCTTCGTGAACGTCTTCATCGACGGCGAGGACGCGCGATTCCTCGCGGAGAACGATCTGCGGGGCAAGCGCACTGTCGAGATCCTGCCCGCGATGAGCGGCGGCGCGGTCGCGCCGCTCCCGGAACGCGCGCGCCGGGATGAGCACGAGGTGTACGGGTCGTTCATCGACGAGACGATCGGCATCGTCGCGCGGCAGACGCGCGACACCGTGTCGTTCGCCGTCGGATCGCCGTCGCGGGAGGCGCTCGATCTCGTCGGAGCGGACGATCTCGCGGCCACCGTGATCCGCCGCGAGGGCGCGAAGGCGCTCGGGTACGGCATCACCGAGGGAGAGCCGGACCTGCGCGACGTCATCGCCTCGGCTGCGCGCGACCGCGGCGTCTCGGCCGACGTGAGCACAGTGCTGGTCAGCGCCGGCGCGCTGCAGGCCATCGATCTCGCATGCCGCGTCTATCTGCGAACCGGCGACGTCGTGGTGGCGGAGTCTCCCGCGTTCGCGAACGCGCTCTCCGCGTTCCGCAACCACGGAGCCCGCGTGCTCGAGGTGCCCGTCGACCGCGAGGGCCTCGACGTGGCCGAAGCGGCGCGCCGGATCCGCAAGCTCGACGTGCGGCCGCGCATGTTCTTCGTGGTCCCGAACTTTCAGAACCCGACCGGCGAGACGCTCTCCTTCGAGCGCCGCGAGGCGCTCCTCGCCCTTGCCGCGAGCTACGACGCGGTCGTGGTCGAAGATGACCCGTACGCCGCCCTTCGCTACCGCGGCAGCGAGCTGCCGCCGCTCGCCGCGCTCGGCGGCGCCGAGGTCGTGTCGATCGGGACGTTCTCCAAGACGTTCCTTCCGGGGCTGCGCGTCGGGTGGGTCATCGCGCATACCGACGTGATCGCGCGAATGTCCCGCGCGAAGCAGACGATGGACTCGAGCACCGGCACGCTCGCGCAGCGGATCGTCCTCGAGTTCCACCGGCGCGGCGGCGTGGACGCGCACATCGAGAGGCTGCGTCAGCTCTATCGCGAGAAGCAGGAACGCGCGCGCGTCGCGCTCGCTCGCGAGCTCGCCGGGACCGGCATCTCGTGGAACGACCCGGACGGCGGGTTCTACTTCTGGGTTCGTCTGCCGCGGCACGTGAACGCGCGCGCACTGCTCGACGTGGCGCTGCAGGAAGGCGTCGCGTTCGTTCCCGGCGACGCTTTCACGATCGACGCCGATCACGCGAGCGCGCTGCGGTTTTCAGTCAGCGCGCCGACTCCCGACCGTACCGACGAAGGCGTGCGGCGGCTTCGCCGAGCGTTCGATCGCATCGCGTAGCGGCCATACTTTTCGCGTGGGCAGCACCCTGAGCGAGAAGGTCTGGGAGCGGCACGTCGTGCGGCGTGCCGCGGGCGAGCCCGACCTTCTGTACGTCGATCTGCATCTGATCCACGAGGTCACGAGCCCGCAGGCGTTCGAGGGCCTGCGCCTCGCGAAGCGGCGAGTCCGCCGGGCCGACCTCACGCTCGCGACGATGGACCACAACGTCCCGACGAACGACGAGCCGGCCGAGGACATCTCAGCTCGCCAGATCGCGGCGATGGCGCGCAACGCGCGAGAGTTCGGCGTCCGCTGCTACCCGACCGGCGATCCGAATCAGGGCATCGTCCACGTCATCTCGCCGCAGCTCGGGCTCACGCAGCCCGGTATGACGATCGTGTGCGGCGACAGCCATACCTCCACGCACGGGGCGCTCGGCGCGCTCGCCTGGGGCATCGGCACGAGCGAGATCGAGCACGTGCTCGCGACGCAGACGATCGCGCAGACGAAGCCGGGAACGATGGCGGTGACGGTCGAGGGCATGCTGCCCGCGGATTGCGCGGCGAAGGATGTGATCCTCGGCATCATCGCGCGGATCGGCACGGCCGGCGGGACCGGGAAGGTCATCGAGTACCGCGGTGCGGCGATCCGCGCCCTATCGATGGAGGGCCGCCTCACCATCTGCAACATGTCGATCGAGGGGGGCGCTCGTGCCGGCATGGTCGCGCCCGACGACGTCACCTTCGCATGGCTCGAAGGCCGCCCGTTCGCGCCGAAGGGCGGGCGGTGGGAAGAGGCACTCGTCGATTGGCGATCGCTCGCGACCGACGCGGGCGCGAGCTTTGACCGCGACGTCGCGATCGACGCGAGCACGCTCCGGCCCTACGTCACCTGGGGCACGAACCCAGCGCAGTCGGTCACGATCGACGGCGCCGTCCCCGATCCGGACGCGCTTCCGGCGGACGCGCGCGAGAGCGCGCGCCGCGCCCTTCAGTACCAGGCGCTCGCACCCGGAACCGCCGTTCGGGACATCGCGGTCGACGCCGTGTTCATCGGGTCGTGCACGAACGCGCGGCTCGAGGACCTCCGTCTCGCGAGCGAGGTCGTCCGCGGCCGCACGGTCCGCTCCGGCGTGCGCGCGCTCGTCGTGCCCGGATCGATGCGCGTGAAAGCGGACGCGGAGCGCGAAGGTCTCGATCGGATCTTCCGCGACGCGGGCTTCGAGTGGCGCGACGCGGGCTGCTCGATGTGCCTCGGCATGAACCCCGACGTTCTCCGGCCAGGCGAGCGCTGCGCGTCGACGTCGAACCGCAACTTCGAAGGCCGTCAGGGCCCTGGCGGACGCACGCATCTCGTTTCGCCCGCGGTCGCGGCGGCGACCGCGATCGCGGGACACTTTGCGCTGCCGGCGGACCTTTAGGTGGAGCCGGTGCGCGTCGTTTCCGGTCGAGCGCTCCCGCTCGGGCGCGCCAACGTGGACACCGACCAGATCATCCCGAGCCACTGGTTGAAGCGAATCGAGCGCACGGGGTACGGGCCCGGACTCTTCGAGGCCTGGCGCAAAGATCCGTCGTTCGTGCTCAACGACGATCGCTTTCGCGGAGCGAGCATCTTGATCGCCGGCGCGAACTTCGGCTCGGGTTCGTCTCGGGAGCACGCGGTGTGGGCGCTTCAGGAGACCGGGTTTCGCGCGGTGATCGCGCCGACCTTCGCCGACATCTTCAAGAGCAACGCCATCAAGAACGGACTCGTCCCGGTCGAGCTCAGGTCGGATACGGTGTCGCGGCTCCTCGCCGCCGTCGAGGCGGATCCGAAAACCGTGATCACGGTGGACGTCGCGCTGCGGACCGTCGCCGGCCCCGGAGTGAAGGCGTCATTCCCGCTCACCGACTTCCTGCAGACGCAGCTGCTCGAGGGGCTCGATGAGATCGCGCTCACTCTGCGGCACGAGCCCGACATCGCGGCATACGAGGCGAAGCGCGCGGAGTGGCTCCCCCGAGTCCGTTAGCGCAACTGCGATAGCGTCCTGCCGTGCGTCCCTTCCGCTTCGCGACCACGGTGACCCGCGGGCGGTCCGCGGAACACTGGCGCGAAGTCGCGAAGCGCGCCGAGGCCCTCGGCTACGACGCCTTGCTCATGCCCGACCACATCACCGATCAGCTCGCACCCATTCCGGCGCTGGCCGCTGCGGCGGCCGCGACGATCACGATCCGCATCGGCAGCTTCGTCTTCGACAACGATTACCGCAATCCGGTGATGCTCGCGAAAGAGGCGACGACGCTCGACCTTCTATCGGACGGTCGTCTCGAGTTCGGGATCGGTGCCGGATGGAGCAGAGGTGATTACCGGCAGCTCGGTATCCCGTACGACGCGCCGAAGGTGCGCGTCGATCGGATGGAGGAAGCGGTCACCCTGATCAAGCGTCTTTGGACGGAGGAGAAGGTGACGCACGAGGGACCGCACTACCGCGTCCGCGACGCCACGGTCCTGCCCCGACCGACGCAACGTCCGCACCCGCCGTTGATGATCGGCGCGAGCGGCCCGCGGATGCTGCGGATAGCCGCGCGCGAAGCGCAGATCATCGCATTTGTTCCCTCGCTCAACCGGCTTGGTCTGTCGACGCTTCGGTCGATGGGGACCGAGTCAGTGGAGAAACGCATCGCAATGCTCCGGCGCACGCCGCGTTTTTCTGAGATCGAGCTCAACGTCATCGTCTTCGACGCGGCCGTGACCGACGCGGCGCGGTCGATCGTCGACGCGCTGACCGCGCGCCTCAAGTCGGTGGCAACCGCGATCCTCGACTCGCCGTTCTTGCTGTACGGCTCGCGTGCGTCCATCGTCGAGGACCTCCTTGCCCGGCGCGAGCGCCTGGGGATCAGCTACTTCGCGATCCCGGGCCGCGTCATGAGAGGGTTCGGCCCGGTCGTCGCGGCGCTGCGGGGGAAATGACGGCACGGCATCCGCCCTGCAGCGATCGCCAAGCATGTTGGATCTCAGATGCACGGAGTGCGGCCAGAGCTTCAAGACACCGGCGGAGCTCGAAGAGCACACCGACCGCCTTCATCTCATCAGCAAGAAGGGTGGCGACGGGGTCGCGCCCAACCCGCCGAACGACAGCCGCCGCCGTTAGCTAGGGCCGCGTGGGACGCGGCGTGACGGTGGGGACCGGGGTGAGCGGCAAGGTGCGCGTCGGGACCGGCGTCGGTGGCGACGGCGCCTCGGTCGGCGGGGCCGTACGCGGGATCGCGGTGACGGCCGAAGGGCTCGTCGACGGCGACGCTGATGTTGACGCGGACGGGCGTGCGGAAGGCGCCGCCACCTGCTGCGAGGAGATGACGGCCGCACCGAGCAGGAGCAGCGCGACGAGCGCGATCGCGGCGAACACCGTGAAAACCGTCGACCAGCGATCCGCCGGCCGCCGGGGCGCGACGGGACGCGACAGCGGGGCCACGTTCGTTCCGGCAGGCGGCCGTTCCAGCTCGGCGGTCGCGTCGGGATCGGGGCGCGGCGGTTTTTCCTGCATTGTGACGGTGGACCGCACGCGCCATGCCGAACGGTCGGACGCTCGACAGGTCGGCCGCTAGGCGTGATGGAGCGCGCTGGCGACCTGGTTTCCGAGTACCGCGAGACCGACGATCAGGATGACCGCGAGGAACATGACGCCGACGAGATAGTCGACCAGACCGTCTCCGCTCGTGTCCTTCCCCATGCCTGGTGAACGGGACGATCGCAAGCCGTGTGTCTCCCCCGACCGGGGGAGGGGGCCTAGACGAAACGCTCCGCGCGCCACTCGATGCCGAGCTCGCTCGGGGGCGCCATGTAGCCGAGGAGCGCCGATGACGCGACGACCGCCGGGCTCGCGAGATAGCCGAGGCCGCCGACGCCCATGCGGTTCGTCCAGTTGCGGTTGAACGACGTGATCGCGCTCTCGCCCTTCTTGAGCGCGTCGGGTCCCTGGCCGAAGCACGGCCCGCACCACGACTCACGGATCTCCGCGCCGGCGGCGCGGAAGACGTCGGCGATCGACTCGCCGCCGAGTCGCGGATCGGTCTTCTCGATGTCGCGTTTCACGCCGCCCGACCCGGGGAAGACGACGAACTCCTTCACCGCGCGGGTCGTCCCCTTCGCCCGCGCCGCGCGCAGCACGAGTGCGGCCTCGAGCAGATCGCCGTACCCGCCGTTCGTGCAGGAGCCGATGAACGCCTTGTCGAACGCGAGCCGCTCGCGCGCGATCTCCGTCGCCGGGAACGCGTTCGCCGGACTGAACGGCTTCGCGATCAGCGGGACGACCTCGGAGAGATCGAGTGTTTCGTCGATCTCGTATCGCGCATCCGCACCCGGCGCGAACCGGGGGTAGGGAAGCTCGGTCGCGCCCTTCTCGCGGTACCACGCGTACGTGAGGTCGTCGGGCGCAAAGATGCCATTCAGGGCCTCGCCCTCGGCCATCATGTTCGCGATCGTGTTGCGGTAGCTCATCGGAAGCTGACTGCGCTGATCCACGAACTCGACGCTCATTCCCTGCGCCTGCTTCTGTCCCCACCGCGCGAGCAGCGCGAGCACGACATCCTTACCGCTCACCCACGGCTGGAGCTTCCCTGTGAAGACGACGCGGCGCTGCTTCGCGACGGTGAAGTACACGTACCCGGTCGCCCATCCGAACCCGAGCGTGGTCGAGCCGACGCCGTAGCCGAGCGCTCCGTACGCGCCGTACGCGCGGCTGTGCGAATCCGCGCCGGGGATCAGCGCGCCGGGAAGGACGAGCTTCTGCTCCGGGAAGTAGAAGTGGAAGATCCCGTCGCCCGGCGTCGCGTAATGCGGCTTCCGGATGCCGTGCCGTTCCGCGAACTCGCGGCCAATGCCGGTCTGCTTGTCGTCGGCCTCCCGGTGGTTGAACACAAAGTGGTCGTTGGCGATCGCGATCTGGCGCGGACGGATCGTGTCGCCGCCGGTGATCTCGTTGAAGGTGTGGATCGAGAACGGCGCGGTCCCGTCGGAAGCGGGGAGGAGATCGGCATACACACGCAAGGTCGCGCCCGGTCGCACCGCCGCGTCCTTGTCGACTCGATGTGCCCAGAGGATCTGCTCCGTGGACGTGAGCCGTCGCGCTGTGTCGGCATCCGGCCAGCTCACGTCGGGCGCGCGGCGGACGGACTCGGGGAACTCGCGGCGGCCGATCTTGATGATCCCGCCGGAGCGCCGGATCTCCTCCTCCTGCGGCGAGAGCGCGGCCGGCTCGTAGGTCTTGCCGCGCGTCTCGTTGGTCAGCTTTCGGGTCTTGGGATCGAACGAGAGCGTGTCCCCTTCCTGCGTGTCCTCGACGGCCTCGCGGCTCTGGACGACGGTGAGTCCGAGGTTCAGCGCGTTGCGGCGGAAGATGTCGCCCATCGCGGCGCCGCACACGATGACCATCTCGAGCCCGGCCTCGTCGGCCACGCCCTTCAGTCCGGCTGGACTCATCTCGCGCGAGCTTCCGATCGCGAAACGGTCGCCGGCGATGACGAAGGTCTCGCCACGGTGCACGCGCTCGCGAAAATTCGGCATGAGGTAGCGGAACGACCCGGCCTTCCAGCGCGCGTCGAGGGTGTCGAGGCTCTCGGAGACGCAGTCATCCGCCGGCGTGATCTGGTCCGTGTCGATGGCGTCGAGCTTCTTCCCCGGGACCTTGGGATCCCAGAAAATGAGCGCCTTCCCGCGGATTTGCTTTCCCTCGTTCGATCCCGACGACCGGTCGGCCGCCACCGGATCCGCGACGCGTGCCCCCGGGATGAGGCGCGCCCCCTCGACCGCCTGCATACAGCAATGGTCGCACGCCCTCCCGCCCGCCTATGCCACCATGCGCGCGATGTGCTGCGTGCTGGCCCTGCTCGCGTTCCTCGGGCCACGCCTGGCGATCTTTCTCCTCTGGCTACTCACGAGCTACATGAGCCGGGCATTCGACAGCTTTCTTCTGCCGTTCCTCGGATTCCTTTTCCTGCCCTGGACGACGATCGCCTTCGCCATCGCGAATAACGAATTCGGCGGAGCCAATGGCATCGGCATCCTCGTCGTCGTGATCGGGTTGCTCGTCGACATCGGAGTGCTCGGTGGAGGGGCGCGGGGACGCCGCTAGAGCCGCAACTTCCAGTTCTGACCGACGAATCGCTCTCCGAAGCCCCGGTGGCGTTCGCTCTTGACCGCGAGCTGCTGCTTTGACTCACTTAACTATTTGCGTCTGCGCAGTACCGCCCGGTCGTGTGAGAAGTGGATGCGGTCGGCATTCAGGGAACGCAGCCGCTGGATCGTCGAATCGGCCGGACCGGTTGCGAAGGAGCGCGCGTCCTGCGCCGCCTGTCCGACGATGAGCACGAGGCCGTCGCCGACGCGCACCGTGACCGACTGGTGTCCGGGCGTGTGGCCTGGAGTCGCCAGGACGCTGACGCCGTCAACGATCTCGCGATCGCCTTCGACGGCCTCGTACCGGGCGTTCGGAAAGTCGACCCACTCGACGACCGTATGCCCTTCGCGCAACGCGAGGTCGAGCTCCGCCTGCTGGACGTGAATCGGCACACCAGGGAAGGCGCGGTTCTGTCCGCAGTGATCGAAATGCAGATGGCTGTTGACGATCGCGCGAACTGCGTCGGCGTCTAGCTTCGCGCCGCTCAGCGCCTCCCGGACATCGCGGCTGCGCGGGCGGTAGTTTTCGTCGACCCATTCGTTGCCCTCACCGATCCCCGTGTCGACGAGGATGATCCCCTCCCGATGCCGGACCGCGAACGCGAGGACCGGACCGTCCTGGCCGGCGAGCGGATGCGAGGCCGGGTAGGTCACATCCGCGAGATGGAGGGGGATCACGTCGTCGGGCGTCATAGCCGCGTCATCGTGCCTCTTTCGCTACAGAAGGCCTCGAACGACCGTCAGATGGGCATCTCACGAGGTGGCGAGACGTTACGTTCTACGGGTATGGGTTCGTCGCGGCGTGCCCCAAGTGTGAACCTGTGGCTGGCCCTCGGGACGGTCTATATCGTTTGGGGCTCGACCTACCTCGCGATCGCCGTCGCGGTCCAGACCCTGCCCCCGTTCTTGTACTCAGGGGTTCGCTTCACCTTGGCGGGGCTGATCCTTTCCGCCTGGCTCGCCTTTCGACGTGTCAACCTGCGCATTTCGCGCCGCGAGCTCGGCGGTGCCGCGGCCGTGGGGATTCTCATGCTCGCCGGAGGCAACGGCCTGGTGAACCTTGGCGAGCGGACTGTGCCGTCGGGCGTGGCGGCTCTCATCGTCGCTTCGATCCCGCTCTGGATCGTCGTATACCGGATGGTCGCTGGCGAACGCGTCAGGGGGGATCTCCTCTTTGGCGTGTTGCTCGGCCTCATGGGCGTGGCGATCCTCGTGGTACCCGGCGGGTTGAACGGAACGATCGACCCCGCCGGCGCGCTGATCCTCTTCGGTGCGACGCTCTCCTGGGCGCTCGGGACCTTCCTCTCGCCGCGCCTTGCGACGCCGCGCAACGCGCTCGTTTCGACGGCGTACCAGATGCTCGCGGGAGGCATCGTCCTTCTCGTGGTCGCGCTCGGGAATGGCGAGATCGCCCAGTTCAACCCCGCGACTTATTCCGTTCGATCCCTCATCGCATTCGCGTATCTCGTCATCTTCGGCTCGCTGATCGCGTACACGGCCTACACATGGCTCCTGCAGAACGCGTCGGTGTCACTCGTCTCGACATACGCATTCGTGAACCCGGTCGTCGCTGTAGTGCTCGGTGCGCTCATCCTCGCTGAGCCGATCACGTCGACGATCGTGATCGGCGCCGCGGTCATCGTGGTCGCGGTCGCGTACATCGTCTTCAGGCAGAACGTCGCGCGGCGTGCCGAACGTCTCGCGCCTGCCGCGGAGGCCGCGGACTAAGAAGGCCATTGCCGCACGCTGCGGTGTCGATGTGATCGCGGTAGGCATCGATACCCGTGCCATGCCGATGCGTTTGCTCTATCCGGCGAGCCGGCGCAGCTCCTCGTCGCTCAGCAGCTGATCCGCGGCCTTGGCCGCAGCGAAGATCCGGTCGATCCGTTCGCGCGTCGCCTCGATGCCGCGTGATTCGAGCCAGTAGACGACATTGGACTCGCCGCTCATCGGCCCTACCTCGATCCGCTGCTCGCGGCCGAGCACAGATGCGGGGACCGCGCTGTACACCCGGTCGGCGAGCGCGCGATCGCCTTTGCGGAGCGCCTTGATCACGGCGGCGGCGTGCACGCCTGTGCCGGTGCGGAACGCGTCCGAGCCCATCGCCGGGTAGTTCGGGGGGATCGGGATACCGCAGTGCTCGGCGACGAGTGCCGTGTATTCGACGAGCGGCGTGAGGTCGCGGTCGATGAGCCCCCAGAGCTGCAGGTTCACGAGGAGCTGGTCCATCGACGAGTTGCCGACGCGCTCGCCGATTCCGAGGGCGCAGCCGTGCACACGGTCGGCGAGCGCGGTCGCGGTCAGCGCGTTGATCGTGCCGAGCCCGCGGTCGTTGTGACCGTGGAAGTCGATCTTCACCGAGCGACCGCGGACGACGTCGTCGCGAACGAACGTGAGCAGGTTGCGCACGCCTTCCGGTGTCGCATGGCCCGCCGTGTCTGACACGCAGATGCGCCTCGCACCCGCTCCGATCGCCGTGTCGTAGAGCTTCTGCAGCGTCTCCGGATCGGCACGCGTCGTGTCCTCGGTGACGAACATGACCGGCAGGCCCGCCTTCACGAGCGTCGCCACGCTCGTCTCCACGCTCTTCAGCATGCCGTCGATCTTCCAGTCCTCCGCGAAGCGGCGGATCGGCGACGAGCCGATGAACGCGCTGCTCTCGATCGGGATGCCGGCTTCGGTCGACGCCTCGATCGCGGCGCGCACGTCGTCGGGATGCGTGCGGATCGCGACGTTCGGACGAAGGCGCTTGAGCTTCGTCGTTTCCTTGGCGAGCGCGACGATCGCCGCGCGCGCCTGCGGCGACGCACCGGGTAGGCCGATGTCGGCGCTATCGATCCCGAGGTCGTCCATGAGATGGAGGAGACGCTTCTTGACGTCGAGCGGCGGGTTGCGGATCGAGGGGCCCTGCAAACCGTCGCGGAGCGTCTCATCGTCGAGCTCGACCGCGCGATAGTCCGCGCGGGCGGCGCGGCCATCGCGATTCCAGTCGTAGATCAGCTTGTCGAGCTCCGTCTCCACGCGACGTATGGTGCCTCAGCGGGCTGTCGGCTCCGGGAGCGCTCGCTATCGGATCGCCGGCGCGGAACGGTCGCTGACGTACTTGAGCAGGGCGAGGTCTCCCGTATTGAAACCCGCGTGCCGCGAGACGCTGAAGGAATAGGTCGTCGCGACCCCGCCGAACGTCCGCGCTTGCAGCTCGTCGCGAAGCTCAGTTGGGTCGATGCTTTGGGCGGCGGCACTCGACAGGAGCGCCAGCGCGTCGAACGCTGCTGCGGCGACGCTCGTCGCTGGGCCACCGGCGCGGTCGGCGTAACCCTGGAGGAAGCTCGCGCGGGCAGGGGTGGTGATACCGGACGCTGTCCCTACCCAGCGGGAGCCCGGCCAAATCGCGAACGGCGCGGCCTCGCGCAGATCGCGGATCTCGCCGAGTTCGCAAACGTACGACAGGTAGAGCGCCGTCCCGGTCGTCACCGCGCGCGCGGCCTCGATATAGGACCGCGGGGCTCCGGCGAGGAACACGACGGGCGTCGTCACGAGGAGCGGCCGGAGCTTTTGCGCGGCGTCCCCTGCTGTGACCGTCAAGATGTTCGCCTTGACCTGACGCCGCGCGAGCTCCTTCGTTAACGCGAGGCGCTCGACGATCGCCGTCGTCGACTCATCGCTCACGACAAGGTCGGAGCTGAGGACCGATCGGACGGCGGCGTCGTCGAGCACCGAGCGCGCGAGCTGCGCCGGCGTCGGCGCCAGCGCGAACGACCAGCCGCCCCCGCCACGCGTTGCCGGATCGGGGATCGGGAGGGTGAACAGCACGGGCGCTTGCGCGAGCTGGACCGCCGCAGCGAAGGCCTCGTCGTAATCGACCGGGACCCCAACGACGATCGCGTTCGCGCGATCTTCGACGGCCGCACGCCGAAGCTCGAGGGCGGTCTTCGCCGGACTGCCTGCGACGTCGACGATCTTCAGCTTCACGCGGGGCGCTGCCGACGCGTGCTGATCGACCCAGAGCTGCAGCGCATCGCGCTGCGGCGCGCCGTTCGGCGCGCGCGATCCCGAAAGGTCGAGGAGCGCGGTCACGTTGAGCGCGTTCGGGTCGCGGGTCGGCGCGGGGGTCGGAGTCGCTGAGGGATTCGCCGCCGTGCACGCGCCCACGAGCACGATGAGCGCGACGACGAGCGCCGCCTTGCTAGGCGCGCGTCCCATCCGGAAGCGGGTTGTCAGCGTCGTAGACGTGGGTTGCCGCGTCCTCAGGACGCGGATCGGGCTCGCTCTCGGCCTGGGCGATGGCCTTCTCGATCTCATCGCCGAGCGCCGCCCGCATCGCTTCGAGCTCCTGCTCGGTCACGCCGGCGGATAGGAGGTATGCGAACGCGCCCTTCACCGGGTCTTTCGCGCGCCATTCGTCGACTTCCGCTTTCGTGCGGTAGCGGCTGTCGTCGTCGTCGCTCGTGTGCGGCTGGTAGCGATAGCACTTGAGCTCGACGAGGCTCGGGCCGCCGCCCGCCCGCGCACGGTCGGCGGCGATCTTCGTCTTCTCGTAGCTGTCGAGCATGTCCATCCCGTCGGCCACGTGTCCAGGCATCCCGTACGCCGCGGCCTTCTCGGCGATGTCCTTCACCGCGGTCTGCCGCTCGAAGCGCGTGGAGATCGCGAGCAGGTTGTTCTCGATCACGAACACAACGGGAAGCTTGTGCACCGACGCGAAGTTCATCGCCTCATGGAAGTCACCGGTGCTGGTGGCCCCATCGCCGCCGAACGCGAACACGATGTACGGCTCCTTGCGGAGCTTCAGAGCGAGCGCGAGGCCGACGGCGTGGGGGAACTCGGTCCCGACGCACACCGAGCGCGAGACGATGCGGCTCTCCGGTGAGCTGAACATGTTGAGCACCGCTCGGCCGGCCGAGTTCGGGTCGGTCGCCTTCGCGAACACGCTGCGGAACTCGTCGAGGGCGCTGAAACCGAGCACGAACGCGACGCCCATGTCGCGGTAGTAGGGGACCGTCCAGTCTTTTCCGCGCTGGATACACCACGCGGCGCCGATTTGCGCTCCCTCGTGCCCGTCCGTGCCGGCGCCGAACGGCGTCCGGCCCATGCGGTTCAGCTGGAGGATCCGCTCGCTCACCATCCGCGTCATGAGGACGTAGCGATACATGCCCTTCACGTCGTCCAGCGAGAGGCCAAGCGCCTCGTGACGGGTCGCGCTCCCCTTGCGCGTGGTGACCGCCATCAGGGACTCATGCTAGCGGGCGTGTCGCCACAAGAAACCCGCGAGCACGATGAGCCAGACGCCGAAGATCATGCGGAGCGGCAGGTCGGGAGGCGACATGGGAATCCCGGTCGGGGCGTATGCCGCGACGAGCGCGAAGCACGCGACCGCGAGCACCGCGGTGATCCATCCGAATGCGCGCGGCATCACACCGGTCTCGGCCCACAGCTTTCCGATCGTCCACCACCAGATCCCGCGCACGAAGAGAGCGGCCGGGATGAGGTCGGTATTCGCGGCTGCGCCGAGGCCGAGCGTGACGACGCTCGCGCCCGCGATCGTCCCGAGCACCGCGCCTGACCGTCGAAGCGGCTCGTGCAGCACGTGGACCGATGCGATCACCGGAAGAAGGAGCCCGTAGCCGACCGCGCCGAGCGCGAAATACCACGATGGGTAGAACCCGGGCGCGAACACCGGCGCGACCAGGTGAGAGAGTCCCGCGATAAGCGCCCACACCGCCGCCTTTTTGAGCGCGATCCGTTCGTGAGCGGGACCGTCTAGGACTTCTTCTTCCCCTGCTCGTCGTACTCGTAAAAGCCCTTGCCTGTCTTCGTCCCAAGCCGCCCGGCGAGGAACATCCGCCGCAGGAGCGGAGGCGGCGCCATGTACGCCTCTTTGAACTCGTCGAAGAACACTCCCGCGACGTGATAGTTGATATCCACGCCGGTGTAATCGATGAGCTCGAACGGTCCCATTGGGTAGCCGAGACCGAGCTTCACCGCGTTGTCGATGTCCTCTTTCGTCGCGACGCCGAGCTCGAGCATGCGGATCGCTCCGAGGAGGTAGGGGACCATCAGCCGATTCACGATGAAGCCGGTGGTGTCCTTGCACACCACGCCGGTCTTTCCGATCTTACCGACGAATTCCTTGAGCGTGGCGATCGTCTCGTCGCTCGTCGTGATCGCCTTCACGATCTCGACAAGCTTCATGATCACCGGGGGATTGAAAAAATGCAGTCCGGCAAATTGACCCGGCCGGCGCGTCGCCGCGGCCATCTCGACGATCGTGAGGCTCGATGTGTTCGAGCAGAAGATCGTCGCCGGGGGGCATACCGTATCGAGCTCGGCGAACAGCTTTTTCTTCGGTCCGATCTCCTCGACGATCGCCTCGATGACGAGGTCGCGGTCCTTGAACTCGGCGAGCGACGTCGTGCCTTTGAGACGGCCACGTGCTGCTTTCGCGTCATCTTCGGTCGTGCGCCCACTCTTCACCAGGCGGGCGAGCGAACCGTCGACCCGCTGGAAGCCTTTGTCCACGAGGGCTTGGTCGACTTCACGCACGAGCGTGTCGAATCCCGCCTGCGCGCAGACTTGCGCGATGCCCGAACCCATCTGACCGAAGCCGACGACGCCGACGCGCTGAATTGCCATCTGGCTTGGGACCTCCTGTGAGAGCGCGGTCAGCATATGACGGCCGAGCGGCCTAACATTTCTCCGTGCCTCCCATCACGTCAGCGGGCCGTAGCGTGCCGCGCGGTCCGGGGGAAACCGACATCGCGCTCACCGTGAACGGAGCGTCGGTGACGGTCAGGTCGGCACCACGGCGGACGCTCTTGGATACGCTGCGCGAGAGCCTCGCGCTCACCGGGACAAAGAAGGTCTGTGACGAAGGAACCTGCGGTGCGTGCACCGTTCTGGTGGACGGGCGACCCGTCTACGCGTGCATGACGCTCGCCATCACGTGCGAGGGAAAGTCCATCGAGACGATCGAGGGGATCTCCACGGACGGTGAGCTGCACCCGGTACAGCGTGCCTTCATCGACGCGGACGCGTTCCAGTGCGGCTTCTGCACGCCGGGCCAGATCATGTCGATCGTCGCGCTGCTGCGCGAGACCGCCGCGCCGACCGAGGATGACGTGCGCCGCGCGGTCGCCGGGAATCTCTGCCGCTGCGGCGCTTACCCCAATATCGTCAAAGCCGGCGTCTCGGCCGGACGAAGGAGGTCTTGATGCGAGCGAGGAGCGGCTTCGCCGCGACGAGCGGTCGCTACGCGCCCAGGGGCCCCTACCCCTGCACCAGCCGTGAGCGTGTCTCGGCGCAGCCGAGATTGAGCAAGAGGTCTTGATGCGAGCGAGGAGCGGCTTCGCCGCGACGAGCGGTCGCTACGCGCCCAGGGGCCCCTACCCCTGCACCAGCCGTGAGCGTGTCTCGGCGCAGCCGAGATTGAGCAAGAAGCCCTGATGCCGCGTGTCGTCAAGAGCCGCGAAGAGTTCGAGGGCGAGATCTTCGAATCGCTCGTCCTCGTGGAAGGCAGGGACCTTCCGGTCGCGGCCGCGGGGACCGAATTCACGGAGATCGCGAAATCGCGCCGCCGCGTCGACGGAGTCCAACGCGTCACCGGCCGTGCCCGCTATACGCAGGACGTCTATTTGCCCGGAATGCTCCACGTCCGCGTGCTGCGCAGCCCGTATCCCAGAGCGCGCGTGCGGCGGATCGACACGAAGAAGGCCGAAGCGCTCCCCGGGGTTCGCGGCGTGCTGCATCGGTTCAACGCGCCGAAAGCGGCGTTCCGCGGCGAGGAGACGATCTTCCGCGAGGAAGTGCGCTTCGTCGGTGACGAGGTGGCCGCGGTCGCCGCGGACGACGAGCAGGCCGCGGTCGAGGCACTCCGGCTCATCGAGGTGGACTACGAGCTCCTGCCGCACGTCGTCGACCTGGAGGAGGCGATCGGTGACATGGCCCCGCGCCTCGACCCGGACGGCAACGTCGCCGAGGCAGCGACGCACAAGCGTGGCGACGCCAAGCGTGGTCTCAAGGAGGCGGATTTCGTCGTCGACGCGACGTACCGCACGTCAACGCAGCTCCATAACTCGCTCGAGACCCACGGCGCCGTCGCGACGTGGGACGGCGAACAGCTCACGGTCTATGAGTCCACCCAGCACGTCTTCGGCGTGCGGCAGGGCCTGCGCACAGCGCTGAAGCTGCCGTTCTCGAAGATCCGGGTGCTGTGCGATTACATGGGTGGCGGTTTCGGGTCCAAAGGCGGCGTCGGCAAGTACTCGATCATCGCCTCGCTGTTTTCGATGCAACTCGGTCGCCCAGTCCGCTGCGTCCTCACTCGCGAGGAAGAGAACCTCGCGGCCGGCAACCGCTCGGCGACGCTTCAGCAGATGCGCATCGGCGGCAAGGACGGTCGCATCACCGCGCTCGAGCACACCTCCTGGGCGAATGTCGGGCAGGGCAAGTGGGTCGCCAACCCGACCGGCCCAACGAACACGCTCTACGACATCGCGAACCTCTTCTCGAAGTCATACAAGGTGGTCACCAACGCGGGTTCGCTCTCGGCTTTCCGCGCGCCCGGGTACGTCGAGGGGACCTTCGCGCTCGAGTCCGCGATCGACGAGCTAGCCGAGAAGATGGGCCTCGACCCTCTCACTCTGCGTCGCAAACACGCGGCCTCGCTGAAGGATCCGATGGTCGGGAAGCGCTACTCCGACAAGCACCTCATCGAGTGCTACCGCATCGGCGCGGCGGAAATAGGGTGGCAGCGTCGTCGCTCGGGCGGCGTTCGGGGCTCGGCGCCTCATCGCCGTCGCGGGATCGGGATGGCCACGCAGATCTGGGGTGGAGGCGGCGGTCCTCCCGCGTACGCGACCGTGCATGTGAATTCCGATGGGACCGTCGTGCTCACCACCGGAACCCAGGACATCGGCACCGGGACGCGCACGGTTCTGGCGCAGATCTGCGCCGACGAGCTCGGCGTCGAGCTCGAGGACGTTCAGGTCCGCCTCGGTGACACCGACAACCCCTACGGACCGATCTCCGCGGGGTCCCTCACGACGGCGTCGGTCGGGCCGGCGGTTCGCCTCGCCGCGCGCGACGCCCGCGAGCAGCTGCTGGGCGCGGCCGCCGGAGTCCTCGAGACGCCGAAGGCCGAGCTGCGTCTCGAAGGCGGCGTCGTCGTCACCAAAGGCGCGCGGACTCCGCTCTCCGAGATCCTCGGGAAGGTCGACAACAACACCGTGATCGGCAAGGGCGGCCGCTATCCGAATAACCCTGATGTTTCGCTCCGAACGTTCGGTGCTCATTTCGCCGAGGTCGAGGTCGACGTCCGCACCGGCGAGATAACCGTCGAGCACGTCGTCGCCGTGCACGACATCGGGCGGATCATCAATCCCACGACCGCACGCTCGCAGGTCGAGGGGGGTGTGCTCCAGGCGCTCGGCTTCGCTCTATCCGAGGAGCGCTTCGTTGACCGCGCGACCGGGCGCGTGATGAACGCCAATCTGGAGAATTACAAGGTGCCCACGGTGAAAGACGTTCCGACGAAGATCACGGTCAAGTTCGTCGATCGTCCCGACCGCAAGGCGAACAACCTAGGGGTCAAGGGCCTCGGTGAGCCGCCCATCATCCCGACCGCCGCCGCGCTAGCGAACGCGGTCGCGAACGCGACCGGTGCGCGCGTGCGGCACGCGCCCCTCACTCGCGCGCGCGTCCTTGAAGCCCTGGCCATCGCCGAGGCACGCTCTTGAACGCGTTCTCCTACGCCCGTCCACGCGCGCTCGCCGAGGCGCTGCGCATGCTCCGCAACGGCGCGATGGCGCTCGCCGGCGGGACCGACCTCATCGGCCTGATGAAAGACGGTCTGGCGCGGCCCGAGTCGCTGGTCGACCTCACCGGCATCGAGGGCCTGCGCGGCTGGTCCCACGCGAAAGGCCGCGGCCTTCGGATCGGGGCGCTCACGCCACTCGTCGAGCTCGAGACGAGCGACGCGCTCGCGAAGACCATGCCGATCGTTCGCGAGGCGCTGCGCGACGCGGCGACAGTGCAGCTCCGCACCATGGGCACGGTCGGCGGGAATCTCCTGCAGCGAAACCGATGCTGGTACTTCCGCGACGAGGGCACGGTCTGCTGGCTTAAGGGCGGCAACCGCTGCTTCGCGATCGACGGCGAGAATCGCTATCACGCGATCATCGGTGCGCGGGACTGCGTCATCGTGTCGCCGTCCGATCTCGTGCCCGCGCTCCTCGCCTACGACGCAGACATCGCGCTCACGAGCTCGCGCGGCACGCGGCACATGAAGCTCGGCGACCTCTTCATCGCGCCACACGGCCGAGAGCGACGCGAGCACGCGCTGCGCGCCGGCGAGCTCATCACCGAAGTGCGCGTCCCCGAGGCCGCGCTCGCTCGGCGCGGAACGTATCTGAAGGCGATGGACCGCAAAGCGTGGAGCTTCGCGCTCGTCTCGGTCGCGGCAGCGGCAAAGATCGAACGCGGCGTCGCGCGCGACGTTCGCCTGATCATGGGCGGCATCGCACCCGTTCCGTGGCGTGTGATCGCGGCCGAGAAGGGCCTCGAGGGAACAACGCTTGACGAGGCGGCCTGTGCCGACGCGGCCGACCGCATGCTCGCCGGCGCGACGCCGCTCCGCGACAACGGCTACAAGGTGACGCTCGGGCGCGAGCTGGTCCGACGGGCGCTACGCTCGCTCGTGGCGTGAACGCGACCGTCGTCGAGCGCGATCTGGTAGAGGCGATCGAATCGACCCTCTTCATCTATCCGGCTGTCCATGGCCTCTCGCAGGACCTCGGTATTCCCGGCCTGCGCGGTCGGGTCACGAAGCTCTCGCACCCGCTCGCAAACCTGTGCGGCGACGCGCGCTTCTCCGAGCGTGAGGCGAACTCGATGATCGAGAAAGTCCGTCAGCGCTACGGCGACCTCGCGTTTGGCTGGCTGACGGGGCCCTCCACTCGGCCTGGCGATCTCCCCGCGCGTCTCGAGGCGGCGGGGCTGCAGAACGTCGACAGCATCGCTGGCATGGCCCTTACCGACCTCACTTTGCCGATCGAGGTGGATCCGAAGACGCGGGTGCGAGAGATCAGCTGGCAGGATGCGATCGCGAACAGCGAGGTAATGGCGCGCGCCTACGGACTGCCGGTCGAGGTGATGCGCCTCTTCAACGAGATCGTCGCGCTGTCGGCCGATCGGATCAAGGCGCGCGCTTATGTCGGCTCGCTCGATGAGGACAAGATCGTCGCGTGGGCCTGGCTCGTGTATCTCCCGGAGTCGCCCACCGTTCTTCTGGGCGGTGCGGCGACGCTCGAGGAATACCGCGGTCATGGCCTCTATACGGCGCTCGTCGCGCGTCGGCTTGCCGACGCGCGAGCCGACGGCCGCACCGCCGCGGTCATCCAGGGCGACCGGCGTACGTCGGCGCCGATCTGCGCAAAGCTCGGCTTTCGCGAGATCTGCGGGTTGGAGATTTTCGCCTCGGCACACGACTAGTGCGTGCCGCTCGTATGGGCCTGGGCGCCGCTGGCCTATAATTCGGTCTAGACCGAAATAAGGTGGAGCTCTTTACCGCTCTCAGCGACCCCACGCGGCGTGCGATCATCCGCGCCCTCCGCAGTCGTGACATGACCGCCGGCGAGCTCGCAGACCGCTTTCCGCTCGCCCGCTCAACGCTGTCGGGTCACTTCAATGCGCTCAAGGCCGCTGGGCTCGTCATCGCCGAACGAAACGGGACGTCGATCGTCTACAGCCTCAACGTCTCGGCGCTCGAGGAGGCGGTCGGTGCGGTCATGGAGCTTCTCGGTGCCGGTCGAGCGCGCGGGAGCGCGCGGAAAGGTCGATGACCATGCGTACTTCGTGGCAGTTCGAGCTTCCGCAACTTCTGATTCTCTCTGGGCTGTTCGTCTGGGCGGGGCTGCTCTGGGCCAACTCGTCCGACGTCCAGATGATCCCGGTCAGGTGGGACGGACAAGGAAATGCGACAGGGTATGCCGGTCGCGAGGCCCTCTTCACTGTCCCCCTCGTGGCCCTCGCCACCTACCTCGTGCTTCGCTTCGCGCCGCTCGTCGACCCGCT
>Ga0070698_100002348_pt1 | contig 20917 bp, 21 predicted proteins | sample KBSK1502metaG_FD_65477 | JGI IMG/M metagenome (GOLD analysis project Ga0070698, IMG submission 65477) | Corn, switchgrass and miscanthus rhizosphere microbial communities from Kellogg Biological Station, Michigan, USA - KBS K1-50-2 metaG | ecosystem: Host-associated > Plants > Roots >...
ACGGTCCGCTCCGCATCCGCTCCGCGGACCGTGGGCCCGACCGCGTCTCGCTTCGCTCGGCGCGGCGGGCCCGACATGGGCCGACAGGGCAGAATGCCCTGTCGGTCCATGGCGGGCCCGTAGCTCAGTGGTCCAGAGCGGCGGACTCATAATCTGCTGGTCCCAGGTTCGAATCCTGGCGGGCCCACCGAAGGCGTGTGAGGAGAGGATCGATGACCGTCGGGCTCGCTGATGCCCAGCGCGCCCGGACGGCGATCGCGGGGCACATCCTTCGGACGCCGCTCGTCTCCAGCCACTCGCTCGGCGAGCGGATCGGCGCCGAGGCGTACCTCAAGCTCGAGAACCTCCAGCGGACCGGCTCGTTCAAGGTCCGCGGCGCCGTCAACGCGATGTCGCGCCTCTCCGCGGAGGCCCGCCGCGCCGGCGTGGTGACGATGAGCGCGGGCAACGCGGCGCAGGCGATCGCGTACGCCGGGCGGGCCCAGGGCGTCCACGTCACGGTCGTCATGCCTGAGGGCGCGCCGCGCACGAAGATCGAGGCCACGCGTGGCTACGGCGGCGAGATCCGCTTCGCGCCCGAGATGACGAAGCTCCTGCCGATGGTCCAGGAGCTCCAGGCGCAGGGCCTTCACTTCCTCCACCCATTCGACGACGACGACGTGATCGCGGGCCACGCGAGCCTCGGGATGGAGATCGTCGAGGACGTCCCGGAGGTCGACCTCGTCGTCGTCCCGGTCGGCGGCGGCGGGTTGATCTCCGGCGTCGCGCTCGCTGCCAAGGCGCTCCGCCCGAGCGCGCGCATCATCGGCGTCGAGCCCGAGGGCGCGCAGGGCGTGCGAAAGGCGCTCGACGCCGGGCACGTGGTCCGCCTCGACGCTCTGAAGACGGTGGCCGATGGCCTCGCGGCGCCATTCGCGGGCGAACGCAACCTTCAGATCATCAAGCGCGACGTCGACGACGTCGTCGTCATTTCCGACGAGGCGATCATCGACGGTCTGCAGTTCCTCGTCGCCCGCGCTCGCGTCGTGGCGGAGCCCGCCGGCGCCGCTGCGGTCGGCGCGCTGCTCGATGGCGCCGTGCGGCCCAAGCCCGGCGAGCGCGTCGTCGCGATCGTCTCGGGCGGCAACATCGACCTCGAGCGTCTGGCCGGCTTCCTCGCGTGACGCGCGCGACGCTCTACGCGGACGGTGGGGCGCGGGGCAATCCCGGTCCCGCCGGCTCGGGCGCGGTCCTCCTCGACGAGCGCGGACGGGTGATCGCGGAGTGCATGCGCTTCCTCGGACGCGCGACGAACAACGTGGCGGAGTACACGGCGCTGGTCATGGGGCTCGAGGAGGCGGAACGCCGCGGGATCGATGAGCTCGACGTGCGGATGGATTCGCTCCTCGTCGTGCAGCAGATGAAGGGGCTCTGGAAGATCAAGCACCCCGGCCTGAAGCCGCTCGCGCTCCGCGCCGGAGAGCTGCTCGCGCGATTCCCGACCCGGACCATCGAGCACGTCCCGCGGGAGCTGAACACGCTCGCCGACGCGCTCGTGAACCGCGCGATCGACGAGGCGCCAGGTCGAATGGATGGCTGAGGAGCGCGCGCCCGATCCGCTCACCGCGTTCATTGCGCGCAGCCTTCGGGCGGAGGTGAGCGACGTCCGCGAAGAGATCGTGCGCGACACGACCGAGGTCGAGCTCGACCGGATCTTCTTCGTCCAGGACGGCGCGCCCCGCACCCTGGTCGTCAAACGCATCCCGCCGCACCGCTCGCTCGAGGTGAAGCTGCTGCCGCACCTCGCGCGGAAGACGGACCGCGTGCCGATCGTCCACGCGCGCGGGATACCGCCGACGACGGTGCCGGCCTGGCCGTGGCTGCTCATCGAGGATCTCCTCGACGCGCCGCCGGCCGACGACCTCGAGGGGATCGTGCGGGCGAAGGTCGCGGTCGAGCGTGCCGTCGCCGCCGACGGCCCGGCGCTCGTCGCCCTCGGCGTCCCGCGGATCGCCCGCCGTGGCGCGCTCGCCGACTGGCCCGAGGTGCTCGTGCACGGCGCGCTCGGACGTGCGAACACGGCGGTCAGGGATCGTGGCGTGGTCCTGACGGAGTGGGGGCAGGCGTCGCTCGGCGCCGGTCTCACCGATGTCGTTCGCCTGGCGCGGGACGCCGGGGTGCCGGCGGCCCCGCTGGCCGAGCTGTACGCGGCGGAGTCGGGGCGACCGCTCACCGACGCGGCAGCGCAGGCGGCGGAGGAGCTGCTCTAAGGGGGTGAGCTGTCCCCGTTCCGGCCTGCCCCGCGGTAAAATCGCAGCGGCCGAGCAGGCTGGATGGTCGCGGCGGTGCAAGCCGCTGAGGAAAGTCCGGGCACCACAGGGCACGACGGCGGGTAACACCCGTCCGCCGCGAGGCGAGGACCAGCGCCACAGTGACGAACCGCGGAAACGCGGGTGAAACGGGCAAGCTCCGTCGGGTGCAAGTCCGCGCAGGGGGCAATGGTGTGGCCCGCACCGCTCCCGGGTAGGACGCTAGAGGCGGGGGGTAACTCCCGTTCGAGAGAGATGACCGTCCACGACAGAACCCGGCTTACGGCCTGCTCGGCCTATGTCGCGGCGGCTGGTCTGACCGGCCTGAACCGCCTTGTCGTCAGAGTGCTATCCCTAATACAGTCCGCGAATCCCGACCAGGTCAGGTAGGACGGCGAAACGCTGGCGGGGACGGATATTGGAGGGGCACATGCGCTGGCGTTCAGCTCTGGCGGTCAGCTTCAGCGCGGTCATTCTCGCAGCCGCGTGCGCCCAGTCGGGAACCACGACGACAAGCGCGGCACCAGCCGCAACGTCGGCGGCACCGAGTGGGCCCACGGCGTTGTTCAAGCGGGGTGACGGCGGGCAGCTGAACATCCTGTACTGGCAAGCACCGACGATCCTCAACCCGCACCAGGCCACCGGCACCAAGGACAGCGACGCGTCGCGTCTCGTCATCGAGCCGCTCGCCTCGTGGGGTCCCGACGCCAAGCCTGTCGCGAACGGCCTCGCGGCGACCATCCCGACCGTCGCGAACGGCGGCGTGTCGGCCGACTTCAAGACGGTCACCTGGACGCTCAAGCCGGGCCTCAAGTGGTCCGACGGCACGCCGGTGACCGCGGATGACGTCGTGTTCACGTTCCAGCAGATCGCGGACCCGGCGACCGCTTCGACGACGAACGACAACACCGTCGGCGCGAAGATCGCCGCGAAGGACGCGAGCACGGTCGTCGTCACGTACGACAGCCCGAACCCGAACTTCTACCAGTGGGGCGTCGGCACGTGCTGCGGCATCCTGCAGAAGGCGCAGTTCGCCGCCTTCGCCGGAGCGAAGTTCAAGGACGCGCCCGGCAACCTGAAGCCGATCGGCACCGGTCCGTACACGGTCACGGACTTCAAGCCGGGTGACGTCGTCACCTACGCCGCGAACCCGAACTTCCGCGACCCGAACAAGCCATTCTTCAAGACGGTGCAGTTCAAGGGCGGCGGCGACGCGGAGTCTTCGGCGCGCGCGGTCTTCCAGACCGGCGCCGTCGATTACGCCTGGAATCTCCAGGTCGCCGCGAACATCCTCCAGCCGATGATCGCGTCGAGCACGACCGGCAAGATGCTGTCGGTGTACGGCTCGAGCGTCGAGCGCATCCTGCTCAACTTCGCCGACCCGAACGCCGCGGGCGATGCCCGTGGCGAACCGACGACGAAGCACCCGTTCTTCAACGGCCCTGACGGCCTCACCGTCCGCAAGGCCCTCGCGATGGCCACCGACCGGTCGACGGTCGCGAAGCAGCTCTACGGCGACGGCCTCACCGGCAAGCCGGGCTGCAACATCATCACGGGTGTCCCGGACTTCGAGTCCACCGCCACGACATCGTTCTGCAGCACGTTCGACCCGGTCGCCGCGGGCAAGCTGCTCGACGACGCCGGATGGAAGCTCGGCTCGGACAACGTCCGCGCCAAGGGCGGCATCAAGCTCAAGATCCTCTACCAGACCACCGTCAACGCGGTGCGTCAGGCCACCCAGGCGATCATGAAGACCAACTGGGAGAAGGCCGGCTTCAGCGTCGAGCTGAAGTCCGTGCCGGCGGCGACGTTCTTCACGAACACGTCACCGGACGGCGCGAACCACTTCTGGTCGGACGTCGAGATGTTCACGAACAACTCCGACCCCGACCCGACGAGCTACCTGAATGGTTGGACGACCGCACAGATCGCCCAGAAGTCGAACAACTGGCAGACCGGTAACTACAACCGGTACTCCGACCCGACGTTCGACGGGCTCATCGACCAGCTCCGCAAGGAGACCGACCCGGCGAAGCGGGCCGACCTCATCAAGAAGGCCAACGACAACCTGATCCTCAACGTCGTGATCATCCCGATCGTGACGCGGACCCAGGTGACGTCAGGCATCAGCAAGACGATCAAGGGCGACACCCCGACCGGTTGGGATTCCGAGATGTACAACATCCAGGACTGGTACAAGTAGCCAGACGGCACAACGTGCGGGGTACGGCAGCGCGGTGGACGACCTCCACCGCGCTGCCGGAGCCGCCGGGATGAGGAACATATAGGTGGGTCGGTACATCCTCAGACGCCTCCTCATCGCCATTCCGACGATCATCGTCATCAGCTTCGTCGTGTACGCGATCCTTGCCCTCGCGCCCACGGATCCGCTGTCCGCCTTCGGCGCGGATCCCCGTGTCCCGCCGGAAGTGCGGGCGAACATCCGGCACCAGCTCGGCCTCGACGATCCGTGGCCGGTCCGCTACGTGAAGTGGGTGAGCTCGCTCGCCGAGGGCGACTTCGGCATCTCGTTCATGAGCCATTCCTCGGTCATGGACCTCATCAAGCAGCGGCTCCCGAACACCCTCGCCGTCGTTGGCGTGGCCTACGTCATCGGCGTCCTGCTGGCCATCCCGATCGGCATGATCTCGGCGGTCCGCCGCTACTCCGTCTTCGACCACGTCGCGACGACCTTCGCGTTCGTCGGCTTCTCGGTCCCGACGTTCTTCACCGGGATCCTGCTGATCATCGTCTTCGCGATCAATCTCCGGTGGTTCCCGTTCATCTACGACTCGACCCTGGTCATCGACGATGTGCCCTCATTCCTCCAGCAGGTGAAGCAGTCGATCATGCCGATCACCGTGCTCGCGCTCTTCGACACGGCGACGATCGCCCGATATACCCGGGCGGAGATGCTCGAGCACCTCCCGCTGGACTACGTGCGGACGGCGCGCTCGAAGGGCCTCAAGGAGCAGGTCGTCGTGCTCCGTCACGTGCTGCGGAACAGCCTGATCCCGGTCGTGACCCTCGTGGCCCTCGGGGTGCCGACCGTCTTCGGTGGCGCGATCGTGACCGAGCAGATCTTCCGCGTGCCGGGCATCGGCGAGCTCCTCGTGACGGCCATCGGGAACGGCGACACGCCGGTCGTCACGGCGATCCTGCTGATCTTCGCCGTGCTCGTGGTGCTGTTCAACCTGATCGCGGACGTGATGTACGCCGTCCTCGATCCGCGGATCAAGTACGCGTAATGGCGGCGCCGGCCGCGGAGCTGACCAAGGGTGGCGTCCTGGCCGCGAAGTTCACGCGCCCGCCGCGCTCGCTCTGGACCGACGCCTGGTGGCAGTTCCGCCGCCATCGCTTGGCGATGGTCGCACTTGGCGTGCTCGGCGCCCTCGTCGTGTTCACGCTCGTCGGTCCGCTCGTCTATCACACGCCGATCGACACGATCGACTTCCTGCAATCGCTGAAGGGTCCGTCGGCCGATCATCTGCTTGGGACCGACGACCTTGGCCGCGATCTGCTCGCGCGGGTCATGTTCGGCGGCCGGATCTCGATCGCGGTCGGCATCACCGCGGTGCTGCTTGCGATCACGCTCGGCACGACGATCGGCGCGCTTGCCGGGTTCTTCAGCCGCCTGGACAACCCGCTGATGCGGGTCACCGACCTCTTCCTGTCGCTGCCCGGCCTGCCCCTGCTCCTCGTGATCATCTATCTGTTCCGGGACTCGCTGCGTGCGACGTTCGGACCGGAGCTCGGGATCTTCATCATGATCGTCGGGGTCATCGGGATCCTGGGTTGGATGCCGGTCGCCCGTCTGGTGCGCGCGCAGTTCCTGTCGCTCAAACAAAAGGAGTTCGTCGAGGCCGCGCGTTCGATCGGGGCGCGGGACCGGCGGATCATCGTCCGGCACATCCTGCCGAACGTCCTGAGCCCGGTGCTCGTGGCCGCCACGATCGGCGTCGGTGGCGCGATCCTCACGGAGTCGACGCTCTCGTTCCTCGGGCTGGGGTTCCCGCCCGACGTGCCGACGTGGGGCCGGATCCTGTTCGACGCGCGCAACTACCTTGACATCGCGCCGCACTGGGCGATCTTCCCGGGCCTCGCGATCTTCCTCACGGTGCTGTCGATCAACTTCATCGGCGACGGTCTTCGCGACGCGCTCGACCCGCGCAAGACGAACTAGCCGGCCCCGGACTCCACGTTCGGCTGCGCGAGGTCCGCGGGCCAGAGTCGCGTCGCGCCGCACTCCGGACAGTGGTCGGGCTTCTCTCGCGCGTGGGTAACGGTCCCGCAGGTCTCGCAGCGCCAGTGCCCTTCGCCACCCGGTCGCGGGCGGATCGTCTTCCGGCGCGCGACCAGGACCTTGATCTCGCCGAGCTCCCGCGCGAGCTTCATCGGCTCGATGCCGGACCCGCGTTGGTCGGCCTCGATGAGCTGCTGGATGAGCGAATCGAGCCGCGCGTTGAGGTCGTCCCGCCCTTTGCCCTCCGCCACGTCCGTACCCCCCGCAACCGCCATTCCAGCACCGCATCATCCGTCATGGTGGCCTGGCCGTACTGCTCCTAGAACGCCCGCGCTAATGGAGGGAACCATGAGGCGTGTCTTCACCGTGCTCGCACTCACCTGCCTCGTCGCCACGGCGTGCGGCGGGGGAGCCGGAGCCCCGGCGGCCGTTGCGACCACCGCGGCGCCCACGCCGCAGACCACCTTCGTGCTCACCGCCGACCTCTCCCCGGCGAACGAGAACCCGCCGATCATCGACTCCGAGGCGAGCGGGAGCGGCACGACGACCGCAACGTTCACCACGACGAAGGACGCCAGCGGCAAGATCACCGCGGCGACGGTCAAGTTCGAGATCGTGCTCAAGGGTTTCCCGACGACGACGGTGCTCATCCTCTCGCACATCCACAAAGGTGACGCGAAGACCAACGGCAACGTCGTGGTCGATTCGGGCATGAAGCCGGCCGACCCGATCGCGCTCGCCACCGGCGGCACGTCGATCACGAAGGACAACATCACGGTCGACCCGGCGCTCGCGACCGATATCATCGCGAACCCCGGAAACTACTACTACAACGTGCACTCGCAGATCCATCAGGGTGGCGTGGCTCGCGGGCAACTCAAGCTGAAGACCTAGGGTTCCTCGACGCTGCGTCTCCGCCGTGCCGATGGCGGGCTGGGCGTAGTGTCCTAGAACGCCCCGCATCAATGGAGGAGGACGAATGAAGGCTTTCCTTAGTGTGCTTGCAGCGGCAGGCCTTGTCGCAGCGGCGTGCGGTGGGACCGCCGCCCCGGCCGCCGTCGCGACGACCGCGGCGCCGACGACCCCGGCACCCACGCCGACCGTGCAGAACACCTTCGTATTCACGGCCGACCTGTCGCCGGCGAACGTCGTGCCCCCGATCACCGACGCCGAGGCGAGCGGGAGCGGAACGGCGACCGTCACGATCTTCACGGCGAAGGACACGACCGGCAAGATCATCGGTTCGAACGCGAAGCTCGAGGTCACGCTCAAGGGGTTCCCGGCGACGACGGTCATCGTCGCGCTCCTCGCGCACACCGGCGTCGCCGGGGTGAACGGCGGAGCGATCATCAACTCGGGCATCACCGCCGATACTTCCGTTCCGCTCACCGGCGGCACGGCCACGATCACGAAGGACAACCTCACGATCACCCCGGACAACGCGACGGCGCTCATCGCCAACCCGGTGGCGTTCTACGTGCTCGCGCACTCGCAAGTCCACCCAGCGGGCGTCGCCCGCGGCCAGCTCAAGCTGAAGACCTAGCTCCTCCACACGAAGGCGACGCGGCGTCCGGAAGCTCCGGGCGCCGCGTTCGCGTTCCCTCGGTGGCGCGGAGGCTGACCGCGGCTACGCTCTCCGCCGTGCTGTTCGTCGAGATCGTCGCCGGTGTCGCGCTCATCGCATGGGTGCTGAACGACGTCTTCAGCACCGTCATCCTCCCGCGGCCGACGCCGGCGCGTTTCCGTCCGGCCGGGCTGCTCATCCGATCGAGCTGGCGGGCCTGGCGTCGCCTCGCCGATGCGTCGAAGACCGCGGATCGTCGCGAGCGGAGGCTCGGCATCTTCGCGCCGGCGATCGTGATGGTGCTGCTCGGCCTGTGGATCGGGCTGTTGATCGTCGGCTTCGGCCTCGTCATGCACGCGCTCGCTGCCGACATCCAGCCGCCCCTGCCGGATCTTGGATCGGCCTTCTACTTCGCGGCGATCTCGCTGCTCACGATCGGCTACGGGGACTTCGTGCCCAGCGCCGCCGCCGCCCGCCTCACGTCGATCGCGGCCGGAGGGGTCGGCCTCGGCATCGTCGCGCTCACGATCACGTTCCTGTTCTCGCTGTACCAGAACTTCCAGAAGCGCGAGCTCCAGGTCGTGACACTGGATGCGCGTGCCGGCGCGCCGCCCTCAGGTATCGCCCTGCTCGTCACCTGTGCGGCGTTCGACGACGACGCCGTGGAGCTCGAGGGCATCTTCGATGAGTGGGAGCGCTGGTCGGCGGAGGTGCTCGAGAGCCACCTCGCGTATCCGATCCTCATGTTCTTCCGCTCGACGCACGATCACGAGTCATGGGTGTCCGCGATCGGCGCGGTGCTCGATGCCGCGACGCTCCTGCTCACGACGGTCGAGGGCGGCCCACGTGGTCAGGCGAGCGCCACCCACGGCATCGGGGCGCACCTCGTCGAGGACATCGGACGCTTCTTCCGCTTCATCGTCGACAGCCACTCGATCGACAGCGGGCCAATGATCGAGCGCGCGGAGTACGACGACGCGAGGGAGCAATTGCGTGCCGCCGGCTACGTCCTCATGCCCGACGCCGATGCGTCCTGGGAGAAATTCGCGAAGAAGCGCGCGCAATACGCCGGGCCGCTGAACGCGCTCGCTCGATACCTCGATGTGCCTCCGGCCCAATGGATCGGCGATCGGAGCTACGTGCTGCACTGACGCCTGCGAGACGCGCGGTCATCCGGGGTCCGGGCGTCCCGTGAGCGAAGGCTCGTCCGTCAGGGACGGCGGTCATCGCGGACGCACGGGACGAGCGAGCGAACGGGATGCCCGGGCCCCGACTGGACCGGGCCGTCGACGGGCGTCGACATAGCGACCGATCAAGAAAGCGGTGAGCCCGACCGGAGACCACCCGCCGCCGGCCGGGCCATCCCGCAAACGTCACGAACGAGTGTCGGGACACCGCGCACCCCGAACGGGGGACCGCGGTATCAGATGGCTGTCTGGCAGCCCGGCCGCATGGCACGACCCTTGCGAATCGTCATGGGCAAGGAGGTGCAGGCATGCTCTGGACGATCGTCGTCGTGCTGCTCATCCTGTGGCTGCTCGGCGTCGTCGCGCTCCCATCGATCGGCGCGCTCATCCACATCCTCCTCGTGCTCGCGCTGATCGTTCTCATCCTTCAGCTGCTCACCGGCCGCCGCGCCGTTTAGCTTCATCAACGAGAAAGACCGTGGTCATCGGCCGCGGTCTTTCTTGTTGACTGCGTTCGACGAACTCTGTAACGTCATGCCGCTCGCCAGAAGTGGCGAAGACTTCGAAAGGCAGGGCCGCCCGTAGCAATGGATACCAGCTTCACGTTCGTCCGCTCCGGCGCCGCCGGGGCACGTCCTCGGAGCACCCTGCCCGCCTCCGGACCGAGCTAGAGCACCCGCTCAGCGAGACCTCCGGACCGTGGGCATCGAGCCCACGGTCTTTTTCATTCCGGCGGATACCGCCGAAGGCAGTGGGCTCCCGACCTCGCGTGAAAGGAGCCCGCGCAGTGGCCATCGCAGTCCGCGAAGACATCGGTCCGCCCACGGTCCAGGCCAGCCAGCCCGCGCTGCGGGCACGCGACGTCGTCAAACGCTTCCGTTCGTCCGGGAAGGACGTGCGGGCCGTCGACGGCGTGTCGCTCTCGGTCGCCCGCGGCGAGATCTACGCCCTCCTCGGCGCGAACGGCTCAGGGAAATCCACGCTCATCCGCTGCTTCTCGACGCTGCTCGAGGCGGACGCGGGCGCGGTGACGGTGTTCGGCCTCGACATCCGCGAGGACGAGCTCGCCGTGAAGCGCCTCATCAACCGCGTCTCCGTCGAGGCGTCGTTCTTCAAGAAGCTGTCGGCGATGGAGAACCTCGTGTACGCCGGCCGCCTCTACGGGGTGCCCGCGCCGGACGCGCGCGCGCGTTCGCGGGAGATCCTCGTCCGCCTGGGCATCGCCGTGGTCCGCCACGACGAGCCGCTCGAGAAGCTCTCACGGGGGATGCAGCAGAAGGTCGCGATCGCGCGCGCCTTCCTCACCTCGCCCGCGCTCCTGCTCCTCGACGAGCCCACCACGGGGCTCGACATCCGGAGCAAGCGGGAGGTCCAGACGTTCGTGCGCGACCTGCGGGACGAGCACGACGCGACGATCCTGCTGACCACGCACGACCTCGATGAGGCCGAGCGGCTCGCCGACCGTGTCGGCGTGCTGCACGGCGGCCGGCTCGTCGCGGAAGGCACGCCGAGCGAGCTCATCGGGCGCCACAGCGCCCGCGGCTCCCTCGAGGACGTCTTCATGACGATCACCGGCCGGAAGCTCGAAGAAGCCGACCAGACCGAGTCGAAGGACTGAGGCGGTGACCATGCGCGCGGTCTACCTCGCCATGACCGCCGTCCTCAGCTTCGGCTCGGGCCTCATCGCGCCGGCGTACGTCATCCTCTATGTGCGCACGGCCGGCCTCGGTCCGCTCGAGCTGGTATTGGTCGGGACGGCGCTCGAGGCGTCGTACTTCGTGGCGAACGTCCCCACCGGCGCGTTCGCCGACGCGTTCGGCCGTCGTTGGTCGATCATCCTCGGTGTCGGGATCATGGGCCTCGGCTGGCTCGCGCAGGCGCTCATCCCCGTCTTCGGTTTCATCCTGCTCGCCGAGGTGGTCCGCGGGATCGGCGCGGCGTTCGAGAACGGAGCGAGCGAGGCGTGGATCGCCGGTGAGGTCGGCGACGCGGCGTTACCAATGCTCTTCGCCCGAGCCTCTCAGCTGCAGCGTCTCGCGTACCTCGCCGGCCTCGGTGGATCGGTCGCGCTCGCCACGCTCGGCTACGCCGCGCCGATCGTCGCCGGCGCCGCGGTGAGCCTGCTCGTCGCGATCGGCCTCGTGTTCCTGCTGCGCGAGCCGGCGTTCCGGCGCCCCGCGGCGCGGCAATCCTGGCGCGGCCTAAGCGCGACCGCGCGTGAGAGCGCCGGGCTCGTGCGACGCCGGCCATTCCTGCTGACGCTCTTCGTGGCGACAGCGCTCGCCGGTGCCGCAAGCGAAGGGTTCGACCGGCTGTCGGAGCCGCACCTCCTGACGCTGCTCCCTGCCGCACTCGCCCCTGTCGTCGCGCTCGCCGCGATCGACGTGGTGAAGACGATCGTCGGGATCGGCATGGGCGAGATCGCGCATCGCGCGGCCCGCGCCGCCATGCCGGTGCTTGGTCCGGTCCTCGCGATCGCCGAAGCGTGCGACATCGCGCTCACCGTGGTCTTCGCCCTCGCGACCGGCTTCCCGCTCGCCGCTGCGGCGCTTCTCTCCGGCTCGGCGATCGGGAGCGCGACGCGGCCTCTCTATCGGGCGTGGCTCACGGCGAGCATCGAGCCGCGAGTCCGGGCGACGGTGCTGTCGATGCACAGCCTGTGCAACGCGGGCGGGCAGATCGCGGGTGGCCCGGTCATCGGCGCCATCGGTTCGCTGTTCTCGATCCCGGTCGCACTGATCACAGGGACCGTCTTCCTCGTCCCGAACGTCCTTCTCTACTTGCGGGCCGGCGGACATGCGGCGCGTGCCGCCGCCATGTTGGCCGAGGCCGCGCCATGATCGCCGAGTTCGCGACCCAGGCCGGCCTCGCCTACGCGTTCGTCGAGCGCGAGATCGCGCTCATGAAGCGGTACTGGCTCTGGGAGGTCGTCTGGATCATCTACGGCATCGTGACGTCGCTGTCGGTGGCGTTCATCGGCATCGCCGCGCCTGCGATCTCGGGCAACCAGGTCGATCCGGCGACGACGTCGCGGTTCGTCCTCTATCTGCTCGTCGGCACGATCGCCTGGCGGTTCATGGGCCTCGTGTTCGAGAACATCGCCGAGATCATCGCGTGGGAGCGGTGGGAGGGGACGATCGAATACACGTTCATGGCGCCGGTCCCGCGGCTCACGCACCTCGCCGGGATGGCCGGCGGGACGATCGTGCGCGCGCTCGTCTTCAGCGTGACGACGCTCTTCGCGGTGATGCTGTTCATCCCGGTCGACCTGTCACACGCGAACGCCGTGTCGGCGATCGTCATGCTCGCCGTGGGCACCGTCGCGTTCATGGGTCTCGGGATCGCGTCCGCGGTGTTCCCGATGCTCTGGACCGAGAAGGGCCTGCAGATGGCGTACATCGTCCAGGCCATCGTGCTCCTCGTGTCCGGTGTGTACTACCCGACGTCGGTCCTGCCGGCGTGGCTGCAGGCGCTGTCCGTGATCTCGCCCGCGACCTACGTCATCGAGGGCATGCGCGACGCCTTGCTCGACGGCGCCGACCTCGCGTCGCTCTGGCCGCTCGTCTGGCCCGCATTGCTGGTCGGCGTTCTGTCGATCCCGATCGGTCTGCGCGCCTTCATCGCGGCCGAGCGCTACGCGAAGCGGACCGGCCGGTTGAAAAGGAGCGGCTAGGGTCGCCGCCTAAACTCCCGTCGCGTTGGCGAATCCCGCTCTGACCGGCCGCCGTCATCCGAAGCTGCATCCGGACGTGCGCGCGATCTACGACACCAGCCCGCCGATGCCCGAGTGGCGGACGCTCACGCCCGCCGAGCTCCGCGCGCGGCCGACGGTCCTGACCGCCGCGCCGGAGGCCGTCGCCGGAGTGGAGCAACGCTCGATCCCGGGCCCTGGAGGCTGGATCGCGCTGCGGATCTACCGGCCCGACGGCGTCGGTCCGCATCCGGCGCTGATCTACATGCACGGCGGAGGGTGGGTCTTCGGCGGGCTCGATGGCACCGACCGCGTGTGCCGCGCGATCACGAACAGCGGTCGCTGCGTCGTCATCTCGGTCGACTACCGCCTCGCGCCCGAGACGAAATTCCCTGGTGCGCTCGAGGACGTCTATGCGGCACTCGAGTGGGTGAGCCGCTCGGCGACCGAGCTGAACGTCGATCCGCGCCGACTTGGCGTGGGGGGTTTCAGCGCCGGAGCCAATTTGGCCGCCGCGGTCGCGTTGCTGTCACGCGACCGGGGCGGACCGGCCCTCGCGTTCCAGCTGCTCAACCAGCCGGTCCTGGATCCCGCGTGCGACAGCTGGTCGATGCGCGAATTCGCTGACGGTCCGGTGCAGACGCGGGAGGACGTTCGTTGGTTCTGGCAGCTCTATCTTCGACGGCCCGAGGACGCCCGCGATCCATACGCCTCACCGCTGACGGCCACCGACCTGCGCAGGCTGCCGCCGGCATTCATCATCACCGCCGGATGCGATCCGGTCTGCGCTGACGGTGAGGCCTACGCCGAACGGCTCCGCGCCGACGGCGTGGCCGTGGTCGCGCGCCGGTACGAGGGCATGCCGCACGGGTTCCAGGGCTTCGCGTCGCTCGACGAGGCGAAGCGCGCGATGGCCGACGTCGGCGAGGCGATCCGCTCGCGGCTTTGACCGTAGCGGGCGGCTAGGCTTCTCAGATGGAACGGCTCGCGCCGCCCCCGATCGCCGCGCGCGGCGACGAGGTCGACGTCTTGCACGGAGAGCGGATCGCGGATCCGTACCGCTGGCTCGAGCGCGACGGACGGGCGACGCGCGAATGGACCGACGCCCAGAACGCCCGCACACGCACGGCCCTCGACACGGTGGCCGAGCGAGCGCAGCTGGCCGCGCGACTGCGAGAGCTCCTCGGCGTCGGGCTCCTCGGCGTTCCGCGCCCGGTCGGGGACCGCGTGTTCTACGAACGTCGCGCGCCGGGCCAGCGGCAGAGCGTGCTCCTTGTTCGGGCGAACGGCCGCGAACGCGCGCTCGTCGATCCGAATGGGCTCGACCCGGACGGTCTGATCACGCTCGACTGGTGGTACCCGTCGCTCGACGGCGGGCTCGTCGCGTATGGGCTCTCGCGCGGTGGCACCGAGCTGTCGACCTTGCGCGCGATCGACGTCGCGACCGGCCGGATCCTGCCGGACGAGGTCCCATTCACCCAGCGCTCGAAGGTCTCATGGGTACGTGGAGTTCGTGGGGTGAGCGGGGTCGGGTTCTATTACACGGCCCACCCGGCGCCGGGCAGCGTTCCACCCGGCGACGAGCACTACTACCGGAACGTGCGCTTCCACCGGCTGGGCGACGACCCGGCGCGGGACGACCAGGTGTTCGGTGACGGACTCCCGAAGGAGACCATCGTCGGTGTCGACGCCGATCCGGGCGGTCGTTGGGTCGCGCTCTCGGCGTTCGAGGGCTGGAGCCGCAATGACGTGTTCCTGCTCGATCGATCCGCCCCCGGTGCCCCGATCATCCCGGTCGTCGTCGGCGCCGATGGGATCAGCTCCGCGGTGATGGCCGCGGGCCGGCTGTGGCTCCGGACGAACGTCGGATCGCCGAACTACCGGATCGACGTCGTGGATCCAGCGACGCTCGCCCGGCGCACCGTCGTACCCGAATCGGAGCGTCCGATCGAGTCATTCGACGTCACACGCGACCGCGTCATCGCCCACACCCTCGAGCGCGCGTCGTCGCGACTCGCGATCTGGACCCACGCCGGGCGTCTCGAGCGTGAGGTCGAGCTCGACGGCGTGTCCACGGTGAGTGGCCCCGGCGCGGATCCGCTGGGCGACCTGTTCGGCTACACGGTGCAGTCGTTCGCGTCGCCTCCCCGCGCCCTCGTCGCGGATGCCCGCGACGGGGGAACGGCGGAGGTGGCACGGCTCGAGCTCCCCGCGACCTTCGATCCGGCGGAGATCGTGGTCGAGCAGGAGTCGTACCGATCGAAGGACGGTACCGAGATCCCGATGTTCGTCGTGCACCGTCGCGATGTCGTCCCGACCGGTGAAGTCCCCACGATCCTGACCGGGTACGGCGGCTTCAACGTGTCGCGGACGCCGATGTACAGCGCCGTGGCCGCGACCTGGGCCGATGCCGGCGGGCTCTACGTCGTCGCCAACCTCCGCGGCGGGGCCGAGTTCGGCGAGCGCTGGCATCGCGCCGGGATGCTCGGCAACAAACAGAACGTGTTCGACGACTTCGCCGCGGCAGCGGACGCGCTCGTCGACCGCGGCTGGACGAACCGAGCGCACCTCGGCATCAGCGGCGGCTCGAACGGTGGCCTGCTCGTCGGCGTGACGATGACCCAGCGGCCCGATCTCTGCGCGGCTGTCGTGTGCGCGGTGCCCCTGCTGGACATGCTCCGGTACCAGAATTTCCTCATCGCGCGCCTCTGGATCGCGGAGTACGGATCCGCGGAGGACGCCGCGCAGTTCAAATGGCTGCGCGCGTACTCGCCGTATCACAACGCCCGCGCGGGCACGCGGTATCCGGCGGTCCTCTTCACGACCGCGGAAGGTGACTCACGCGTCGACCCGTCGCACGCCCGCAAGATGACCGCGCTCCTGCAGTGGCTGCAACGCGACGACCCCGACGCGACGACGCTGCTTCGTGTCGACCGCGACGCGGGTCACGGGATCGGCAAGCCGCTCGACAAGCAGGTCGAGGACTTCGCCGATCAGCTCGCGTTCCTGTCGGCGCGACTCCGCGCGCCGGAGCGAGTGGGTACAGTGGCGGTGGGAAGGTGAACATCCTCCGGTTCCTCCGCGACCAGGCAAAGGGCTACGACTGCAGCGTCTGCGGCCAGAACCACGCGCGGTCGGATATCCGCGTGCTCGGCAAGCTCGAATCGGCCTGGATCGTGCGTGTCACCTGCTCGAAGTGCGATACCTCCTTCAAATTGCTCGTCGTCATCGACGAGGAGCGCGCGAACGTCAGTCCCGTCCAGGAGCCCGCGGCGGCCCATCGGGCCGATCGCCGCAAGCGACCCGCGGTCTCGCTCGATGAGGTCCTCGATGCCCACGAGTTCCTGAAGGGCTTCGACGGTGGCCTCACCGAGATGCTGGATCGTGACGGCCGCCGGATGGGCGTCGAGCGCGACACCAAGGCCTAACGATGGGGCAGAACGCGGTCATTACCGGCTGGGGCTTCTACGCGCCTTCGAAGGTCGTGACGAACTTCGACCTCGAGAAGATCGTCGACACCTCCGACGAGTGGATCACCAGCCGCACCGGGATCAAGGAGCGCCGCTACGCGTCGGACGGTGAGACGACCTCGACGATGTCGCTCCGCGCGGCGCGGACCGCTCTCGAGCGGGCGCGCCTCCGGCCGCAGGATCTCGACCTCGTGATCGTCGCGACGTGCTCGCCCGACTACATCTTCCCGGCGACCGCCTGCATGGTCCAAGACGCGCTCGGGGCGGACCGGGCCGGCGCCTTCGACGTGGAAGCCGCATGCACGGGCTTCGTGTCCGGGATCGCCATCGCTCGCGGCATGATCGTGTCCGGCACGCATCAGAACGCGCTCGTCATCGGCGCGGAGACGCTGTCGCGGTTCCTGAACTGGAAGGACCGCTCGACGTGCGTCCTGTTCGCGGACGGCGCCGGGGCCGTCGTCATCGAAGCCTCGAACGCGTCGGTAGGCATCGAATCGGCGGTGCTCCATAGCGAGGGCTCGAAGGGCGAGCTCCTCATGGTGGCCGGCGGCGGCGCCAAGAACCCGACGTCGCAGAAGACGATGGAGCTCGGACAGCACTTCATCACGATGGCGGGCGGGGAAGTATTCAAGCTCGCCGTGAAGTCCATGGCCGATGCGGCGGAGGAAGCGATCGCCGAGGCGAACCTCCGCCTCGAGGACATCCAGCTGATGATCCCGCATCAGGCGAACGTCCGGATCATCGAGGGCGTCGCGAAACGCCTCCACTTCCCGATGGAGCGCGTGTTCGTGAACATCCAGAAGTACGGCAACACCTCGGCCGCCTCGATCCCCATCGCGATGTGCGAGGCCGCGGCCGAGGGCCGCCTCCGCCGTGGGGACAAGGTCCTCCTCGTCGCCTTCGGCGGCGGCTTCACCTGGGGCGCATCGGTGCTCGAGTGGTATGGCGAGCACGAGCCCGGCCGGCCGAAGTCGATCGTCGAGCGCGCCAGCCGTCGGGTGGAAGATCTCGTCGACCGGGTGCTGCCCAGCTAATAGTTGCCGCGCTAGAGCGCGCGCTTAGCGCCCATAACTGGTCTCACACGAGACTCCACGCGCGGACGCGGAAGTAGAACAGGCATTCGATGCGCGGTCTCAGTGACGTCTCGCCCTGAGATTCGCCGTCCGACCTATTGACACGCGGGCGGAGTGGAGTGAAAGTACGCCCGCGTGGTGAGTAGTGGGGACTGGTGGGGAACCACCAGAGCCCGGGATCGGAAGGGCGCACAGACCAGTTGGAAACGTACTTTGCCGGCGAATTCTCCCACGCGCTGGACGAGAAGGGTCGGCTGGCGGTCCCCGCGAAGTTCCGAGCCCGCTTCAAAGAAGGAGCGGTCGTGACTCGTTGGATGAACGAATGCCTGGCCGTGTTCCCGACCAGTGAGTGGGAGGCGATCAACGCCGAGATCCGCAAGCGGCCCCGGACGGACCGGACGGTCCAGACCTTCGTCCACTTCCTCGTCGGGGGAGCGCACGAAGCGGACCTCGACGCCCAGGGCCGGATCGGCATCCCCGCGCACCTTCGCCAGTACGCCGGGCTCGGCAGCGACGCCGTCGTCATCGGCGCCAACGACCGCCTCGAGCTCTGGGAGCCCGACCGCTGGCACGCCCGCCTCGCGCAAGTCGAAGGGTCGATCAGCGACAGCCTCGCTGACCTCGGGATCTAGCGATGGGAGGGTTCATGAGCCGGTTCTTCTGGCCGAGGTACTCGCCCAGCTTGCTCCCCATGAAGGTGGCCGCTTCCTCGACGGCACGGTCGGCGGTGGGAGACACGCGGCTGCCCTCCTCGATGCCACCGCGCCGGATGGCCGGCTTCTCGGGCTCGATGTCGACCCTGCGGCTCTCGCGATCGCGCGACGGGAGCTGGCGCGCTTCGGCGGTCGCGCCGTACTCGTCAACGCCAACTTCGCGGTTCTCGACGACGTGGCCCGCGAGCACGACTTCGTCGCACTCGACGGCGTCCTCCTCGACCTCGGGCTCTCGTCGATCCAGCTCGCCGACGAGTCCCGCGGCTTCAGCTTTCGCGCGGCCGGACGCCTCGACATGCGGGCCGACCCGCGACTCGAGCGCACGGCGGCTGACCTGGTGAACACCTGGGACGAGCGCGACCTCCGGCGGATCTTTACCGAGCTCGGTGAGGAGCCCGAGGCCGCGCGCGTCGCGGGGGCGATCGTGCGCCGCCGGGCGCGCGGTCCCTTCCTGAGTGCCGACGAATTCGGGCGCTTCGTCGCCGGCGTGAAGACACGCCGCGGCGGGAAGATCGACCCGGCGACCCGCGTGTTCCAGGCCCTGCGCATGGCGGTGAACGACGAGCTCGCGAACCTCGCGAGCGGCCTCGAGGCCGCGATGAGCGTCCTGCGCCCCGGTGGCCGGCTCGCGGTCATCGCCTTCCATTCGCTCGAGGACCGGACCGTGAAGCAGTTCATGGCCCGCGAGTCGAGCGATTGCATCTGTCCTCCCCACCTCCCCACCTGCGTCTGCGGGCATCGCGCGGGTTTGCGTGTCGTCTCTCGGCGGCCGTTGATGGCGGCTGCCTCTGAGGCGATGCGCAACCCGCGCGCCCGCAGCGCCAGGCTTCGCGTCGCCGAGAAGCTCTCGTCGTGATCGCCTCGCAGGCGGTCCGGCTTGTTTCGGCGTCCCCCCGACGACCTGAGCGCACCTCCCCCGTGCGCTCGCGTCCTATGGCGCGCGCCTCGGCTCGCGTGCTCGAAGTCCCGCTCCGCCGCGAGCCGAGATCGCGCGCCTTGACCCTCCATACGCCCGCCGTTGTGCGATCGGCCTCGTGGGACCTCCGGATCTTCGGGCTTGCGATCGTCGCGATCGGGTTGGCGTTCGGCCTGGCCCTTGTGTACGTCTCGCAGACCACGGCGCTCTCGGTCGCGGGCTACGACCTCCAGAAGCTTGCGGCCCAGCGCGACGAGCTTCGCCGCCAGAACTCGCTGCTCGAGGTCCAGGGCGCGCGGCTCGATTCGCCGGCGCGCATCGCGGCCGATGCCCAGCGTCTCGGCATGGTCCACGCCCGCTACGTCCCGGTGATCCCCGCCCAAACGCTCATCGCGAAGCGCTAGCCGACACACCGCGCGCGAGGAGGAAGGGTGCAGCGACCCATTCGACGTGGGCGCCTCCGGCTGCTGTTCGCGCTGTGCGCTGCCGCTTCGCTCATCCTCGCCGGCCGCCTCTCGTACTGGCAGACCTTCGGGCGGGCCGAGCTGCTCGCGCGCGCGACGGAGCAGGTCCGCAGCGACCTCGTCGTCGCCGCGCAGCGCGGCGTCATCCGCGACCGCAACGGCTCGATCCTCGCGACCACCGTGGAGCTTCGCTCGCTCTACGCGCTGCCCGAGCGGATCCCGGACAAGGCCCTCGTCGCGCAGCAGCTCGGGGTGCTGCTCGGACGCGATGCCGCGCCGATCCGCGCCGCGCTCGAGTCGGGCGCCGAGTGGCTGTACGTGCAACGCTGGCTGCCCGAGGAGACCGCGAACGCGATCGCGGCGCTCAACGTGCCCGGACTCGGGTTCCTGAACGAGCCGAAGCGGCTCTACCCGAACGACTCGATCGGTGCCGCCGTGCTCGGATTCGTGAACGACGACGGCGTCGGCATCACCGGCGTCGAGGGCTACTACGACGAGATCCTGCGCGGGACGCCGGGCCGGCTCGTCGTCGAGCGCGATCCGGCGAACCGTGACCTCGCCGTCGGTCTCCGCGAGGCCATCGCGCCGCGGAACGGCGCGGAACTCGTGCTCACGATCGACCTCGTCGCCCAGACCGCCGCCGAGCGGGAGCTCGGGGCGGCGATGAAGAAGGAGCATGCCGCGAGCGGCTCGATCCTCGTCGTCGATCCGTCCGACGGGTCCATCCGCGCGCTCGCCTCCGCGCCGACCTACGACCCGGCCGTGGTGCGTCTCGCGGATCCGGAGGCCCTGCGCGATCGGGCGATCGCCTGGCCGTACGAGCCCGGCTCGACGATGAAGGCGATGACGATCGCGTCCGCCCTGAACGAGCACCTCGTGAAGCCGACGGATTGGTACAACGACGTCGGATACACGATCGTCGGCGGACGGAAGCTCTCCAACGCGCTCGGCAAGGCGTACGGCCCGACGACCGTGCAGCAGATCCTCGAACGGTCGCTGAACGCCGGCGCGGCGTGGGTCGGCCAGAAGCTCGGCTCGCAACGGATCATCGATTACTTCCACGCGTTCGGCTTCGGCCGGCCGACCGGCATCGACCTCGCCGGCGAAGTGAGCGGGACGGTGCGACCGCTCGCCGAGTGGTATCCCGTCGACGTCGGGACGGCGTCGTTCGGGCAGGGCGTCAGCGTGTCCGCGCTGCAGCTCGCGATGGCCTACGCGGCCCTCGCGAACGGCGGGACGCTCTATCGGCCCTACGTGGTGGCGAGCCGGCGCGATGCGGATGGGGAGCACCGCACCGCGCCGCTCGCC
>Ga0070698_100002349_pt1 | contig 20911 bp, 15 predicted proteins | sample KBSK1502metaG_FD_65477 | JGI IMG/M metagenome (GOLD analysis project Ga0070698, IMG submission 65477) | Corn, switchgrass and miscanthus rhizosphere microbial communities from Kellogg Biological Station, Michigan, USA - KBS K1-50-2 metaG | ecosystem: Host-associated > Plants > Roots >...
GAGACCGCCGGCGAGCCGGATCCGAACGCGACGCAGGAGCTCACGGCCGAAGATCTCGGCTCGCTGATCAAGCCCGTGCCCGGTGCCGTCGCGAAAACGCCGCCGCCGCTGCCGCGCGTGATCAAAGACGAGCCGAAGAATGGCTAATCCGGCTCGCGCAACGACCGACGAAGGGCAGTCCAAGGAAGAAGACGAGCTCGAAGCCGGTCGCATGCCGTTTCTCGAGCACCTGCGCGAGCTGCGCGTGCGCGTACGCAACGCGGCGTGGGCGTTCATGCTCGCAGCGGGCGTTTGCTACTACTTCCACAAAGAAATCTTCGACTGGCTCCAGCAGCCGCTCTATCACGTGTGGGACGAGAAGAAGCTCGGTCCATTTCACATGACGTTCGGCGGGCTCACCGAGCCGTTCTGGGTCGGCATGTCGATCGCGCTGTGGGCCGGCATCTTCGTCGCCTCGCCGCTCATCTTCCATCAGATCTGGAAGTTCATCGCGCCTGGTCTCTACAAGCGCGAACGCAAGATCACGATCATGTTCGCGGTCCTCTCCGCGCTATTCTTCACGATCGGCGCGCTGTTTTGTTACTACGTCGTGATCGAGCGGCTCTACGGATTCTTGATCAGCTACGGCGAAAAAGATCTCACGCCGATGCTGCTGATGAAGGATTACCTCGACCTGACGCGCGACATGATGCTCGCGTTCGGTGCTGTCTTCGAGCTGCCGCTCTTGATCTATTTCCTCGCGATGGTCGGGCTCGTCACGCATCGCGGGTTGTGGAAGTTCAACCGCTGGTTCATCGTCATCGCGTTCGTCGTCGGCGCGATCCTGACGCCATCACCCGATGTCGTGTCACAGGTGCTGATGGCGCTGCCGATGATCGGCCTCTACAACATTTCGATCCTGTTCGCGTGGCGCGTGACGCTCAAGCGCGAGCGCGAGGCAGCCGAGCAACGCGCACGCGAAGAGAGCTAGCGCTCCCACGGGATCTTGCGGAACCACACGAACGCGATGCCGCCGCCGACGAGCGCCCAGATCGCGAACGCGATCACCGCGGCACTGCGGCGCTCGCTTTTTTTGCGCGCGAGCTGAGTGGCGCGCATGCGATCGAGCGTCGCGTAGGTCTCCGGCGAATCCGCGAGCTCTTGGACGGCGCGCACCTTGCTGTCGATCTCGGTATCGGCGGAGTGCTCGCGCATCGCGGCGACAACATGCGCCGGCACGAACCCGAGCAGAATCGCGAGGAGCACACCGACGGCGAAGCGCGCGCGTGGCTCGCCGAGTGGACCGAGTCGTCGCTCGCGCGCGACGATCGCGATCGGTTGCGATGCCGGCCGTGGAACCTGCGCCGAGACAGGCCGCGGCGGCGTTGCGACGGGTCCTGATTTGCGAATGCGAACGACGGGCTCGGCCGGCTCGGCGGGCGGTGGCGTCGTCGAGCGCTCGCGCACGACATCGAGATCATCGGATGCGATGTCGACGCGAAGCTCTTCGTCCTGCGCTTGCGGCGGTGTGAACCGATCGAGCGGAGCATGATCGGGAGGCTTGGCCTCCGGCGGCGGTGCGAACAGATGTTCGTTCGCGCTCGTCAGCGGCGCTTCATCGCCGCCGTCGACGCTTGCGAGCGAGAACGCGATGTCATCGCGGTCGAGAGCTCCGAGGCTCGCAGCCTGCGCGTTGTCGGAGAACGCCGCGGAGAGGCCGCTCTGAAATTGCGGTTTCGTTGGATCTTCGAGCGTGCAGCGCGCGCCGAGCCGCTCGAGGTCGCGCTTGTATTGCTCCGCCGTCGCGCGATCCGCGTTCGCTTTGACGCGGACGCGACCCTTGCGCAGCCGCGCGAGAAGATCCGCCGACGGCAGGCCGTAGTGTTTCGCGATCGCGTCGGCGAGCTTTGCAACGCCGGCGGGCGTCGCGTCCGTCGCACCCTCGACGAACACGTGAAAGACGGCCATCCACCGCCATCATCGCATGGAGAGATCTCCCCTCGCTCACAAAGTTGCGCTCTTCGATCAGCCACCGCAGGCTGGTGTCATGCATCTCGGCAGCAAGCGTCCTAAGATCTCGTGGTCGAGCCGCCGCATTCGCCTCGGAGTTGCCCACCACGGCGCTCCGTCGGGCTGGGTCGCTCCGACGAAGGACGTCACGCCGAATCCCAAGCACCAAAACGCGAAGAAGAGGCGATAGCGCTCTACTTGTCGTCTTGCGGCGGCGGCACTTTGCTCGACGCCTCGTTGAAGCCTTCTCTCGCTCGCGCGTTATCGGGGTCGAGCTGGAGTGCCTTCTTGAACGCGTCGACCGCAGCGTTGTGATTGCCGCTGTTGAGATATGCCTCGCCAAGCAGCGTGAACACGCGCGAGCTTTTCGGCGCGAGCTTTGACGCCTTCTTCAGGTGCGCCAACGCATCGCCGAACAGACCTTGTCGCAGCGCGATCTCGCCCATGCCGATGACGGCGGGGACGTTCTTCGCGTCGAGCTCGAGCGCTTTCTTGAAGCTCGCGGCCGCACCGGCGGTGTCTCCCGAGCCGAGCTGCTGCTGGCCGACGTTTGCGTAGAACTCGGCCTTCTTGTCGGATGAACCCTCGGGCGGTGGAGCTTCGCCACCGCCACCACCATATGGATCTTCGGGACCGCCGCTGACGCCTTGCGGATTCGTCGGCGTTGGCGTCGTTGGCGTAGGCGTGGTTGGAGTCGTCGTCGTCGGCGTAGTGCTGCCGAAGAAGCCACCGCCTGGGCGACGCGGTGTGGAATCGCTCTTCTCGACTTTCGTGCCGGGGACCGACTTCGTCGGCGCTGACTTCGCCGCGACCTTCGTCTCCTTTGGTTCCGACTTCGTCGCGGCGACCACGGGCGGCACCACGGGCGGCGGTGGCGTCGGCGTCGGCGTCGGCGCAGGCGCCGCGCTGCCCGGATCGGTTGGCGCGATGATCTGGCTCGGAGGTGGCGCGGCCGGCGGCGGTGCTGGAGGCGGTGGCGTCAGCGCCGCATTCTCCGAAGGCTTTGGCGAGTCATCGCTGCGCGTGAGCGCGAACGCGATCGCACCGCCGATCACCGCTGTCACCGCGAGTGCGCCGACGATGAGGGGCCATCTGCGACTCGTCGCCGGTTGCTCGTCGTAATACGACAGGTCTGTCACGCTCGGCGATGCGAGCTTGCGGCTCGGGCCTTCGGCGCGCTCGTCATCTTCGAACCACGCCGAGCTATCGGCGACATCCGATGTCTTCGGGCTGCGAGGCGCAGGCGCGGCCTCCGGAGGCGGCGCCGTGGGGATTTTCGGTCGCGTCTCGATCTGTCCCGCAACGGCTGGCTGCGATTCGACCGTGGGCACGCCGAGCTCGGGCGTGCCAGTGCGCCGGCGCGGCCCCTCGCTCGCGACCGCCGTGGCAACGAAGGCCGGCAGCGGACCTTCGAGGTGTCCCTTGAGCGTGCGCTTTTCCGCCACTTCCGGCGCGGGCGCGGCCGCCGGCAGCGGGCCTTCGAGGTGTCCCCTGATCGTTTCCTTGCCCGTCAGCGGCGTATCGATCGGCGCGGGAATGCCCATCTTCTGCATCACGCGCGACACCGACGGAGGCGGAATGCTCTCGCGACGGCGCGCGACCTCATCCTCCATCACCTCACCCGTCTCGAGCCCGCGGCGCAGTGCTTCGACCATGCGCGATGTCGTCGCAAAGCGATTGTCGGGATCCTTCGCGAGCATCTTCGTGACCGCCGCTTCCATCCAGAGCGGAATGCCGGTGCGCTTCGTCGGCAGCGGTGCCGGAATCTCGGTGACCTGCTTCGATAGAATGTCGAACACGCGATTGCCGGAGAACGGCGGCGTGCCCGTCAGCATCTCGTACGCGACGCAACCGAGCTGGTAGATATCCGCGCGGCGATCGATGCGGTCGCCACGCGCTTGCTCGGGCGACATGTAGCGCGGATCGCCGAACGTCATGCCGAGGCTCGTCGACGCTGCCGACGAATCCGTCTCGACGAGCTTCGCGAGCCCGAAGTCGAGCAGCTTGACGAAGTTCGACTTGCCGCGCCGCATGCACAAGAAGATGTTGCGCGGGCGCATGTCGCGATGGACGTAGCCGATCGCGTGCGCCTCCATCAGCGCTTCACCGACCTGGATCAAAATATCCGCGGTGCGCTCGACGGAGAGCTGGCCGACGTTTTCGAGCACGGTGTCGAGCGTCTCGCCGTCGAGCAGCTCCATCGCGAGATACAGCCGACCATCCGGCGTGCGACCGAAATCGTGGATCTCGACGATGTGCTCGTTGTCGATCTCGGCGACCGTCGTTGCTTCGCGGCGAAACCGCTCGACCGCGAGATCATCGCGCGACAGCTCGTTGTGCAGCACCTTGATCGCGACGCGCCTGCGTAGCGTCACGTGCTCAGCGCGATAGATCGTGCCGGAAGCGCCTTGCCCGATCTGCTCCTGCACGAGGAACCGCTCGCCGAGAATTTTGCCGAGCAGCGTATCGCTCGACGCGTTATCGCGAGCCTTCGGTGCGCCGCAGCTCGGGCAATACAACGCCGTTTCGGCATAGCTGTGCTTGCATCCGGCGCAGGTGGTCATCGTGGCCGTCGTCATCTCATGTGCGGGCATGGGTCGCCTGACGGACGACCAGCACCGATGATAGCGCACCGGCCACGCGCAAGCCCGTGATCCTTGCGTGGCAAAACTTGGCTCAACCGCTGATGAATCGGGGCAGGTAGAGCAACCAAAAGAGGAGGATCCCGGTCGCCAGAACGTAGACCCAGATCCACAGCGCGAGAGGTGCGACCTCTCGGTGCGAAGCGTCGGCGCGGCGTAGCCAGAGGACGAGCGCGGCGATGACGAGTGGGATGTTGATCACGGCGAGCGGCTCGTGACTGAACAACAGCACCGTATACGCGACGCGCGCGGCGGCCTCGCCCGCGAATGGCGCGAAGCCAAACGTGGCGAAGCGCACGACAAATAGGACGAGGAAGACGAGCGATGCTCCCGCAGCGACGAGCATGCGCTGTTTGTGCGCTCGAGCCGGAATTGACGCGGCTTGGGTCGCGCGCCCGTCGACACGCCGATCCACGTGCCCGCGGGCGTGATCACTTCGCACTCGCGCTTCGCGGCGCGCCAGAGCACGACGTCCTCGTGCGCGCCGACGACCTCGATGCGACCATCGTCGTGGTAGCGGAGCAGCGAGAGCGTCATGTGCTCGTCCTGTTTGAGGCGATTGCGAATCGCCTCGTAGAACGTCGCGTTCAGGCCACCTCGGGCATCTACGGGCGACGCGACGGCGGATACAACCTACCCTCAGGTAGATTCGCCTTTGTTGCCTTGTAACTTCGCGACCGCTTGATCGAGCTCGGCCTCGCTGATGATCCCTTTCGCGAACAGCAGCTGGCACAACGCGGTGAAACGCATCTCGAGATCCGGAGGCGTGAGCATCGAGAGCGGAATCTGCGCCGTTACCGACACCTCTTGCGGTTCGCTCCCGTCGATCGGCTGCGGAACTCTGTGTTTACCAGAGAGGCTGTCGCGGATCGCGCGCGGCCGATTGACGACCGCGGTGGAGAACTGCTTGTAGCCCTTGTCGACGAGCTCTTCGATCGCCGACAGCGGCAGTGCGGTGACTTCGATCTCGCTGTTCGCGATCACTTCGAGCTCGAGGATCGCGGATGTGTCCGTCGGATCCGCCATCGCGACGCGCAGTACGCGCGCCTTCGCATCGATCGAGAGGCCGATCGGCAAAACGCGGAGGCGCGCGCATGCATCGCGCGGCACGAGGCGCAGCGCTTCGGGATCGACTTGCACTTGCGCTGGATCGAGCAGCGGCACGCGCGTTTGTTTGCGCAGTGCGCCGATCAACGAGAGCTCATCGACACCGAGGTGGCGGATCAAGACGACAACCAGCGGTTGCTTCTTCTCCTCCGCCATTCGCCCGGCCTTCGCGGCGCCGGCTTTGGTGACGAGGCCAGCTTCGATCGCGATCTCGGCGAGCGTTTTCACTAGTGCGCCCGACAGGATTCGAACCTGTGACCTTTGGCTCCGGAGGCCAACGCTCTATCCAGCTGAGCTACGGGCGCGACGCAGCTGTTCTTACCGCAGCGCGAGATATAGAACAACTCGCAACATTTTAGCGGCCCTGGCGCGTGAGGTGCGCCTCGATCCCCGTCGAGGATAAGGTGGTATCGTTCGATCCGATGGGTTTCGTCCGCATCGCGGCGATTTGTGCAGTTGCCATCGGTTGTGGCGACAACATCCATCTGGGTCGCGGCGACCTGCTCGTATCGCCGCGTGCCGAGCTCGCGACGACCGAATCCGGCGGCAGCGCCGTCTTCACGATCGCGCTGACGAAGCCGCCGCCCTCCGGCAGCGCGACGATCACGATCACGAGCATGGATGCAGGCGAGGGCACGGTGTCGCCCGAGTCGCTCGTGTTCACCACGAGCAATTACGACAGACCGCAATCGGTAACGATCACGGGCGTCGACGATCTGCACGCCGATGGCAACGCGCCGTACGTCGTCGAGATCGACGGCGGCAGGACCGGCCTTGTCGATCTCGATCTCGTCAACATCGATGACGACACGGCTGGCTTCGCCGTCGCACCGATCGGCGCGCTGATGACGAGCGAAGGTGGTCAACAGGCCACGTTCTCGGTCGTGCTGACGTCCCAGCCAGAGTCTGACGTGACGATTCCGATCACGAGCTCGGATACAACCGAAGGCACGACGAATGTCGGCTCGCTGTCGTTCTCGCCGGATACGTGGAATGTGCCGCAGGCGGTCGTCGTCACCGGCGTCAACGACGTCGTCACGGATGGCGCGGTCGCCTACAGCGTCACGCTCGGCGCGGCCGCGAGCGAAGACCCGATCTACGCTGGGCTCGATCCCGACGACCTGCCGCTCGTCAATGTCGATGACGATCTGCGCGGCATTCTCGTCTCGCCGATCACGATGGAGACGAACGAATCCGGCACGCAGGCGACGTTCTCCGTCGTGCTGCAGACCGCGCCGACGGCGACCGTCACGATCGGCGTGGCCTCGAGCGACACCGGCGAAGCGAGTGTGTCGACGACGCAGCTCGCGTTCACGCCTGGCGATTGGGACACGCCGCAGACGGTGACGGTCACCGGCGTCAACGACGCGATCATCGACGGCGATCAGCCGTTCACGATCGCGCTCGCGCCGGCCGCGAGCACCGACCCGCTGTACAGCGGGTTCGATCCCGACGACATCACCGGCATCAATCACGATAACGATCAGCTCGGCGTCGCGGTCTCGCCGACGACGATCACGACGACGGAAGCCGGTGGCACCGCTACGTTTACCATCGTGCTGCTCGCGCAGCCGAGCGCGCCGGTGACGGTGAGCTTCGCCTCGTCGGATACGAGCGAGGGCACCGTGTCGGGATCCTCGGTGGTCTTCACCGCTGCCGACTGGAACCAGCCGCGCACGATCACCGTGACCGGTGTCGACGACACGATTGCCGATGGCCCCCAGGCCTATTCGATCGTGCTGGCGCCGACGACCTCGACCGATCCGATGTGGGCAGGAGTCGATCCGCCCGACGTCGCGGCGACAAATGTCGACGATGACATCCCGGGCTTCACGGTGACGCCGACGAGTGGCCTCGTCGTCACCGAGTTCCTCGATACAGACAGCTTCACGATCGTCCTCAATACGCAGCCGCTCGCGAACGTGACCGTTGCGCTGACGAGCAGCGACACGACCGAGGGCACGGTCTCACCATCGAGCGTGACGTTCACGCCCGCAAACTGGAACATCGCGCAAACCGTCACCGTGCGCGGAGTCAACGACAACCTCGCCGACGGCAACATCACCTTCACGATCGTGACAGCGCCCGCGACGAGCAGCGATCCGGCGTACGCGGGCCTTAACCCGGCCGACGTGCAGGTCACGAACATCGACAACGATACGCCGCAGGTCTACGTGCGTACGCGGCCACTGCTCATCGTCTCCGAGAACGGCACGACGGCGACGTTCCGCATCGGGCTCACGACACAGCCGAGCGCAAGCGTGACGTGCACGCTGTTCTCGACCGACACGACGGAAGGCGCGGTGAGCCCATCAAACATCGTGTTCACGAGCACGAACTGGGGCGCGCGCGTCATCACCGTGCTCGGCCTCGACGATGCCGTCGTGGATGGGGATGTCGGGTTCACGATCATCACGAACGCATGCACGAGCGCCGACCCGGCGTACAACGGGCTGAACCCGCGCGACGTCAGCGTCGTCAATCGCGATAACGACTAGTCTTTGGGCGCCGGCATGGGTGCCATCGATGAAGGCCTCGGTCAGATCGATTTGGCCGCGCTCGCGCGGCTGGTTTGATTCGGCACTGATGCCGCCGGCAAACGGGAAGGCCTGTCACCGCTGGTCACCGCTGACGCCCTGCTCAGCGCGGAGCTTGTGCGTGTCGGCCGCGCATTGGCGTTAGGGGTCGACGCGCCAGGGATCGTTGTCGGGCTCGTTGTTGTTCGTATCGTCGACGTGGCGATTGCGATTGCGGTTGCGGTTGCGCTTCCGCATGCGCTCGGCCTCTTCGCGCGCGTCGCGCTCGATCTGGTCGAGGGCACGGCGAGCGGTGTCCTCGTCGACGTTCTCGTCGCGCGGTGAGCGTTGCGTCTGCGGCTGCGTGCTCCGCTTTGGTTTCGCACGCGGCGTCTCGATCGGCTTTACGACGTGCGATGGTTGCGGCGCTGGCGCTTGCTGCGCGAGCAGGCGCGAGCGGACCGCGATGCCGCACCAGATCAGCGCGATCAGAGCCGCGATGATCGCGACAACCGGCAGCGTGCGCGACGGGCGGATTGGTGCTTCTTCGTGCTCGGTCAGCGCGATCATCCGCGCGAAGTCGGCGGCACTGGGCCGGCTCGCCGGATCGCGCGAGAGCGCTTGCATGATCGCGTCGCCGAGCGGACCCGGCACCGCGCGCAGCGCGTAGACGGGTGCCGGATCCTCTTCGAGCTTGCGCACGAGGGACTTGATCTCGTGATCGCCGTGCGGAGGTGAACCGGTGAGCGCTTCGTAGAGCGTGGCGGCGAGACCGTAGACATCGGACGCCGCGGAGAACTGGCCGGCGCTCAGCGATTCCGGCGCGGCGTAGGACGGCGAGCCGAGGAATTGGCCGGTGACGGTGAGCGTCGAATCGGGCAGCCGCGCGATCCCAAAATCCGCGAGCTTCCACACGTTCGCTTGCGAGGAGAGGATGTTCGCGGGCTTGACGTCGCGATGGATGATGTTCGCGGCGTGTGCCGCCGCGAGCGCGCGCGCGATCTGGATGCCGACTTCGCGTACGGTGTCGACGGGAAGCGGCCCGGCTTGCAGGCGATCGCGCAGCGAGCCGCCTTGCGCGAGCTCCATCACAAGAAACGGCGTGTGGTCCGCGGTACCCGCGTCGTAGATCGCGAGGATGTTCGGATGCAGAATCGCGCCGACCGCTTTCGCCTCGCGCAGAAAGCGCTCGCGAATGCCGGCATCAGCTTGCGGGTGCAGCGCTTTGACCGCGACGGCGCGACCGAGCACGTCGTCGTGCGCGCGAAACACGACCGCCATGCCGCCCATCCCGATCTCGGCGAGCGCTTGATAGCGCCCGAAGCGCGGCAGATCGGAGACGTGATGCGTCTGGCTCGCGAGGCGTGCAGAGGCGATGCGTCGCGCGGCCGACTCGTCGGGGCCGTCGGGCACGTGCCGCGTGCCAGAACCGTCCGCTAGGGTCTTGGCTTCCAGCGGGCCGTCGGGAATGTGGACCGTCTCGACGGGAGGCACATCACGATCATGACCGTGGGTATTAGGGCGCGGCAAGTTTGGGTGTGATCCGCGACCGCCAGGATCGGTTGACACGGAATCAACATGTATCGTGGCGCGTTCTGCACAAGCGAAATTTCACTGCAGATAACCGAGGGTTTGCGCGGCCGCGAGGATCTGCATCGCGAGCGGCCCGGCGGCCGACGCGCCGGTCCCGCCACGTGGAATAACGACTGCGACGACGATACGGCCTTTTGCCGTCGGTGCAAGCTCGGGTGTCGTCACCGGCTCCGCGAATGCGACGAACCACGAGTGCGGCGCGGCAATTTGCTTGCGTGCGATACCGAACGGTTCTTCGCCGGCGAAGCCACGCACGTCGGCGGTGCCGGTCTTTCCGTACACGCGCACGCCGGGCGGTTGCGTGAGATGCACGCCCGTGCCCTTCGTCATCACGCGGCGCATACCAACGAGGATCGGCTGCAGCATCGCGGAATCCGCAACGAGTGACGTCTCGCTGCACTTCGCGTCGAGCTCGAGCCCGCAACGCTTGTAATGACCGCCGGAAGCAATCGCAGCTCCCATGCGCGCAGCTTGCATCACGCTCATCACCATCGCGCCTTGACCGAACGCCGTCGACGCGAGCTGCCGCGTGCCGGGCTTACCCGGATCGAGCGTTGACGTGTAGCCGACCTCGAGCCCATCGCGACGCAGCGCAGTGAACGGATCGGGGCCGAGTGCGAGGCCAAGCTGCGCGAAGTACACGTTGCAACTGACGGCGAGTGCCTCGATCAGATCCGGCGAGCCGTGCGGGCGATCTTTTTCGTGATCGTGGATCGGCTTGGGCCAACCCTTCAGCGTGAAGAACGGGCCCTGATCGTCGGTCTCCTTGCAATCGAAGCGCGATGTCGTGTTGCCGGCGCGCGCGGCCGCGAGCGCGGTGAACAGCTTGCCGACAGAGCCCGCTTGAAACATGCCCTGCACGCCGGTCTTGTCGGGCCATTCGCCGTAGGCGCCGCGAAAGCGACGCAGATACGCCTCGTCATTCGCGAGCACCTTGTCTTGCCAGCTCGACTTGTTCGGATCGTAGTCGGGCACCTGCACGCGCGCGAGCACCTGGCCGCTGTCGACGTCGAGCACCACCGCGGAAGCCGCGCCGATCGCGCGCTTGCTCACCGCGGCGCGCGCGAGCTCGGCGACTTTCGCCTGCAGCTTTGCATCGAGCGTGATCTTGACCGAGCGCGCCATCGTGTCGGCGTCGCGCTTCGCGATCTCGCGCTCGCGCGCGGCATCATCGAGATCGATCAGCGGGATGAGGCTGCCGAGGTTCGCGTAGCCGCGCAGCCGATCGTCGAGCTGACGCTCGAGCGCCCAGCTCGGCAGCAGCACCTTTGTCGGCGACACGCCGAGCAGCGTGCCGAGCGCGTTGCCGAGCGGATATTTGCGCGTGGTCGCCGTCGGGCTGTGCGCGAGCGGCTCGCCGTTGCGGTCGAGGATCGAGCCGCGGCGCAAGCGCTCGGCGAGCACGACGAGACGCGGGTTGTACCGAGTGATCAGCGTGCCATCGCGCAGCTTCGTCAGAATGCCGCGACCGCTGACCTCCGCGCGTTGCGTGGCGGCAGCCGCGACGCTCGCACAGACGGCGAGAAACATCATGACAAGCCCGACGACTCGCACGCCGCCGACCGCGCCGTGCAGCTCCTCGAGCTCCGTCGACGCCACGCGCACGCGCCCATCGTTTGCGAGCCGCGCGACGAGCGCGACCATCGCGATGAACACGGCCATGCTGCTGCGTCCGGACGATACGAACGGCACGACGATGCCTGTTAGCGGCAAATAGCCGAGCGTGCCGCCGAGGATCACGAGCCATTGCGCGAGCAACAGGATCGCGATGCCGCTCGCGATCATCACGCGTTCAGCGGTGCGACTGCGCGCCGCAACGTAGAGCGCGCCGAGCACGAGCGCCGCGAGCGCGAGCTGATACGCGACGAGGCCCAGCGCGCCGACTTGCTCCGTCATCGTCGCGAGCACGAGGTCGGTCTTGCCGGCGGGCACGAGTGGCGTCGCGGCGCGCCCGAGCCCCTGCCCCGTCGCACCACCCGCACTGATCGCCCACAGCCCTTCGCCGAGCTGCGCGCCGTTCGTCATGCCGTTCGTCCACGGGTCGTGCCACATCACGAGGCGCGTCTTGACCGTGCCGCCGCCGGCGAGGCTCGGCCAGGCGCCGAGCACGAGGATCACGGTGACGATGATCGCGAGCGCGACGACGACCCAGCCCGTCGCGCGGCTGACGACGAAGAACATCCCGAGGAACACGAGCGCGAGCAAGAGCACGGGGCCGAGGTCCCCGATCACATACAGCCCGGCGACGATCGCGAGCAGCGCCACGATCGCCGGCACGAGCAGCTGCATGCGCGGCCAGCGCAGCCGCAAGAACCGCTGCCGTTGCCAACGCAGTTTCGGCGCGCGCGCACCGAAGTACGCCGCGAGAAATGCGATCGCGAGTGGCTTGACGAGCTCGATCGGCTGGATCGGCCCGAGGTTGATGCGCGTGCCCGAACCCGCCGGTCCCGAGCCGAAGATCGCGAGTGCCAAGAACAGACCCGCGATCGCGATCGCGATCGGCCGGCGCGCTTTCGACGCGAGCTCCGCGAGATCCACGGGCACCACGAGAATCACGGCCGCAACGACGCAACCGACGAGAAAGCCCTGCGCGAAGCCGACGCCCGTCGGCGCGACCGCGGCGCCTTTGGATACCTCGATGCTCGCGAGCTGCACCGCAAAGCCGAACAGCGACGCGAAGACAGCCGCCGGCAGAAGCCACGGCACGAGAATCGCGCTCTCCGCCCTCCGCCACGCGATGATCCGCGCGAGGATCAACACCGAGACGGCAATGGAAAAATAGATCGTCGCCTGATGCGCGAGACCGCGAACGACGTCATCGCTTGGCCCTGGTAGTGCCAGTTTGTGAACGCGCGCGAGCCACGCATTCGTCGCATGCGAACGCAGCCACCACGCAACTGCGATGGCAGCACCGAGCCCCAGAAGTTCGAACGCAGAGACGCCGAGACGCAGAGGTCTGATGGGAGAAGAGGAAGGATGATTGGTCGCGGGAATCGTGATCTTCCTGTGCGTGTGGCCAGTGCCCTAGCTCTAGAACCGATTGCAAATCGCGATCGTTCCCATGATCCTTTTCTCTTCCCCTCGAGCTCTGCGTCTCAGCGTCTCTGCGTTCAATTCTTCTGCTATAGACGGCGGCCAATCGACACGGCGAAGTCGCCGCGCGACAGCGAGATTTCGGCCGGCAGAGGCACCTCGGTCTGCTCGCCGGCGGCGATCGCCTGGCCATTGACGTGCACCGGGTTCGCCTTCGCGAAGCGACCGATGCGCACGGTGGACTGCGTCGCGATGATCCAGAAGTGCTGCTTGTTCACCGTCGCGCCGGCACCGGTGAGCGCGATGAAGTGCGTCGGCGGATCGGGGTGCGGCCGGCCGACGACGATCGTCGCGCCGAGAGCGACGCGGCTCTCGCCGCCCGTCCAGCGCAGCGTGCAGGTCCCTGCAGCGGTGTCGTCGACATGCACCGTGTCGCGCTGCGTGGTCGAGATTTCACCGGAGACCAGGAAGCTGTCGAGGCGCATCGTGAGCTCGCCGGCGCGCGGTGCGGCGAGCTTGTCGGTCGGCACGAACGCGACACGCACGACGCCTTCGCCTGCTGGGAGCTCATCGGCCTCGTCGAAGACGACCGTGATGCGCAGCTCGCCGACGAGCTCGGCAGCACGCGTCTTGGCTTCTTGCGCGAGCACGTGCTTGAGGTCGCGTTCCAGCGGCGCTTGCAGGGGGCGAATGAGATCGAAGTCCGCGCGCGCCATGATCATGCGGTACTCGTTCCACACGATCGGCTTGCCCGTCGCCGAGCGCACGGTGCACTCGCGCATCACGAGCCCGATCGCCTGCGCGATCAGAAACGGATCGATCTGCACCTGCTGGCCGCGCTTGACCTTCGCGAGCTCGTTGAAGCGAACGCGAAACTGATCGTGACCCTCTTTGCTGAGCGCGCCCATATCAGTGTCGTTGCACCAGTAGGCGCAGCGTACTCTCTCGACCATCGCCAAGCTCGATCACGTCGCCCGGTTTGACAACCGCGCGACCCCGCGCCGTGCGCGCCGGTCGCACTGCCTCGCCGCCTGCGCGACGCACGATCAGCTCGTCGCCCTGATCGAGCGCGACGACTTCGAGCTGATGGCCGGCGCGGTACAACCGGCCGGCGCGGCGGCTGACGTATTCGGTCTTATTGCAGACGATTAGATCGTTGCGCGCGCCGTGGTCGGCGCCGTGCCACGGGCCGCGGCCGAACGCGAGCTCGGTCCAGCCGGCCGGCAGCTCGAGCGTGGTGCCGTCAAGATCGCCGCCCTCGACGACGAGCCGCCATGCCTTCACCGCGCCTTCGCTCGCCGTGATCGAGGCGCGGTCTGCGGCCGAGACGATGTACTCGCGCGTCGGCAGCGCCGCGATCGCGACGTCGCAGCGATTGGCGAGCGCAGCGCCGACTTCGCGATCGAGCTCGGGGCGATCGATGAAACCCTGAACGATCGCCGTGCTGCCCTCGGGCACCGTGATCCGCACGATGACATCCTCGGGGAACGCGCTCTCGCCACGGGGACCGTAGTGACGTAGCGGCACGATCGCGTCGACGATGCGTCGAATCAGATCGTCCCACCCGAGCTCGTCGCTGCCTCCGCGCAAGAGGTCCGAGAGCCAGCCCATCAGCGGCTATCGTACCATCGGCTACGACGGTGCGCTTGTCGCCAGGATCTTCATCACCGAGCCATCGGAGATTTGCCGGAAGTCCTGGTACCACGCGCCCACGCGACGCAGCCGCGGCGGCGTGACGAGGACGACGACCTCGTTCGCTTCGCTCGACAATGACTCGACAGCGCCCTTCGTGCCAATCGGGGAGGCAACGACAACGCGTACCGCACCACGCCGTCGCACGCCGTCGATCGCCGCGGCGATCGTGCCGCCTGCCGGAATGCCATCGTCGACGATGATCACCGTCTTGCCAGAGAGGCTCAGCGCGGGCCGGCCGCGCCGCAAGCGACGCGCCTCTTCGACCATCTGCTCGGCAGTCTCCTTCACGATCGCTCGAATCTCTTGCGACGTCAGCCCGGCAGACTTGAGGCTTTCACGATCGAGCACGACGCTCGCGCCTTCCGAAATCGCGCCGAGCACGACGCTGGGATCGGTGACCGACGTGAGCTTGCGCACGAGCCAGACATCGAGCTTTGACTCGAGCTCCTGCGCGACGCCCTCGGCGACCGCGAGACCACCATGCGCGATGCCGAGCACGACGGTGTTTGCGTGAGCGTTGTGCATGAGCGAACGACCGAGCAGACGTCCCGCCGCGAAGCGGTTTGCGAACGGCAGCACACGCGCCGTCGGCGCATCCTCGACGGGCTCTGGGACTCCATCCCACATTGGATCCAGAACTGCGACGGCTTGATCGATTTCACCCGTCATCACCTTTGCCAGGTCGTTCTGCTTCGACATGGCCAGGCCCTCGTGCACCTGATGTGCCGTCACCCCGGCGCTCGATGTTGCGATCTTGCGTAACGACCGAGTGGGCCCAAACGCGCGACGAGCCTATCGGCACGCACGGCACCAATCCCCCATTTTTGCTAGGTTCGCGCAATGGGCCGCAAGGAAGACGCACTGGACTATCACTCGCGTGGTCGTCAAGGAAAGATCGAAGTCGTTCCAACGAAACCGCTGGTTAGCCAGATCGACTTATCGAATGCCTACACGCCGGGCGTCGCGGAGCCGTGTCTCGAGATCGCACGGGACGAAGAGAAGAGCTGGGAGTACACCGCGCGCGGCAACCTCGTCGCCGTGATCTCGAACGGCACGGCCGTGCTCGGGCTAGGCGACATTGGCCCCGCTGCAGGCAAGCCCGTCATGGAGGGTAAGGCCTGCCTGTTCAAAAAGTTTGCAGACATCGATGTCTTCGATCTCGAGATCAACGAGAAGGACGTCAACAAGTTTTGCGACATCGTCGCCGCGCTCGAGCCGACGTTCGGCGGCATCAACCTCGAGGACGTCGCCGCACCAGCGTGCTTCGAGATCGAAGAGCAGCTGCGCAAGCGCATGCGGATTCCCGTCTTCCACGATGACCAGCACGGCACCGCGATCATCTCGGGCGCAGGCCTCCTCAATGCCGCGCAACTCGCGAACAAGAAGCTCGAAGACATCAGGCTCGTCGTGTCAGGTGCAGGCGCCGGCGCGATCGCGTGCGTCGAGTTCTTCTGCAGCCTCGGCATCAAACGCGAGCACGTCGTTCTGTGCGACTCCAAGGGCGTCATCCATCGCGGCCGCAAAGATCTCAACCGACATAAGGAGAAGTTCGCGATCGAAGACGACGGCCGGCGCACGCTCGCCGATGCGATGAAGGGCGCCGACATGTTCATGGGACTGTCGGTCGCCGGCACCGTGCAGCCCGAGATGCTCAAGACGATGGCCGAGCGGCCGATCATCTTCGCGCTCGCGAATCCCGATCCCGAAATCTCGTATCCCGATGCGATCGCCGCGCGTCCCGACGCTCTCGTCGCGACGGGCCGCTCGGACTTCCCAAACCAGGTCAACAACGTCCTCGGCTTCCCGTACATCTTTCGCGGCGCGCTCGACTGCCGCGCGAGCGCGGTGTCCGAACAGATGAAGCGCGCCGCCGCGGAGGCACTCGCACAGCTCACACGCGAGCCGGTGCCCGACAGCGTGATCATGGCGTACGGCGGCAAGCCGCTGAAGATGGGGCCCGACTACTTCATCCCCAAGCCGTTCGATCCGCGCGTGCTCTGGTGGGTCGCGCCCGCCGTCGCGAAAGCGGCGATGGACTCCGGCGTCGCGCGGCTTACGTTCGACGTCGGCGAGTACCGCGAGCGGCTCATGCTCAAGGGCAGCAACGCCGCGTATTCGATCATGCGCATGATCACGATCGAAGCGCGCCGCGAGCCCAAGCGCATCGCATTTCCGCACGCCGCTAACCCGCGCCTGTTGCGCGCGGTGCAGCAGATCGTCGACGAGGGCATCGCCAAGCCGATCTTGCTCGGCCGCGCGCATGAGATCGAAGCGATGTGCAACGAGATGTCGCTCGACATGCTCTCGAACGGCGCGACCGTGATGGATCCGCGCACGGAGATCAACGAGGGCTATATCGATCGCATGTACGAAATGCGTCAGCGCAAAGGCCTCACGAAAGACGCCGCGCGCGCGTTTCTGCAGTGGAGCGACTACTACGCCGCGCTGATGGTCGATCGCGGCGACGCCGACGGTGTCGTCACGGGCTTGCGCCTCAACTATCCGGAGACCGTGCGGCCGCTGCTCGAGATCTTCGGCCTGTCACCGGGCATGAAGGTCGCGGTCGGCATGTACATGATGGTGCTCAAGAACAGCATCAAGTTCTTCGGCGACACAGTGTTCAACATCGATCCAGATGCCGAGACGCTCGCCGACATCACGCTGCAGATGGCCGATTCGGTGCAGGGCTTCGGCATCACGCCGCGCGTCGCGATGATCTCGTATTCGAATTTCGGGTCGGTGCACCATGCCGAGGTCCGCAAGGTGCAGCACGCGCTCGAAATCGTGCGCAGGCGCCGTCCCGATCTCGAGATCGATGGCGAGATGCAGCCCGAGCTCGCGCTCGCACCCGAGAAGCGACATCAATTCTTCCCGTTCTCGCGCCTCACGCGGTCGGCGAACACGCTCGTGTTTTCGTCACTCGCTGCTGGCAACGCCGCCTACCAAACACTCAAGGTGCTGGGCGGCGCATCGGCGGTTGGTCCGATCTGCCTCGGCCTGTCGAGGCCTTGCGCCGCGCTGCAGAACGAGGCAAGCGCGGAGGACATCGTCAACATGACCGCTTATGTAGTGCTCAAGGCGCAGCAAAGTCGCGCACGCGAGGCATTGCGGGCGTAAACTATTTCGTGGGTGCGTACCCTCTCAGTTGGTGTTGTCTTGGTGGTCGCTGCGGTTTCGCCTGCGATCGCAGACGAAGTTGACGAATCGCCGCCGATTCCGCTCGAGGTAGGCGCGTACGGCGGCACGTTCCTCTCGAACGAAAGCCACCAGTTCTACGACTACGACCTGTTCCCCGGCGGTCCAGGTCAGCCGATGCGCGAAGAGCTGCAGCCGGTGAGCCCGATGTGGGGCCTGCGCGTTGCGTACTTCTTTCTGCCGTGGCTGGGCGCCGAAGCCGAGCTCAACATGATCTTGACCGAGACGAAGATGTCGCACGGCAAAGCGCAGATCTACGGCGGGCGCTTGCAGGTGATGCTTCAGTATCCGACGACGTACGTCGTGCCGTACGTCGCACTCGGCGACGGCTTCGATCACATCTCGTCGGAACCAACGGTGCTCGGCAGCGACACCGACTTTCCGATTCACTTCGGCGCAGGCGTGCGCTTCCTCGTGCATCGCTCGATCACGCTGCGCATCGATGCGCGGCTGTTGCGCGCGCCATCGATCGAGGCGCCGTACACGCTCAACACGAACCTCGGCGAATTCATGGCGGGGCTGTCGTTTCGGCCAAGTCACAAAGCCGGCGAAAGCGCACCACCGCCTCCACCGCCGGTCAAAGACACCGACGGCGACGGCGTGCTCGATGACAGCGACCGTTGCCCGAACGAGCCCGAAGACATCGACGGATTCGACGACGGCGACGGCTGCCCCGACCTCGACAACGATCACGACGGCATCAACGATGGGCAGGACAAGTGTCCAATCGATGCCGAGGACAAAGACGGGTTCCAAGACCAAGACGGCTGCCCCGACAAAGACAACGACGGCGATACGATCAACGACGATCAAGACAAGTGCCCGAGCGAGCCCGAGGACAAGGACGGCTTTAATGACATCGACGGCTGTCCCGATCCCGACAACGACAACGATGGCTTCCTCGACGCGCAGGACAAGTGTCCCAACGAAGCGGAGGTGATCAACGGCGTCGACGATCAGGACGGCTGTCCTGATCGCGGCAACGCGCTTGTCGTCGTCGCGCCCGATCGGCTCGAGCTTCTCGAATCGATCGAATTCAAGAACGCCACAATTTCAAAGAAGAGCACGAACCTGCTCGGCCAGGTCGCTGCGACGCTCCGCGCGCATCCGGAGATTTTGCGCGTGCGCATCACCGTGCATGTTCAGCCGACGAAGAAGCCGAGCGCAGATCAAGAACTGTCAGATCGGCGGGCGGCTGCAATCCGCGACTGGCTCGTGAAGATTGGTGTCGACGATAGACGCCTCGAGCCGAAGGGCTTTGGCGGGACGAGCCCACTCGTGCCCGCGAAGCAAAAAGGCAGCAAGGGAATCAACGAACGCGTCGAGATGCTGATCGTCGAGAAGAAATAGCGGTAGCAGTGCCGAGGAATCACGAACGCGTCGAGATGCTGATCGTCGATAAGTAGCTTAGCGGTGCGGCCGGACGAAGTCGGCTGCCGAGTTGAACCCGTTGCCGATCGTGTCGAAGCCGTTCGCGACGCCGGTGCGAACCGCGTTGCTCGTCGCGACCGCCGCCTGGCCGACCGCGCGCGCGCCCGCCGCGACCTGCTGTCCCGCCCACTGCGCGCCGTGATACGCGGCGAGACCCGCCTCGTCGATCATGCCGCCGACGGCAGCACCGGTATCGCGCAGTCCTTCACGCGCCCAGCCACCGTTAACCGTTGCGAGTGCCTCGAGAGAAATTTCAGAAATCGTGTCCATTGTGAGCTCCTGTTGTTTGGGTTTCTTCGAGGAGCCTCCATTGCAGTCGACAGACCAACGCGTTTTGTCAACTCGCGGAATCGATCTGTCTCGCCGAGGACGCGACGCGAGCGGCGCGCGAGGTGCGAATCGGGGTGAAATGCATCCTCGAGGATGCGATTTCGACGCGCGCGACCGAGATTTGGTGGCGAACAGAGCTGTCGCCTGGCTAGCTTTGCTGCCGCTTGAGGTACGGCGCATCGCGCATGACCTCTTCTAGCGCGGCGCCCGCGAGCCAGGCGCGCACGCACGCGACGACGGCGTCGTCTGCGAGCGTGTGGCCCTCGGCAACCGTCGTTTCACCATCGACGAGCGCGATATGAAACGCGGTGCTCGGTGGACACGTGATCGCAACGCGACGCGCGCCATGCCGCGCCTCGACGAGCCAATTCGAGCCACCGACATCGCGCGTGGTTGCACTATCGAGGCGCTTCGCGATCTCCGTGGCGGCCGCCCGTGCGGTTCCCGCGCCCGGGAACACGGCCCAGGTCCCCTCCGGGCCGCTGACGAGCTCGGGCGGTGGCACGATGTCCTCGCCGCGGAGCATGCCCGAGCGATCACGCACCGCGTCGGCGATCGCGTCGAGGCTCGGCTGCTCGACGAGATACATCTCGATCACGGTCGCGTGGATCGCGACCTGCGGCGCGACCGAGCGAATCGTCGCGACGAGCGCGCGAACCTGCGCGTCGCCCTCGTGGCTTGCGACGTCAGCGACGACGACCCACACGGTGCGGCCGGTGCGGATCACCGCGGGTGGCGTCACGACGAGTGCGTCGTTCGTCAGCGGGTGACCTTGTACGTACGTGCCGTTGCGACTGCCGAGATCGGTGACGCCAAGCCGCGCGTCGACTCGTGCATGTTTGCGGCTGATTCGATCATCATCGGTTTCACCGACGAGCTCGCGACCAAGCACGAGCCCGTCCGCTGGGATCGCGAACGCCTTGTTCGCGTACGTCGTGCCCGTCCACAACATCACGACGCCGGGCTCGGCCATCGCCTACTTCTCGGCGGGCTCCGCCGATTCGATCTTCGCGATCGCCTCGGTGATGTCCTTCGCGACGCACTTGTGCACCTTCGCGCGCTTGAGCGCGGGAATCGCGCGACGGTCGCCGAGGGCACCGAGCTTGACGACGGCGGCGCGCCGGTCTTCGCACGTGCCGGCCTGCGATAGATCGAGCGACCAACTTTCGAACTTGTCGACGCGGTCGGCGATGCCTTCGCGCTCGGCGATCGCGAATGCGCGATGCCGAATTTCGGCGTGCTTGCCCGTCGACGCGGTCGCGACGATCACGTCGCGCGCGGGTGGCTTGATCGAATCCGCGAGCAGCTCGAGCGCGACGAGCGCAGGCGCGATATCGGTGCGCGTGTCGAGCAGCTTGACCGCGTTCGTGCGCATTTCCT
>Ga0070698_100002350_pt1 | contig 20904 bp, 15 predicted proteins | sample KBSK1502metaG_FD_65477 | JGI IMG/M metagenome (GOLD analysis project Ga0070698, IMG submission 65477) | Corn, switchgrass and miscanthus rhizosphere microbial communities from Kellogg Biological Station, Michigan, USA - KBS K1-50-2 metaG | ecosystem: Host-associated > Plants > Roots >...
GAACGGTCCACCGAATCGAAGAAACAACTGGAGAAAGCAAAGTCCGAGGTCGATGCGATTCTGAGCGAGACATATGCGGAGCCATTGGACTGCGCCGAACGGCTAGGGTGCGTTTGGCTAGTCTCTAACGCTTCAAAAGCTTAAGGGCGAGCATGACCGGTGGCAAGCTTACCCTCCCGGTTCGGCGTCTCTCATCTAACGCTTTCCGATTTGCTCGCCGGCAAGTCCCAACCGACGAGTAAGACCTTAGCAAAGGTTCAAGCGTTTCTGGAATCCGAAGCAAAGCGGAACGCCGAGAGCGAAAAAGTTGTATCAGAACCGATAAGTGAGGCCCCCGCTCACTCCGTTGGAATCATAACCGCCACGCCCGACATTCCCATCGTAACCGACAAAGCTGCTCCACCGATCGTTCCAGCGAACTTCGATAGCGGTATGGATCAAAGCGCTGTCGTGTCCGATCCCAGGACCGTGCACCGTGAAAGCGCCATCCGCACCGCTTGCAAATTGGGCAGTAATCGGTAGTGCGCTGTACTTAAACTCGTGTTGCCAACTGGCCCGCAATTCGGGGATCACCTGGAAGGGGCCTACCCGCCAGAATGAGATAAGGCGTAGTCCCAGATTGCTGCGTAATGATTCTTGAGTGTCACTGTGAATATCCAACGGCGCCAACGAGCCACTTTCCTGGTAGCCGGACACATGCACGGCCGTGTACTGCAGCGAAGCGATCGGTCCGAGGGTAATGTGGCTACTCAGGTGAAAATCGTACCCGGCTCCAAAAAAGCCATTGAACTCGGCTCCGTCGGTGCATCCGGTCGCAAAGCCCTGCAAGCCCGCGCGCCGAATATCGTAGTTGTTGTAGCCGCCGCCGGCGTAAGCATTGAGGTAAAAACCGTCGGTGAAATAGGTAGCATAGACTCCACCACGCCCGCTGTTGACCGTCGCTCGACCGCTATCGACTAGGTTGTTGTCAGTGTAAGCGTATCCACCGGATATACCGACTGCAAAGTGATCGGTCATACGGTAATCGATCCCGATAGTTACTCCCGCGGTAGTGAAATTGTAGCCGGGACTATTGCTGTCGCCGTTCACATTCACAAAGTCACCGTTACCGGTCACGAATACACCCCAGCGATTGTCTGCCGCTGGAGCTAGTACCGGGTTCTTCTCTATTGTCTTACCGCTCTTTCCATCAACGATCGGGGCCGGCGAACCAGCGAGGCTGAGCGAAGAATTGAACCCGCTAAGGCTCGACCGAATATCACCAAGCCGGTTCTCGATGTTGGCTTCCTGCACATTGGCAAATGAGAAGCTAATCTCGTAAAGCGAGCTTAGTTCGTCCGGCGCAATTTTATCAAAATCAGCCGGCAGATTAATCGTAGGTTCGCGTTCTAGAAAACTCAGCAAGCTGGACACTCGCGGATCAGTGGATACGCGGTCCAGAGCATTTGCTACCGCGATCTGATTAGGTGTCTTCGCGAATGGAGTGAAAAGTGCACTCAGAAAATCTAAGATGACCGAACTGCTTCCGTAGAGAAGCTCGGCCCGAAATGCACTGAAGCCATTCAGGACGTTAGCAAACTCACCTGAAATTCCTCCCGCAGCCGTGACGATGCTGAGTTTGTCGCCTGGCTTTGGCACGAACCCGCCGGTCGGAACTAGTTGTAATGTGCCTCCCAGGGTTGCGTGGCCGCTTACATTCAGAGAATCGTGTTGGCCGGCCGCGGTGCCGCCAATGGCGAGCAGGAGGGTTCCGCCCGCATTCTGGGTGTAATTGCCATTCACGTTGATTGTTTGTGGGTCCGCTGTCAGAACGCCGCTGTTCACAAACACATTACCAAACCCAAGCGACTGAGGTCCTTCTACGACTAGCGTTCCACCGTTTATAATGGTGCCTCCCGTATAGGTGTTAGTGCCAGACAAGGTCAGTGTGCCGGCACCGGTCTTGGTCAGCGAACCTGAATTGATGACGCTGCCGGAGAAAATTGCATCAAAGCCGTTCGTATCAACGACCCCGCCGTTAGCCAGGAGGGAAATTGTCCGCGACGTGACCAAGTTCCCGGTAGCCTTCAGGGTTCCTCCGTTGAAGTCGATGAACTGCCCAAAGCCCAGAGGAGTGAGTGCGGCGTCGCTGGCAACTAGCAGCGGGCCGACTCGCGGTACAATAATGTTCGGTCCAATGAAGGAGCCCAAAGCAAAAGGAAAAACTCCTACCTTGATGGTGTCAATCACCGTGTTAGTGGCCGTAGCGATTACCGAAACGGAGGCGACGCCGGCCCCGCCGCTATTCATGGTGCTGTTCGCGACGTAGACAAACTTACCGTCAGGAGTCACGGCGACGCCTACCGGCGAAATTCCAACTGTGATTGGGTTCCCCACTACAGTGTTTGTGGTCGTGCTGATCACCGAGACGGTGTTGGCCATAACGTTTCCGACATACACAAACTTCCCGTTTGGAGTGACCGCGATGCCAGCGGCCCCTTTTACTACAGGAATTGATTTCACCACGGTATTTGTCGCCGTGCTGATTACCGAGACCGTGCTGGCGTTAACGTTGGCGACATACACAAACTTTCCGTCTGGAGTTGCGGCAACGCCGACCGGTGAACCAGTAGGAGATCCGAGCGGAATAGATGGTACAACCACGGTACGCGTTGCGGTGTTGATTACCGAGGCCGTGCCGTCGTTGAAGTTTGCAACGTAGCTGAACTTGCCGTCTGGTGTGAAAGCGACTCCGATTGGTCCGCTTCCAACGGTTATGGGTGGACCTACCAACGTGTTTGTAGCGGTGTTAATCAGCGAGACGGTATGGCCAGTAAATGTAAAAAAGACCGAACTTGTCACAAAGGCGTACTTTCCATCAGGTGTAACTGCAACACCGATGGGCCCCGCAGGGACCGAAACAGAACCAACTACCTTGTCAGTCACCGCATCGATCACTGAAACGGTGCTGCTGCCATTGTTTGTGATGTAAACATACCGGCCATCTGGCGTGACAGCGACACCGATCGGCATAACTCCAGTCGAAATAGGAGAGCCGACGATGGTATTGGTTCTCGTATCGATTACGAAAACTTTATTCGAAGCAGGATTCGGGTCGGAGATGTAGGCATTTACTTCGATTTGCGCATCGCAGAGAGAAGAAGTTCCGATTCCTGTGCCAATCAAGGCCGTTAGTAGCCGAGCCAGGTTGTTCAATCCTCGACTGATCCGTCCGGTGTTCTTCGTCGAACCAATTTCGGCGAGCACAAAGCGAAAATTTTGCCTCGTTATTTGGGGATTGCTGGTCAGATCGTTGTTCCGGTTTAACGTCCGTTGAGTGTTTTGCAGAACCCGCTACGCGAAGGCTACAATTACCGCGGATGAGTAGGCGAATCGCCCTGTAATTGTTGTAAATACAGGAAATACCAGGAAGATGCATGCGCCGTCAAGAACTCACGCTGGCGAGGAATGTCCGTTCCAATATTTGGTCTGCGTGGGCCGGTGCTGCTCAAAAAAGCTTCCAGGCTTGGCTCAGAATCGACGATTGGAGAGCGCTCCGGTACTCTGATAAACGCTAAAAGCCTCGGCGGGGTTGCGGTTCTAGTTCTTCTATCAGTAACGCTAGGGCGTTCGAAGGATTAGCCGCGAGATAGACCTTAGTGATCAGGTCCTCAAGATAAGTCAAATTCGGATTTTCATCTCTGCCCGAATGAGCTTCTCTGTGTGCTTGTCGGATCAGTGGAAAGAGGGATTGCCATGCAGGGATTACCGACTGCTGCCGAAGGTGTTCCAAAACCTTTTTTGGATCTGGTGCAAACCAGGTTTTCCATTCCTTTTTCTCCTGCCCGATTTCGATGAGGAGGTAGGTATGTTCTGGCAAAATTAATCGAGATTATGGTGATTATGGCTAAACCATTGAGAGGCCGATTAAATGGCGAGAAGGTGCGGAACTGCGCAGTATGGGGGCCGCAAATCCACCACCATCCAATGGCCGCCTCGCTCGTAATGGGGGGCGGCTCTTTTTGCTCTGCTGCTACGACAACAACCACCGATCTGCACCGGTACGGCGAGCGCTCTCGCGACCGTCGCGTTGCCGGCGTAATCGAGCCAATGAGTGCGATGACCAGAAGCGAGTTTTCTGGCCGACAAATACGGTCGGCGGGCGATCTTCACCTACCAGTGCGGCTGCCTCGTTTTTGAACCCCACCCAAACAGCAACCTAAGGATAATGCTTGATCGCTTGGCCAGGATCCTCTGGGCTTTCCTGGCCTTTTCTGATCTCTTAAAAGCTAGCGTCGCACAGCGTAGAACAGCCTCTGAAGATCGTCTTTCTTCTTCCGCGGTCGGTCAGCGTGAGAGCGATCCTGCTAACCGCCCGTTTCAAACCCCGGATAAAGCGACATCCCTGCATCCACAAAGATGCTCACTCCAGTAATATAGTCGGCATAGTCTGAAGCTAGAAAGGCAGCCAAGCGCCCGATTTCCTCCGGTTCCCCGATTCGCTTGTAAGGAATCAGGGTCATCAGGCCATCGTAGGCTTCGCGATCCCCCCAGGCCGACTTGTTCATTGGAGTACGGATCGCTCCCGGACAAATGCTGTTAACCCTGATTTTAAGCGCTGCCACTTCCTGCGCGATGCTCTTCATGAGGAGCATGACCCCTCCTTTTGACGCTGCATAGTTGACGTGTCCCGCCCAGGGAATGACTTCGTGTACCGAACTGATACAGATGATCTTCCCCGCAGATACGGAAACCGCGCTGACAATACCACGACGCTTGAACTCACGGATTGCTTCTCGCGCACAAAGGAATTGACCGGTTAGATTGGTGCTTATGACGGAATTCCATTGCTCGATGGTCATTCTGTCTACGGGCGCATTGCTCTGAATACCCGCGTTGTTGACCAGAATATCGACGGTTCCAAGCTCCTCAATAGCCCTCTTAAACATTGTTTGTACCTGGCCTTCTTCCGATACATCGGCGGGAATTGGAACTGCTTTGGTTCCTATCTTTTGAATCGCCGATAGGACTTCATCTGCTGCATCCGGAGGCCCGATAAAGTTTACTGCGACGTCAGCGCCTGACTCTGCAAGCGCTAAGGCTATGGCTCGGCCTATACCGGAACTCGCACCTGTCACCAGCGCCTTCTGACCGCCCAACAATCCGCGGAAAGGAAACTGAAGCATCGGTTTCCTTTCAAACGACGAACTGCTTCAGAAATTGATAGGATTGACGGAGAGCTTTTTGCCTGCCCTCCAGCGAATATTCATACGCTCGATCCTCGACTTCGACACAGACCGGTCCACGATACTCAATGTCAGTAAGTGCGGAAAAAAACTGGTTCCATTGGACGTCACCGAATCCGGGAAGTTTAGGTATATGCCAACCGAGGCCCAGAATCCCTCGATCGTACAAACGATCTGCGAGAGTTTTGTCATCCTTGGCATGTACGTGAACGATTCTGTCCTTGAATTCATAGAGCGCTCGAACGTAGTCGATCTTCTGCCAAACCAGATGAGAGGGGTCAAAGTTGAGACCAAAGTTTCGGCTCGGGATAGAATCGAACATACGCCGCCAGATTTCTGGCGAGATAGCCAGGTTTTTGCCGCCCGGCCACTCGTCATCGCTAAACAGCATCGGACAATTTTCTATTCCCACCTTAACGTCGTGATCGTCGGCAAAAGAAATCAACGGTTTCCAAACCAACTCGAATAACTTCCAATTCTCTTCGAAAGATTTGACATGATCCCTCCCGATGAACGTAGTCACTAGCCCGATTCCAAGGCGAGCTGACGCTTCGATGACGAGTCGAAGGTGCTCTGCATAGGTAGCCCGCTCGGTTGGATCGGCGCATAACAGATTCGGGTAGTAGCCAAGACTCGAGATCTGGACTCCGTACTTTGCGATTAATTCTCGTGTCCGTGCCAGCTCGCGTTCACCAAAGGAAGCAACATTGAGATGTGTCACTCCCGCGTAGCGCCTTTCCGCCTTGCCCACCGGCCAGCACATCACCTCAACACATCGAAACCCCTCGGTTGCAGCGAACGACAGCACATCTTCCAGTGACAACTCCGGCAAAATCGCAGTTACAAATCCAATTTGCATAATCAGGTTATGAAGACTCTGTTTGGTTTCTTCTCACCGGAACCCAAGCCTGGGCCCGGTGACTTTGTAGTATCGCTTCACAGAGCAGCAGTTCCTCGTGACCATCCTCGAATCCTGCGAAGATTTTCGGCCGCGAGAAATCCCCCTCGGCGAGATACTCATAAATCGCTCGATAAAGTTGCTTGAAGGTGTCCGGAAAACCTTCGTTGTGGCCGCCGGGATAGCTGGCGAAAGAGCGGATGCCGGGCGCGAGCAGGGAGGGATCCCGGATCAGCAGTTCGTTTGGTTTGTCTCGATGCCCGAGCCAGAGATCATTCGGGTGCTCTGAGTCCCAGGCGAGCGATCCTTCTGAACCGGCTATTTCAAACGTGATTTGATTTTTTCGGCCGGCGGTAACCTGTGAAACACACATTGTGCCTCGCGCGCCATTGGCAAACCGAAAGAGTACCGACCCCCAATCCTCAGTCTCGATCTGGATTGGTTCGCTTGCAGCGGTTCCTGCGCTAGCTTCGTTTCCCTGGAATGTTAAACCTGCGACCTTCGGACGCTGCCGGACGGGGATTAGGGTCGCAAGATCTGCAAAAACCGAATCTATTCGCGAGCCCGTCACGAAAAGGATCAGATCCATCCAATGGGTACCGATGTCGCCGACCGCTCGCAGTTCGCCCCCCTCCTCCACGAGCAATCGCCAATTCCAATCTGTGTCTTTCAGCAGCCAATCCTGTATATAGGCGCCCCTTACGCTTAACACGCGACCGATAGCGCCTCTTTGCAGCAAATCGCGTGCATGGAGCGCTAGAGGATAAAATCGGACATTGTAATTGACGGCCGTCACCAACGTCGGGTTCTTCCGTGCGCGCTCGACTAGTTCGGAGGTTTCCACAGAGCTGGTGGCGAGCGGCTTTTCACAAACTACATGTTTCCCGGCATCTAGGGCGCCGATGACCATGTCTCGATGCTGGCGGTTGGGTGTAGCGATATGTACGACTTCCACATCGGGGTCAGAGAGGATCTCTTCATAGCTGGCATACGCTTTGGGTAGTCCCAGGCTCTTAGCCGCCATTTCACTTTTGGCGCGCGAACTACCGAGTATGCCTTTTACGCGAATCCCGAGCCGGCGAAGCGCCTCGACATGGACCGGGCCGATGAAACCCGTCCCAGCTACAGCTGCAGTCTTCTGAGACAATATCATAGGAATCACCCTGCAGGAGTCATTTTTTGATGAGGAGTCTATTAAATCCGAATCTACGACTTGCTTCCGAATAGGTGACTAGGCGCGCCGTCGTACTGCGAGCCTGGCCGGTCCGCCGCCGGCGTGGACTTCGTTTTCCAATTCATATCGATCGCCCCGGTAGTAGAGGATCTGATACCAGACCGGGAGTTCCACCTCAGTGAAGCCGGTCCCTTCGACAACGAGAACAGCAGCTCCTTCGTTCAGCGCAAATTTTTTCGCTTCTCGCACGGACAAATTTTGAGCGCGAATCTTGTGCCTTTCACCAGTCATGTAGATTCCGTGCATCTCTTCCAGATAGTGATAGAAAGAGCCTGTTAGCTTATTTGCAGACAGTCCTGGCACGAGGTCGGAGCGAACCCATCGATGTTCCAGGATAACCGGTTCACCGTTGGCGAAACGAAGTCGCTCGAAATAGCACACACCCGCTCGGCCATCCAACTGCAACCAAGTACGTAACTCCGCCGATAGCTCACGGCTCCGCTTCTTCGAAAAGCATAGTACCTTTGTTTCCGGAACCATTCCGACTGAAAGAGCGCTATCGGTAAAGCTCTCCATCTGGCGGAGCGACGTATGCAAACCGTGGATGGGCGCGACGAATGTGCCAATACCGGGCCGCAATACCAGCATGCCTTCGGCAATCATGTTGGAAACGACCTTATTGGCGGTGGCCCGACTGACGCCGAAGCGCCGCGTAATCTCCCGTTCCGATGGGAACTTTTCATCCGGCCGATAAGTTCCTCGCGCGATCTCTCCGCGGCAAATTTTCGCCAGCTGGAGATGGACCCGTTCAGTTACGATTTGGGGGGATTCGGATAGCACCGGGGTGGTGGCCAGTTGTCGGTGGACTATCCACCTAGCAGCGCCGTTTACGTGAGTCAACCACGAACTTTTAAGCTTGCGGGTTCTCTATTGGATTCAGCGTTCTTGACAGGAAATAAATTTTTTTGCGACTATCGTTGGTTCGCGGTCGTCGTTCATTTTCGACCCAGACCGCCCCCCCATCAACGTTCGAACAATTAAGCTAAGTCGCAATCCATGACGAAAGTCAGCAGTTATTCATGCCTTTTTCTTGGAACCATTATGACCGTGGCTAGTCAGGCCCCGGCGGCCGAGAAGTACGTGGTCGGCGTTTCCAATACACTAGTCGGCAATGGTTGGCGTGAGGAAATGGTCTGCTCGATCAAGGCCGAGGCCTTGGCATCGGGTAAGGTTTCCAAGATCATTCTGGCCAACCGCAACGGTGGACCGTCGGAGCAGATCGCCGATCTGCGCAATCTCATCTCGGCCGGCGTCAACATCATCATTGTCAACCCGTCCGACCGCAAAGCGCTTGATCCGGTGATCAAGCAGGCGACCGATAGGCACATCGTAGTTGTCGCCGTCGACCAGGCGGTTGACGCCCCCTCGGCCTATGTAGTGACCAATGACCAAACCGCCTACGGTCGCCTGGGGGCCGAGGCTCTGTTCAAGAAGCTAGGCGGCAAAGGCAATGTCGTGGAGATGCGCGGCATCGACGGCGTGCCCGCCGACGCCGACCGCCACGAGGGCTTCACTGAGGCGCTCAAGAAGTATCCCGACATCAAGGTCGTTGCGTCGGTCTTCACCGGCTGGTCGCCGGACAAGGGCGCGCAGGAGACGAAAAACCTGATCAGCTCCGGCAAGCAGATCGATGGAATCTGGACTTCGGGCATTGATAAAGCCGTCGTCGATGCCTATAAGACCGCTAACATCAAATACGTGCCGGTGGTCGGCGCCGACAATAACGGCTTCATGGGCCAGGAGATCGACCTGAAGGATGCCGGCCTCGTTGGCATAAACGTGACCAATCCGCCGGCGGTCGGCGGAGCCGGCCTCAGTATCGCTCTTGACGTTCTCGAGGGAAAAAAGGTGCCGCGCGTTACTCATCTCACGCCGAAGGTCTACAACAGTTCAACGGCTGAAGGCATGGAGTGGCTGAAGTCCCTCTACGACCCGAAGGTAGATCCAAACTACCCCGTGTACAGTCCCGTCGAGTCATATACGCACTACGCCATCGACCAGGAGAAGGCCTGCAAAGGCCCGGGCGAATGAGGCTTGCGATCAGGCGAACCTTCGCGGCCTCTGGTGAACGTGCGTTTCGGTTGATTTTGTTTGGCTTCTCGTCGCTGCGCGAGTGCCCGGTTTGCGCGGCGATACGCCGGCGAAGCGTTTGTAAGTCAATTGCCGATTTCCATGAGCGAAGCGACCTTTCTTCTTGAAGCCCACGATGTGGCCAAAAGGTTCGATTCGGTTGTTGCGCTCAAAGCCGCCTCGCTTCAGGTGCGTCCCGGCGAAGTTCACGGTCTGATGGGGTCGAACGGGGCGGGCAAGAGCACATTGGTGAAGATCATCACGGGCGTCTTTCCGGCCGATGGCGGTCAGATCTTCGTGAAGGGCGTGGTCCGTTCGTTCCGATCCCCGGCGGAAGCGCGCCGCGCGGGGATTGTCTCCGTCTATCAGGACCCTGCCCTCGTGCCGGACCTGACCGTCACCCAGAACATCCGCCTGGCAGGCGCTTCCGTCGACGCCGTACGCAAATGGCTGGCGGAGCTAGGCGTCGTCAGGCTCGATTTCAGCCTCTTGGTCCGTGACCTGCCTGACCCGACCCTGCGTCTCATTGATCTTGCCCGTGCGCTTGCATGGGAGCCCGCGGTCCTGTTACTCGACGAAATCACGGCTTCGCTACCTGCGGACCTCTCCGAGCAGATTTACGCGATGGTGAAGCAATGGCGCGAGAGGGGCAACGCAGTGATTTTCATTTCCCACCGCATGGCCGAGGTATCTGCCCTGTGCGACCGGGCGACGGTCTTGCGCGATGGCGTTACGGCAGGTGTAACCGAGCGCGCGCGCGGCAGCGAGGAGCGCATCCTCGCGCTCATGTTGGGGGCCGAGACAGCCAGAGCGGTCGCGTCCGTGCCTTCGACACGCGTCAGTCGCCAAAGGCCGGGAGATGCGCAGGCAGCGTTGGAAGTACGCGGGCTGCGCTGCAGTCCGCTGGTCAACGATGTTTCGTTCAAACTCTATCCGGGTGAGGTGCTGGGGGTCGCGGCGTTGGAGGGCCAGGGGCAGGAGGAACTGTTCGATTGCATCGCTGGCAGTCGCCGCTACGACGAAGGCGCCATCTTCGCGCACGGCAAGGAATTGAGGCTCCGCCACCCAGCGGATGCAATAGCGGCCGGGATCGTGCTCGTGCCGGCGAACCGATTGTTGGCCCTCCTACAGCAACGGCCGATTCCAGAAAATATCGCCTTGCCGGCCTTCGGCGGCATTCGGAATTGGGGTCCGATCAGGATTCGCTCGGAGCGAATGCGCGTAGAATCCGCGATCGGACGCCTTCAAATCGACACCCGTGCAGGGTCAGAATTGCGACGGTTAAGCGGCGGCAACCAGCAGAAGGTAGTGATTGCGCGTTGGCTCGCCAGCGGCTTCGATACTCTGCTGTGCTTCGACCCCACTCGCGGTATCGATATCGGTACGAAGCGCCAAATCTACGCGTTGGTCCGTGAAATAGCAGCTGAGGGATCCGCGGTGCTGCTGTTCACTTCGGAACTTCCCGAGATCGCACTCGCTTGCGATCGTGCGATCGTCTTGTTCGGCGGGCGCGTGGTTGCTGAGATGCCAGTGTCTGAGGCCGATGAAGCTACGCTGTTGCGCTCCGCGCATGGGCTCGCCCCGCTGGCGCAGGCTTCCTCATGATTACGTCGTCCGAAGGTAAATCATCGGTCATGGCGGTCCCCGCCGCATCGAATATGCGCCTGGCAACGCGGCTCCGGCGCTCGCTCCGGCGCGACCCCAGCTTGTTCTTTATGCCGGCCCTGCTCATCGTCTCGGTCGCGATCACTGTGGCCATTCACCCTCAGTTCTCCGATTTCGACCTGCAATCGCTGGCTATGGGAGCACTGCCCCTCGCCTTCGCCGCTGCGGCGCAGACCGTCGTCGTGATCGCCGGCGGGATCGATCTTTCGATCGGATCTGTGATGGCGGTTGCCAACGTGTTGGCGGCTAGCGCCATGGAGAAGGCTAGCTTCGAGCAATCCTTGCTGCTGGCTGTGGCGGTTCTGATGGCCGGCGCAGCAATCGGCGCGCTGAACGGCCTGATCGTCGTCCTGTCTCGTATTCCCGACGTTGTGGCGACCCTGACGTCCGGATTCATCTGGGGTGGTGTCGCGCTTGTCATCCTCGAGAAGCCGGGCGGTGGCGCACCGCAGGAATTCCTCAATCTGGGTACGGGAACGCTGTTCACACCCTGGTTACCCAATGCTCTGGTGCTGCTCGTGGCGGCGGTCGGCGTGATCTGGATCCCCCTGCGCCGATCCAAACTTGGGCTTCAGCTCTTTGCAGTCGGCAGCGACCGCATAGCGGCCTTCCGCAGCGGCGTCAATATCGACCGCACGCGCTTTGCCGCTTATATATTCTCCGGTCTGTTCAGTGCCGTCGGCGGCCTAGGCCTGACCATGACCACCGGAATCGGGGCGCCGCTCGCCGGGGTCTACTACACGCTCAGCGGATTGGCCGCAGTCGTTGTCGGGGGGGTCAGCCTGGCCGGCGGACGCGGCAGAATGCTCGGGCCTGTGATGGCCGCATTCGTGCTGACCCTGATACCGACCGATCTGATTTTCCTCAATATCGATCCCAATTTCGGCCAGGTGATCCAAGGGACCTTGATCGTGGTGATCGTGATGATCGGCGGATTCGTGGACATGGAGCGAAACCGTAAATGACTGAGCGAGCCAAGACGGTTTTCTCGCGCGTCGTTGCGGCTGTCACCGGCGGTGGCCTGGTGTCGCTCCTGCGCACCCGCACGATTGTGGTCCTGGTCCTGCTCCTGTTGGCGTTAGTCGCCGGTATCGAACTGGCCCGGCCTGGAACGGTCAACGCCCTGTGGGCATCGAACATGATGCTGTTCGCGGCGCCACTTGGAATCGTCGCTGCCGGACAGACGCTTGTCATGCTAACCGGAGGAATCGACCTTTCCGTCGCGAGCGTGGCGACCGCCTCCGCTTACCTGATGGCTACTCATTCCGGGCTGGGAGTCGCGCCGGCGATACTTTATGGACTCGGAGTTGGGTTTGTCGTCGGCCTGATCAACGGGATCGGCGTCGCGCTTCTTCGCGTACAACCTTTGGTGATGACCTTGGGAACAGGGTTGATGACGGAGGGGATGCTGGTCGTTTACAGCCAGAAAAAGATGGCCGACGCACCACGTGTGCCGCAATTCATTGAGGACCTGGGCGCCGGAAAGTTCCTGGGTGGTATCCCGAACGATCTCATCGTTTGGGCGCCGATCGCCATCATCCTTATCTTCGTATTGCGCCGTACGGGATATGGCCGGCTGCTGTACGCTATCGGGGACAACAGCAAGGCCTGCAGTCTAGCGGGCATCCGCGTCTGGAGGATACTCCTGCTCAACTATGTCACCTGCGGCCTGCTCGCAGCCGCCGCCGGTCTCATCATTGTTGGAGGCACCGACTCTGCCGAACTCAGGCTGGCAGAGGTCTACCTCTTGCCGTCAGTGGCCGCGGTGATCATCGGCGGAACTTCGATCTTCGGCGGCCGCGGGGGATATTCGGGCACCATCATCGGGGCGTTGATCCTGACCGTGCTGAACAGCATTCTTACCCTGCTCGACGTGCCCGAGTCGGTTCGCCAGATCCTTTATGGCGCCATCATCCTCCTTCTCGCAGCGGCCTACACCCGCCTTACCGATTAACTAACCCATCGAAAGACCTATCATGCCCGAAAAACTTCGCGTCCTCGTCGTCGGCCTTGGCCACATGGGCGTGACGCATGCCAAGGCGTATGATCGTCTCGACGGCTACGAGCTCGCCGGCTTGTGCTGCCGTTCGATCGCCAGGCGCGACGATATCGTCAAGACCTGGCCCCACGTGGCGCGCTTCGCCGACTATGGCGAGGCGCTCGCAAAAGTGAAACCCGATGTCGTTTCGATAAACACCTGGCCCGACACGCACGCCGACTTCGCAGTACGCGCCTTCCAGGCCGGAGCGCACGTATTTCTCGAGAAACCGATCGCTGAAACCGTCGCCGACGCCGAACGAGTCGTCGCCGCGGCCGAGGCGAACAATCGCAAGCTGCTGGTTGGCCTGGGACCGCGGCACAGTCCCACTTGGGTGCGCTTCATGGAGCTGGCGCGCGGGCTTGGCAAGCCCCTGGTTATGCGCATGAATCTGAATCAGCGCTCTATTGGGCCGGCCTGGACATGGCACAAGGACTTGATGAAGTCGCTATCGCCCATCGTGGATTGCGGCGTGCACTATGTAGATATGATGTGCCATATGACTGGCGCGAAGCCAGTTCGCGTGCATGCAATTGGCGCGCGCTTGGCCGACGAGATCGCGCCCGAGATGTACAATTACGGTCAACTTCAGGTCGTATTCGATGACGGATCGGTGGGCTGGTACGAGGCTGCCTGGGGTCCGCAGATCAGCGAGGTCGCATTCTTCGTTAAAGATGTCTTCGGACCCAAGGGCGGCGTGCATATCGTCGTTGAAGATCCGGGAGACATGCTGGTCGCGGGGGCAACTTCCACGGTATCGTCCGACATCCACACGCATTCGAAGTCGGGAGCGATCCGCATGCATCACGCCAGGTTGCTGCCTGATCAGTCGCTCGCAGAAACCGACGAAGAGTTTCAAATCACGGATCAGCCCGACCATGACGGGATGAGCGTGCGAAAGCAGCGTTTCCTGCTGGACGCTATCCATGGCCAGCACGATCTCGCGGATCACATGCGTGACGCGGTCAACAGCCTTCGGATCGTGCTCGCGGCCGATGAGAGCATCCGCACCGGGCGCGCCATCGAAATGTGACGTTCCGGAAGAGCGCTTCTTTTCGGTGAAACAGTAGAGCAAGCTTAATGACCGCTGATTCCCCCATATCGCCGGAAGGCTCCATTCTCACGCCCAACGGGTGGGTAACCGGCAAAGTGGAATTCGCTGGTCACACGATCTCTGCTGTCGATGGCCGAATGACGGTGGCGGGAGCCAAGCCGAAAGGTCCCTTCGTTCTGCCTGGTTTCATCGATCTTCACGTCCACGGCGGCGGAGGCGGCGACTGGCAGGGCGGTGCAGAAGGTGTTCGCACCTTCGTGCGTTATCACACTTCCTGTGGCACGACGGTAATCGCTCCGACCACAGCGATCGGGCCGGTCCCTGTCATCGAGAAATCGCTCTCTGCTATCACCTCGATTGCGGCGGTGCGACTGCCGGGCGAGGCGGTGGTGTTGGGTGCGCATCTCGAGGGCCCTTTTATAAACCCCCTCAAGCCAGGTGCGATGGCGGCCTCTCTCATCCTTGAGGGCGATGCCGCGCTCGCGAGAAGCTGGGCCGAGAAGTTCAAGATCGTGATTGCGACGGTGGCGCCGGAAATTCCCGGCGGTCTCGACGTCACCAAGGCGCTGGCCGAAAGGGGCTGCCGCGTGCAGATCGGTCACAGCATTGCGACGCCGCTAGTGACCGAAGAGGCGTTCCATTGCGGATGCTCGGGCTTCACCCATCTTTTCAATGCGATGTCCCAGATGGAGCATCGTTCCCCCGGCGTAGCCGCTTATGCCCTCGCCAAAGGGCGCTTCGCGGAAATCATCACTGATCTGGTGCATGTCGATGCCACCGTGATCTTGGCGGCCTATCGTGCGATTCCGCGCCTTTACGCCATTACCGACGCGACCGCGGCGGGAATGCCGGACGGAACTTTTGAGTGGGGCAGCCGTCGTGTTATCAAGAAGGGCCAGCGCATAACGCTTGAGAATCGGACAACTCTGGCTGGCAGCGCTATTACGATGCTAGATGCTTTTCGGAATCTGATCAGCCTGGGATTGAGCTTGGAGCAAGCCGCCGAAATGACCTCCGCCCGGCAGGCGGAATATCTAGGCTTGCAAGATGTCGGCCGGATCGAGCCGGGCGCCCGAGCCTGTCTCGTAAAGCTCGATGAGGATTTAAGATTGCAAGGTGTCTGGGTAGATGGAGAGAGTATCGCGCCCGCTTCCTAGCCCGAGCTTTTGTTTTGTAGAGAGAATGAATTAACCGGATAGATAAATCCGCCATTATCTAAATGTTATGGCAAAGCCGTTAAATTTTGAAACGGACTCGGAGATCCGATGCCGAGAGTTTAAGATCGGTTGTATCGGTGCAGGCTTTATCATGGCCGACGTTCAGCTGTCGGCTTACGCAATGGCCCGTTTCCCGGTTGTTGCGATCGCTTCGCGGCGGGCGGAAAAGGCGGCTGAGGTCGCGAACCGCTGGAAGATCCCTACCGTTCATCAAACACCGCGCCAACTGATAGAAGATCCTAGCGTTGAGATCGTCGATATCGCTTTTCCGCCTGATCAGCAACCGGAGTTAATTCGGCATGCTCTGAAGCAAGAACATGTGCGCGGCATACTTGCCCAAAAGCCTCTTGCAATGGATTTTTGGCTTGCGAAGGCGCTCGTTGAAGAAGCGGCGGCAACTGACAAGGTGCTATCGGTCAACCAGAACATGCGGTTCGATCAATCGATGCGCGTTCTCAAGCAGCTGCTCGAGCAGAATGAGCTGGGAACACCGGTTCTGGGAACGGTCGAGATGCGTGCAATACCGCATTGGCAACCTTTTCTGGCCTCGTATCACCGGCTTACGTTGCTCAACATGAGCATTCATCATCTCGACGTATTGCGGTTTCTGTTCGGTGATCCCGTCGAAATCTACACCGCCGTGCGGCGAGATCCCCGCACCGAATTTGAGCATACAGACGGCATCGCTGTTTCTACACTCAAATTTCCCTCAGAAGTGCTGGCGATGACCATGGAAGATGTCTGGTCGGGGCCGCGCCAAGAGGGGTTCGACTCCGATATCTATATCAAGTGGAGAGTGGAAGGTCTGGACGGCGTTGCGCAGGGCACAATCGGATGGCCGGACTACCCAACGGGATCGCCTTCAACGCTTCGCTATTGTTCCAGGAAGACAACCGATGGTCATTGGGTCCAACCATCCTGGGATACCAGATGGTTCCCGCATGCCTTTGCCGGTGTCATGGAGCAATTGCAGTACGCTTTAAAGACGGGGGCGGCGCCAACGTTATCCGCGTCGGATAATCTTAAGACAATGGCACTCGTCGAAGCTGCTTACCGCTCAACGCAGGAGGCCCGGGCGGTGCAGCTTGCAGAATTTGGTTTTTAACGTTCCGAACATCCAGAACCTATGAAACTTGGCATCATCAACAGCGCGTTCGGCCAGGCCGGCGTGGACACCGCAATCGGCCTCCAGCACATCGCCCGCATCGGCTTCGATTGCGTGGACATCTTCACGGAGGCCATGACCATTACCCCGGAGGAAAAACACTTGGTGCTGGACACGTGCCGGAAAAACAACCTGCCCATCGTTTCGCTTCCCGTCGTCGCGGCCGGCCTCATCGACTTCAACGAACCCGTACGCGCCTTCCACGTGCAGCGCTGCAAAGCCTTCATCGACCTTGCTGCTGAGTGGGGTGCGAAAAACATTCTCCTCGTGCTCGGCGAATACATTTGGCAGCGAGAAGTCATCCCGCCGGCCGAGCAATGGCGTTGGGCTATCGAGACCTGTCGCATCCTCGGCGATTACGCCGACCAAAAGAAAATCGATATCGCACTCGAGCTGGAGCCTTTCCGGCTGAGCCTGCTCAATAGTGTGACCGCCATGGCGCGTTTCGTGGACGAGTGCACCCACCCGCGCGTGCGCGCCAATATCGACATCAGCCACCTCGTGCTGGCCGACACCAGCCCGATTGATCTGGCCAAGCTCAAAGGCAAAGCCATCCATGTCCACATCAGCGATTGCGACGGCAAAGTCCACGGCGACCTGCCCCCTGGCCGCGGCATCATCAAATTCGAGCCGTATCTCCAGGCGATCAAGGAACTGGACATCAACGGCACCGTCGCCATCGAGCTCGAATATTCGCCTGACCCGTCGCACATCGTCGAATGGGTTGAGGAAGCCTACAGGGAGACCGCCCGCATGATGGACCTCTCGGGCCTCCGCGGCTGACCGACAGCGGGCACCCCTCAGCGTGCAGGAACACTTCCTAGAATCGATTGGCTTCGAATTTCTCGTCATCAGCGCGGCAACTCGGCTTCTACGGAGCTTTCGAAAATTGTACCGCGTGATCAGCCCGCATTTGAGCCGTTGATGACAAAGATGCACCGTGTAGGAATCGAACCTACAACCCAGTGATTAAGAGTCATGTGGTTACGCGCCGGCGTCCGTTACACAGACTTAAGTTTGGATCAAATCTTCAACAGGAGTCAAATCACAAAGTGGCTAAGAAGTGGCTAAGATCTGGAGTCTTGGGTAAAGCCGTCACTCACGTAAGTCGTTGATTATTAGGCATGCACCCGGCGTGATTCGAACACACAACCTTCTGATCCGTAGTCATGGATCTCTCCTATGTAAGTTGCTCTCCCCTAGGTAAATAGAGGCATGCACAGGCATGTAAAGGCACGAAAAAGCTTGTTTTAGTGGCAGTAAATGGCAGCATGGAATCCCCTATGGCTCGCGTCGCTTCCTTACAACCATACAAGTCCACGACTAGCCCGAATCGTCCCTGGTGTGTGGATGTTCCATCCTACCTTTCTGACACTGGCAAGCGAAAGCGACAATTCTTCGAGACAAAGCGAAAGGCCGAGACAGAATGCGAAAGACTGGAGGCTCGACGCGACAATTTTGGAGTTTCGTTGACCGCTATGACGCCTGGGCGCATCACCGAAGCATCTGAAGCATACAAGCTGCTTGATCCTCATCAATTTGGCTTGCTGGACGCCGTACGCGGCTTTCTGGACAGTCACAAACAGCGGACGGCCAGTATACCCTTCGGTCAGCTATTCAACCTTTTCATTGAGGCTAAGGCCCGTAGATCGCAGAGATACCGCGAGCAGCTCAAATGGGCAAAAGACCGCATGGAGGCGCTGCACGGCAAGGTTGCCTCTGATATCACCGTTCGCGACCTAGATGCGATTCTTGAGGGCGAGAAAGCAACAGTCAAAAACGCATTCATGCGCTATCTCCGAGCGGTATTCAATTGGGGACTGAAGCGAGACTATCTAGCCAGTAATCCGATTGCGAAAATGGATTTCGAGGAAGTTGTCAAGGGCGATACGGAGATCTTCGAGACGAAAGTAGTTCAAGCACTTCTCGACGATTGCCTGAAAAATGACTTGCCCTTCCTGCCCTTTCGCGTTGTCGGGTTCTTCTGCGGTGTGCGTCCGGATGGCGAGTTGCCGCGCCTCGACTGGTCTGACCTCGACTGGTCTGACAAAGTGCTCAAACTACGGGCCGAGATAACCAAGAAAAAGCGACTGCGTTTCGTAGATGTAAGCGACAACGCGCTAAACTGGCTCCAAGAATACCGGCAACGCGGCGGAAAGACAGAGGGCCCGTTAGTCCCGTTCAATTCCGATGAGCTGCGGGACCACCACCGCGAGAATTGGGCACGCGTTGTCGGAGTGACCGAGGACGGCAGGCCGAAACGACGATGGATCCAACAAGGTATGCGACATTCTTTTTGCTCCTACTGGCTCGCGCTTCACGGCGACATTGACCGGCTAGTCATTCAGTCTGGGCACGAATCAAAGGAAGTGATGTGGCGGAATTATTACCGCGCCACGACCAAGGCTAAGGCCGAGAAATTTTGGGGTATCAATCCGCCAAGTCCAGCAACGAACATCGTTGGGTTCAAGAAAACAGCCTAACTCTTTTGCGGCCCCGTATTCCGCCTGCCGAAGACGTGCTCTGCCGTGACAGGGTGGAGTTTTTACGAGGGATGGATTGGCTTTGACATCAATTTGACATCAATTTTTTCCGCTCTCTATTCGGGCGGGGGCGTAGCTATACTCACCAAATGCGAGATACCAGAATCAGCGTTCTGTATTATCCGGATTTTTCCCCCGCTAAGAATACCTTGAAAAAGGCAATCCTCCTCTTCGACGAGCTGCACGTTATGGACAGGCCTTCGTTTTCGTTCGCAGGCCTGGGCGGGACCATCGGTGCGCCCTCTCCGCTTCGCGGGTGGGATGCGAAGTTTAGGCAGGAGGGTTTTCCGCTTTATGTACACTCCGCTCCGATGGGACAGGTTACAGGCGAATTGTACGGACAGGTTCAGGCCGACGTAAACGATCCGGAATTTCTCCGAAGGTTTCAGCTTGGACTAAAGAGTTCCGAAGGTTTTCGATACCTGCAGCTTCCTCCTGGGAACTATGGTGAGTTTGGCGATCAGGACGGCATCACTCAGAAGCTCACAACAGTGGATCTCTCGACCGAGCTTAAAAATTACGGAACGGCCACGGCTCTATTCGAGGATCAGAACGTTCATCTTTTCCGTCCTGCAGATTCTTTGAGTTGCGCCAAGAGCTTGATCTTTCATGCGGTGATGTGTTCTACAAAGCTCAACTTCGCGTTAAGCGAGACAGCCAAGAGAGGCTTCGTTCCGCTTGCTGATGCAAGGCCCTATGGTGATTTGCTCGGAACTAAGTATACGCGGGCGATCCGCAAGCTTGAGCCTGCAAAGAATAAAATCCAACTCACCGATTTGATGTTCACAATATTCGATGAGCTTGTACCGACAGAGCTACTGGAGAAGTTAGACTTCCCGGATGTCATCCGATATCGAAAATCCTCCGAGAAGCAGCGAGAAGCTTTTTTGGAGCACCTCGCGGTGCTTCACGCCAAACAGGACCCTTTTGGAACCGATAGCGACTACGCTGCCGAGATTGATAAGCTGATAACGACGGAGATACGTCCGGCAGCTCGCGAGTTCAGAAACAAGCTGCAGACTATACATGAGACTCTTTTTGGAGCGCTCGCAAAAGGCGTGATAGGAGCCCCCGTTGTCCTTGGCGTCCTGGGCCATCTTTCCTTGGGTAGCCTGCTTACCGCTTCTGGAGTTTACGTAGCCAAAGCCGCACTTGACGCGATTCTCGCCGATCGGGCCGCCAGACGTGAATGCAGCATCTCGTACATCCTGTCCTTGGATGAGTAATGGGTAAAGCCAAAGGCGAAAAACTCGCTAACCGGAGCCGGTCCACTCCTCCCGGCTAATCCGGCGAAGCTCAAAACAATCCTTAGGCAGCCCCGTCTTTTCGGAAGCTTCGGCTAGTACGCCTGGAGCACTCGCTCCAATTGCGGCAGTCTGTTCCGGAATATGCCGCTCAGGTGACTATCTTAGCTAAGCCCAGGCGCCACTGCTGAAACTTGCTCCACGAATCAATTACCCGCACGCCTTTTTTTGTTGAGATTGTTACTCGGAATTGATTGCTGGCGCCCTGTTTTTCATCCGTGACTTCCGTTACAAATCCTTTCAGATGCGGATCGGTTTTGCACATATTTTTCAGATTGTTGACCTCCGTTTCTGTCATGATGGGCCTATGATAATCGATTCGTTCAAAGCCATCAAACGCAGGCGCGCCTCTTATTCGCTCCCGCCATTCTACGCCCCTGAGTGTGTGCTGGTGGCTATCGCGTTGCTGGCGCGCACCGCACAATTTCGGACAGAACTGTCGCGGTCGTTCAGAAGTCCTTGGCTTAACTTTACGAAATTTTCTCGCACCA
>Ga0070698_100002351_pt1 | contig 20891 bp, 20 predicted proteins | sample KBSK1502metaG_FD_65477 | JGI IMG/M metagenome (GOLD analysis project Ga0070698, IMG submission 65477) | Corn, switchgrass and miscanthus rhizosphere microbial communities from Kellogg Biological Station, Michigan, USA - KBS K1-50-2 metaG | ecosystem: Host-associated > Plants > Roots >...
AGCCTCCGCGCGGGTCCGCCGGGCCGTCGCGGCTGCGGTTGGCGGGGGCTGGCAGGGCAGGAGACACATTCCGGTCACGCGGGCAGACGACCCTTTCACAAGTACCAGGAAGTAACCAGACAGGCTTGTCCTGGTTTGCGTCGCGGACGACCTGGATGGTCCCGCCGTGCGCGCACCAGGCGCGGGTGAGGGCGTCGTCCTGGGCGACGGGAACGATCTCGTCGGTGTCGGCGTGGTAGTCGTACACCGGCGTGTCCGGGGCCGCCCAGCCCAGGGTGTCCGTCGCGAGCACGGCTGCGACCGGCGGGAAGTCGAGCGGGTCAGGGATCGTGGAGTTGCTGGCGAGCTTATGGAAGGCAAAGCCGGTGAGCAGCTGATCAACGCATTTGCCCTCGGCGGCCTGCAGGTCGGCCCGGCCCTGCGCGTTGATGATCGCCTGGTAGTCGGTCTCTTCGGGGTACTCGGTGATGATGCTCGCGGTAGCCGCGGACTCGAAGCCGGCGAACAGACCGCCGTCGATGTAGCGCGCCACGGCCACACGATCTCGACGCCGACCCCCTCGCCGGCGGCGAACTTGCCGATCGTCAGCCCAGCGATGTTCCCCACAGCTGGCCGCCGTACCCAGGTACGGAGTCAAACGAAGCGTTCGGCGGGGGCGGTGAGCAGGTCGTTTGTGAAGTCACACAAGCCGCCCGGCGACGAATATGCGCGCTATCACAAGATCATTTCGCTACATCTCAGATCGGCGACGAAACCTTGCGCCCGTGTCAGCCGACCTCTAGCATCCAAGGCAAAATTCAATACTCCCGACGAAGACAGTGTCACGCACTTGGGTTCGCGCGCCGCCGCCTCAGCCCCGCGGCGACGGCATGGCGAGCATTTGCTCGCCCCGCAAGAAGGGGCACGTTCAATGCCATCGCCACCTGGAGGTGGGATAGGTGAGAATGCGGGACCACGCGCCAGGAGCGCGGGCGGCCGTGGCCCTGGCCGCGGCCATCGGCATGCTCGCGGCGGGATGCAGCAGCGGTAGCAGTACCACCAGCAGCAGCACGCCCGCCAGCACTCAGCCAGCCACCAGCTCACCGAGCGGCACGACGGTCAGCACGTCACAGTGCGGTACCAAGGCGGGCGTCCCGGCGACCGGCACGCCGATCACCGTGGGCGGGATCGTCACCGACCAGCCAGGGACGTCGTTCACCGACATCGCTTTCATGGCCAAGGCGTACTTCGCGTGCGTCAACGCGAACGGCGGCGTCAACGGCCACCCGATCAACTACATCATCGAGAAGGAGCAGACCAACCCGGCCCAGATCGCGGCCGAGGCCAAGCAGCTCGTCCAGAGCGATCACGTGGTCGCGATCGTCGGCAACACGAGCATTCTCGAGTGCACGATCGACCACAGCTACTGGGAGAAGCTCGGCTTCGACATCATCGACTCGGGTATCGCGCCCGAGTGCTACTCGACCTCGAACAGCGCGGCTGTCAACATGGGACCGCGGTACAGCTCCGACGGGGCGGTGCAGTACGCGCTCTCGCAGCATGTCTCCAAGGTCGTGTTCGACCAGTCGAACGTCCCCGGCACCGGGTACATAGCCGCTGGCCCGGCGGCGCTCGCGGCCGCCGCGCACACGCCGATCGTGCAGCTGACCGAGAACGTGCCGATCTCGGACGCCAACTCGGTGGCGATCAAGGAGGTCGACGACGCGGGGCCGAACGGCGCCGTGGTGCTCAACTTCACCCCGCCGCAGGCGCTGGTGATCCTGCAGGCCGCGCAGAAGCTCGGCCTGGAGAACCGGGTCAAGCTCTGGGGCTGCTCGACGCCGTGCAACACCGACTTCCTGGCCCAGTCGCTGGGCCCGAAGTGGAACAACAAGCTGTTCGTCAACGCCGAGCTGGCGCCGCCGGACTCGACCAACTCGGCGAGCATGAGCCTGTACCGCGCGATACTCCAGCAGTACGGCTCGGCGGTCTCGGGAGGCGTCGGAAGCTTCAGCCAGATGGGCTTCACCGAGGCGGAGATCCTCGTGCACGCGCTCGAGTCGGTCACCGGCACGTACACGGTGCAGGGCGTCAACGCCGCGATCAGGGCCGTGTCCGGCTTCAACACCGGTCAGCTCTGCCAGCTCTGGTCGTACGGCAGCTACCCGATGCATATCCCTAACAACGAGGACTGGACGGTCACGCCCAGCAACGGCAAGATGACGACTGCGCAGGGCTGCACGCAGATCTCGTCGGTCGATCCGCAGATCGCGGCGTACCGCAAGGTGGCCGGGGTGGCGGCGACCGCGCCTTAAGGCTGAGGGTGGTGCAGCGATCAGGGCGTCCGGGGTAGGGCGACTATGCCGAGCTGGCAGGACTTCCAGCCGTTCATCGTGAGCGGCCTGGCCCTGGGCGGGGTGTACGCCCTCTCCGGGGTGGGCATGGTCGTCCTCTACCAGGCCACAGGGGTCGTATACCTGGCGTTCGGCGCCGTCGGCGCGATGGGCGCCCTGATCGCGTGGTCCCTGACCCACGCGGGAACTCCCGGCTGGGTCGGCTGGCTGGCGTGCGTGGCGTTCAGCGCGGTGGTGACGCTCGGCTACGGCATGGTGTTCGGCCCGGCGCTGGCTAAACGGGACCCGCTGGTCAAGGCGGTGGCCACGCTCGGGCTGACGCTTGTCCTGTTCGGTGTCATGGACCTGCTGTGGACGACAAGCGGCGGGCGCTCCCGCGGGATCACCCTGCCCACCGACAACCCCGCGTTCATGATCGGCCAGATCCAGGTGACCTGGACGCAGGTGATCGGGCTGGCGGTCGGCGTCGCGATCACGGCGGGAACCGGGGCGTTCCTGCGCTACACCAAGCTCGGGACCGCGATGCGGGCGATGGCCAACGACCGCGAGATCACCGCGACGCTCGGCGTGCCGGTCCGGCGGGTGGAGGCGGCGGCGTGGCTCGGCTGCGGCGTCCTGGCCGGCGTGGCCGGGCTGCTGCTCGCCGACCTGGTCGCGCTCGACGCCACGACGCTCACGTTCCTGGTGATCTCGTCGCTGGCCGCGACGCTGATCGCCCGGCTCCGCTCGATCACGCTCACGTTCGGCGCCGCGCTGCTCATCGGCCTGGTCCACGACCTGCTGACCCCGATCCAGTCGCTGAGCAGCTACAACGACATGACCCCGTTCGTGCTCGCCGCCGTCGCGCTGCTGGTGATCTCCCGCCGGCGCGTGATGTCGGCGGCATCCCGCGAGGAGGCCTAGTGCTGGACGTCGCGGAGCCCGCGGCCAGCGCTCCGCAGCGCTGGCGGCTGCGGAGGCCGGGCGCCCGGGCGCTCGCCCGCGCGGGAGTGGTCGCCGCGCTGTTCCTGTTCGTGCTGCTGGCGCTGCCGCAACTGCTGAGCCTGTACTACGTCGACGCGATGACCCAGGTCGCCGTGTACTCCATGGTCGCGCTCGGGCTCGGGGTGCTGGTCGGCCGGGTCGGCCTGATCTCGCTCGGCCAGGTCGCGGTGCTCGCGGTCGGGGCGTGGACCGCCGCACGGCTGCTGTTCGCCACGTCGATGCCCTACCCGGTGGTGCTGCTGGCGGCGGGCCTCATCACGATGGTGGCCGGAACGCTGATCGGCCTGCCGGCGCTGCGGCTGCGAGGGCTGTACCTCGCGCTGATCACGCTGATGCTGGCTGGCGCGATCACGGTGGTGCTCAAGACCGTGAACTTCCCGAACGGCGGCCACGGCTTCACCGGCTACAACGGGAGCTCGGTGCACATCCCGCCGATCCGCCGCCCCAGCATCGCGGGGAGCGATCCGGCCTACTTCCGCTATGCCGTCGTGGTCGCGGCGCTGATGTTCCTGCTGGCAGCGGCGCACATCCGGACCCGGCCCGGCCGGGCATGGGCCGCCATCCGGCAGAGCGAGCCCGCGGCGCTGGCCGCGGGGATCAACACCACGCTCTACAAGCTCTGGGCGTTCGCGCTGGCCTCGTTCGTCACGGGCGTCGCCGGCGGCGTGCTGGCGGGCGCCGTCCACTACCTCTACTCGATCGACTTCCCGACCCAGGACTCGATTACGCTCCTGGCCGTGGTGCTGATGGGCGGCGCCTACAGCCTGTGGGGCGCGATCATCGCCGCGCTGCTGCTGCAACTGCTGCCGGCCCTGCTGAACAACTGGGGCGTCTCCGCCGACTGGCTGACGATCCTGTTCGGCATCGGCGTGCTGCAGGTGCTGACGACCGCCCCGGCCGGCCTGGCCGATCAGGCGCCCAGGGACCTCGCGCGCCTCGGGCGCCTGCTGCTCGCCCTGGCGCGCCGGCTCGCGCCGTCCGCGGGCGGCGCGAAATGAGCGCGGGTGGGTCGGGCGGGGGAAAGACGCCGGCGATTGTCGTCACTAACCTGACCGTGCGCTACGGCGGCGTTACGTCGCTGGACGGCATGAGCGTGACGTTCGAGCCCGGCACCTGCGGGCTGATCGGGCCCAACGGCGCCGGGAAGACGACGTTCTTCAACGTCCTGTCCGGCTTCGTCCGGCCGGCCGCGGGGGCCGTGCGCGCGTTCGGTGAGGACCTGCTGTCGATCGTGCACTACCGCCGGGCGCGGTGGGGAGTGCGGCGGACGTTCCAGGCCGAGCAGGCGATTGAAGAGCTATCGGTGTTCGATAACGTCGCGATGGTTCACGAGCACTCCAGGCTGACCGGGGCCTCCCGGCGCCGGGACGTGCTCAGCGCGGTCTCGTTCGTCGGGCTCGACGTCGACCCGGCGACCAAGGTGAAGACGCTCGCGGCCGGCCAGCGGCGCCTGGTCGAGGTCGCCCGCGCCGTGGTCGGGCGCCCGAGGCTGGTGCTGCTCGACGAGCCCGCCGCAGGCCTGCCCGACGAGGAGACCGAGCACCTGGGGGCGGTGATCCGCGGGATCCCCGAGCAGACCGGCGGCATGACGATCCTCGTCGACCACGACATGAGCCTGGTGTCGGCCTGCTGCGCGACGACCGCGGTGCTCGACTTCGGAAAGCTGATCGCGTCCGGCCCGACCGCCGAGGTGCTCCGTGACGAGCGTGTGATCAGCGCCTACCTCGGAACCGCCGAGGTCGAGATCCCGTGAGCGAGCCGGAGGGACGCATGCTCGCGCTGCGCGGCCTGACCGTCGAGCGCGGCAGGCGGGCCGTGGTCAGGGACGTCTCGATCGAGATCCCGGCCGGGGAGGTAACCGCGCTGCTCGGGCCCAACGGGGCCGGCAAATCGAGCCTGGTGCTCGCCGTCGGCGGCGTGCTCCGGCTCCAGGCCGGGTCCGTGCTGCTGGACGGCCTTGACTGGGCCAACCGACGTCCCGAGCGAATCCGCCGGGCGGGCATCGCGGTCGTTCCGGAGGGCCGGCGGCTGCTGTCCGACCTCACGGTCGAGGACAACATCCGCGTGGCCACCTACTCGCTGTCCGCCGACCAGGCCCGGGCCGGGCGCGACCGGGCGCTGGAGCTGTTCCCCGAGATCTCCCGGCGGCTGTCGGCCCCGGCCCGGATGCTCTCGGGCGGCGAGCAGCAGATGGTCGTGCTGGCGCAGGCGCTGGTGTCCCAGCCGCGCTACATGCTGATCGACGAGCTCTCGCTGGGGCTGGCGCCGGTGGTGGTCAACCGCCTGATCCCGGCGATCCGCGCGGTGGCGGAATCCGGCATCGGGGTGCTGCTGATCGAGCAGTTCGCGACCGTGGCGCTGGGCCTTGCTAACCGGACGCACATCATGGAGAGCGGCCAGCTGCGGTTCTCCGGGCTGGCGCGGGAGCTGCGCGCCAAGCCCGAGCTGCTCCGCTCCGCGTACCTGCTGCGCGGCAGCAACAGCGCTGGCAGCATCGGCACGGGCAGCCGGCCGGCCCAGGGCGCGGGCTGATGCGCGCCGCGGTCACCGAGGGCGCCGGCTCCATGGTGCTGCTCGAGCGCCCGGAGCCTGCCCCGCCGGGCCCGGCGCAGGTCATGATCTGCCCCGAGGCGGTCGGGATCTGCGGCTCGGACTATCACTTCTTCGCCGGGGAGCTGTCGGAGGCGGCCGGCGGCGGGCAGTTCCCCCGCGTGCAGGGCCACGAACTGGCGGGCGCGATCACCGCGCTCGGCCCCGGGTGCCGCCCGGGGCTCACGGTCGGGCAGCGGGTCGCCGTGTGGCCGCTGCATCCGTGCGGGCGGTGCTATCCATGTGGCGTCGGGCGGCCGAACGCCTGCGACAACTTCGCGCTGACCGGGATCCACCTCGACGGCGGCCTCCAGGAGCGCCTGGTGATCGGCCAGGACCAGGTGTTCCCCATCACGGCTGGCGATCCCGCGATCGCCGCGCTGGCCGAGACCGTCTCGATCGCCGTGCGCGCCGTGAACCGGGCCAAGGTCCAGCCCGGCGAGCCGGCCGTCGTGCTCGGTGCCGGGCCCATCGGGCAGTGCATCAGCCTGGTAGCGCGCGAGCGCGGCGCGGAGACCCTGGTCATCGACCTCCTGGAGAGCCGCCTCACGCTGAGCCGCGACCTGGGCGCGGACGCGCGTGCCTGGCACGGCGCGGACGAGGTGGTGGAGCTCGCGCGCCGGTGGGCGGGCCCCGGGGGCCCGCCCGTGGTCTTCGACGCCACGGGCGTGGCGGCGGCGACCGGGGCGATGGTCAGGATGGTCGCCTCGGCCGGGCGGGCGGTGCAGGTCGGGATGTCGAACGAGGAGGTGCCGATCAGGATCGGCGTCCTGACCGAGAAGGAACTCGACCTGCTCGGGGTGAGCTGCTGCGGCGCCGAGGATTTCGCCGAGGCGGTGGCCGTCGTGGAGCGCAACAGCGCCCCGCTGGCCCGCCTGATCAGCCATCAGTTCGGCCTGGACGAAGCGCCCGCGGCGATCCGGTTCGCGATGAGCAACCCGGCCGAGGTCATGAAGGTCGTCATCACAGGCGCGTGACAGAGAGGAATGCACCATGACCACCAGCGATGATGTCGTCAGGAGCTATGTCGAGATCGAGTCGCGCATCGACAAGATGCGGGACAAGTACGCCCTACAGGAGGGCTACATCGACGGCGAGGGATCGCCCTGGGTCCCGTTCGTCCCCAACGTCTACATCAAGCACCTTACGTTCGATATCCGCAGCAGCAGCGCCGCGAACGTGCTCTGGGTCCAGGCCGGCGGCGAGCTCGGACGGCACCGTCACCGCGGGCCGGTGTCGGGCTACGTGATCGAGGGCACCTGGGCCTACCGCGAGTACTCGTGGGTGGCGAAGGCCGGCGACTTCGTGCGGGAGAGCCCGGGCCGCACGCACACGCTCTACTCCGAGAACGGCATGAAGACGTTCTTCTGGCTGAACGGCCCGCTGGAGTTCCTGGACGACCAGGACCGGGTGATGGAGACCGTCGACGTGTTCTGGTTCATCAACCACTACGAGACCTACTGCCAGGAGAACGGCATCGCGATCGACCAGCGGCTGTACTTGTGACGATCTGCACCACGGGACGATATTGTCCTCACGTCGGCCTGACCGCCTCGGAAGACTGGAGGACCGCATGAGCATCCTGGGCACCCGGGTGGTACGGACCGAGGATCCCCGGCTGCTGACGGCCGGCGGCACCTACGTGGACGACCTGCGCGTCCCGGAGCTGGCGACCGCGGCGCGGGTCACGTTCGTGCGCAGCCCGATCGCGCACGCGATGATCACCGGTATCGACGTCTCGGCGGCGCTCGCTGCGGAGGGCGTGGTCGCCGTGCTGACCGTCAAGGACATGGACGACCTGCCGCCGCCTCCGCCGGATGACGGTGGCGGCGGCGGCGAGGGCGCCCCGCTGCCGCTCGGCGGCCCCTGGTCGGAGCCGCTGCTGGCCGTGGACCGGGTGCGGTTCGTGGGCGAGCCGGTCGCGGTCGTGATCACCGATGACCGCTACCAGGGCGAGGACGCGGCCGAGCTGGTCAGCGTGGACTATGAGCCGCTGCCCGCGGTGGTAGGCATCGACGCGGCGCTGGCCAGCGAGACGCCCCTGTTCGCCGGCACTGAATCCTGCATCGCGGTGACGATCGGCGAGGCCGGCGACGGTACCGGGTTCGGAGAGTGCGACGTTGTGGTCGAGCGGACGATCGAGAACCAGCGGCTCGCGCCGGTGCCCATGGAGGGGCGCGCCGTCGCCGCGTCCTGGGCGGACGGCAAGCTCACGGTGTGGGTGAGCACCCAGAACGCGCAGATCGCGCGGTTCATCCTGGCGGGCGCGCTCGGCATGGACCCGGGCATGATCCGGGTGGTCGCCCCCGATGTCGGCGGCGGGTTCGGCGCCAAGATCGGAGTCGAGCGGGACGGGCTGATCGTCGCCTGGGCGGCCAAGCACACCGGGCGCTCGCTGCGCTGGGCGGAAACCCGCAGCGAGAACATGATCGGGATGACGCACGGCCGGGCCCAGCGGCACGTGATTAAGATCGGCGGTTCGCGGGACGGGCACATTCAGGCGTACCGGCTGGACATCGTGCAGGACACCGGGGCCTACCCGCGGCTCGGCGGCTTCCTGCCGTTCCTCACCAGCCTGATGGCGGTGGGCCCGTACACGATCCCGCAGGTGCAGACCGCGTACCGGGTCGTGGTCACGAACACGACGCCGATCAACGCCTACCGCGGCGCCGGGCGGCCCGAGGCGACCGCCGCGATCGAGCGGGCCGTCGACCTGTTCGCCGCCGCCATCGGCATGGACCCGGCCGAGGTGCGCCGGATCAACCTGGTGCCGAAGGACAAGTTCCCCTACTCCACGCCGTGCGGCGCCACCTACGACACCGGCGACTACGTGGCGGCACTGGACAAGGTCCTCGCGGCGGCCGGCTACTCCGAGCTGCGGGCCGAGCAGGCCCGGCGCCGCGAGCGCGGGGACGTGCTGCAGCTGGGCATCGGGCTGGCGAGCTACGTGGAGATCACCGCGGCGGACGCGGCTGGCGGCGAAACCGCCCGGCTGGTCGTGAACGGCGACGGCACTGCGACGGTCTACACCGGCAGCTCCGCGCACGGTCAGGGCCACCACACCGCCTGGGCGATGCTCGTCGAGTCCGAGCTGGGCATACCGATGGCGAACGTCACGGTGATCCACGGGGACACCGACCTGATCCCGCAGGGCGTCGGCACGTACGCGTCGCGTTCCCTGCAGCTCGGCGGGGTGGCGCTGCAGCGAGCCGCCGTCGACGTGAAGGAGCAGGCCCGCCGGGTCGCGGCCGACCTGATGGAGGCCAGCGAGGCGGACCTCGAGCTGGACATCGAGCGCGGGGTCTGGCAGGTCCGCGGGGACCCGGCCACCAGCCAGACCTGGGCCGACGTCGCCGCCCACGCGGGATCCGGCGGCCTGGAGGCCTCGGCCAACTTCACCGAGGGCCAGCCGACGTTCCCGTTCGGCACGCATCTCGCGGTCGCCGAGGTCGACACCGAGACCGGCAAGGCCCGGCTGATCAGGCACGTGACGGTCGACGACGCCGGCACCGTGGTCAGCCCGCTGCTGGCCGAGGGGCAGCGGCACGGCGGCATCGCCCAGGGCGTGGCGCAGGCGCTGCTGGAGGAGATGGTGTACGACGCGGACGGCAACCCGGTTACCGGCACGCTGGTGGACTACGCGATCATCACCGCCGCGGAGCTGCCCAGCTTCGAGCTGCTGTCCAGCGAGACCCCCACGACCGTCAACCCGCTGGGCGTCAAGGGCATCGGCGAGGCCGGCACGATCGGCGCCACCCCGGCCACGCAGAACGCGATCATCAACGCGGTCAGCCACCTCGGCGTCAGCCACATCGACATGCCGCTCACGCCGGCCCGGGTCTGGGCCGCGGTGAGCGCCGCGCAAGAGAATCAAGAGAATGGGGAGCGTCAGTGAAGGTCACCTTGACGGTCAACGGCGGCCAGATCGGCGCCGAGGTGCCCGACCGCACCCTGCTCGTTGATTTCCTGCGCGACGTGGCCGGGCTGACTGCGGCCAACATCGGCTGCGACACCAGCTCCTGCGGGGCGTGCACTGTGCTCCTGGACGGGCAGTCGGTGAAGTCGTGCACCCTGCTGGCCGCCCAGGCGGACGGACGCGAGGTGGTCACACTCGAGGGGCTGGCCAGCGGCGCGGACGACTTGCACCCCGTGCAGCGTGCGTTCCGCGCGGAACACGGGCTGCAGTGCGGGTTCTGCACCCCCGGGATGGTCATGGCCGCGGTCTCGCTGCTGGCCGAGAACCCCTCGCCCACCGAGGAGGAGGTCAGGACCGCCCTGGAGGGCAATCTTTGCCGGTGCACCGGGTATCACAACATCGTCCGCGCCGTGCTTGCCGCGGCCCGGGACGGGGCGGCTTCCGGCCAGAACGCCGCGGCCGACCTGGCGACGAGCGAGAGGCGGCCCGTGTGATTCCCGCACCGTTCACCTACCAGCGGGCCGGGTCCGTCGACGAGGCATTGGGGCTCGCGGCCGACGGCGGCGAGGACGCGAAGTTCCTGGCCGGCGGGCATTCGCTGCTGCCGCTCATGAAGCTGCGCCTGTCCGTCCCGGAGACCCTGATCGACATAGCACGGCTCCGCGAGCTGCGCTATATCCGCGCGGACAACGGCCATATCGCGGTGGGCGCGCTCTCCACCCACAACGACCTGGCCACCTCCGGCCTGCTCGCCCGCGAGCTGCCCCTGCTCGCCCACGCCGCCGGGAGGGTTGGCGACCCCCAGGTCCGGCACTGCGGGACGATCGGCGGCTCGCTCGCGCACGCCGACTCCGCTGCCGACCTGCCCGCCGTGGTCCTGGCCCTGGACGCGGTGCTGGTCGCGCGCGGGCCGTCCGGCAGCCGCGAGATCGACGCGGGATCGTTCTTCCGCGGCCTGTTCGAGTCGGCGCTCGACCCCGGCGAGCTGCTGACGGAGATCCGCATCCCCAGGCCGCAGACGCCGTCCCGGTGGTCGTTCCAGAAGTTCACCAAGCGCGCGATCGACTGGGCGATCGTCGGCGTCGCCGTCCAGGGCGGCAGCGTGGCCCTGGTGAACATGGGGCAGACGCCGATACGGGCCAGCGCCGTCGAGCAGGCCCTGGCGGGCGGCGCCGCGCCGCGGGAGGCGGCCTCGCGCGCGGCCGAGGGCGCGATCCCGCCCGAGGACCTCAACGCCGACCGCGGCTACCGCGAGCACCTGGCCCGCGTCCTGGTGGCGCGGGCCCTGGAGGAGTCGGCCGCGCGCGCCTGACCGCCCCTCGCGTGCCGGCCGCGGGTTGCGCCCGCCAGCGGCGGGTACTGGGTGCCGTGTGACCAACTTCGCAGAACTGCCCGGCGCGACCCGCCGCGCCTTCCGCGAGGAACTCGGCCCGGGACAGCGGTCTGCCCTGCTCAGCTGGCTGGCGTTTACCGGCACGTTTGCCGGGCTCCGCGCGCTCACCTATAGCATCCGGGTCGGCAGGGGGCCGTTCCGCAACATCAGCGTCGGCGGTGAGCACCTGCATCACTACCTGTGGGGAATCGGGCTGCTCTCCGGCGTCGGCGCGGTCGCCGTACGCGGGGAGGAACGGCAGCGCCGTCACCCGGCCGTCGCCGTCGCGTACGGCAGCGGCCTGGCGCTCATCGTGGACGAGTTCGCGCTGCTGCTCGACCTGAGGGATGTCTACTGGGCCCGGCAGGGCCGGATCTCGATCGACATCGGGGTCGGCGGCATCGCCCTGGCCGGGTCCTACTTCGCGGCCCTGCCGGTACTCCGCAGGCTGCAACGGGAGCGGCGGCAGCGCTCGCCCGCAACCCAGGAGGAGGCCGCGGCCTAAGCGTCGGTCCCGGCAAGGACAAGGGTGGTTCCCGGTGCCAGGAAGCTGAGGGCATCACCGCGGCCGGCTCGCGCTCTCCCATTGCGCCCGAAGCCGGGGTGCCGGTCGTAGGCGGCCAGGTGGAAGGGGATGATCTCGTCCCGGATCTCGTCCCGCCCGGGCGGCCGGCCGGTGATGTAGCGCATGACCTCGGGGTCGCTGTTCAGCCGGACCAGATTGTCGTCGTCAGCGACGGTGAACCGGCGGATAGCCAGGCGTGCCGTCTGAAGATGGGCATGCACCAGCGGGCTCAGTGGTCGTGGACCAGGAGGCCGCGGATGTTGCGGCCGTCCAGCAGGTCACGGTAGCCCTGGTTGACCTCGTCCAGCCGGTACCGCGTGGTGATCAGCTCGTCCAGCTTGAGCCGGCCGGCGCGGTACAGGTCGAGCATCAGCGGGATGTCGTCGAACGGGTTGCCGCCGCCGAACAGCGCGCCCTCGAGGCGCTTCTGGAACAGCGTTAGCTCGAAGCTGGAGAGCTGGATGTTTTTCTTGCCGGGCCCGGCCAGCCCGGTCACGATGACCGTGCCGTGCTTGCGGATCGCCGCGAAGGCGGCGTCGATCACGTCCTGGGTGACGATGCCGACGGTTACCAGGGCCTGGTCGGCGCCGACGCCTCGGGTGAGCTCGGTAACCAGCTGCTGAGCCTGCGCCGCGTCCGGCGCGCTGTGCGTGGCACCGAACTGCTCGGCGGCCTCGCGCTTGTTCGGCAGCGGGTCCACCGCGATGACGTTCGTGGCCCCGGCGATCGCCGCGCCCTGCACAGCGTTGATGCCGACGCCGCCGATGCCGTAGATCACTACCGTGTGTGAGACGGGTGTGACGCTGTCCATACCTCTGCCGCCTGATGGCACGGCCGCCCCGCTCAGGTAGCCTGGCGATCTCCAGCAGCGGACGTTCCGAGGAGGTGAGACCCGTTATCGCCAGATCAGGCTCGGGTGTCCCGCCTCACCCGCCGTCCCGGCCCAGGTGAGCAGGGAGCCCGTTCGGCATCCGAAAGGCCCGCCCCCATGTCGGTTTCCCTGTCATCCCGTCACCGATCCGACGTCGTGGCCAGGCTTCGCGCCGCCGGCTGCGTCTTCGCCGAGGACGAGGCTCGGCTGCTGATCTCGGCCGCCCTGACTCCGGCCGAGCTCACCGCGATGGTGGACCGGCGCGCCGCCGGCCAGCCACTCGAGCACGTCATCGGCTGGGCGGAGTTCTGCGGCCTGCGGATCGCCGTGGACCCCGGCGTCTTCGTGCCGCGCCGCCGGACCGAGTTCCTTGTCGAGCAGGCCGCGGCGCTCGTCCGCCTCGCGGCCGGGACGCCGCCCGTCGTCGTCGACCTGTGCTGCGGCTCGGGCGCGGTCGGCGCCGCGATCGCCGCGGCCCTGGGCCGGGCCGAGCTGCACGCGGCCGACATCGACCCGGCCGCGGTGGCGTGCGCCCGCCGCAACCTCGCCGCCGCCGGCGGCCGGGTCTACGCGGGCGACCTGTACCAGCCGCTGCCCGCCACGCTCCGCGGCCGCGTCGACGTCCTGGCCGCGAACGTGCCCTACGTGCCCACCGAGGAAGTCGGGCTGCTCCCCCCGGAGGCCCGCACGCACGAGCCGCTGCTGGCGCTCGACGGCGGCACGGACGGGCTCGACATCCTGCGGCGGGTGGCCGCGGCGGCCCCGCGGTGGCTGGCCCCGGGCGGTCACCTGCTGACCGAGATCAGCGAGCGCCAGGCACAGCGGGCCGCCGCGGCCGTGGCCGCGAGCGGGCTGACGCCGCGGGTCGCCGGTTCCGACGAACGGAACGCCACCGTCATCATCGGAACCATGCCGACCCTCGCGGGGCCTGCGGGAGCGGCTACTGACAGTAGTGACTGAGTGGTTCTGGTGGGCTAGCGGACCTCGGCCGGCACGCTGACCAGGATCTTCCGTCCGGACACCACGGCGAAGCCCTGGATGCCCGAGACAGGAAACGACGCCGAGCCCTCGATCCACGTACTGGTGTACCGAGCCGAGGTGACGGTCCAGGCCCCCACGACCTCCCGGTGCCCGCCGGGTCCGGTGACCCTCAGCTCGCAGGTGGTACCGGGCGCGACACCGCTGACCCGCACCTCCAGCTGGGTCCCGAACGCGGCGGGTGCCCACCTGACAATCGCCGTGGCCCCGGTGAGGTCGTTGCGCGCCGCGGACGTCTTCCAGGCGACCCGCGACGATACCGTGGCCTTCGCCGCTACGATCGGCCCCGCCGGGCGCTGCACACGGTCCGCGCCGAAACCGCCTCCGGCCGCTATGCCGCTCCCGGCGGCGAGGACGACCGCGGCCGCCATCGCGATCAAGGCCAGCCACCGGCGTATCCGCCGGGTCCTGGCCGCCCGGCCGAGCAGCCCCGGCAGGGCACTGCCGGCCGGCGGATCGGCGCGGCCGCCCGGCCCGGCCTCGCCGACAAGAAGGTTGTCGGCTTCGGCCGCAGGCACCCGCCGCAGCAGGCCCGGCAGGCCGGCCAGGCCGGCCAGCTCCTCCCGGCAGTCACGGCACCAGGCCAGGTGCATGCGCACGAGAGTCCGCTCGGCGGGCTCGGCGGCGCCCAGCACGTAGACGCCGAGCACCAGCCGGACTTCCGCGCATCTCCCGACCCCGGTCATGACGAGAGCCCCGGTCCAGGCCACGCCGACGGCGGCGGGCGGCGGGCATGACGAACGGCGGCGGCGCGCTCCCCGTTGAGAGCGCGGGCCGGGTCATCGCCGGAGACCGGCCGGCGCAGCTTCCCGCTGCCCGTGCCGCGTGCGGTCCCCATGCCAGCTGTAACGTCCCGCGCTGGCCTGCGGGTTCACCGTGCTCGCGGCCCTTCCCGGCATAATGTGGCGGTGTGGCTCCGGGTCAGCCACGGCACGCCGCCGCCGCGCATCCCGCCGCCGGGGGACGCCCGCCGTGCAGAGCGGAGCGGCCGGAATTCAGCGCCCCGGATCGTCGATCACCGGGTAGCGGCCGTCTATCCTGCGGGAATAACCGGAACCTGCATGCATGACCAGCACACCGCGGGCAGTTAGCTTTCCTGGGCACTTCTTGTGAACGCCTGTCGCCGGCGGGAGACTAAGGGCCCTAGCTCAGACGCCCAGGGAGGGGACCAGTGGATCAGGCGGCAGAACCAGTGATCAGATGCGGCTGCTGCTGATCGGCGCCCCGGGCGCCGGCAAGGGAACGCAGGCCGAGCTGCTGGCCAGGCGGTTCGGCATCGCGCACATCTCCAGCGGTGACCTGCTGCGCCAGCATGTCAGGAACCAGACGTCGCTCGGGCAGCTCGCCAAGAAGTACGTCGACAACGGCGACCTGGTCCCCGATGGCCTCGTCATGGACATGCTCCGCAAGCCCGTCGTCGCCGCGTCCGAGGCCGGCGGGTATGTCCTCGACGGGTTCCCGCGGACCGTCGAGCAGGCCAAGGCGGCCTTCGCCGTGGCCCAGCCCCTCGGGGCCGAGGTGCAGGCGGCTATCCACCTCGACGTCCCCCGCGACGAGCTCGTGCGCCGGCTGCTGCGACGGCGGCGGGGCTCGGACGACACCGAAGCCGTCATCGAGAACCGCCTCCAGGTCTACCTCGACAAGACCGTGCCCCTGCTCGAGTACTACGCGGGCCGGGAATGGATGTTCATTGTCGACGGCGCGCAGTCCCCGGAAGCGGTCCACGAGGACATCGTCGCGCGCCTGGCGAAGCTCGACGGCTTCGCGGCGCGGCCGCTCCCAGTCGTGGAAACTAGTCCCGGCGAAGGCTGAAGGCCCAGTTCAGCACCTTGGCGGCGGCGTCGGCGCCGGCCGCGGGGCCCGTAGCCGGGCTGCCCAGGACGTCACCGATCAGGGTCAGCCCGTCGCGCGAGGCCTCGAACAGCAGACAGTGCAGGGCCGCGGTGGTGTACCCGGTCTTGATGCCGTCTGCGCCCGGATAGGACCCGATGAGGTCGTTCGTGTTCTCCCACCAGTAGTGGTGATGCCCGGGGCCCTTGGGGATCTGGTAGATGTGCTGGGCCACGATCGAGCGGAACGCGGGCAGCTTCATGGCCGCGATACCCAGCGTGAGCAGGTCGGACGGGGTGGAGAACGTCGAGGTCTCGGTGGGGTAGGGCAGCCCGTCGGGGCTGGTGAAGTGCGTGTGCGTCATGCCGAGCCGCTGCGCGGCGGCGTTCATCTTGGCCACGAACGCGGGGATCCCGGGGCCGTAGTAGGTGGCCAGGGTGTACGCGGCGTCGCAGCCCGAAGGGAGCAGCATCGCCTCGAGCAGCTGCTGCACGGTCAGGACGTCACCCGGATGCAGGCCGGCGCTGTCGGCCTGGTACTTGACCACGTATCCGATGACGGTCTGCGGAACGCGGATCTGCCGGCTCAGGTTCCCGGCCTGGATCACGAGCAGCGCGGTCATGACCTTCGCGATGCTGCCGATCGGGCGTTCTGTGTCGAGGTCGCGGCTCCACAGCAGCCCGCCCGTCGCGGCGTTCGCGAGCACTCCGCCCCTCGCCTTCACCTCGCTCGGGGCACCGGTCACCTGAACGCCCGGCGACGCGGGCGCGGGCGTCGGCTTCGCGCGCGCCGTCTGGGCCGCGCGAGCGGCGGCCGCCCGGCGCGCGGCCGCCTGCACGTTGACACCGGCCCCGGACCTCGGCGCGTGCCTGGGCGGCGCGGATGCCGCGGCCGAGCAGGCGACGGCCGTACCCGCCAGGATGCTGCCCGCCGCGGCGATGGCCGTCAGCCGGACGGCGACACGCATGACGCTCCAGTCCGCATCGTCAGTAAGTGAACCCGCATGAGAATAACGTGGCGGCTTGTCCGGGCACCACCGCCTGCGACCGGCAGGTGCCCGCGCCGCCACGGGCTGAAGTCCTGCGAGCCCGGCTCAGCCGAGGGAGACCAGGGACTGGATGATGCTTTCCGTGGTCGCCTGGAGCTCGACGGGCGCGGACTCGCTGCCGTCGAGATGCCGGATCAGTGCCAGCCGGAACAGCCCGTCGAAGATCGCGTAGGCGACGCTCGAAGACACCGACAGGGTGGCGCTCGCGAGCTCGGCGTACCTGCTGACGATGCGCCAGATCATGCGCTCGAGGCTCTGGTCGATCTCCCGGACGTCCTTACGGAACGAGTCGTCGAACAGGCTCTGGTTCCGCAGGTCGTACCAGAGCCGGTGCAGCTGCGCGTCGTCGCGCAGGGTGGCGGCCATGATCGCGCCGATCCCCCGCCTGAGCTCCTCGGGAGAGGTGGCGGTGGCCACGATGTGGTCGTACTTGGTGACGCACTCGGCCTTGTACTGGCGCACGCAGTACGTGATCAGCTCGATCTTGTCCCTGAAGTAGTAGTGCAGCACGCCGTGCGAGAAATTGGAGTTCTGTGCGATGTCGCGCAGGCTGGTGCGGGCGTAGCCGAGCTCGGCCAGGGTCTGCAGAGCGGCCGCGGCGAGCTCGGCCCGGCGCTCGGCGAACTTGTCGACCTGCCGCCGCGCGACTCTGTCCCGGTTCCGCTCCGTAACCTCGGCCACTACGTGATCCCTATCGGCTGTACCATCCGCGCCTGCGGGACGCCGTCCCCCTCGGCCCCCGGGCGGGCCGTTTCCGCGAGCCGCCTACCCGAGTCTATCGAGCCCCCTGCCCGGGTCCCGGCTGCGAGCTTGACGCTCGGTCAGAAATCTCTGGACGAGTGTCAGGCAATCTCTTGACAGTTGTCAAGATCCAGCGAAAGGCTATCAGGCACGTCACGGCAGCAAAGCGAGCCAGAGGGCTCAAGAGCCCCCGCAGGCGAGCCGGGAAATTTAGTCGTGCTGCCGGCCCGGCGGCCGCCACCGCCGGGTCGGCGGCGCCGGGGCCCTGTCACGGGCTGCCGCGCAACGCATCTGGGGCGCCGAACGGGCGCCGGAGGCGGACACTGGAGGCATGCGTTATCTGGACCTGGGCACGGCCAAGCAGATTTCCAAGATCGGGCTGGGCACCTGGCAGTTCGGGTCCCGGGAGTGGGGGTACGGCGAGCAGTACGCCGTGCAGGACGCGCAGGCCATCGTCAGCCGCGCTCTCGAGCTGGGCGTCACCCTGTTCGACACGGCCGAGATCTACGGCTTCGGGCGCAGCGAGCGGATCCTGGGCCGTGCGCTCGGCGAGAGGCTGGAATCGGTCTTCCTCGCCACGAAGATCCTCCCGGTCCTTCCCGTCGCCCCGGTCGTCGAGCAGCGCGCGGTGGCCAGCGCGAACCGGCTCGACGCCCGCCGGCTAGACCTGTATCAGGTCCATCAGCCCAACCCGGTGGTCCGCGACGGCACGATCATGCGCGGCATGCGCGCGCTGCAGCGGGTCGGCCTGGTGGGCGAGGTCGGCGTGAGCAATTACTCGCTGGCGCGCTGGCGGGCCGCCGAGGATGCGCTCGGCACCAGGGTGCTGAGCAATCAGGTGCGCTACAACCTGGTGGACCGCGGCCCGGAGCGCGAGCTCCTGCCCCACGCCGAGTCGGCCGGCCGCCTGGTGATCGCCTACAGCCCGCTGGCCCAGGGGCTGCTGTCGGGCAGGTACCAGGCCGACAGCCCGCCGGCGAACCGCGTGCGGGCGGCCAACCCGCTGTTCCTCCCGGAGAACCTGCGGCGGGCCGGGGACCTGATAGCGGTCCTGCGTGAGGTGGCGGACGCCCACTCGGCGACCCCGGCGCAGATCGCGCTCGCCTGGGTCATCCGCCACCCGGCCGTGGTCGCGATCCCCGGCGCATCCAGCGTGCAGCAGATGGAGAGCAACGCCGCCGCGGCGGACATCACGCTCACCGAGGACCAGTACCAGGCCCTGGAGGCGGCCTCGGCGCGGTTCCGCCCGGTCACCGGACCCGCTGCGGTGCTCAGGCTGGCCCGGACCCGGTTCGGCGGCCCGCCCGGTCGGCGCTGAGGACGCGGTCCGCGGACCGGGCCGGCGCCTGCGAACACTTCAGCTCCGCGGCCGGCTCACTCGCTCTCGTCCCGGTTCTCCCACGCGGCTTCGTCCCGGTAGGTGTAGGGGTTGCTCAGCACCTTGGTCTCCGGGATCTCCGGGTGCATGCCCTCGGCCCACGCCTCCGGGCCGAGCTCGCCCATCAGGTACTCGACCGTCTGACCGACCGCCTGGCGGGCCCGGGCCAGGTCCGCGCCGACCAGGCGGTGGTCGTACTTCACCACCCGCCCGTTCACGACCACCGTGTGCACGTCGCCGCGCTGGGCCTGGAAGACCACGTGCCCGTACGGGTGGAGCAGGGGGAACATCGCGGGCGAACTGTCGTTCTTGATCAGCACGACGTCCGCCTTCTTGCCGGGCTCCAGGCTGCCGATCAGCGAGTCCATGCCGAGCGCCCTGGCCCCGCCCCGGGTGGCCCAGTCCACCACCTGCTCGGCGCGGAGCTTGTGGTGGGTGACGGTCTCGTCCCGGCTGTGGGCCTCCAGGTGCTCGCGGACGCGGTCGGCGCTGAGCGTGGCCCGCATGGCCGAGAAGAGGTCCGCGCTCCACCAGACGCTCGTGTCCATGGACAGCGAGACGCCGATGCCGTGCTCGCGCAGCTTCCACGTCGGCGGGTAGCCCTGCCCGGCGCTCTGCTCACTTTCCGTGGACAGCGACACGGACCCGCCGGTCGCCGCGATCCGGTGGTAGGAGTCGGGCGACAGACTCGCCGCGTGCACGTAGATGGTGGCGGGGGTCATGAACCCGTGCTCGTACATCAGGCGGATGCCGTCGTCGGTGGTCACGTTCCACACCCCCGCGTGCGTGGTGACAGGCACCCCCAGGTCACGGGCCACCTCGAAGGCCGCCTTCTCCGGGAACTCAGCGCTGCCGGGAACGTCGAACGCGATCTGGAAGCCAAGCATGTCGTCCCGCCCGCCGCTGAAGTTCCGGCCCACGAAATCCCGGAACTCGGGGGTGGTCGACCACTCCCAGGGGGCCTGCTGGATATTGCCGTAGGCCAGCACGAACCGGCCGGGAACCGACCGGAGTGCGTCCACGGCGGCTTCCGCGTGGTCGACCGTGTGCAGGTTGTGTGACCAGTCGACGCTGGTGGTCACGCCAGCGTCGATGGCCTCGATCGCGGACAGCAGGTCGCCCGCGTAGATGTCCTGCGGCCGGAACGACTTGCCCCACTGCAGGTAGTTCCAGACGAAGTACTGGGTCAGCGTCCAGTCGGCGCCGTAGCCGCGCATCGCGGTCTGCCACATGTGCCGGTGCGTGTCGATCATGCCGGGCAGCACGATCCCGCCGGTCGCGTCGATCTCGGCCGTGCCCTCGGGCACCTCCAGGCCCTCCCCCACCGCGGCGATCTGCTCGCCGGTGATCAGGACGTCGGCGCCCCGCAGCATGCGATGGGCGTCGTCCATCGTCAGCACGGTGGCGTTGCGGAACACGACGGGCCGGCCCGGCGTCAGGTCGGCGGCGCTAGGTGCGGCGGTCATCGGTACCTCCACGGTGAGGCCCGGCGCAGGGCCGCGCCCGGCCCGGACTTATGTCCGCATGACGGCTCGAATCAAGCCTGACCGGAAGACTGCCCCGCCCGCGTGCCGCTGTCAAGCGCCCTGGTGACCCGCACCCGCTGCGGTTTCTTCGCCTGTCCGCCGTGCGGACAAGACAGCCGGAGCGCGTTACAGTACACGGCATGGCGCGGAGGGACCCGAACCCGGACTTTGTCGAGGCGCTGGCTCGCGGCCTCGACGTGATCCGCGTTTTCCAGCCGCGGCGGCCGGCCATGTCGCTGGCCGCCGTCGCGGCGGCGGCCGGGCTGCCCCGGCCCAGCGCGCGGCGGATCCTGCTCACGCTGCAGCAGATGGGATACGTCCGCGCGGCCGACGGCGGGTTCGAGCTCACCCCGCGCGTGCTGGAGCTCGGCATGGCCTACGTCCTGTCCCGCAGCCGGTGGGACCTCGCCCGCCCGCATATGGAACGGCTGGTCGCGCGCACCCGGGAGTCCTCGTCCGTCGCCCAGCTCGACGGGTCCGACATCGTCTACGTGGCCCGGGTCGCGGTGCCGAAGATCGTCACCCTGGCCGTCACGATCGGCACCCGGTTCCCCGCCGTGGCGACCTCCCTCGGCAAGGTGCTGCTGGCTGCGCAGCCGCCCGGCGCGGCCGACCGGGTGCTGGCCGAGCCCAGCCGTTCCGGGATCACGCCGCGGTTCCAGCCATCGGCGCAGCAGCGCGCCGGGATGCTGCGAGACGT
>Ga0070698_100002352_pt1 | contig 20890 bp, 13 predicted proteins | sample KBSK1502metaG_FD_65477 | JGI IMG/M metagenome (GOLD analysis project Ga0070698, IMG submission 65477) | Corn, switchgrass and miscanthus rhizosphere microbial communities from Kellogg Biological Station, Michigan, USA - KBS K1-50-2 metaG | ecosystem: Host-associated > Plants > Roots >...
GCCGAACGCGGTTCCGTTATAGATGTTCTTTCTGATTTGTCATAACGTATCCCCACGTCCCTGGCCGCCTGCCGTAGCTGGCCGTGCACGTCCTGCCACTCACGCACCCGCAGATAGTGCAGGTACTCGCGGCGGCACAGGCGCCGGAACGCCGAGGCTGACAGCTCGCGCTGCCGGTCGTTCAGGTAATCCCACAGCGTGAGGAACGCGAGGAAGTCCGAGCCTGGCTCGGCGAAGCGCGCGTGCTGGGCGTCCGCGGCCTCGCGGGCGTCGGCGGGCCGCTCTCTCGGGTCCTGGATCGACAGCGCCGCCGTGATGATCAGCACCTCGCGGACGCACCCGTGGTGCCCGGCCTCCAGGATCATCCGGCCGAGGCGCGGGTCCACCGGCAGCCGGGCCAGCTTGCGGCCCACGCCGGTCAGCCGGGTCGCGCCGTGGCCCGGGGAGAGGGCGCCCAGCTCCTCGAGCAGCCGGACGCCGTCGGCGATGTGGCGGGACTCCGGCGGGTCGACGAACGGGAAGTCCGCGACCTCGCCGAGGTCGAGCGCGGCGGCCTGCAGGATCACCGAGGCGAGGCTGGTGCGGAGGATCTCCGGGTCGGTGAACTCCGGCCGCGAGTCGAAGTCCTCCTCGGAGTACAGCCGGATGCAGAGCCCGGAGGAGGTGCGGCCGCACCGGCCCTTGCGCTGGTCCGCCGAGGCCCGGGAGACCGGCTCGATGGGCAGCCGCTGCACCTTGGTCCGCTGGCTGTACCGGGAGATCCGCGCGGTGCCGGGGTCGACCACGTACCTGATGCCGGGCACGGTCAGCGAGGTCTCCGCGACGTTGGTGGCCAGGACCACGCGCGGCCGGTCGTGCCGCTGGAACACCCGGTGCTGCTCGGCCGACGACAGCCGGGCGTAGAGCGGCAGCACCTCGAGCCCGGCGAGGTCCGCCCGCTCGGCGAGCGCGTCGGCGGTGTCCCGGATCTCCCGCTCGCCGCTGAGGAAGACCAGGACGTCCCCCGGGCCTTCGGCGCGCACCTCGGCGATCGCGTCGCAGATGCCCTGCGCCTGGTCTTTCGGCTCGTCGTCGGGGCGGTCCGGGTCGGCCAGCGGCCGGTACCGCACCTCGACCGGGTACGTGCGCCCGGACACCTCGATCACCGGCGCGTCCCAGAAGTGCTTGCTGAACCGTTCCGGGTCGATCGTGGCCGAGGTGATGATGACCTTGAGGTCGGGCCGGGTGGGCAGCAGCCGCTTCAGGTAGCCGAGGATGAAGTCGATGTTCAGGCTGCGCTCGTGAGCCTCGTCGATGATCAGGGTGTCGTAGCGCCGGAGCCGCCGGTCGCGGCTCATCTCGGTCAGCAGGATCCCGTCGGTCATGACCTTGACGTGGGTGTTGTCGCTGGACCTGTCGGTGAACCGGACCTTGTAGCCGACCGCGGTTCCGACCTCGGTGCCCAGCTCGTCGGCGATCCGCTCCGCTACGGTGCGCGCCGCGATCCGCCGGGGCTGGGTGTGCCCGATCTGCCCGGCGACGCCGCGGCCGAGCTCGAGGCAGATCTTCGGCAGCTGCGTGGTCTTGCCCGAGCCGGTCTCGCCCGCGACGATGACCACCTGATGGTCGCGGATGGCCGCCGCGATCTCGTCCTTCCGCTGGCTGACCGGAAGCTCGGGCGGATACGAGACCGCTGGCACGGGCAGGCGTGCTCGCGACGGCGCGGACGGGGACGTCAAGGGCGGGACGGGCGGGTAAATGTCAGTTTCCATAACGGTACGGGGGAGTCACGCATCAAGGATCGTTACGCGGGCCCCCGGTGGCTAACGCTTTTGCGGCTCGCGTCCTTCCGCGCTCCTAACCAGGCGCCGCCCAGGTCGCTGCCGTACCAGGACTCGATGATGCGGTGCGCGATGGAGACTGGCGGCGGAAGCCTGATCTCGCCGCTCTCGACGCTGGCCCGCAGCTCGTCCCGGCTGAACCAGCGAGCCTCGGCGATCTCGTCGGAGTCGACCGCGATGTCGAGACTGCCGGTGGCACGGGCGCGGAAGCCGAGCATCAGGCTGTGCGGCATCGGCCAGGGCTGGCTGCCGACGTAGCGGGCGCTGACCACGGAGATCCCGGTCTCCTCGAGCACCTCGCGCGCGACCGCCTGCTCGGCCGACTCCCCGGGCTCGACGAACCCGGCCAGGATCGAGACCCTGCGCTCGGGCCACAGCGCGTTCCTGGCCAGCAGGCACCGGTCGTCGGGATCGGTCACCAGCATGATCACCGCCGGGTCGAGCCGCGGGAAGTGCTCGCTCCCGTCGACCGGGCAGCGGCGGGAATGGCCGGCCTGCTCGGGAACGGTGACCGCGCCGCACCGCGGGCAGTGCGTGTGGACCGCGTGCCAGTTGGCGATCCCCACCGCGTGGACCATCAGCCCGACGTCGCGGTCCGACAGCTGCGGCCCCGCCTCCCGCAGGCTGACAGGGCGGGTGCCGGGCGATGGCGCCGCCCCGGCCGCGGCCTGCGGCAGCGGCCCGGCCACCCCGAAATAGACCGTGTCGTCGGCCGCGACGCCCAGCAGGAACCTGACGCCCTCCGGCGCCTCCGCCGGCGACACGAAGACCAGCTCCTCGGTGCCGTGGCCGGACCGGATCAGGGCCCGCCCGTCCTCGATGACGACCACTCGCGTTGCGGGGTCGGCCCAGGCCTTCGCCAGCCACTCGGTGTCGGCGCGGCGGGCCGTCGCCCGGTCCACCTCGGCCCGGGACAGCGCGAGACCGCGCAGCTCGGGAACCTCGCTCAGCTCGCCAGGCCCGGCGGTCACGACGCCGCCGACCCGCTGACGCCGGCGGAGATCCCGGTGATCACCGGCCGCGGCCGGGGCATGGCGAGAAAGCCGGGTGCGATCTGGTCGATGTCACCGCGGACGTCCATGATCCTCCTCTTGCGCGGCGCCCGCGGGGCTCGCCGGTCGCGGCCAGGCTCGCTGGGTCCTCACCCGGAACTCTAGTGCGCCGACCCGGCCGGGCCGGACGGGCCGTGAGCGCCGACGCGGCCGTCGCGATCACCGCCCTGGCGGGTGCGGAGTAGCCTGCATCGGGTGAAACCGGATCTGGACTACGTCGCGCACCTGGTGCGGGACTCCGGGCGCTTCGCGGAGGCCATTCGCGAGGCGCCGGCCGACGCCCGGGTTCCGTCCTGCCCGGGCTGGAACGCCGATGACCTGCTGTGGCACCTCGGGGAGGTGCAGTGGTTCTGGGGCACGGTCGTGCGCGAGAATCTGTCCCGCGAGCAGGCGGAGGAACTCAAGCCGCCGCGCCCGGCCGGCCGGGCCGCGCTGCTGGCGTTCTATGACCGGACGAGCGGTGACCTGGCGGAGGTCCTCGCCGCGGCCGCGCCGGAGTCCCCCGCCTGGACCTGGTCGGACGACAAGACGGTCGGGTTCATCCGCCGCCGCCAGGCCCACGAGGCGCTGATCCACCGGATCGACGCCGAGCTGACCGCGAGCGACCGGACCGCGCTGGACGCGGACCTCTGCGCCGACGGCGTCGACGAGGCGCTGCGGGTCATGTACGGCGCGCTGCCCGCGTGGGGGACGTTCACCCCCGACCGCCCGCGGACCGTGCGGCTGCGGGCCACCGACACCGGCGACTCGTGGTTCGTCACGCTGGGCCGGTTCACCGGCACCGACCCGGACGGGGTCACCTACGACGAGCCCGATATCCACGCCGAGGACCCCGACCCCGGGTCGGTGGCCGCCGCTGAGGTGGCCGGCACCGCCGCTGACCTCGACTGCTGGCTGTGGCACCGCGCGCCGTTGTCGCCGCCTGCGCTGTCCGGAGACCACGAGGTGATCAGCGGCTTCGAGTCGGCGATCGCGCCCGGGATTGACTGAGAGACTCAAGAGGAGAGCCAGATGCTCGTCGCGTTCTCGGTTACGCCGCTCGGAGTGGGCGAGGCGGTCGCGGAATACGTCGCCGACGCGGTGCGGGTTGTCCGCGACAGCGGCCTGCCGAACCGCACCGACGCCATGTTCACCACGGTCGAGGGCGACTGGGACGAGGTCATGGACGTCGTCAGGCGGGCCGTCGACGCGGTCGCGGCGAAGGCACCCCGGGTCAGCCTGACGCTCAAGGCTGACGTGCGCCCCGGCGTGACCGGCGCGCTGGACTCCAAGGTCGAGGACCTGGAACGCTACCTCGGCAGCTGACCGGCGGGTGCGGGCCGCCGCGGCGACGGCCGGCGTCAGACGGGGCTCTCCGGATGGCGGATGTCCCATTCCTCGAGCGCCGCGACCGAGAGCCAGTCCAGCCCGTGTCCCGCCTCGGCCTCGACCGCGTGGGCCAGCGCCGCGAGCGCGGCCGCCGCAGCGTAACCGTCGGCCGCGTCGGCGGCCTGAGAGTTGCCCTCCAGCGTGTGGACCAGCATCTCCTTGGCCGCCGTGGCGCGGGCCGGCGCCGTGCCGTAGGAGTTGGCCAGCGCGGCGACCGCGCGGCGCACCACGCGCTCGGCCAGCCCGTCGTTCATCGCTACCCGTCTCTCGGGCAATGGCGTACCTCCGATCAAGCGCCGCCCAGGCACCTCAGCCCCGGCCCACCCGAGACTATCCACCCTCTGTCGCTGCCCTGCTACGCCCCGCCTACCTGCCGGCTGGCTTGCTGACCCGCGGGCTGGCCAGGAGGAACGCGTGCGCTAACTGCTGCGATACCAGCAGTTAGCGCACGCTGCCACTGTGGCCGCGGGGTGCACGCTAGCCCGGCGGGATGCTCTCGATGAACTCGGCCAGGCCGGTCTCGTCGAGCAGGTCGGCGGGCCGCACGGTGACGTCGTCGCGCACGTAGTAGAACGCCGCCCTCACGTCGGTAACCGGCACGCCGGCCAGGGTGGCCCAGGCCAGCCGGTAGGCGGCCAGCTGCACGGCGACGGCGCGCTCCTCGTCCGGGGAGGCGGGGCGCCGGCCTGTCTTCCAGTCCACGACGTCGAACCGGCCGTCGGGCGCGTCGGCGAAGACCGCGTCGATCCGCCCCCGGACCAGCCGGTCGCCGATCAGGGTCTCGAACGGCACCTCGACCTCGAGCGGCCACCGGTCGGCCCACTCGCCGGCCTCGAACCGGTCCCTCAGCTCGGCCAGGACCTCATCGTCGTCCGTCTCCGCGTCCGAGTCGGCCGCGCCGAGCAGGTCGCCGGGGTCGATCAGCCGCTGCGGCCCGAACCGCTGCTCCAGCCAGCGGTGGAACTCCGTGCCGCGCCGGGCCTGCGGCGCCGGCGGGCGCGGCATCGGCCGCCGGACCTGCTGCGCCAGCTCGGCGGGGTCCCTGGCCACGGTCACCATCCAGGACACGGGGAGCCGCCGCGGCAGCCCGACGGTGACAGCGTCGTCGCCGCGGCGCTGCGCGCGCTCGGCGAGCAGCAGGCCGGCGTCCCGCTCCCACGCGCCGATCATGGCCAGCTGCGCGGCGCTCAGCCCGGCGGCATCCGGCGCCGACGTCCCGCCGGCCTCGCCCGGGCCGGCCGACGCGGCGGAGGCCGCCTGCACGGCGGAGGCCGCCAGCGCGGCGGGAGCGGCCGGCGGGGCCGAGGCCGCACCCCCGGGGGCCGTGAGCTTCCCCAGGGCCTCGGTGACCAGCTCGCCCGCCTCGCGCACCGCCTCGTACCGCGAGCCGGCCGGGTCGGCCGGCCAGGGCGCCGTGGCCGGCTCGGCCAGCGCCGGGTTCTCGGCATCCTCGGCGGGCGCGTCCGCCCAGGCCGCCACCGCCCCCGCGCCCGCCTCACAGGCGGCGCGCACCTCATCGAGGAACACCGAGGGGCCGAGCCTGGACACCCCGTCTCCCCACCAGTAGCCGGTGCAGCCCAGCCAGAACGCGGCTCGCGTCGCGGCCACGTACGCGAGCCGGCGTTCCTCGGCAAGCTCCCGGTCAGCGCACGCGGCGGTGAACGACGCCAGCGCCTGCGCGTCCAGCCCCGCCAGGGCCGGCAGGTCGGCCGCGTCCCCGCGAAGCCCGAACGGCAGCAGCCGCGGGTTCTCGGTCCACCGCGTGGTCAGCTTCGGCCGGGCCGGGAACACGTGCCCGTGCGACCCGCCCGACAGCCCGGGCACGAACACCGCGGGCCACTGCAGGCCCTTGGCCGCGTGCACGGTCGCCAGCTTGACCGAGTCGGTGTCGCCGACCCGCCCGCCCTCGAGGCCGAACTCCTCCGCCTCGGCGGCGGTGAGATAGGCCAGGAACGCGCCCAGCGTCGGCTCGTCCTGGTCGCCGGCGAAGGCCGCCGCCGCGTCGGCGAACGCGTCGAGGTCGGCGTGCGAGCCCGCCGGGTCAGCGCCGGGCCGCGCGGCCACCTCGATGTCCAGGCCGAGCGCCCGCTCCACCTCGCCCACGAGCTCCGGCAGCGGGCGGCCCGCGTGCCCGCGCAGTGTCCGCAGCTCGGCGGCCAGCGTAGCCAGCCGCGCGTAGCCGACGTGCGAGTACGCGGACGGGGCACCGAGATCATCCAGGGCCTCGACCAGGCTTCCGGGATCCGCGGTCAGATCGGTGACCGCCTGCTCCATCACGTCAGTTTCCGTAACGTCGCCCCGCGCAGGGTGGCCGGGCCTGCTGGCCTGGTTGGCGGCGCGGCCACCCGCCTCAGCGCCTCGGCCGGGCCGTTCGGCGGCGCGGGCCAGCCAGCGCGAACGCCGGCCCAGCGCCACCAGGTCGCGCGGGCCGATCCGCCACCTGGGCGAGGTCAGCAGCCGGGCGAGGGCGTCGGCCGCGGACGGGTCGTGCATCACGCGCAGCGTCGCCACAACGTCCTGCACCTCGGGCACGGTCAGCAGGCCGCCGAGGCCGACGACCTCGACCGGGATGCCCCGGGCCTCGAGCGCCGCGCGCAGCGCGGGAAACTGGGCCCGCTTGCGGCAGAGCACCGCGATGTCGGCGGGGCGCACCCGGTTCGGGCGCCCGTCCGGCCAGCGGACCCCGTCGGGCGCGTTGCCGGGCGGGAGCGTGACCATCTGGGCGATCTGGTCGCCGATCCAATCGGCCTCCGCGGCGGCGGTCTCCAGCAGCGCGCAGACCACCTGTCCGCGCGCGGCCCGCGGCGGCGGGGCGATCAGGCTCGGCACCTCCGGAGCGGCGGCCCGCAGGCCCTCCTGGATGGCAGCGGCCGCGTCCAGGACCCGGCCGGTGTTGCGGAAGCTGGTGGACAGCAGTGCCGTCCGGGCGGGCGTCCCGGCGCGGACCGGGAAGTCCGTGGCGAACCGCCGCAGGTTGCCCGCGCTCGCCCCGCGCCAGCCGTAGATCGACTGGCACGGGTCGCCGACCGCGGTCACCGGGTGCCCGCCGCCGAACAGCGCCCGGAGCAGCACCAGCTGGGCATGGCTGGTGTCCTGGTACTCGTCGAGCAGCACCACGTGATACCGGGCCCGCTCGGCGGCCCCGACCTCGGGATGCGCGAACGCGATGCGGGCGGCGAGGGCCACCTGGTCGCCGAAGTCCATGACCTCCCGGGCCGCCTTCGCGGCCGCGTAGGCGGCCACCATCGGCAGGAGCTGCTCGCGGACCCGCTGGCATCCGAGGATCTTCGCGGCCGCGGCCGACCCCCTGCTCCGCCCCGTGAGGCTGCCCTGCTGCCGGGTCAGCCAGTCGCCCACCTCGAGCACGTCGTCCGGCGTCCTCAGGTGCTCGGCCAGCTCGGCGGACAGGTCGAGCACGGCCGCGGTGACGGTGGACGGAGTCCAGGCCATGGCGTCCATGGGGCCGTCGTAGGCCGCGACCACGCGGGCGGCGAGCTCCCACGCGACCGCCGGGGTGATCAGCCGGACCGACGGCTCGATCGCCTCGCGCAACGCGTGGTCGCCGACGAGCCGGCCGGCGTAGGCGTGGTACGTCGCGATGACCGGGTCCCCCTGCAGGCGGTCATCGCCCGTGCTGCCCGGGCCCTCGCCCGCCGAGCCTCCGGCGCCCCCGCCAGCGCCATCCCGGCCAGTGCCCGCGGCACGGCCGCCGGTGCCGTCGGCGCCCACCGCCGCTCCGCCCGCCGCCCGCGCGCCGACAGCGCCGAGGCCGGCCCGCCGCAGCGCGTCGAGCCGGCCGCGGACCCGGTCCGCGAGCTCGGCGGCCGCCTTCCTCGTGAACGTGAGCCCGAGCACCCGTTCCGGCCGGACCATCCCGTTCGCGACCAGCCAGACCAGCCGGGCCGCCATGGTCTCGCTCTTGCCCGAGCCCGCGCCCGCGATCACGGCCATCGGCCCCAGCGGCGCGCCGATCACGGCGGCCTGCTCCGGGGTCGGCTCGGCCGCGCCCAGCAGCCGCGCCAGCTGGGCCGGGCTGTACCGCGCCGCCGGGGCCGGGGTGCCGGGGGTACCGCCGACAGCCCCACCCGCCCGCGCCGGGCCCGCGGCCGGTCCCGGCCTCACGGGGACACCTGCGCGCCGCGCTCGTGTACCGGGCAGCAGGCCGCGACCGGGCAGACCCGGCATCCAGGGTTGGCGGTCGCGTGGAACACCGACCCGGACATTCCGTCCGCCACGGTCTCCACGAGATCCCGCGCCCAGCCCGGTTCCGGGTCGCTGGAGAGCGAGCGCTGCTGCTGCACCCGCGCCCGGGCGGTCAGCCCGGCCTTACCCACTTGCACCAGCTCGGCGCCGCCGGGCCGGGTCAGGCCCTGATCCTCGAACGCGCCCAGGAGCACGGCGAGCTGGTAGACGCCGAGCTGCGGGTGCCGGTCCAGCTCGTCATCGGCCGGGCGGCTCGACCCGGTCTTGAGGTCGACGACGACCGCGCTGCCGTCGGCATCCTGCTCCAGCCGGTCCACCCGGCCGGTTATCTGCACCCGCCCGACGCTGACCCGCAGCTCCTGCTCGACGGTCACCAGCCGCCGGGGGTTGGCCCGGTGCCAGTCGAGGAACTTGCGGACCATCCGCTCCGCCTGCTCGCGCTGCTTGGTGCTGTACCAGGCGCTGCCGAAGTCGAGATGACGCCAGGCCTCGTCGATCCGCTTGGTGATGTCGGCGTCGTCCGCGCCGTCGGCGGCCAGCGCCGCCGCGGCATGGATCACGATCCCGAAGTGGCGGAGCACGCTGGGCGAGCTGACCCCCGCCGCGGACTCGAGCAGCCATCGCAGCCCGCACTTGGTAAAGCTCTCCACCTGGGTTGGCGACAGCCGGACGTCTCCGTCGGTCACCGGGCCGGGGCCAGACAGCTCGGTGAGCGCGTACCACTGCCGCGGGCTGGCCCCGCGGACCCCGGCCGCGGCGAGCCGGGCGAGCTGCGCGGCGGCCGCCCGCCGCACCGGCCACGGCAGCGCGCGGTCGGCCGCGGCGCGGCGCAGGTCCGCGGTGAGCGCGGGCAGGGAGAGCCAGCGCCGGCCGGCCTCGCTCACGTGCTCGGGCTCGATATCGTCGCCCGCCAGCTCGGCGAGGAACCGGGACGGCCGCTCCTCGCTGTCGGCCCCGCCGACGGCGGTGACGATCAGCGCACGCCGCGCCCTGGTGACCGCGACGTAGAACAGCCTGCGCTCCTCGTCGAGCAGCTTGGAGGCGAGCGCCGCGGCCGCGGCGTCAGCGGCATCGGGGCTCGTCGCGGCGGCCTGATCGGGCGGGCCGGCCCCCCGGGCGGTCTCGGACGCCGCGTCCACGAGCTCGTCCATGGACAGCAGCGAGCCCCGGGTCCGCACGTCCGGCCAGGTCCCCTCCTGAACCCCGGCGACCACGACCAGCTCCCACTCGAGTCCCTTGGCCCGGTGCGCGGTGAGGACCGCGACCCCGTCGCCGCGCGAGGCGCGCTCGGCCAGCGTGTCGCCGACGATCTCCTGCCCGGCCATGGTGTCGAGGAAGAGCCGCGGCGAGCCCTGCGGGAACCGCGCCGTGAAGCGCGTGGCCGCGTCGAACAAGGCGACCACGGCGTCCAGGTCGGCGTCGGCGGCCGCGCCGCGGCTGCCGCCCGCGGAGCTGGCCTGCTGCCAGGCGGCGGCCAGGCCGGAGGCGTTCCACACCGCCCAGAGCACGTCATGCGCGGTCCCGTTCTGCGCGGTCTGCGCCGCGAGCGCCAGCAGGCCCGCCACCCGTTGCGCGGCGGCGGCGGCGCTGCCGCCGACCACCCCGGCCGCCGCCCCTCCAGCCGCCCCCGCCCACCCGCCGCCGGCCGGCCTGGTCGCGCCGCCGCGGGGCGTTCCCCTCGCCGGGCCGAGCAGGGCGAGCTCACGCGGATCGCGCAGCGCCGCCGCCAGCGGCTCCTGGCCCGGCAGCTCGCCCGCGGCCTGGGCCGCCGCCCGCAGCCAGCGGCGCAAGCGCCGCAGGCCCAGCGCGTCGGTGCCGCCGAGCGGGCCGGTGAGCAGCTCGGCCGCGGTTTCCTCATCGAGCGCCCCGGGACGCAGCGCGCAGTCCAGCAGGGTCAGCAGCGGCCGGGTTCCCGCCTCAGCGGTCAGCGGCAGCTCGTCGCCGGCGATCGTCACCGGAACGCCGGCCGCGGCCAGGGCGCGCCGCAGCACCGGCACCTGGCGGGTCGCCGAGCGAACCAGCACCGCCATCGACGACCACGCGAGTCCGTCGATCAGGTGCGCGCGGCGCAGGGTGTCGGCGATGACCGAGGCCTCCTGGCTCGCGGTCGCGGCCACGATGATCCGCGCCGTGCCCGGGTCGGCGCCGCGCAGCGGAACCAGCGCGCGGTGGGCCCGTTCGGTATGCGGGTTTTCCTCAGCCTGCGCCGCGGGAAGACGCGCCGCGACCCGGCGCGAGGCGGCCAGCAGGAACTGGCCGCTGCGGCGGCACGTGCGCAGCGCGATCACCCTCGCCGGGCTCCCGTCGGGGGCACGGAACCGCTCGGTGAACCGGCTGACCGCGCGGGTGTCCGCACCGCGGAACCCGTAGATCGACTGGTCCGGGTCGCCGACCACGATCAGCTCCCGGCCGTCGCCGGCCAGCGCGTGCAGCAGGTTCTCCTGCGCCGGATCGGTGTCCTGGTACTCGTCGACCAGGACCACGTCGTAGGCCTGGCGCTCCCGGTCCCTGGTCGCGGCGCGGCCGAGCAGCCTGGCCCCGATCCGGACGATCTCCGCGTAGTCGTAGGCGGGGACGGGGGCAAGGTCGAAGCGGCTGGCGTAGCGCTCGAGGAAACCGCCAGCGGCCACCCAGTCGTCGCGATGCCGCTCGCGGCCCAGGTCGGCCAGGCCCCGCCCGTCCAGGCCCCGCTCGGCCGCGCGGAGCAGGAAGTCCCTGAGCTCGGCGGCGAAGCCCCTGGTGCCCAGCGCCGGCCGCAGCCGCTCCGGCCAGTTCCCGCCGCCGTCCTCGGCCTCGCCCCGCAGCAGCCGCCTGACCTCGAGCAGCTGCTCGGGCCCGGACAGCAGCGTCGGCGGCTCATCGCCGTCCAGCACGAACTCGCGGCGCACGAGGGCGTACGCGTAGCTGTGGAAGGTCAGCGCGAGCGGCTGCCGGGTGGTCCGGCCGAGCCGCATCGTGATCCGCTCCCTGAGCTCCTCGGCGGCCTTGCGGCTGAAGGTGAGCACCAGCACCCGCTCCGGGTCGAGACCGCGGTCGCTGATCCGGTGCACCACGGACTCGACGATCGCGGTGGTCTTGCCCGTGCCCGGCCCGGCCAGCACCAGCAGCGGCCCGGTGGCGTGGCTGACCACCCGCCGCTGGGCGTCATCCAGGGCCGGCCGTGCCGCCGACGCGGGCACAGGCCGGCGGACGAGGCGGTAAGCGGGAACGCCGGAAGCCATTTCAGTACTGAATTCCAGCAGACCCCTCCGACATTTTCACTCACCGGCGGCCAATCTGGCGGCGCGAGTGACGGGGGCGGGATGGCGGGGACGATCTCGGCCGAACTCGCCTATGCGGGGCGAGAGCAGTATTCTGCGTAACAGCTCGTGGTTGCGCCTAGGGTTCCGCGCCGTCCCCGCCCCACAACTCAGCAGCCGACAACCAGGGATGACGGCGGACCGGACCGAGCGGCGCCAGGGGCGGGCCTGGTCAGCGTGCTGACTGGTCGGCCCCCACACCTGACGGGGAAAAAGCCCTGAGGGCTCTTGTTCGCATGCCCGGAAACGGGACAGGCAGAAGGAGCCAGCAGTGGCGCATTCCCAGATCACCGTTCCCATCGCCGTCATCGTGGTCGGCTCGGGAGCGCTGCACGCGACGTGGAACGCGATCGCCAAGCACCTCGATGACCGGTTGATCGCGTTCGCCCTGATCGGGATCGCCTCGACCCTGGGCGGCGGTGCCGTACTCGCGCTGACCGGCCTGCCGTACCGCGCGTCCATCGGTTTCGCCGTCGCCTCCGCGGCTATCCACGTCGGCTACGAGCTGGCGCTGATGAACTCATTCCGGCTCGGCGCGTTCAACCAGGTCTATCCGATCGCCCGGGGCACGTCTCCGCTCGTGGTCGCGATCGGCGCCTACGTCCTGGCGGGCGAGCGCCTGGGCGTGGTCCCCCTGGCCGGGGTGGCGATCCTCGGCGCGGGGCTGGTGAGCCTGGCGCTGTCGTCCGGCCGGCTGACCGGGTCCGAGCTGCCCGCGGCCGCGGCGGCCGTGCTCACCGGGCTGGCGATCGCCGGCTACACGATCGTCGACGGCCTCGGAGTGCGCCGCTCTCATGATCCGTACGCCTACGCCGGGCTGCTGTTCGTCCTGATGGGACCGGTGCTCCCGGCGGTGGCGGCCTTCCGGCGGCCCGCGATCTCGTGGCTGACCGGGCGCCGGGCCGCCCGGGGGCTGCTGGCCGGGCTGCTGTCGCTCGTCGCCTACGGCATCGTGCTCTGGGCACAGACCAGGGCGCCGCTGGCCGAGGTCGCCGCGATCAGGGAGACGAGCGTGGTCTTTGCGGCTGTGATCGGGTGGCGGCTGTTCGCCGAGTCCTTCGGTGTCAGACGGATGGCCGCGGCCAGCCTGGTCGCGGCCGGCATCGTGCTGATCAGCGCCTGAGCGAGCGAGGATGCGGCGCCGCCGGTCAGGTCCTGCCGTTCCAGCGCGCGCGGCGCATGTCCACCCGCCCTGGCGCGCCGTCAGCGCCCGGGCGCATCGGCGTGCCCTCCTCCCGGTAGCGGGCCAGCGCGGCCCGCTCATGGCCGTCGAGCAGCGAGCCGTCATTGTGGATGACCCGCCACCACGCCACGCCGCCGCCCCAGAGCGCCATCACCCGGCCCACCTGGCGCGGGCCGCCCTCGCCCAGGTACTCGGCAATGTCCCCGTACGACATCACCCGGCCGGGAGGTATCGCCTCTACCACGTCAAGGACCTTGGCGGCGAAGTCACCGAGCTCCGCCCGCGGAGACTCAGCGGGGGACGGCTCGCCGCGGGCCCGCCTCCTCATTCCGCGTAGCCGTCCGGCGCGCTCGACTGGTCCCGTGAGACCGCGTGACGGCCGGACGACGCGGTCGGCCACAGGAACGGCGTGGGACGACCCCCCGCAACCCCCGGACGCGGCGGCACCGGGCGGGCCCCGGCTGCGGGAATCTCCGGTGCCCCGACCTCGCCACCCGGTTCCGGCCAGGCGAGCCCGTGCGGCAGGTCGCCCCGCGCGCCTCCTGGCCGCCGCATCAGGATCAGCCGGCTCGTGGCGACGACGATCATCGCCAGGCAGCAGACGGCCAGCACGCAGAACAGCAGGAGCTGACCCACGCCGCGGGGGCCGACCGGGTCCCGGGGCACCGCCGCCGGGCCGCCACCGAAGTGGCTGCCCGCGCCGGGGCCGGACGCTGCCCCGGTCTTCCGCAATCCGGCCCGCGGTGCCGCGGGTCCCGCCGTGCCCTGCGCGGAGAGCCGCGCCGCCTCGGCCAGCGCGGCTGCGGCGTCCACCGTGCCGAACCCGACCTCCTTGTCGTAGCCGCCCGCGGGGCGGCTGCTCGTCGTGCTGGTGATCGCGTACCGCACCAGGTCAGGCTGCAGGCCCGGGTACCTGGACCTGATCAGGGCGGCGACGCCGGCGGTCAGGGCGCAGGCCGGGCTGGTGCCGCTCACCAGCCAGTACAGTCCGTCCCGGCCCTGGGCCGGGACGCGGACACCGGGGGCGGCCACCTGCACGGAAAGGTTGTCGCTGGAGAAGCCGGCCGGCGCCCCGTTCTGGTCGACCGCCGCCACGCCGAGCACACCGGGGTATTCGGCGGGGAACGAGTACGGAGCGTGCCCCCGCCGACGGGCCCCGGGCGTGTCGCCGGAGTTACCGGACGAGGCGAAGACCACCACGTCGTGGTCCAGCGCATCCTGGAGCGCCTGGCGCACTGGCAGGCTCGGCAGTTCGTAGCCCAGGGACATGCTGATGACGCCGGCCCCGTGGGACACCGCGTACGTGATCGCCCTCGCCAGCTCGCGCTGGATGCGGGACTGCGGTTCGTGCTGGTAGCGCGAGAAGCCGGGGTCGGCGCTGTCGGTGATCACGCGGATCGAGAGCACGCGCGCCTTCGGCGCGACTCCGGTGATCCCGCTCCCGCCGCCGTCGTGACCGTGACCGGCGATCAGCGACGCCATCCAGGTTCCGTGAACGCCCCAGCCGGGATCCGATTCCGGGGTGCCGACGCCGGTCAGGTCCGGGCCCGTGATCACCGACCCGGCCAGGTCGGGCACATCGGGGTTCACCCCGCTGTCGATGACCGCGACGGTCACGCCCCGTCCCTGGCTGGTGTTCCACGCGGCCGGGGCGCTGATCGCGTCCAGGACCCACATCTGCGCGTTGCGAACGCCGTCGGCTCGCGCCGGCCCCGCGTCGATGGTCATGATCACCGCCACGGCGACGGCCAGCCCGAGCCCCCCGACCCGCCTCAGCATCCGGGCCCTCCAGGGCACCAGGGCGCCGGTGGGGGCGCGCCCAGCGGCCCGCCGATCGCGCTCGCCACGCCGCTGGCGAGGCTGGCCATCTCCTGGGACGCGTAGGGGTCGGCCGACATCCGCTCGCGCCGCCTCCCGTCCGCGTAGCCCACCGTAGACATGATCAGGTACGGGCCCGCGCTGGTCACCCAGGACAGCTGCCGCTGCTGATCCCCGAACGCCTGGGCCAGCGTGCCGCGGAACGCCGCCGCCCTGACGCCCGGGCGAGGCTGCGGGCGGGCGGACAGCTGGCCGGCCGCGGACCTGGCCGCCGTGGGGGTGGACATCACGGCCACGCCGATCGTGACGAGCATGCTGTCGGTCTGGTCGGCGTAGGTGGCGCGGAGCACGGCGGCGCAGCTGCCCGCTGACAGCACCGCGACGGCCGCAGGGTCGCTCGCCGCCTGGCAGCTGGCCTGCCCGGCGATCCCGACGAGGTGCGCGGTCAGCGACAGCGGCGAGCCGGCGTTGAGCACCCCGGAGGGCAGCTGGTACGCGACGGAGGCGGGGAAGATCTTCCCGGCGGGCGTCGTCCGCCAGCGCCCCGCGGTCTCCCAGGCCATGATCTGCTGCTGCTGCGCCGCGGTGAACCGGCGCGGTAGCAGCTGGGCGGAAACGCCCGCGGCGGACGCGGCCAGGCCCGCCGTGCCGAGGATCAGGGCCAGCAGCGTAAGACCGCGGCGCCAGCCGCTCCGTCCGGGGCCGGCTGGCGCCGCGCTGCCCCCACCGGCCGGAGGTCCTGGCTGCATGGCCACACCAGAAATGCTACGGCCTGGCCCGGCCGCGCAGCGCGACTCCAGGTCACGGCTCTATGACGGGTGCGGCTCAGTAAGTGGGCAAGGACGGATCAACCTGGCTGACCCAGGCCAGGACGCCGCCGCCCACGTGCACGGCATCCGAGAAGCCGGCGTTCTTGACCACGGCCAGGCACTCGGCGCTGCGGGCGCCGCTCTTGCAGTGCAGCACGATCCTGCGGTCCTGCGGGAGCCGCTCGAGCGCTGAGCCGCTGAGAAACTGGTCCTTGGGAATCAGCACCGAACCTGGGATCGACACGATCTCGTACTCGTTCGGCTCCCTGACGTCCACCAGGAAGATCTTCTCGTCACCGTCGAGCATGGCCTTGAGCTCGGTCGCGGTGATCGTGGACCCCGATGCGGCACGCTGGGCGTCCTCCGAGACCGTGCCGCAGAACTCCTCGTAGTCGATGAGCTCGGTAATCGTGGGGTTCTTGCCGCAGACGGCGCATTCCGGGTCCTTCCTGACCCGGACCGTCCGGTAGCTCATCTCCAGCGCGTCATAGATCATCAGCCGCCCGGCCAGCGGGTCGCCGACTCCGGTGATGACCTTGATCGCTTCGTTGACCTGGATGGACCCGATGGAGGCGCACAGCACGCCGAGGACTCCGCCCTCGGCGCAGGACGGCACCATTCCTGGCGGCGGGGGCTCGGGGTAGAGGCAGCGGTAGCAGGGGCCGTGCTCGGCCCAGAACACGCTGGCCTGGCCGTCGAAGCGGTAGATCGATCCCCAGACGTAGGGCTTGCCGAGCAGCACGCACGCGTCGTTCACCAGGTACCTGGTGGCGAAGTTGTCGGTGCCGTCCACGATCAGGTCGTACTGCGCGAAGATCTCCATCGCGTTGTCGGAGTCAAGACGCTCCTCGTGCAGCACCACGGTGACGTGCGGGTTGATCTCCCTGATGCTGTCGCGCGCGGACTGGGCCTTCGGGCGGCCCACGTCCGACTGACCGTGGATGATCTGACGCTGCAGGTTGGATTCGTCGACGACGTCGAAGTCGATGATGCCGAGCGTCCCCACTCCCGCGGCGGCCAGGTACAGCAGCGCAGGCGAGCCGAGCCCGCCCGCGCCCACGCAGAGCACCCGGGCGTTCTTCAGGCGCTTCTGCCCGGTCATCCCGATCTCCGGGATGATCAGGTGGCGGGAGTAGCGCTTGACCTCGTCAACGGTCAGCTCGGCGGCCGGCGTGACCAGCGGTGGCAGCGACACGGTGTTGTCTCCTGTGAGGGCCTGCCCCCGGGCAGGCATCTCGGTCTGAGTTGGGCGTTCGGCTTTCGCGCGCCCCACAGGGGGTGAACCAGCCGGGCCGCCCGCGCATTCCGCGCCGCCCTGCGGTCCCCCGCCTGCCGCCGGCGAGCCGCCCGCTCGCAGGCCGACGCCAGAAATGTCACCGGCCCCGGGTACAACTCAGACATGCCGGAGCCCGCTCCTCCTGGAGGTCCCATGCCACCGCCGCCGCCGGTTCCGCCCGGGGAGGTCCCGGGTGCGGCACGCCGCCAGGTGCTGCCGCTTGTGCCCGGCCTCGACCGGCCGCCGACCAGGAGGCGGCCGCTGCCCGACGCCACCGGGGTGCGACTGACCGCGATCCCGGACTCCGCGCCGCCCTACGACGACGAGCGCCCCGCCGCCGGGCCCCGGGAGTCCAGGCCGCCGCGTCGGCTCACGCTGGCGACGAACCCCAGAGCGGTGGTCCGCACCCCTGCGCCGACCGCCCAGGCTGGCCCCGAGCCTCCCGGCCAGCCCGCGACACAAAGCCAGCCGGCGACCCCCGGCCAGCGCCCGACGCCCCGCCGACCCCCGGCCGCCGGCCAGCCGGGGCTGAACCCGGCGCGGCGAGGGCAGGCTGCACCCGCCGAGTGGCCAAGCCGGTTCGCGCAGGTACTAGCCGAGACGCTGGCGGGGTCTCGCCCCCAGGGCCAGATCGTCCCGTGGACCACCGACCAGGCGCGCAAGCGGATCCGGCAGCTCGGCCCGATGCTCGCGGGCGGAGTTCACCCTCGCGTGCGCCGGGTCGTGACGTCACGGCCGACCTCCGGTGTCGTCGAGATGACCGTGATCGTCGGCTTCGGTTCCAGCGTGCGCGCCCTGGCCGTCCGCCTGGAGCGCGATGGCCCGCGCGGTGCTACCCCGGGGCGTGCCGGGCGAGCGGCCAGGTGGGTCTGCACGGCCATCGAGGCCGCCTGACACCACCACCCGCCTCGGCATGGACGCGATATGTACCGTTGACCGCCTGATGACCGTTTCCGGTCAGAGCTGCTGCAGTGGTTCGCGCCAGCGGCCGGGGCTCGCTGACCATGACGGGTTTCCGGCCAGGCCTAGCCCAGGTTTCGGGCCTTCCGGGCGGGCGCCGCCGAGACCGTTAGCGGCCACTCGATTCGGGCTTAGCGATCAGCGGTTGCGCGGGTCGCCGTGGCACTGCTTGAACTTGCGGCCCGAACCGCACGGGCACGGCGCGTTGCGGCCCACCTTGGAGTAGTCGATGCCGTTCTGCGAGTCGCTGCGCTGCTCGGACCGGCCGCTCGCGTCCTCGCTGGGCGCGCTGTACTCCAGCCGGCTGGGCCGCTGCGGCCGGCCCATGCCCGGGCCCGCGAGCCCGGCGGGAGTCGCCGGGCCGTCCGCGGCGGGCCGCGCGTGAGCCCCGCCCTGGCGGGCGTGGGAGCCACGCTGACCCTGGCGGCCCGGCCGACCCGCCTGGCCCTGGCCCGGCCGGCCCGCCTGCCCGGGGCCGCGCTGGCCGGGCTGGCCTGCCTGGCCGGGCTGGCTGGGCTGGCTGGGCTGGCTGGCGCGACCCCGCTCGGCCTGACCGCCGACCCCAGCCGGCCGGGAGAGACCGGGCCCGGCCTGCCTGCCATCCGACGGGGCGGCATGGGCGCCGCGGCCCGCCGACCCGCCGCGGCCCGCCGCTCCCCCGCGGCCTGCCGACCCGCCGCGGTCCGTGGCCCCGCCGCGGCCCGCCTCCGGGCCACCCGGCACATGGGCGCCGGGGACGGGACCGCCAAAGGCGGCCCCGTCCACTGCCGTTCCCGGGAAGGCGCCGCCCGCGGCGGCCTCCTCCACGATCGGGCTCTCCTGCTTCTCCACCTGGAGGTTGAACAGGCTGCCGACCGACTCCTCCTTGATGCCGTCCATCATCGTGCTGAACATGTCGTAGCCCTCGCGCTGGTACTCCACCAGCGGGTCGCGCTGGCCGTAACCGCGCAGCGTTATGCCCTCGCGCAGGTAGTCCATCTCGTAGAGGTGCTCGCGCCACTTGCGGTCGAGCACGGAGAGGACGACCCGCCGCTCCAGCTCGCGCATCACATCGGGGGTCAGCTCCTCCTCCCGGCGCTCGTACGCCGCCAGGGCGTCCTCGGTCACGACCTCGGTGATCAGGTCGGCCGACAGGTGCGCCCGGTCCCCTTCGATCTCCTCGAGCAGCTGGTCGAGCGTGATCCCGCCCGGGTAGAGCTGCCGGAACGCGCGCCAGAGCTGCTCCAGATCCCATTCCTCGGGGAAGCCCTCGGCGGTGGCGCCCGCGACGTAGCCGGCGGTCACCTCGCGGATCATGCCGCGGATCTGCTCCTTGAGGTCCGCGCCCTCGAGCACCTCGCGGCGCTCGTCGTAGATCACGTGGCGCTGCCGGTTCATCACGTCGTCATACTTCAGCAGGTCCTTGCGGATCTCGAAGTTCTGCTGCTCGACCTGCGTCTGGGCGGACCGGATCGAGCGGCTGACGGTCTTCGACTCGATCGGGACGTCCGGGGGCGTCTTGAGCCACTCCATGATGTGCGCGACCTTGTCGGCGTTGAACATCCGCATGAGGTCGTCCTCGAGCGACAGGTAGAACCGCGACTCGCCGGGGTCCCCCTGCCGCCCGGACCGGCCGCGCAGCTGGTTGTCGATCCGCCGCGACTCATGCCGCTCAGTGCCGAGCACGTACAGGCCGCCGGCGGCGACCACCTCCTCGTGCTCCTCGGCCACGGCGCGCTTGGCCTTGTCCACCGCCTCGGGCCACGCCATCTCGAAGTCCTCGGGGGTGTCCACCGGCGACAGCCCGCGCTGGTGCAGTTCCAGGTCCGCGATGAACTCCGGGTTGCCGCCGAGCATGATGTCGGTGCCGCGGCCCGCCATGTTCGTGGCCACGGTGACCGCGCCCTTGCGGCCCGCCTGCGCCACGATCGTCGCCTCGCGCTCGTGGTACTTCGCGTTGAGGACCTCGTGCGGGATGCCCTGCCGCTTGAGCGCCTTGGACACGAGCTCGGACTTCTCGACGCTGGTGGTGCCGACCAGCACCGGCTGCCCCGCGTGGTGCCGCTCCGCGATGTCGTCGACCAGGGCCTCGAACTTCGCCTGCACGGTCTGGTACACCATGTCGGGCTGGTCGGCGCGGATCATCGGCATGTTCGTCGGGATTGGTATAACGCCGAGCTTGTAGGTCTGGTGGAACTCGTTCGCCTCGGTCATGGCGGTACCGGTCATGCCGGCGAGCTTGTCGTAGAGCCGGAAGTAGTTCTGCAGCGTGATCGTGGCGAGGGTCTGGTTCTCGTCCTTGATCTGCACGCCCTCCTTGGCCTCGATGGCCTGGTGCATGCCCTCGCTGTAGCGGCGCCCGTGCAGGATGCGCCCGGTGAACTCGTCCACGATCAGGACCTCGCCGTTCATCACGACGTAGTCCTTGTCCTTCTTGTAGAGCTCCTTCGCCTTGATCGCGTTGTTCAGGAAGCTGACCAGCGGCGTGTTGACCGACTCGTACAGGTTGTCGATGCCGAGCCAGTCCTCGACCTTCTCCACCCCGGACTCGAGGATGCCGACCGTGCGCTTCTTCTCGTCGACCTCGTAGTCGCCCTCGCCGTCCTCGCCGCGCCGCAGCCGCGGCGCGATCTTGGCGAACTCGAGGTACCAGCGGCTGTTCTGGTCGGCGGGCCCGCTGATGATCAGCGGCGTGCGCGCCTCGTCGATCAGGATGGAGTCGACCTCGTCGACGATCGCGTAGTGATGGCCCCGCTGGACGCACTCCTCCAGGCCCCAGGCCATGTTGTCCCTGAGGTAGTCGAAGCCGAACTCGTTGTTGGTCCCGTAGGTGATGTCGGCCGCGTACTGCCTGCGCCGCTCGTCGGGCTCCATCTGGGCCAGGATCACGCCCACCTCGAGGCCCAGGAACCGGTGGATCCGCCCCATCCACTCGGAGTCGCGCTTGGCCAGGTAGTCGTTGACGGTCACCACGTGCACGCCGTTGCCGGGGAGCGCGTTCAGGTAGGCGGGCAGCACGGCGGTGAGCGTCTTGCCCTCGCCGGTCCTCATCTCGGCGATGTTGCCCATGTGCAGGGCCGCGCCGCCCATGACCTGCACGTCGAAGTGCCGCTGGCCCAGGGT
>Ga0070698_100002353_pt1 | contig 20885 bp, 20 predicted proteins | sample KBSK1502metaG_FD_65477 | JGI IMG/M metagenome (GOLD analysis project Ga0070698, IMG submission 65477) | Corn, switchgrass and miscanthus rhizosphere microbial communities from Kellogg Biological Station, Michigan, USA - KBS K1-50-2 metaG | ecosystem: Host-associated > Plants > Roots >...
TGATCATTATTTACACCCTGATGAATCTGCCGATAGCGATCTGGATGTCGTACACGTACTTCTGTGAAATTCCGGCGGCGATTCTGGAAGCGGGCCGGATCGACGGGGCAAGCGTATGGCAGGAACTTTGGCACCTTTTGCGTCCTATGAGTTTACCGGGTCTTTCTTCTACCGCGCTGATCCTGATTATTTTCGCCTGGAACGAGGCATTTTGGAGCATCAACCTTACGAGTGCAAACGCGGCGCCATTGACCGCGTTTATCGCCTCCTATTCGAGTCCGGAAGGCCTGTTTTGGGCGAAGCTATCCGCCGCATCGCTCCTTGCGGTGGCTCCGATCATGGTGCTCGGATGGCTCACCCAAAAACAGCTCGTCCAAGGATTGACCTTTGGCGCAGTGAAGTAGCGCCGAGATCGCCGAGTTGTCTCCGGTAGCGGCGACTGTCCGACCAACTGCCGCGTCTTGCCAAACCTAAAAATCCGAACGGAGCGACTGGTTCACACTAGCCCTAAATCGCAGTCGCCTTGGTCCCGTTCGCCAGGAATTCGCAGAACATAACGGGCCTCGCTACCGAATTCGGCGCGGGATGACGGCAACCGGTGGCGACTGCAGCTTTTGGTCAGCCTCACCAATCCCTTCGTTCCATCGCTTCCACCAGGAACGCTGAGAGTATACCGGGATGCGACGTCGTCTTGGTGCAGCAACCCACCACCTGACAGCCACAGACTATGTCGGACAGGCTAGTCGCCGCTACCGAAAACAGCCGCTCTCCGCGTTCTCGGCGATCCCGGCGTTACCACCGTTCCATTGTGACTTAAATGTTGCAAAAGCCTCATTGCGCGGTGTTTGTTAGGAATATTGATTAGCTCGCGGTGAGCAGTATTACGGTTGTTACTTTAGCCTGTGGAATACTCGCCATTTTCCTCTGGCGGGTTTGGTTCGTCACACAGTCGCCCAACTCTCGCGTTCGACTGCAAGCCCGGCGAAAGCACTGGCGTTTCGAAGAAGATCGCGCGGGATTGTGGTACAAGATCGAAGGAATCAGAGCGGGTCTCCGTTGGAGCGCAGAATGGAATGCGCGCGAGTCGCCTCCCTATTTTGAATTGGCGTTTCCGGACCAGCGAAAGTTCGACGGCTGGTGTTTCATTTCTCGTCGCGAACGTCAGGGAAAAGAATCGATGAAACTGCTGGCGACGATGTTTACGGGGAAAGCGCAGCCCGATTGGCTAGCGGATTGGTTACATGCTCGAGTACAATTAATCGGCATTCCGGATTTCGATCATGAATACGTGCTCTCCTCTTCACGACCTCTGACCCAGGAAGAGTTCCCGTCGGCTTTGGTTAGTCAATTGCGAAGCTTACCAGAACCATTGATCCAAAATCTCCTGATGATTCGAGGTCAGGGAAGATTGCGCTTGCGCATCGATCAAGCGGAGCGAATCGACCCAATCGAAGTGGCCGACGAGCTCGCGTCCTTTGCTCAGCAAGCCTTGGCCGATTGGAAGACCTGATGGGGTCTAAACGCCGGTAGCGCCGGTAGCGCCGACACCGCCGACATCGTCGGTAACGCCGGTAACGGTAATCAGTTATCGGTTACCGGTTGTTGGGGAAAGGAAACGTGCCAATTGCGGTTCGGGGATTACTATTCCGCAATTCGCGTTCCGCAATCCGCGTTTGTCTTCCGTTCCCGGCGCTATCGGCGCTCCCGATCGCGGTCCCTACCGAAATTTTTTGGCTATCGGCTATTGGCTATCGGCTATCTTCCAGGCTACAAGATTTGCAATCATGAAACCGAGCCCTCCCGACCCACGCCAATTTTCCGCCGAAATGATCGATGGCCCCGAACGTGCCGTTAGCCGAGGTATGCTCTATGCCGTCGGCTTCAAAAAAGAGGATTTCGGGAAGCCGATCGTAGGGATAGCTTCGACTTGGAGCCAGGTAACTCCTTGCAACGTACATATCGATCAGCTAGCCCGAGCAGCGGCAGCCGGTGCTGACGCTGCCGATGCGAAGTCGCTAATTTTCAATACGGTCACCGTTTCGGACGGCATTTCGATGGGGACCGAAGGCATGAAATATTCTCTCGTGTCGCGCGAAGTCATCGCCGATTCGATTGAGACAGTTACCGGATGCGAAGGCTTTGACGGAGTAGTTGCCATTGGCGGCTGCGACAAGAACATGCCGGGTTGTCTAATGGCGTTGGCGCGACTGAATCGTCCTTCGATCTTTGTCTATGGCGGAACGATCTTGCCCGGGTGCCTCAACGATCGTCTGGTGGATATCGTTTCCATTTTTGAGGCTATTGGTGCGCATTCCAGCGCTAAAATTACCAGCGAGCAATTGGAACAAGTTGAATCTTGTGCCATTCCCGGACCGGGCTCGTGCGGTGGCATGTACACTGCGAATACGATGGCGTCTGCGATTGAAGCGCTCGGTATGAGTTTACCTAATAGCTCAGCCCAGACCGCCGTATCCGAAGAGAAGTTGGCGGATTGCCGAGCGGCCGGGGCAGCAGTCGTCGAGCTAATCGAACATGGCATTCGCCCTTCCGACATTCTTTCGAAAGAATCGTTCCAAAACGCGATGACTGTCGTGATTGCGCTTGGCGGCTCGACTAACGCGGTCCTGCACCTGATAGCAATGGCCCACGCCGCTGGCGTTAAACTGAAACTCGACGACTGGACTCGAGTCGGAAAGCGCGTGCCAGTCCTGGCCGATCTCAAGCCGAGCGGCAAACATCTGATGGCAGAATTGATTCAGATCGGCGGCATCCTGCCGCTTATGAAGACTTTGCTCGAGGAAGGATTGCTCCATGGCGACTGCCTCACGGTGACCGGCAGAACATTAAAGGAGAACCTTGTCGCAGTGAAGCCGTACGCCAAAGAGCAAACAATTGTCCGTAGCCTAAAGGACCCAATCAAACCAGATAGTCATCTCGTCATCCTCTATGGGAACCTGGCTCCGGAAGGCGCTGTCGCCAAGATCTCTGGGAAAGAGGGGCTCCGCTTCGAGGGGAAGGCACGGGTGTTCGAATCGGAAGAGAAGGCGCTTCGCGCGATTTTGGACGACAAAGTCAAAAAAGGTGATGTCATCGTTATTCGGTACGAAGGGCCGAGAGGCGGACCGGGAATGCGCGAAATGTTAGCGCCCACCTCAGCGATTATGGGCAAAGGACTCGGCCAAGACGTGGCGTTAATCACCGATGGACGGTTCTCCGGAGGAAGCCACGGGTTCGTCATTGGCCACGTTACTCCGGAGGCATATCTCGGCGGCCCCCTGGCCATTGTTAAGAACGGCGACCCGATCGAGATAGACGCCAACAAAAAAACGATCAACCTCGCTCTTTCAAAAAAGGAGATCAGCAAGCGGTTCAAAGCGTGGAAACAACCGAAACCGCGTTACACTAAAGGCGTGCTCGCAAAGTACGCGAGCCAAGTCAAATCCGCTTCGCTCGGAGCAGTGACGGACTGACTGCGTGATAGCCGATAGCCGATGCCTGTACCCGCTCCAGTCTCAGGAACCTTGAGCTCAGCACCGTATATGGGATTTTTAAAGCACAGGTGACTGCGAATTTCCTGAGGCTGGAGCATCAGGCTACGGCTTCACAGATTCAGAGTTGGCTGAAAACACTGCGATTTTCCAACCAAGCCCTCTTGTCTGAGCCATCGCGCAGTTGTCGATTGACCAATGCGTTCGAGCCAAGGAGCTAGATCATTAGTTCGCATGAATTGCGCCGGTTGACGTAGACGTAATCCAGGAGTGTCATTCGATTCCAGCAACCCCCAGCCAGGAGGTAACTCATCCAACGTCATCAGTTTTTCCGGTGCGACCATATAGTGCAGGTTGGCCAGCCGGTAGCGGGTGATCCAAGCAAACTTTGTGCAATTTTGAAGCTGGTTCTGGATACGAATAATGCACGCGAGGAGGCGTTGATAACCGTCATGGGCAAGAAATTCGCCGGCGAACGTGTCCCACTCCGGAAGCAAACTCTCGCCCGCTCGGAGAGAAGGATAGTGGGTCAACAGAAGCTCTTCCAGTTTTGCTCGTCGTTGCTGTAACTCTCGTAATTTGCCTCGCATCGTGTCAATCTCGGCAATGTCTCGCAAAAGATCGGGCCGGCTCTGTTTGCATTCGAAAATCACAACGACCGGCTCACTCATTCGACCAGGCCGGTAAGCCGCCACGTCCACCCGAAACCGTGATCGCGGAGCCCGCACCTCAATGCCGATGCAGCGAAACCCGTTGGCGTAGGCCCATTGAGCGGCGAGTTTTTTCAGATTCAGGTGCTGCCAACTCTCTGATCGCCGCATGGAATCTCAATTTGACGGTTTCTTGCCGACAAGCAATTCACAACCCGCGGAATCAACGCTCAGCGGAGAAAAATGAACCACAGATGGGCATGCCAAAAAGGTGAACCACGAATGGACACGAATAAACACGAATTAGGAGCCGGTTCATTCGCATCCATTGGCGTTCATTCGTAGTTAAGGGACAACAAACCGGTGCCCTGAGTACTTCTGGTTTAGGGCGGTCGGGTCGATTAGTGCAGAATGTGTCATCCCAAAAAGTGAACCACGAAGCGAATTTTCTTATAGGAGACCTGAAGTGCAAGAAGCTTTAATCGTCTGGGGCGGGTGGGAAGGCCATCAGCCACGAGAATGTGCAGACATCGTTGCCCGCCTTCTGGGGACAGAAGGTTTTAGAGTGGACGTTGCCGATTCGACCTCGGCATTTGCCGACTCTAATCTTGGGCGTTTCGATCTGATCGTGCCAATTGTGACCATGGCGACAATCACTCCCGAGGAATGCCAAACCCTCAGCGACACTGTTGTGCGCGGGACCGGGTTAGCCGGTTTTCATGGCGGCATGGCCGACAGTTTTCGCAATGAGCCCGCCTACCAGTTCATGGTTGGAGGCCAATGGGTAGCGCATCCGGGCGATATCATCCCTTACCGGGTCACCATCATCAACCGAGACGACCCGATCACGCATGGGATTGAAGATTTCAATTACTGCTCCGAGCAATATTATATGCATGTCGATCCAAGCAACGAGGTGCTTGCGACCACGACCTTTGGTGGCGAGCACTGCTCCTGGATTGAGGGTGTGGTGATGCCGGTCCTCTGGAAGCGGCATCATGGAGCGGGCAAGGTCTTTTACTGTTCGCTGGGTCACACTGCAGCAGAATTTGAGGTCGCGCCGATGGGGACGTTGATCCTCCGAGGGATGCTCTGGGCCGCCCGAGACGGAGGATTGTTCCTGTAGTCCGAAATCTTCAGGTCAGTCGCCAGGATCTTCATCTTCGTCGCCGCGCCCAAGATAAGGAGGGCGTCTCGCTCCGTGTTGACCGCCGAATCGCGTGAGGTAGGGCGGTCCGTCCCGGACCGCCGAAACCCGTCGGGGTGCCATTGCAATCACTTTACTAAGGCAATTTGGTTGCGGCTTCGCCGCGCTGTTAAATCTGCGGATCATCTGTTGGCAAAGCCTGCGAGTTTGGCAAAGAAGTCTTCGTGAATGAATCGTTGATCAACGGATTCATAGACACGGATTGGGCGGTTCACGCCGGCGTGGACATAATTCATTTCCGCATTGAACTCGGGAGCCGGGCGCCATTCCCACACTCCACAGTCTGGGTACATAATGACTCCTACGGCCGGCGAATCACCCAAAGAGCGATGTTCGATCGGTCCGGCCACGTTTTGCGTGTTCCACTCGATCAATTGTTCGACCAGGTATTTTCCGATTGCTCCCTGGTCATAAACTCTCGTTGCCAGTTCGGCATAGCTCACCGCCATTCTTTTGTAGACGGTGCTGGGAATCTGCCATAGCTGCACTTTTGATCGGAACACCACATTGGCTGCTTTGATGTCGTTAGATAGGTTGAACTCCGGCCCGCCGACTGGCCAATCAGCGCCTCCAATCCAAACCACTACCACATTGCGTTCGGCGACAGCGGGTTCTTCCAGGAGAGCCGATGCCATGTCGGTCAAAGGTCCGAGAAAGGCCACGTGTAGCGGTCGCGGGTCGTCTTTCAACGCTTCAGTAATAATCAAAGCCGAGCCTTCCGAAGGTACTGCTGTTACTTCGTCAGGCAGCGCCTTGGGTGCACCTGCCGGCACCGAAATTTGGCCCTTAATCCCCATGAGATCGAGCAACCGCAATATTTCTTCGTGGCTATCGCGTTGGCTGGTTGCCGATTTGCGGTTTCCGAAATGGGCGGAAATAATGCCGTGAAGATCAAAAGACGGGGTCAAAATGGCGTGAACAATTGCGTATTGATCATCGGCTTCATTCTTTGCATCCGTATTTAGGATGACTCGCGACTTCTTGGCTAGTTCAGGGACAGGAGGACGATACATAGTGTTTCTGGTGACAAGGGCTCTATTTCACCGCGCCAGCCATGCCGCTGACGAAGTAACGCTGGAAGAAGAGAAAGACGAAAATTACCGGCACGACGGAAATAAGCACCGCCGCCGCCAGTTGGTCGTATTGGGTCGAGAACTGGGTGCTGAATTGAACCAGACCGAGTGGCAGCGTTCTCAGCTCGTCCGAGCGCAAAAAGATTTGCGCCAAGATGAATTCATTCCAGGTCGCTACCCCGTCGAGAATGCACAGAGTGATGACGGCCGGCATCGCCAGGGGCAGTGCGATCCGAAAGAAAATTCGGAAATAGGAGCAGCCGTCAATCCGCGCCGCTTCAATAACCGCAGTGGGAATGGTGCGGAAGAAACCTCTCATCACCAGTACCCCGAAAGGAATGCCAAATCCGATATAAAGGATGATCAGGCCGGTTAACGTGTCGATCAGACTCAGTGCGTTCATCAACAAGGTTAGGGGAACGAGGGTCATCTGTATCGGGACGATCAGTCCAATCAGGATAAAAAGGAAAACCCGGTTTGCCCATTTGAATGGCATGTGAGTGAGCGCAAACGCTGCCATCGACTCGAGAAGAATTCCGGCCGGGACCTTAACGCAGGTAACAAAGACGCTGTTGAAAAAATAATTCTTAACGCCGGTATCCCAAGCTTCGCTAAAATTCGACCAGTTGATCGACTGGGGCAGTGAGAATGTGCCGTTGACTGCGAAGTCGCCGGCATCTTTCAGCGCCGTTAAAATAAGTGTTATTACCGGAATGAACCAGATAAAAGCCGCTACGATCAGGACGGTGTAAAAGAGCGTAACCTTGATCGACTTTCCCGGTAGAAAGGCTGTTTTTGCGGGTAGTCGAAGGGGTGTTTCGGTAGAGGAAGCACTCATTGATTTCGCACCATGAGCCGAAGATATGGAACGGCGAAGATAAGCGTTAAGGCGAATAGCACGACGGCGATCGCTGTACCTCCGCCCACCGTGTTATAATTGTAGGTTTGGAAATACATCCAGGTGCCGAGAACCTGCGTCCTGTTGGCTGGGCCGCCGTAGGTCATGGCATAAACGATATCATAGGCTTTCAATGAATTAATTGCCGTGATGGCCAATACGATCAGTGTGGTCTCGCGCAAGAGCGGAAAGGTCACATAAAGAAATCGGCGCACCGGACCCGCACCTTCCACTTTGGCTGCTTCTAACAACTCCATTGGGACAGTTTGGAGGCCCGCGAGGTAAAGGAGCATTGGCAAACCGGTTGCGTTCCAAGCTGCGGCGATGATTACCGCGTAAAGAGCGACCTGTGGATCTCCCAGCCAATTGCGCTCCAGCGCCTTCCATCCGAAAAGATCAAGCACTTGGTTCATTAACCCAAGGGTGGGCTGGTACATCCAAGTCCAGATCAACCCGACCACCGCTAAAGACAGAACGGCCGGGATGTAAAAGATCGTCCGAAAGATCCGGCTACCTCGAAATTTGGAATTCAGAATGAGCGCGAGCGCGAGACCGATGCTCGTCGGCAGGATTAAGGCCGCAACCAGCCAAATCGCATTGTTAGTCAGCGCTATCCAGAAGACCGGATCACTACTGAGCAAAGCGACATAGTTCTGCGGTCCGACGAATACTTTAGTCGGCGCTACTCCATCCCAGCGAAAAAAGCTCAGGTAGACGGAGACGACCATCGGGTAAACAACGACGACCACGTAAATGAACAGCGCGGGAGTGACAAACAGCCAAGGTAGAAGCCAGCGAAAGCTGGGAACTGTCTTCCGCGGTGCTCGGGATCGGGACGAAATCTGATCGGTCACCGATATTGCTTCTACCGCATCCATTTTCCGTGGTCTCGTTCTTAACTAATAGTCTTCGTTGGCAAAGAAGCGCACCGGCCCTCGTTACGTCGTTTATGGTCGGACCGGTCCGACCGGTGAACCGGCCTGATAACTGTTATTTGCGCGCGGCTTTGTAGGCTTCAACTGCCTCTTGGACCTGTGCTGCGGCATTTTCGGGCGTTATACTTCCAAGAACTATCGAGTCCTGCGCTTGCCAGAATGCATTGACGATCTCTTGTGGGACCGCTTGGTCGGTCGGTAGGTAAAGCCCGACCTCGCCTTGCAACCACTTTGCCATCTGCGTACCGATCGGACGATCGGATGGCGGGAAAACGCCGACCACAGCACTAGGCGAACCAAACTCTTTCACGTGGCTTTTGGCCACATCCGGAGTCGTGATGAAAGCGGCAAAAAGGAGAGCGGCTTTTTGCGCGTCCGGGTTCGATTTGGCCCAAAACTGAATCTGCTCTTGAAAGCCTGACACTCTGACCGGCGTTTGGTCAGCCGGCGCAACGATTGGAACATAGTTGTTGGGGTCTTGATGCGCCGAAACTATGTTTTCGTTTTCAATCCAGGGACCTTGAAAGATCATGGCTGCTTTATCCTGGAAAAGCAATGGTAATGCTTGGTTGGGATCTAGCGACAGAAAGCCATCGTTGAAATAGCCTTTGCTGACCCATTCCTTTAGCTTGGCGAACGCCTGGATCACTGCGGGCGAATTCCACGACTGCTCGAGTGCGAACAGCCTGTCGTGAGCGGCGGGACCAGCGTAGTGTTCGATGAAGAAATCGGTCGTCCGCATCGTCATCCAACTGAATTTTCCGCCGCACGCCACCGGAGTAATACCTTTGGATTTGAGCGCCTGGCATAGTTGCTCCAGGTCGGCGAACGTTTTCGGCGCGGAAAGACCGTTCTTTTCCAGCAGACTTTTTTTGTAGAAAACAGTCATTGGTCGCACCCAGATCGGAACACCATAAAGTTTGTCTTTCCATCGAGCCAAACTAAGCGCGGCGGGAAGTATGTTTTTGTCGATTCCGTACTGAGCGATCAGCTCCGGCGTGAGCTCGAGAGCATGTCCGCCCTCTTCATAGGGTGAAGCGAGACTGCCGCCCCAGTTAAACCACGCATCGGGCAATTTCCCCGCTGCGGAAGCGACTCGAAGAGCCTGTTTGATCTCGTCGGTGCTGTATTTGGTCCATTTGATCTTAATGTTCGGATACTTCTTCTGAAAGGCGTCGATCATGACCTGCCAGGGCTGCGTGGCGATGCCCCAAAAGTTCACGGTCACATTTCCTTTTGGGGCCTCGGGCAAAGCAGATTGAGAATAGAGGATTCCGGGAACCGCGAATGAGGCGGCGGTTAGGAGGGTAAGGAGAGAGAATCGGATTGGGTTCATTTGGGGGTGATCGGTACTCGATCAGTTGCGCGGGTCTGGGAGCAAAGCAAGGGAAAATTTCATGTTTATTTATTAATGCATATATATACAAATTGGCCCAACATTAAAGCCGTCCCGGACGCGACCCCCTAGCAGGTGCGCGCCCAAAATGCCGTCGGGAGTTTCTTTTGGTCGCAACTGAAGGAGATATCCGGTTACCCCAGAACCATTTAACTTAACGAGCAGAAATGAAACGATTCGAAGACAAAAGTGTGTTGATAACCGGTGGGAGCCGCGGAATCGGCAAAGGGTTGGCGCTCCGATTTGCCCGAGAGGGAGCAAATGTCGCCGTCGCGGCGAACGAAGACGCGGTGCATTCGGTTGCCGAAGAGATTAACCGTTCCGGCGGTCGCGCCATCTCCGCGATTTGCGACGTTGCGAACAAGGGCGAAGTCGACAAACTGTTCGATCGAGTCATCGGCGAGTTCGGCACACTGGATGTTTCGATTCAAAATGCCGGTGTCATCACCATTGCCAAGATCGAAGATCTAACGGAACAGGAATGGGATAAGATTATGGCGGTGAACACAAAAGGGGTCTTTTTGTGTTGTCAGGCGGCGGCGGTTCGGATGAAGCAGCAAAGATCCGGCCGAATCATTAATACGGCTTCCGGTCAGGCCCGGCAGGGGTTCATCTACACACCGCATTACGCAGCCAGTAAATTCGGCGTGGTCGGCATTACCCAAAGCCTGGCCAAAGAACTCGCGCCATTTAACATCACCGTGAACGCTTTCTGTCCTGGCATTATCGATACCGATATGTGGGCCTACAACGATTCGGCCTGGGGCAAACTTCTGGGTAACTATAAACCGGGCGAGCTCATGCAGGAATGGGTCAACAATATCCCGCTAAAACGGGTGGGCAAAGCCGAGGACGTCGCTGGTTTGGTGACATTTTTGGCCTCCGACGACGCGGCCTACATCACAGGCCAGACGATAAACGTGGACGGTGGATTGTTTATGTCGTGATGGGAAACGTTCGACCGGTTTTGATACCCCGTGCGGTAGGGCGTGTCGCTCCGCGACCGCCGGGCCACGCCAGGTAGGGCGGCCCGTCCCGGGGCGCCGAAACCGTCGGGATGCCATTGCCTTGTGAGGGGCTACGAATCTTAGCAGGAGTAAGCCTCCGCCAATATTTTTCGGTCTAGCAGTGCGTGACCTGGCGGTCCGGGACGGACCGCTCTATTTCATGTGGCCCGGCGGTCGCGGAGCGACCCGCCCTACCGCTTTCACGCCCGATGCCAATATGTCTCCCATCCAAAATAGGTGGTGAATGACTCATGCAAAGCGGCTGCAGCGTGTGCCGTGGTCATCGCTGCGTGATGTTCAAAGCCATTCTTACAGACAAATTGCAGCAGATTCTGCAGTCCGCGAACCTGCACCACCGCGCGGCTGCCGAAGGTGTCGAGCGGGTCGTCTACAAAATTACCGTCTCCCACGTACGCTCGGATGCAGCCGGCGCGGTCATCAGTCGTGATCCTGGCGTATCCAAAAGGGCCCGCCGGAGTTCTTCCCGCTACGGTGCCATAGGTATTTTCGGTTCCCAGGGTTGTGGCGAGGATCTCTGCGTTTGCCATTTTCACATCAGCAAAAAAACTCTTAGCCCAGTTACCACAATGGAACAGCACACATTTGTCTGGCTCACCTCCGTAGTTGTTGTTCCAATCCACCAGGGCGCTCGGTCGACCGGAAGCTAACTGCAGAGCATACATGGAAGCGACGCCGGTGATATCTACTTCGCAAGCACTCGGGAGCAGGCTCTCGCTCATCATGCTCATCAGAGTACAAACGTTGACTCCGTAATTATGTTGGAGGGAGTCCCAGCATTGGATGGCGGTTGCATCCAGGTCATAGGTTTGCATCCAATCATCGATGACGATGCCAAGCTTGGCCATTTTAACTAAGGCCGGTGAGGGCACCGCTGCGGTCGGCACATAAGCTTTGATCCCCTTAAGTCGCGCACCGACCCGGGAATCGGAGTCTCCTAACTTCTCCGCCTTTCCGAACACCTCAGAAAGGTCGATAGTGCTAACGCTGATACCGAAGGCCTGAAGCAATTTCTCACTGTAGCGCGTGGTATTGAATGCGTTGGGACGAGCACCAACCGCGCCAAGGCGAGCTTTAGGTAACTCTTTCACCACTCGGCAGACAGCACTGAACTGTTCTAGATCGGCCGTAAAAGCGTCGCTGCTTACCTTTTCCGTATGTAAGCTGGTCAGGCTGAACGGAACCCCGTATTGATAGAGGTTATTGCAAACGGAAATCTTTCCGCAAAAAGCGTCTCGCCTGCTTTCGACCGAGAATCGCGAAAGATCGTCGGGATATGCTTGCACCAGGACAGGCACCTTCAGACCGGATAATTTAATTGTTTCGGCGACCCCCTTTTCGTCGCCAAAGTTTGGTAAACTGACCAAAATGCCGTCAATCTCCCGGCGGTGCTCATCAAACAATGCAGCACATTTTCTTGCATCTCCCCACGTTTCGACTCCGCCTAGTTTAGTAGCGTCCTCGGGCAACAGAATCGGTTTGATCTGTAATTCGGCTAGTTTTTGAATGATCTCCTGACGGGCCGTCGTAATTAGACTGTCAGGAAAAAAGTCACGATTACCGATGATTACACCAAGCGCAATGGGGCGATGAAGTTTGGAAGTCATAGTAGATTCGGAGTGAGTAGGTGAGGTAGGGCGTGTCGCTCCGCGACCGCCGAATCCGTGGCGTGATCGCCGGAAGTGCCGGAAGCGGCGGGTTCGTCGGGATCGCCGGAAGCGCTGGGAGCGCCGAAGACGTGAGCGAACTTAGCCCAGGGTGCAGGCTTTGCGGAACCCTGGGTATCAATAACAAAAGCGCATAGCCCTGAAAGAGCGAAAGAATCGGTCCGAACGCAGGTCATAAAACCTCCCTCTTCATTAGAAGACGACGATAATTCGGCAAGGCTGCCTGTTCTATTACGCTCCTTCCGAGCGGTACGCGTATTAACGTGAGTACCCAGGGTTCCGCAAAGCCTGCACCTTGGGGGCTAAGTTCGCTCACGCCTTCGGCGTTTCCAGCGCTCACGGCGCTTCCGGTGATCACGTTCTCGGTTCGGCGGTCGCGGAGCGACACGCCCTACCACGCGGCCCTTGGACGAATTTAACCAATTACTCGTTCAAACCGAACGCCGTATATTTACCAACATTATCTTTGTTAATCAGCACGCAATCGATCGATTGCTTCTCTGGTTTATCGGCCTTCCCTGTCTTGATGTAGTTGTCAGCCTGCACGACGGCCTCTTCCGAGAGCTTGATGATAGGCTGGAGAACCGTGGCTTTAATTTCATCGGCCTTGATCGATTGAGCGACATCCGGGCTGCCGTCAAAACCAACAACGATCACGTTACCTTTGCCCGCGGCCTTCAATGCGGCATATGCGCCTAAAGCCATGGTGTCATTGCCCGAAATAAGACCTTTTATATTTGGGAACTGCTGGATTATGGTTTGCACTTTTTGAAAAGCCTCGGTCTGGCTCCAATTGGCGCTCTGCGCCGCAACCTTCTTCAAGTCCGGGTACTGACCGAGGACGTCATTGTAGCCGCGGGAACGAACTCCTGCATTGGTGTCAGTTTCCTTACCGATCAATTCGACGTAATCACCTTTTTCACCGAGTAATTTGATAAACTCCTGCGCTCCGAGAGTAGCGCCTTGATAGTTGTTGGAGACAAGCTGGGCAACGGCCACGCCGGTCGAGTTGATCTCGCGATCGACTAGAAACGTCGGAATACCTGCATCTTTAGCCTTTTTCACCGCTGCGATGGTGGCATCAGCGCCGGCATTATCGCAGATAATTGCTGCTGCTTTTCGCGCAATTCCGGTATCGAAGAGCTGGTCCTGTTTGACTGGATCATCATTGTGCACCAGTACCAGGCTCTCATACCCAAGCGCCTGCGCCTTCGCCGCAGCTGCATCCGATTCAGCCTTAAAGAATGGGTTTTCCGGAGAAGGTACGATGATGGCGATGAGCTTTTTCTGCTGAGCGTTAGCCTTCGGGACAGCAAGACCAATAGCCGCGAATAGAAGAACAGCGGGGAAGATGAACCGGCCGAGCTGTTTCAGTGGGAGGATCGATTGATACATGAATGAGTCAGAGTTAGATTTGAAAAACTGAGGAAATGAGGTCGGGGAGACTCGCAAAAATGGCGAGCCGCAGTTGGGCGTGCTCGGTTAGGAGCTCAGTGGATTCGTAAGGTTGCTATTTATTTGAAACGTTCGGCGATCACCTCCTCTATTTCAGTTATGCAGATCGCAGCGCCAGGCGCTGCTGGAAGCGAGCTTGGAGTTGGTCGAGGACCACCGCGAGGATAATGACTAGTCCGGTGATCACCTTCTTCCAGAATTCCTGAACTCCCAGAAGCACGAGGCCGTTACTCAAAACTCCGATAACCAAAGCGCCGACCAAAGTTCCCCAGACCGTTCCTCGGCCGCCGGAAAGCGAACTACCTCCCAATACCACAGCGGCAATCGCATTCAGCTCATAGCTTTCGCCGATCGCCGGATGCGCGGCTACTAGCTGTGAGGCAGTGATCAGGCCGGTCATGGCCGAACAGAGTCCGGAAATCATGTACACGGCCATTTTGATAAAATTAACGGAGATTCCAGATAGTTCGGCCGCTCGCTCATTACCGCCGACCGCATAAACCTGACGCCCGAAAGGAGTCTTGGCAGCAGTGAACCAACCGATGGCGGTGAAAACTCCCATGATCCAGATGACAATCGGAATTCCGGCAATCGTGTCGGCTCCGAGAGTGGGGAAACCGGTGTTGCCAAGTTCCGGTTTGCCAACCAGGTTCGGAAAAGTGGCGCCGTCGTTGCTCAATTGAGCGAAGCCCCGGGCGACGTAGAGCGTACCGAGGGTAGCAATGAAAGGAGCAACACTAAAGCGTGTAACCAGGATGCCGTTAAGGGCGCCGACCAGCGTTCCCAAACAGAGCACCAGAAATATAATCGCTGGAATGTTGAAGTAGACGACCACTCCGAGCGGCGGCAACTCAACACCACGATTAATGAGCAGACCGGAAGCCATTGCGGCTAACCCAACAATCGATCCGACCGAGAGATCGATCCCCCCGGTCAGGATAACAAAAGTCATTCCAATCGCCATCAGCGCGTTAATCGCTGTCTGCCCGACCAGGATGATCAGATTGTCGCGAGTGAAAAAGGAGGGAGTAAGGAACGAAAAGATCCCAATCAAAACCAGCAATGCGATGAACGCACGTAAACGGAATAGGACCAGTCCGATGGAGGCTCCGGTTTGCTTTCTCGTTTGCGGGATTGAGCTGACAGCAGAAGACATAACTCGCGCGGCAACAGGTGTTTTAGGTAGTCTGTAATATAGTGGACTGTTCTCGATCGGTAGGGTGGTCGGTTTGCTGCAAGGCAGACGCAGCTCGAACCAGTTTCTCCTCAGTTACGTCGTCGTGAGTGAACTCGCCGGTGACTTTGCCTTTCGATAGGACAAGAATCCGGTCGGGTACCGCTAAGACCTCAGGTAGCTCCGACGAGACAAAGAGAATCGCCAGTCCTTGTTCGGCTAGCCGGTTTATGATTTGGAAGATCTCTGCTTTGGCTCCGACATCGATTCCGCGGGTTGGCTCATCGAGCAGTAAGATTTGCGGCTTGGTCAGAAGACTTTTGGCGACGACTACTTTTTGCTGGTTTCCGCCGCTTAGAGCGGTTACTGGCGCGCTGGCCGCTCTCGTCTTGATTCCCAGTTCTCGGATAATAGCTGAAACCGATTCATTTTCGCGCCGATCAGAAAGCCAGAACCAAGTGAGATGTCTTCGTAAGCTGGCGAGCGTCAGATTCTGACCCACAGTTAGCTGCTGTACTAAACCGAGGCGCTGTCGATCTTCAGGAACCAGGGTGATTCCCTGTTCGATCCGCTCCGCGATCGTTGCATCTCCCAGTAGTGTACCATTCAAATAGACCGATCCGGTGGCTTCCGGGTGTAAGCCCATCAGACATTCAAACAACTCGGTTCGGCCGGCGCCCATTAGCCCGTAAATGGCCAGGATCTCTCCTTTGTTCAGTGTGAAATTGACATTTTCTAACGTGAAACCGGAACCCGCTCTCGGCAGGCTAAGGACGTCGACTTTCAGCATTGGAGCACCGGTCGCTGATTCGTGGAAACGATTGTGGCGGCTGGGAGCACGGACAGTCCTTCCGACCATCTTTTCGATGATCCAAGTGACATTGACGTCTTGGGCTCGAGCGTGAGCGGCGAGCTTGCCGTCACGGAGAACAGTGACATAGTCGCCGATCCGTAACAGTTCCTCGAGCTTGTGGGAAATGTAGACGATAGCGACCCCATGAGCAGTCAGTTCCCGAATAATGCGGAAAAGCGCTTCGGTCTCGGTGCCGGTTAGCGCCGAAGTGGGCTCATCCATGATGAGTATCCGGACATCTCGGGACAATGCTTTGGCGATCTCGACAATCTGTTGTTGACCCATCCGCAAATCGCTGACCAGCGTTCGCGGATCCAGTGGTTGCTCGAGGCGACCGAGAACTTTCCGCGCGAGCTCTTCTTGCTCCCGGTGCTGGACGACGCCATTTTTGGTGACCTCGCGCGCAGCGAACATATTCTCGGCTATAGTGAGATTGGGAAAGAGATTGAGTTCTTGATAGATGATCCCGATTCCCAATCGCGCTGCTTCCCGGGTATTTTTGAAACTGACTCGGTGCCCGTCTAAGACCAACTCGCCTGCGGTTGGCTGCTCTACGCCGGCAAGGATCTTCATCAACGTGGATTTGCCAGCTCCATTCTCGCCAATAAGGACATTGACCTTGCCGCCATAAACTTTGAAATCGACCTGATCGAGAGCCAGAATGCCGGGGAAAACCTTGGTGATCTGCTTGGCCAACAAGACCACGTCGCTTTCCGCGCCCGTCAGCTTTAGCTCGTTAGGTTCTGATGAAGGCGAGACCATCCGTCCTTAGTTTTGTACTTCCAACTTGATCGGCGTCACGCGGACGACGCCAGCTGAGCGTGGGTCGTCGGTAAATGCGCCAACGAACCGAATCGGTTTTCCGTTGAAAGTGGCAGGACCTTTGCCGCCCAAGGCGTCGTGAATAGCTCGAGCATTCATTTCTTTGGAAACGCCCGCGTAATCGATTTGGTTGGTAAATTGATTGAAACTCACGATTCCAGTAGCATCACGGACCGCAGTTCCCAGCACTACCGGCCCAATTTGGATAGTAACGTTTTGCCCAGGATTGGCATCTGCTAGCGCGACCGTTAGCGTGCCCGCCCGTGACTCGGTGTTCACGGCTGTTACCTTTCCGGTGCCCTTGATCAGATAATTGTAAGGATTGGTCGCCTCCCGCCGGCCATATTTTTCTCCGGCTTGGTCTGGGTTCGCTTGTATCGCGGCCAATAGCTCCTTCGCATCCACCGCTTTTTCGATAAAGGCGGAGACTATTTTGCTGTCCCAAATCGGATCAACAAAGGCGGTGGCGGCGTTTGCGGTGGGCGCTCCGGCGATGGTATTGCTTCCGGGTTTGGTGCTGGGAAGAGGACGGACCACAAATGGGGGCTTCCAGATGAGGAGACCGAGGATTACGACTCCGACAAGGAAGAGCGGAAGCCGGCGACGGAATCCAGACGTGCGAAGCGCCGAAACAGGGGGATGAGCGGAGGGCACAGGCTAAAAGGAGGCGGGTTCTGCATAAATATGCAGTATCGGTTGCTTACTCTTCGCTGCCTATCATTCGCCGAGTCTTTTGTCAAACGATGCCCGAAAATTCGGTCGACGAATCCCTTGACAATGAGGCAGGAGGCATGCAACCTGATTCATAATTACACGTACATGCATAAACATGCATATCCGATGGATCCTTCTCTCAACCTCCAAGAGCTCAAACTTAAATCGCTCCAATACCGAAAAACCGTTCTCTCCATCATTAAACATGGGGGAGCCGGACATACCGGCGGCAGCCTCTCGAGTATCGATATACTCAACGTGCTCTACAACCGAATCCTGCGCCTGAGCCCAGTTACTTTTCGGGACCCGAACCGTGACCGGTTTGTGCAGAGCAAGGGACACTCCGTCGAGGCTCTTTATACGGTCTTGGCCGATCGCGGGTTCTTCCCACGGTCCGAGCTGGATACGTTGAACCGGTTTGGGTCTAACTTCATCGGCCACCCAACCAGGCATGTGAATGGGGTTGAGCAAAACACCGGCGCGCTGGGCCACGGCTTGTCGTTCGCCGTTGGATCTGCGCTGGCGGCGAAGATGGATCGCAAAGATTATCGCGTGTTTGCATTGCTGGGTGACGGGGAGCTGGCAGAAGGATCGAATTGGGAGGCGGCTATGACCGCTGGGCATTACCGGCTCGATAATCTGGCGGTAGTTGTAGACCGTAATGGGCTTCAGATTACCGGTCCCACGGAGGAAGTCGTCCGATTGGAGCCTCTTCACTTAAAGTTCGAAGCGTTCGGATTTGCCGTGCGCGAGTGTGATGGGAACAGCATTCCTGAACTTTTGGCTCATTTGGAATCGGTTCCGTTCGTTACTGGTCAACCCAGTCTGTTGCTGGCTAAAACGCGAAAGGGGTGCGGCATCAGCTTCATGGAGAACTCTGTTCGTTGGCATCACCGAGTGCCGACTGACCACGAATTCGAGCAAGCCATTCAAGAATTAGAAAAGGCGGAGGCCTCAGTCGCATAATGGAAGAGACCTTTTCAAATCTTGATGTGTTCGCGGCGACGCTGGTGGAGGCGGCGAAAGCGGATCGGGACATACTGGTGGTTACGAGCGACTCGCGCGGATCCGGCCGGCTGGCTCCCTTCGCGGCCGCGGTACCAGAGCAGATCGTCGAGGTCGGAATCGCCGAACAAAACCTGGTTGGGATTTCTGCCGGTCTGGCGGCGGCCGGAAAAAAGGTGTTTGCGGTTTCTCCAGCTTGCTTTCTGACCGCGAGAGCTTTGGAGCAGATAAAAAACGATGTTTGCTATTCTGATCGCCCGGTTAAGGTCGTCGGAATCAGTGCCGGAGTTAGTTACGGAGCACTCGGCAGCACTCACCACTCCCTTCACGATTTTGCGGCACTGCGAGCAATTCATAATATTACGATCGTAGCGCCGGCCGATAACTTTGAAACCCGCGAGGCAGTTCAAGCAGCGTTGCGGCTCGATAAACCGATTTACTTACGATTCGGCAAGAAGGTGATGCCGCACCTGCCTCGCGCTAACTCTCACTTCGAACTTGGGCACGCTTCGTTGGTCCGCAATGGCAAGGATCTCGCTTTTTTAGCCTCCGGGGAAACGGTGGCGCCGGCGTTGGAGGCCGCAGAATTATTGGCGGCGGAGGGAGTCGATTGCCGTGTCTTGAGCTTTCATACGGTCAAGCCGCTGGATGAAGCGGCAGTTTTGCGAGCAGCGAACGAGACCGGTTGCCTGATTACGGTGGAAGAACATAGTGGGTCTGGAGGGTTGGGAGAGGCATGCGCTTCGCTGTTGTTGCAACACGGGCAATCGGTACGATTCAAGATTGTTGGCTTTCCGGACGAGTACACCATGACCGGAAGTCAGATGGAACTCTTTCGATATTATGGCATCTCCGGCTCGGGCTTAGCGGAAACCGCCCGCCGGCTTCGCACGAATAAGTCCGAGTAATCACAAGTTATGTTACCCCCGCAGCTTGAGAACACTGCGACTGCTCGTACCGCGTTAGCTCCGGCTAAAGCCAAGCGCAAATTCACTTGGGCTAACTGGGTCATCGGCGTACAGGGACCGCTCTTCGGTTTGGTGCTGCTTTGCATCATCTTCTCTTGCACGACCAACGTGTTCCTGTCGGTCCGGAACGCGTTGAACATTCTCGATCAGGTCACCGTTTTGGGGATTCTTGCCATCGGGATGACTGCGGTCATCGTTATCGGCGGTATCGACCTTTCCGTTGGCTCGGTTTTGGCGTTGACCATGATGATTATGGGATGGCTTCGCGACACCTGGGACGTGCCTATCCCCATTGGGATTGCGATTGCTCTCCTGGCCGGAACTGCCTGTGGACTCGCGAACGGTTTGTTAGTGACAAAGGCTAAGCTGCCGGCGTTTATTGCAACGCTTACGATGATGTCAGTGGGCCGCGGCCTCGCCAACATCGTCACTGACGGCCGGCAAGTTGTCGGTTTTCCGGATTGGTTCACTGCGCTCGCTTCGGTTCGAAATTTCGGATTCCTTTCCGTGACAGTGGGCCTGTTCATCGCCTTGGTCATCGTCAGTTGGGTGTTTCTTAACTATCATGCCGTCGGACGCAGTCTGTATGCAATTGGGGGTGGCGCCGAGGTGGCTCGACTCGCCGGGATTCACGTCCAGAGGCTGACCCTTTGGGTTTACGCCCTGGCTGGTCTATTATCCGGCGTTGCCGGGATTGCCATGGCGAGCCGCCTCGACTCATCTGAGCCAAGCGCTGGGCTCGGCTACGAACTCGATACGATCGCTGCGGTTGTGATTGGTGGCGCCAGCTTGAGTGGAGGTGTCGGTGGAATTGCCGGGACCGTGGTTGGCGTACTGATCATCGGCGTTCTCCATAATGGCCTCAATCTTTCGGGCGTCTCTCCTTTTGTGCAGCAGGTCATCATCGGTGTGGTGATCGCGTTAGCGGTCACCTTCGATACTCTGCGCCGGAAAGAGAACTGATTCTCGGTCGGAGGCGCGGAACTCGAGCGGAAAATTAACCAAAAAAAAGAAACTAACCCCAGAAAACAGCTAATGAAACCAACGTTCCTCCGGAATGCTCCGCTAGTCGCGACGATAGTCGCTAGTCTATCCTTCGGCTCGTCGCTCTCTAGCGTCGCTCAACCGAAAGATGTCACCATCGGTTTGGCCGTCGCCAACCTGCAAGCCGACTTCTTCAATCAGATCAAACAATCGGTTGAAGCAGAGGCAAAGGCGAAAGGTGTGACCGTCGTAACGGTTGATGCGAAAGGAGATTCCGCGACTCAGGTCAGCCAGGTCCAGGACTTAATTACGCGGGGAATCAAGGCGCTCATCTATATTCCGGCCGGAGCCACTGCCGCCGGTGTACCGGTGAAGGCGGCTAAGGCAGCCAATATTCCGGTCATCTGCGTCGACCGCACACCACCGGATGCTCCGGGCGACACCTTTATCGCAACCGACAGTGTATCGGCCGCGAAAACTCTAGGAGAGTATGTCGGTAAGATAACCGACGGAAAAGGTAAGATCGGCATTCTCCAGGGACAACTGGGAACTACCCCGGAACAAGACGAGA
>Ga0070698_100002354_pt1 | contig 20883 bp, 17 predicted proteins | sample KBSK1502metaG_FD_65477 | JGI IMG/M metagenome (GOLD analysis project Ga0070698, IMG submission 65477) | Corn, switchgrass and miscanthus rhizosphere microbial communities from Kellogg Biological Station, Michigan, USA - KBS K1-50-2 metaG | ecosystem: Host-associated > Plants > Roots >...
GGTTTCCATCGTGAGCGCACACGTGGTTCCGCCCTTAATGAGCTCAGCTATGGCGAGTCGGGCCGAGGCGCGAATTGACTCCGCGGTGTGTGCGGCCTCCATCGGCCAGACACGCTTCTTCAGCCAATCGATCAGCGACAGGTCGTCAGCCGCGCCGCGAAACAAAGTCTGACAAAGATGAAGATGAGTCTGGACAAATCCCGGGAGCACCGCACAACCACTCGCGTCGATGACTTCGCTTCCCTGAGCTTCGAGGTCGGGGCCAACCTCGGCAATGCGGCCATCGCGAATCAGCACGTCACCGTAGACGATGGAATTCTGCTCGTCCATCGTCACGATTGTGCCACCTCTGATGAGAATCGTTTCGCTCATGGAATGAAATCAGGCCGCGCGGATTATGCGGGGATAAGCGAGGTGCTGTAAAGGGAAGTTAACCTGGAAAGCACTGGCAGATTTTCTTTGCGGCTTAAGTAGCAGCTTTGCGCCTTTGCGTGAAATCATTACGGACGACAGAACTTTCACGCAAAGGCGCAAAGAAAGAGGGAACGCGCGAAGCGGAATTCAGAAGACTTTACTTCTTATCAGCCGTAGCGGCCGCCGCTTTCTTCTGTTCAACCGGCACAGTCGTCGCAGCAGCAACTTCGCCATGCACCGCCATACCCAGCGCGCGCCGCACGTCGTTTTCAATGCGCTTCAGCACTTCGGGCTGATCTTTCAAGGTCTGCTTGGCATTCTCGCGGCCCTGGCCCAGGCGTTCGCCTTTGTAAGAGAACCACGCGCCGCTTTTTTCGACTACGCGGTTGTTGGCAGCCAGGTCCAGCAGATCGCCTTCGCGGGAAATGCCTTCGCCGTACATTATGTCGAACTCGCATTCGCGGAACGGCGGCGCGACCTTGTTCTTGGCGACTTTGACCTTGGTCCGGTTGCCGACGATCCGGTCGCCGTCCTTGATCGCGCCAATGCGCCGGATGTCGAGCCGCAAAGACGAATAAAACTTCAGCGCGCGACCGCCCGTAGTCGTTTCCGGACTGCCGAACATGACGCCAATCTTTTCGCGGATTTGATTGATAAAGATGAAACAGGTGTTCGACTGGGCCACGATCGCCGTCAGCTTGCGCAACGCCTGGGACATCAAACGCGCCTGCAAACCCGGCAACGAGTCGCCCATCTCGCCGTCCAATTCAGCGCGCGGCACCAGCGCCGCGACCGAATCGACCACAATCACATCGACGCCGTTCGAACGCACCAGGGCTTCGGCGATTTCCAAAGCCTGCTCGCCTGAGTCTGGTTGTGAAATCAGCAGTTCGTCGATGTTCACGCCCAGCTTGCCGGCATAGTCAGCGTCCATCGCGTGCTCCGCATCGATGTAGGCAGCAACGCCGCCGGCCTTCTGAGCTTCGGCCACGACGTGCAGTGCGAGCGTCGTTTTGCCGGAGCTTTCCGGTCCATAGATCTCACAGATGCGGCCCCGCGGCACGCCGCCGACGCCCACCGCCGCATCCAGTGACAGAGAAGTCGTGGATATCGCCGGGATATCGGAAATCTCACGCTCGCCTAGACGCATGATCGATCCTTTGCCAAATCTCTTTTCAATGTTAAGCAGCGCGGCTTCGATGGCGCGGCTGCGGTCTGCAATTCGGTCTTCAGGCATAACGGGCATCTCTTTCTTCTGCTCCTCTTTTGCTTAGTTTCGGTCTCGGGGCATCCCACAGGAAACCGAGCATAGCACAACTCAAGCGAGAATGGAACAGAGTTTCACACATGAAACGTCACATTTTTCGGAGGGTTTCGGGACTTTCGGGAATTTAGCCGTGGCAGCCCTCTCTGCCAACCAAATGCGAGATGACACGTTCAGGCAAACTCGCAAAATGACGGGTAAGAATACCGTAAGAAGCCAACTCCGTCGAGAACATAGTATTTGCAATCGAAGCTCAATTAGGGAGAATACTTAGCGCTGGTTGCAACTACCGCAGCAGTTGTCTGCGAGATTCCTCTACTCATTCTCTGTCAATTCTTAGTAGGCATTCTTATTGCGGCCTTGACCTCGAACCAAATCGCTCAGCCTCCGACATCAACTCCTTCAGCATCCGTCCCTCGATTTCGCTGATATGCAGCAGCATGTGAATAAAATCATTCCCGACATTATTGAGTTGCTCACCCAACTCGCTTCTCACGACCGATGCTTCTCGCGGCAGAAACTTAGTAACGCCTGAATGCGCCGCCTCCGTATTACGCAGTCGATTTGCTAGCCTTAGGTGCTGGTCTAAGCAAAGATCATATGTACGGCATAGCCCATATCGATGGGCGAGTGATCCCAGCAACGAAATCTTATGTCGCTTTTCCTTCGAACTCCGGCAAACGCTACACTGTTTCGATAGGAGTGAGCCGAGTGCTGAGCGATGATAATCGGCCTCAGGTAATGACGTGCAAAACAAGAGTTGCTTGATCAGAGCTTCGCATAAACGAACTGTGTAAAGCACGTTCTCGGTGTAGAGACGGATGCGTTTGATCTCGGCGTCGAGTCCGTCAAGTGGCTCGGTATTCTTCGCAAAAGCGTCCGACTCGTTTACTACAGACATGAAAGCAACTGCGAGTACGGAGGCATCATACGTATACGGATTTGTCGGCGCACCAGGTAGACCCTTGTCCTCAGCTGAGAACAAAGTCACATTTCCCTTTCGCAGCATCCACTTCCGCAATTCTGTTCCGGTGGGAGAGAAGTTAGCCCGAAGCGGTTCGTTATTCATCCAAATCGCAGCTTCTCGCCGAAGTATCCATTCCACATGATCGTCGTCGGTGTTCTGGTTCTTGTGACGAGGATCCGTAGTATGCTTAGTCACGACGAAATCATATCATTTAGGCATGTTCTCGATGTTGATTAACTTTCGAACAAATTCGCCAATGCCAGAAACCAATTCGAGCGTACCGTTAAGTCGTTGGATCTCTGCAACGATCGCTGAGCCAACCACCGCGGCATCGGCATAACGCCAAACGTCGACAACCTGATCGCGTGTTGAGATCCCGAAGCCAACGGCCACCGGCAAATCTGAAAACCGGCGCACTCGACGAACGAGTTTTTCCGCTTCAGCGCTAACTTCATCGCGAGCGCCCGTGATGCCCGCACGCGACACGGCATAGATAAAACCGCTGGCGCGATCGGCGACCATTTGCAAACGCTCATCGGTGGAAGTCGGAGCGACGAGGAAAATCATGTCGAGATCGTGCGCGCGCAAAACGGATGCGAATTCGCCCGCCTCTTCCGGAACTAGATCGGTTACGAGGATGCCATCGACACCGGCGGCCTTCGCCGCGCGCGCGAGCGCCTCGAACGCTGGGAGCGCGGACGGCCCGTCCGCTTTCTGTTTACCGAATTGCAGCAACGGATTGAAATAACTGAAGAGAATGATGGGGACGTTGGTTTGCTTGCGCGCCTCGGCGACAGTTTGCAGAATCTCGGTGACTCCGAAGTTGTGACGCAGGGCACGTTCGGAAGCGCGTTGAATGACGGGTCCGTCAGCCATCGGATCGGTGAAGGGCACGCCCAGCTCGATCAACGTCGCGCCGGCATGATCCAGTTCAACGATCAGGTCGTGAGTAGTTTCAAGATCAGGATCGCCGGCAGTGATGAAAGGGATAAAGCCGCGACGGTTCTCGCGTTTAAGGTCGGCAAAGGTTTCAGCGATGCGAGACATTCATGACTCCATAGGACCGGATGTTTATAGCTCCTGACTGTAATTGAACAAGCGAGCTCCGTAGGAGCGGCACGTTGGTTTCGCCCTATGGGGCTGGCCGAATGCAAAAACTGGCGCGGGTCTATAAATATCTCGCCCCTAGTGGGGCTCCGGAAAATCCAATGTTCCGCGGACCGTATCTATATCTTTATCGCCACGTCCGGACAAATTAATGACTAAGATTTGATCGCTCTTCATCTCACTCGCTACTTTCAAACCGTGCGCGACGGCATGAGCGGACTCGAGGGCCGGAATTATTCCTTCCAACTTCGACAACATTTGAAAAGCCTCCAGAGCTTCATCGTCTGAAACCGAAGTGTATTCGACGCGACCTTCGTCGTGAAGAAAAGCATGCTCGGGACCGATGGAGGGATAATCGAGGCCCGCAGAAATTGAATGCGTGGTTGCGATCTGTCCGCGTTCGTCCTGCAAGACGTAACTCATCGTGCCCTGTAAAACACCCGGACTGCCGCCGCCGGCTGAGTTGAATCGCGCCGCGTGCTGGCCCAATTCGTTGCCGGTGCCGCCGGCTTCAACGCCAATCATCCGAACTGTCTCGTCACCCAGGAACGGATAGAACAACCCGATCGAATTCGAGCCGCCGCCGACGCATGCGATCAGGCAATCAGGCAGACGACTTTCTTTCCGCAAAATCTGTTCGCGCGTTTCAGTTCCAATCACGCTTTGAAAATCGCGGACCATCAAAGGGTATGGATGAGGACCAAGAGCGCTGCCAAGTAAATAGTAAGTGTCCGCTACATTCGTCACCCAGTCGCGCAAGGCTTCATTAATCGCATCTTTCAACGTGCGCGATCCGGAATCAACTTCGCGCACTTCGGCGCCGAGCAGTTGCATGCGGAAAACATTCAGCTCCTGCCGCCGCATATCTTCCGCACCCATGTAGACGGCGCACTGCAAACCAAACAGAGCGCAGACCGTCGCCGTCGCGACACCGTGTTGGCCCGCACCGGTTTCAGCAATGATGCGCTGCTTACCCATGCGGCGCGCCAGCAGTATCTGTCCCAGAGTGTTATTAATTTTGTGTGCGCCGGTGTGCAGGAGGTCTTCGCGCTTGAGATAGATGCGCGCGCCGCCCGCGTGTGCAGTCAAACGCTGGGCTAAGAAAAGCGGAGTTGGCCGTCCTGCATAATCTCTTAACAGCCCGTCGAGTTCAGTTTGAAAACTCTCGTCCGCGCGAGCCGCTTCATACGCTCTCGTTAGCTCTTCGAGCGCCGCCATTAAAGTCTCGGGCACAAAGCGGCCGCCGTAACGGCCCCAGTGGCCGAGCGAGTCAGGTTGTGGCTTTGCCAAGTTCAGATTGAGATTCCTCTCTGTGTGATCTCTGTGAGCCTCTGTGTCTCTGTGGTGAATCTAATCGTGGCAAATGATCACCACAGAGGCACAGAGAACCACAGAGCCTCACAGAGGAATTCACGGATTCTTATTAACCTTGTGCGTCGAACGCACGCGGCCGGGCGATTGTCCCCCGCGCCCGTCATCCACCACGACCCGGTTTTCGCGGCGGTAAATGGTCAAGCGGTTTCCGTCAGTAGTTCCCTGTTCGGCGTCTTCGACGTGTGCCGGATTGCCTTTCAGGACCGCAACGTCATCGGCGTTCGTGTACTGGCACCAGTCTCCGGTGCCGCGCCTGCCTGGCTGAACCAGAACCACGTTGCGCTGCGCGATGGTGCGCTCGACTTCGTTTGCATCCTTCTGCAAGTAAACATCAGCAACACCGGATGTCATGCGATCGGCGCCCTGCTTGATGTCCACATTTGTTTCATAGTGAAGCAGCCGATCCGGATCGGAATACTTCATGTACTCAGCCGTGGCAAACACGGGAACGACCGTGGTGGCATTAGCCGTCTTCTGTTTGGCCTGGTAGAGCGCGCTCTGCACGTGGCCGCGTGCTTCCATCTGCTTCTGTTCGCGAAACAGAGTGATTTGGTCGGCGCGCACAAAGTTGTCGTCCTGCCACATGCGCGCGTTGCCGGTGTAAGTCGCCACGCCGGTATCGTGATTGAGCTCAGCGCGATCGCCCAGCAGGTAAACCGGGCTCTTAACTTTTCGAAACGGGGCCGCGCCGTTCGTTTGTTCCTGACTGTAATAAGTTGTGTTCACCTTACCGCGGCAGGATGAAATGTGCGTAGCATTGTTCGAATCGATCTCGATCGCTTTGGTGCGCGCGCGCGAATCCCAAACCGTCGGTTCACCACCGCGCAGGCGTACGGTTGAGTCCGTGGCGCTGTAAGAGACGGTGTTGGCAATTCCATTGCGATCCAACTCGTTGAACTTCGCCTCGCCGGTCGCATCGACTTTGTCTACATCCTGGGTCTCGCGCACAAATAGCGCGTTCATCTTCTGGGCCGTCAGAGTCTGGGTGCCGTGCTTATCGTTTGGCTGAAACGGATCAAAGACTGCCCTGGCGCCACCGGTGGCGGTGCAGTTTCGCGCGATATTGCCGCTCTCGAAAAAATCGCAATCGAAGCGCGGCGCAGTCAGCGTTTTCTTATCGGACTTTGCAGTCTGCTGCACCGGCTCGACATACAACTCAGCGTTGCCGACGGCTTCGGCCTTATCCAAATCTTTGCCGGTGGCGCGCCAGCTCATCTTGATGGCATCGGCGGTCAGGCGTTTGCTGGCACTGCGAGGATCGTTCGCGCGGGATTTGGGTGCGGACAAAGTGACTACCGAACGCCCGTCGGCGCGCATCTCTTTCAGCAAGCTGCGATCGCCTTGGGCCTGGAAGGTCAACTCAAGACCGTTCGCGCCACTCAACTGCATATCGGAATCCGCGTTGAGAGTTTGGGCGCGAATATCGCGCGAGCCGTAAGCGCGCTGAAGGCGCTGGTCGTCGTCGAGAAAGAAATCCATGTCGATCGAATGCGCTTCGGCGGCGTGCCCGACTTCCATCGAACGCAGGTAGGAATTGCCGCGCATCTCGATCTTTTGCAGCTTCTTTTTTTCATTGAGGATCGCGGTGAGGTTGTCGCCGCTCATGATGTCCTGATCCTGTTCGGCGGTCGCGCCGCCTGAAAAAGTCAGGCGCATCGAAGTCTGTTCGAATACTCCCAGTGACGAATGGATCGTGACGGGCTTGGCGCGTGAGCCTTTCAACCTGGATGGCTTCGGATCCTGCGCGTCTTTGGTGTTTGGTTTCTCAAACGCGGCCGGCTCGATCGTGACCGCAACCTGGCTGCGCAATTCCATGCGCTTCTTCTCGTTATCCACCAGCGCGCCAACCGAGCTGCCGGAAACATTTTCGCGTTCGAAAGTGATGGGCGAATTCGTCTCGGCTATTTTGGAATCCTGGTGATAGGTGAACGAGTCAGTCTTTACTTTCAAAGCCTCATGCGTTTCCATTTGCACGTTGCCGTTGAACTGGCCCGATCCACTCTTCTCATCATAGATGGCCCGGTCGGCAACGATCTGATCTGGCTTGTCACCCTTTTCCGGAAAGACCTGGAGATTTACCTGCTCAAGTTCGTGATGCCCATCAGCATAAGAAATATCGCGCGCGGCCCGCAGCCAAAGGTACAAACGATCGTTTTTGGTGATGCGGCGTTCATAACCGTTGATGATGCCGATGATTTCTTTCGACAGGGCGGGGTCTTTGGAAATCAAACGAAACGGCGTGTTGTTGCGCATCTTGTAGTAAGACACGCCGACAAAAATCGCGCCGCCGATGAGCAGCAGTAGCGCCAACCCGCGCGCGATCGCCGGGACGCGGGCGCGCAAGTCAACTGCGCTGATTCGTTTTTTCCGCGTTACTGCCTCCATCGCTTCTCGTTTTCGTTTAGAGGCGGGCTACCGCCCGCCCTGTGTAAATCTCAACAATCGCGAAGGCGGGCGGTAGCCCGCCTCTAAACGACTCTAGTTCTTGTGGACTTTCATGTCCTTAACGTTCAACTGCAACCTGACATCACCCTGCCAGCGAGTGGCTTCAAACTCGTATGCGAGATCGATGCGTTGATTGGCCTGCGGAGTTTGCTCGACTTCCTCAACGCCACGCCACCAGATCGCTTCGATGGGACGATTATCGTCACCGGCCACGCGCAGCTTTAGATGCTGCTCCTTTATTACCTGGGGCTCGCTTAAGACCCGAAAACCACGGGTCGCGAAAACCGGGCGCGGATTTCCTGCCCCAAACGGCTCAAGCGCATTTAGATCCTGGGAAAGCTGAAAGCCGAGCGCCCGCGCGGGAACTTCGGCATCGATCGACAACACCGGCTCCAAATCTTCTTCAGTCAAGCACGACGCTGCATGTTCATTCAAGCGGCGGCGGAATTCCGGAATATGTTCGCGCCGGATGGCGAGGCCGGCCGCGTGCGAGTGGCCGCCGAACTTATCCAGCAGGTCGCGGCAAACCGTCAGACCGTCAAAGAGATGATAGGCTGCGATGCTGCGCGCGGAGCCATGGCCAATATCTCCGTCGAGAGAGATCACGACGCACGGTCGATGCAGTCGTTCGGCGATCTTTGAAGCCGCCAGGCCAATTACGCCGCGGTGCCAGCCGTCTCCGGCGATGACGGCAGCGTGCGTCTGCGCCGCGCGTTCCGCGCCGCCCTCAAACTCTTCAATGGCCCGGTTGAAAATTTCGCGTTGAACTTCCTTGCGTTCGCTATTACGAGAGTCGAGGTGCTCAGCTAAACGCCGCGCTTCCGACTTTTCTCTCGCTTCAAATAATTCGATGACGGCCCGTCCCGCATCCATGCGGCCGGCGGCGTTGATCCGAGGACCGATGCGAAAGCCAAGATCATAAGCAGTCATCTCACCATCGTCGCCACAACCGGCGATCTCAATCAAAGCACGGAGGCCGGGATTTACCGCGCGCGGTAAATCGGCCAGCCCCAACGCGACTATGGCGCGATTCTCGCCAACCAATTTCGCGACGTCGGCGACTGTGCCGATGGCCACCATTTTCAGAAAGCCCGGCACTTGCGATTCTCGTCCGCGTTCGCGGAACAAGGCATGAATCAGTTTGAAAGCCACGCCGACACCGGCGAGATTTTTGTCAGGATAGTTACAGCCGTGCTGGTTGGGATTAAGCACAGCCAAAGCCGGCGGCGATCCTTCATCTTCATCCGGCAGATGATGATCGGTAATGATGATGTCCAGGCCATTCGCGCGCGCCCAAACGAGCGGCTCGTGCGCGCGTATGCCGCAATCGACGCTGACAACCAGCTTGTAACCATCGCTGACAGCTTTTTCCAGACCGGCCTGCTGAATGCCATAGCCTTCGGTGAAACGATGCGGCACATGATATCCGGCTGTCGCCCCCAACATTCGCAAAGCTCGCAGCAGGACCGCCGTGCCGGTCGTGCCGTCAACATCATAGTCGCCATAAATCAAGATTGGCTCCTGATTGTCGATGGCTTGCAGCAGACGCCTGACCGCATCTGCCATGCCGAGCATCAGGAATGGATCATGAAGTTGAGCGAGGCTGGGATTAAGAAAAGATCGAGCGGAATCCAGGTCCTGATAGCCGCGCGCGATGAGTAAGCCGGCGACAATCGGCGAGATACCCAAGCCTGTGGCCAACTTAGCTGCTGATGCATGATCTAGATCACGCACTATCCAACGCTTAGACGAACGTTTGGCGTTCATGTCAGTGGGAGTTTACTTGTATGTCGCTCAAGCTGCCAGCTTGAGCGAAGAAAGACTGGCCGCATCTGTCATCAACTCAGCCGCGCTGACCGCTTGAACTTACCATTCATGATTTTTATAACCGGCAAGCCTCTTGATGGCGGCTCGGGCCTCTTCACTCCCAAGTGCAGCAGCTTTTTCGTACAAGACAATCGCCTCTCGGAAGTCTTTACCAAACCACTTCGAGTTTTGCTCCGCTTCGGCAGACCAAGCCCGGAACATAAGTTCCTCGACATCCTGTCGTCGCTTAGTTAATGCCTCTTCCTCTCGGTGCCGTTCACTTTCAACGCTTTCAAGTGGTACGAACTCTTCAATGGATTGATCGTCAGGTTTCCTGCCACCCCACAAGAACGAAGCCTTCCAGGATCGCTTCGCAGTTAACCCGTCTAGAGCAGCGAGGGCATCAAGATAAGTATTTCTCTGAACAAGGGCCTCGAGTTCGCACAAGATTAGATCGGCCTCGCTTTGCGTAATCATTGACGCTCTGCATTGGCCAATGCGTTGTTTTGCTCGCGCTACCGCGTCATCTCTCAATTGAAGCAACATCTGCTGCACCGTCGATTTTGAAGCGAGATCCCCATCTGCGACAGTCTTCACCGCGTAAAACCGCTCGGCCTGGATGACCCCCTGTGCTGTTTCCGCCGCCTCGACTTCCGAGCCCGTAGCGGCAAGTGCTTTTGCTTTCAAGAATCCTGCTTCGAGCATCGAAGGAAGCAACCTATAAGCCCTCGACGAAAGCTCTAAAGCATCTGCAAATTTTCCCTGCGCGTAGCAGGCGATACCTGCCTGAAAGTAAGAATCCCCTGCGATCGTTTTTATGGCGTCTGGAGTGACTGATTGTCCAGCCAGGCTTGAATTGGTCTGCCCGGCCAAAATGTTGAACGCCCGTTGCCCGATCGGATCGGATTCGACCACAGCGTACTTGGCGGCCTTCCTGAAGTAAGCCTCAGCCTGAGACAGATCCAACATTTTAGGTGCGTAAAGGTAGATGATCCCAATCCGATGCAAGACTACATAATCCGTCTTTTCTAATTTCTCTGCCTTGGCCAGATTCTCCAGAGCATCCTCAAAAAGGTCGCCATCAATTGCGGCGTTCCTATAGTGTTTGAACCCTTGCTCGATATAGTACTGCCGTTCCTTTTGAACATCGGGAATACGGAGTAACAATGCGACATTTTCTAGTAACAGATTGGATATCCGCTGCTGATCAATGGTTACCGACAGTCGCCAATCGAGCATGCTATTAAGCTGATCCAACTCGCCGGCAATGTCAGCAAAGCCCTGGTCCAAACTACTAACAACTGCGGCAGCTGCGTTGGCCGCTGCTGTTGCTTGCAGGGCCGCAGCATCATTAATCGATGAGCTTAAGGTGGCAGATACATTCTGAATCTCAGCTTGATATGACTTCGTTTGCGACTTGATAGCCGAGGAGACATCTGAGTAATACTGGCGCTCCTGTAGATAGTTACTCCATTGAGATGAAGAACTCTCCCCCGAGAATGCGTTATAGACAAAGTTCGCCATCGCCGCCCTCCTTAGCCTCCATCAAGTATTGAATAGATTCTCGTCTTTTCATCTCTAGCGAATATTGCACCGTGGACTGGGCATGCGAAATGGGTTCGCTTTCTTTTCGACATAATCTCGGAGATGACAGAGACTGAATCGCTCACAACGGGCTAATGCGTCCATTGATCAGCATCAAAAGGATCGCGGCGCCCACGATCAGACGATAACCAATAAAAACTCCGGTGGTATGCGTGCGCAGAAAACGTAGCAGGAACCAGATCGACGCATATCCCACGACCGCTGAAATTAGCGTACCCGCAGCCAGTGTCGCGAGACTGCCCTGCGGCGGGCGGTGCAGCGCTTCTTTCAATTCCAACAATCCACTGGCAGCGATCGCCGGCATCGACAACAGAAAAGAAAACCGCGCCGCAGTCTCGCGTGTCTCGCCGGCAAAAAGACCCGCCATGATCGTCGAGCCCGAACGGCTTGAGCCGGGAATCAACGCCAGGCACTGGGCAACCCCGACCGCCAATGCATCTTTAAGTCCCAGATCCTGCATGCGCCTCTGCTTCTTGCCGACGAATTCCGCGATGGCCAGAAAAATCGCGACGACGATCATCATCACAGCAATCACCCAAAGGTTTTTCGTGAACGTCCCTTCAATCTGCTTCTTGAAGGCGAGGCCGATTATGGCCACCGGCAGCGAACCGATGATTACCAGCCAGCCGAGCCAGGCTTCGTGCGACAGTCGCGCGCTAGCATTGGCGCGATGGAATTGATCGCGCCGGCCGTTTTTCAGCAACCTGAAATGATCGTGAATAAAGGCCCGCGTGATATTCCAGATGTCGCCGGCAAAATATGCGATGACCGCGACCAGCGTGCCGAGCTGAATGACGGCGATGGAAGAAGTCAGTTGTTCGGGCGTCAGCGATAGGTTCATCACCCGGCTGGCCAGCACCAGGTGCGCCGTGGAACTAATGGGTATGAATTCAGTCAGACCTTGGACAATGCCGAGCAGAATAGCTTGAAGAAGGGTCATCGAATTTTAGATTCTTGATTTCCGATTTTAGATTTGAAATCCTAAATCGATCTTAAGGGTTTGAGCTTAGCGTTTAGTACTTGGAGCTTCAATCTGTAACTGCGGAATTCAAAGCTCAAAGAACTAAGCTCTAAAATCCAACCAATGTTATTCCCGGAACGAATTCCTTCTGGCAATCCAATCGTACATAGAAGTCGGCATCAGCATGCTGGCGCGTACAATCGTGGCGAGCTGCCAGGGAAAGGCATACGACTTCTTTCGCTTCTCGATTGCATGAATTATTTTCTTTACCGCGTAATCAACTTCCATGATGTAAGGCATATTTGCTTTCCGCCCCGCGGTCAATGGCGTCTTGATGAAGCCGGGATGAACGATCGTCACATCCACGCCACTGCCTATCAGGTCGATGCGCACACTTTCGAAAAATGAGGACAGCGATGCCTTGCTGGCGCAGTAGGCCGCCGACTTGCGCAACCCTCGGTAAGCCGAAAGACTTGAAATCGCCACCAGTTGTCCGCTCCGGCGCTCAATCATTTCCGGCAGCACGGCCGCGACGCTGTTTACCGCCCCCATCACGTTCACACTAAGTAGTCTGGCAACGTCCTCAGGATCCAGCTCGGAGGCATCGGTCGTTAACGCCATACCTGCGTTGGCAATCATCACATCTATTCGCCCGAACTCTTTGCGCAAGCGATCTGCGGCCGCTCTGACGGCCCTGGCATCGCGCACGTCGGCTGGCAACTCCAGAGCCTGGACTGTGCCGGAGGCGCCATTACCATCCCTGCGGCTCTCAATCTCGCTGACGACTTCCCGCAAACGAGAACCGGAGGCCGGCCGCGTGGAACTGACGTTTGACGCACGGCTTGCCCCTGCCCCAGCTGCGGCTGCCGCGGCTTGGGCGGTGTCAATGCCTCTGGCCAGGAGTCCAAGCTTCGCGCCGCGCCGCGCCAGTTCGAGCGCCAAGCCACGTCCAATGCCCGAAGACGCGCCAGTGATTAAGACTACTTTGTCGGACCAATCCATAAAAGCTTAGCAGAATGTATCTGCATCAAAGCGTGACCCAAGCGCAGGGTACACCTTTAGGAATCCAAATAGAAGCATCGAAGATAACAGTAGTGACCTGTTTTGACGGCCCATGTTCAAAGTACCGAGTCCAGTCGCGTTCCCCCCGAAAGAAGAGTTGACTGAAGTCAGTACTATCACGCTGACGATCCAAAAACAGATCAATAGATCAATATTAGAAAAGCGATAAGAACTGTCTTTTTCCGAAATCACATGGGTGTGATGGCTCCCAAATTCCCAGCTTGACGTCCGGGAACTCTTCTCTTAACAGCAACTGATTTCTTGGTTTGGCCTCTTCGGCCACGGGCTGGTTGGCGGAACCTTAGCGTGAGTTCAAAACTAAGTTCGTTCGATCACAGGCACAATCACCGGACGTGCCGCAGTCTCTTTCTGGATGTTTCTGGCCACAATCCAATCATACAATGGAATTGGCAGAAGCATGCAGGCCCGCACAATATTCGCGAGTTGCCACGGGAAGGAATAACTCTTTTTGCGCTTCTCGATCGCGTACACCATCTTCGTAACCGCGTCATCAAGCTCCATCAGGTAAGGCATGTGCTGGCGACCCGCGGTCAATGGCGTCTTGATAAAGCCCGGATGAATAATCGTCACATCAACTCCGGTGCTCATCAAATCGATCCGCAAACTTTCAAAGAGAGCCGACACGGCAGCTTTGCTGGCGCAATACGCAGCCGATTTGGGCAGCCCGCGATAAGCAGCGAGACTGGAAATCGCGACCAGGTGTCCCTTTTTGCGCTCAATCATGTGAGGAATCACTGCGGTGACGCTGTTCACAACGCCAATCACGTTGACCTTGATCAGCTCGGCAACTTCCTTTTCGCAGAGATCCACTGCGTAAGTAGTAGCGCCGACGCCGGCGTTCGCGATTAGCAAGTCGATGTAGCCGAACTTTCGCCGCAAAGCGCACGCGGAGAAACGTACCGCATCGGCATCAGTCACGTCCGCTGGCAGAGCAATCGCGCGACCACCCGCCGCTTCGATCTCCGCTACAATCTCATGCAAAGCATCAGCGCGTCGCGCGAGCAAGCCGACCGCGGCGCCGCGTCTGGCCAGTTCGATACCGAGGCCGCGGCCGATGCCCGAAGATGCACCGGTGATCAAGACAACTTTTTCGGACCACTGCATAAGGCTTTAGACTCGCGACTTGTCTTGTGACCAGCGTTCGTTCGCGACAAACATTTTCGTCTCGCTGTGTGGAGGTTGGACTAACGGATTTTTGTCGCCGTCAAGTTTGAATGGGCCGTCTTAAAATACCTGCGCAAGGGCGGCGGGAGCGCCGCTGACGGTGGCGGCTCAGTAGCCCCGAAGTCAACGGGGTACCGGTCAAGAATACCAAAACCCGAAGGTGAGGGCGATAGATATTTTTGGTTTAGAAGCAAAGCGGACTAAGTGAGCCTCTGAGTTTTTCACCTGACGTCCTCGGATGCTACTTATCCATAAGTTAACTAGTGGTTTATCTCTGTCAGCAACGTTGCGGCTAAGTGGGCATTAAGCCGCAGCAGCGAATAACAAGCAGTTGTTCGCATCTAGACTTGCTGGATCACTGGCACTATTACGGGTCGGGCGCCAGTCTCTTTCTGGATAAACCGCTTCAGTTCAACGCGCAGATGTTCTTTCAATAACGAGAGGTCGTCGAGCATTTGTCTCGATGCTCCGGCCAGGGCCGCCGTGACAATCTGCTGCGAATCCTTCACAAGTTGTTTCGAGCCTTCATAGTTCGACACCTGCGCGGGCCGATTCGAATTTCCGTTGGTCGATTCAAAACCACGCACGCCCTGAGCGACGATCTGCGGCGGACTCTCCAACTCTCCAGTCTTGCCGTCGATGGTCACGACCAGTGTGACCATGCCTTCGTAGGCCATCTTTTTTCGCTCGCGCACGGTCTCGTAATCGATCTCTTCAAATCCTGAATCGTCGATAAAGGTGCGCTTGACCTCGCGGCGATCAATGACTGCCGCGCGCTCGCCATCCAACTCGAGCACGTCGCCGTTTTCGATCAGGATAATGTTCGCCTCGGGAAAGCCCATATGATTCTTGACAAACTCTTTGTGGCGAAACAGCATGCGGTACTCGCCGTGAATCGGCACCACGAATTTTGGCCGCACGGCTTCAGTCATGATCCGAATATCTTCCTGCGAAGCGTGGCCGCTGACATGAATCAACCGGCGTTTCTCTTCGATGATGTTGGCGCCGCGCTTGTAGATGAAACCGATTAGCTTTGAAATGGCGCGCTCGTTGCCGGGAATGATACGGGCAGACAGCACAACCGTGTCGGTTTCTTCAATCGTCAGGCCTCTGTAAACCTGTGTGGCCATCTGATAGAGAGCGGCGCGCGGCTCTGCTTGCGAACCGGTGACCAGGAAAACGACTTCGTCATCGCGCAAGTGCTTCGTCTCGTTAACCCCGACCAGCAAACCATCGTGAATATCCAGATAGCCGAGCCGGTCCGCAATCTCGACATTCTTCTGCATCGAACGGCCGAGCACACAAACCCGGCGATTGAATTGCTGCGCAACGTCGAAAACTATTTGAATCCGATGTATCGACGAAGCAAAGCCGGCCACGATGATGCGTCCCTTTGCTTCGGCAAAGATCTCTTCAAAGGCTGGAATCACAGCGCGTTCTGAAGGAGTTCGGCCTGGCACCGTAGCGTTCGTGGAATCCGAAAGCAACGCCAGCACCCCTTCCTGTCCATAACGCCGCAGGGTTCTTAGATCGATCGGCTCGCCGATGACCGGCGTTTCGTCAACTTTGTAATCGCCGGTGTGAATGATCGTCCCGACGGGAGTTTTGATCGCCAGCGAGAAACAATCGATCAGCGAATGCGATGCGCGGATGAATTCGATCGCGAATGATCCGATCGTGACCACGTCGCGCGGTTCGACGCGATGGAGCATCACGTCTCCGAGGATGCCGTGCTCATCCAGCTTGCTTTCCGCCAGTCCCAGAGTGAAGCGCGAAGCGTAAACCGGCACGTTGAATCTTTTCAGGATGTAAGGCAGCGCCCCCAGATGATCTTCGTGCCCGTGCGTGAGGATGATCGCCGTAATCTCGTCGCGATATTGTTCGAGGACTTCAAAATCCGGAATGCAGATATCGACGCCGTAGACGCTCTCTGCGGGAAAGCCCATGCCCGCATCGACAACGATCATCTCGTCGCCAAAACGCAGCAGCGTGCAATTCATCCCAAACTCGCCGATGCCGCCGAGGGGGATGATTTCTAAGACATTAGACACTTTTGGTCGGTTTTCTCTACTTTCAAGAAAGATGAACGTGTATCGCTTATGCGATAATCGCAGGGCCCAGCTAGAGAAGTAGTATAGCATACGGGTTGAACCAGTTCCCCTACGCGATACAGATTGAACAGGGTAACCATCATGACCGAAGAAGGACTCTCTTCACCCAAAACATTCATCTCGTATAGTTGGAGTTCACCAGAACACGAAGCATGGGTTCTCGAACTATCGACTGAGCTAGAAGAATCCGGTGTCGAGGTAATTCTAGACAAGTGGGACTTGCGGGAAGGCGCGGACAAATATGCCTTTATGGAGAAGATGGTAACAGATCCATCGGTGGGCAAAGTCGTCGTAGTCTGCGATCGCAACTACGCAGAAAAAGCGGACGGAAGAAAAGATGGAGTCGGTACTGAAACACAGATCATTTCCAGAGAGTTATACGAGCAGATAGATCCAGCCGGCCAGCAACAAAGATTCGTGGCTGTGATCACCGAGAAAGACGAGAAGGGTACGCCGTACGTACCGACGTTTTTGAAGAGCCGTATTTACATCGACATGGCGGACTCTTCGCTTCGCAGTGAGAGCTTTGAGCGGTTGTTGAGATGGATCTTCGACAAGCCCCTTTATAAACGTCCAGATCGCGGTAAACCCCCGGCTCATATCTTTGTTGACGACAAAATTAGCCTTGGAACTTCCTCTCGATATCGACTTGCCACCGAAGCGCTACGCCAAGATAAGGCCTCAGCTCCGGGCGCAGTTCGAGACTATTTCAATACCTTCGTTGAGAACCTCGAGAACTTCAGAATTGAGTGCGTCGACGATGGCGAATTTGACGACAAAGTCATTGAGAGTATTGATACTTTTCTTCCGTACCGAAACGAAGTAGTAGACCTGCTATCTGCCATTACGCGGTACCGCCCGAACTTGGAAATGTACGAAGCGATTCATCAGTTTTTCGAACGGTTGCTACCCTACCGATTCTGGCCCCCTGGTCGATCCACGTGGCACGACTGGAACGCGGACAATTACAGATTTATGCTTAACGAACTCTTCTTATATGCTGTTGCTGTCTTGTTGAAGAACCGGAGATTCGATGGCGTCAACCTTCTAACCGAGAGGGCATATTATTTTTCCCCGACCTCCCCTGACGTTCCGGATCGCAACATGCTTGGGTTTACTTCTTTCTGCTGTCATGTCTCTTCGCTTGACTATCGAAACCAGAGGCTAAAGCTAAACCGTGTCAGCTTGATGGCCGACATGCTCCGTGACCGTGCAAAGAGAACGGACATAAATTTTGAGGACATTAGCCAGGCGGACTTCTTACTTTTCCTCCGCGACGCGTTGCACCCGAACGATAAACTTAATGCTTATGGCAACTGGTACCCTGACACTCTTCTATTTTCAGGTCATCGGGGCCTTCCGTTCGAACTCTTTGCAAGGGGTCAGTCTTCAAAATATTTTGAAGAGCTTAAAGTTGCCCTTGGTATTAGCGGGAAGGACCAACTCTCAAGAGTTGTGGACGACATTAAGACCGGAGCTAGAGACCTGCCCCGATTTAGGTTCGGGCGTGTAAACGCCGCGAACCTCATTGGCCTCGACCAAATTGCTACAAGGCCATAGATTGACCGTTGAGAGAGGACTAAGAAAGTCTTGAGCAATATCGAAATAGAGTGGTAATCTCAAGCCATGAACATCAAGGTCATCGTTGAGCTAGGCGAAGACGGCTACTTTGTGGCGCATGTTCCTTCGCTCAAGAGCTGCTGGTCTCAAGGTAAAACCAAAGAGGAAGCCCTTGAGAATATTGGCGAGGCAATTGACCTTTTCCTTGAACCGGCCGCACACCGTTCGGCGGAGCGTTTACTATGTCAACAATGATCGGTGAGAAGGAACTCAAAAATCTGCTTAAGGCCGCAGTGGCCGAAGCTCTCGAAGAGCAGCGTGCGCTGGTGAAAGAGATTGTCGAGGAGGCAATCGAAGAAATTGCTCTGGCGCGGGCGATCGATGAGGGCCTTGAAACCAAACCAGCGACACGAGATGAAGTCTTCCACATTCTCGAGAGCGCGCAGTGAAGGTTGAATTCAGGAACAGTTTCGCCAAAGATCTCAAGAGCATTAGAGACAAAGGTCTTTTGGATCGCGTGCGCGAGACTATCGAAGAGACAGAACGCGCGAAGTCTCCTTCCGAAATACCAAATCTGAAAAAGCTAAAAGGCCGCGGCGACTATTACCGCATTCGTATCGGGGATTATCGGATCGGCATTGTATTCGCAGAAGGTGCTCTCGTGTTTGTTCGTTTCCTGAACCGCAAAGATATCTACAAATACTTTCCATAGTCTCTTGGAGGCTGCAACATCGAACATGATCCGACACAATCTAACTCTCTTGGCCGTCCTTTTTTGCTGCTCTTCATTCTCAGCCTACGCCCAATCCCCCGAATTCAACGAACCCTGGAAAAACCCCAACATCGCTCTCGCGATCGATCCATTCGAAGGCAACGACATCGACTGGGATCAACTCGCGACCGACAAGCGCGTCGTGGCGATCATTCATCGCGCCACGATTGGCGATCGGGCGGATCGCAAATATGCCGAACGGCGTGATGAAGCGAAGAAGCGTGGATACAAGTGGGGCGCTTATCATTTCGCTCGCGCCGGAGATCCGATCAAACAAGCCGACTTCTTTCTTAATACGGTTAAGCCTGCGGCCGACGAACTCATGGCGCTTGATTTGGAAAGCGTGGACTCGACTAAGCACATGAGTTTCGACGATGCTCGTATCTTCATCAAGCGAATCAAAGAAAAGACCGGACGCTATCCTTTCGTTTACGCCAATAATGAGGTTCTGAAAGCGATCTCGGATCAATACGGCGCGGATGAAGTTTTTCCAAGGACCCGTCTGTGGTATGCGCGCTTCAAAAAGAACGTCACGGATTTTTCGACTGGCACCTGGAAGACCTACACGATCTGGCAATTCTCCAGTGAACAGAATTGCGGCGCGGCAAATCGCGGCGCGTGCCTATACACAGTTCCCGGCACCGAATACGACATGGACGTCGACGTCTACAACGGAACGATTGAAGAGTTAAGAAGTAAGTGGCCGCTCGATAAGTGAGAAGTGAGTTTTTTGGAGTGCGCCCGGCAGAGCGAAGCGGCGACGGCGCTTTGGCTGGAAGTTCCGGCTTAAAGAGCGAATAAGGCTGCCGATCATAGTAGCGTTCAAACGAGTAACCTCGAACTACCCAAAGCGTCGTCGCCGCTGCGCTCTGCCGGCGCGCTCCAAAAGTCGCCTCACGCACGCTTCTCCGCTAAACTGAACTCACCATGCCCGACATGCTGGTAAATCTTCTGAAGTTGCCTTCGCTCGATCGTCTACCTGACGAAGGCGTCAACATTCGGCGCGCGCGCCCGTTCGAGATAACTCCGGTGCGTGAGTTCATCAAGCAGCACTTTTCAATTGCCTGGGCGGATGAGACTTCAGTTGGCTTTGCCAACAAGCCGGTCTCGGTAGTCATCGCAACCCGCGCGGCCCGGGTGATTGGTTTTGCTGGATATGAATGCACGCGCAAAGCGTTCTTTGGACCCACCGGCGTGATCGAAAGCGAACGCGGCAGCGGTATCGGCACGGCGCTCCTGATTGCGAGTTTGTGGGGACTGCGTGAGCTTGGTTACGTGTACGCGATTATCGGCAGCGCGGGGCCGGCGGATTTCTATCAGCGGGCTGTGGGCGCCATCGTGATTCCCGACAGCGACCCGGGAATCTATGTTGACCTCCTGAAGAAGCCGCGTGACTAAGTAGGTTGAGCTCCGATAGGAGCGACAGATATTTCGCTCCTTCGGAGCTAAGGTCTTCTGGTCGCGCGGATCTATAAATATCTCGCTCCTACAGAGCGAACTTCATTATGAACGAGGCTCAAAAATTAACGGCGAGCACGAGTCGTAAGATGTCAACGCTTCGCCCGCCCGGTCCGAAAGGCTCGCCCATCATGGGTGTGATGCGCGACTTCAATCGTGATCAACTCGGATTCATCGAACGCGCGCGCGACGAATACGGCGACGTTGTCTGGATGCGCTTCCTCTATGTGCCGGCCCTGTTTCTTTATCACCCTGATGATGTCGAATACGTTCTAGCAGCCAACGCCAGAAACTTCATCAAGTCGATGTCGCTGCGTTCCAATTTTTTCCAACGGCTGGTTGGTAACGGTTTGCTGACCAGTGAAGGTGAAGAGTGGAAGCGCCAGCGCCGCCTGTCGCAACCAGCCTTTCATCGTGAGCGAGTCGCGTCGTACGGACAGGTCATGGTCGATTATGCGAATCGCCTGACCGCGAAATGGAACGATGGAGAGAACCGCGACATTCATCCGGACATGATGCGTCTGACACTCGAGATCGTCGTGCAATGTTTATTCAGTGCAGACGTTTCGACCGATGTGGACGAAGTCGGCGCGACCTTGAAAGAACTGGTAAAGCCTTTTGCAGCGCAGGCCACGCTCGGATGGATTCTGAACAATCGACTGCCGACACCGGCCCACCTGCGCTTTCATGCGCTTTCCAGAAAGATCGACAAAGTCGTCTACCGGATAATTTCCGAACGGCGCGCGGCAGGCGAAGACAAGGGCGATTTGCTTTCCACGCTGCTGGCCGCTC
>Ga0070698_100002355_pt1 | contig 20876 bp, 20 predicted proteins | sample KBSK1502metaG_FD_65477 | JGI IMG/M metagenome (GOLD analysis project Ga0070698, IMG submission 65477) | Corn, switchgrass and miscanthus rhizosphere microbial communities from Kellogg Biological Station, Michigan, USA - KBS K1-50-2 metaG | ecosystem: Host-associated > Plants > Roots >...
TTCTAGCCATGAGACTCTCGCACAGCGCCCGATTCGAGCGCCTTACGACGCCTATCAACGGCGGCGACGGCGGGAGATTTGCGCCCCCCTCGAGCTGATGCCATGGCGGCAGTGCCGCCCAAGCAAGAAGCCACGAGCCGTGGGCCAGATCGGGTCCACGGTTTTTTGATGCTCGCCCACCAGCGAGGAGCAGGAGCCGCGGACCACGCAGGAGCCGCGGCTCTTTCCATTTCATCGGCGACAGATCAACCGAGCGAGTGATGACCGATCACCCAAAGGAACCCGAGATGACCACCCTGCTGGAACAACCGAAGACGGAGCCGATGCGTCCCGCCGCGGCGGCGGCCGCGCCGTCTCGCACGCACCGCGTCCTCTCGGACGACGGTGTGCCGGCCCTGCTGGTCGAGCACGTCACCAAGGAGTTCGTGGTCGGCAGCCGGCGCAAGCGGAAGCGAGTGCTCGCCGTGAACGACGTCACCATCCGGATCCGCCGTGGGGAGATCTACGGCGTGCTGGGTGCCAACGGGAGCGGCAAGTCGACCCTGATCCGGCTGGTGAGCACGCTGCTCACCCTGGACACGGGGAAGGTCGAGGTGTTCGGCCATGACATCGAGCGCGACGAGATGGCCGTCAAGCGCGTCATCAACCGGGTGAGCGTGGACGCGGCCTTCTTCAAGAAGCTGAGCCCGTTCGAGAACCTGGCGTACGCCGCAAGGCTGTACGGCATGGACCCGAAGTCCGCGCGAGCCGAGGCGATCTCGATCATGGCTCGGCTGGGGATCGGTGAAAAGCGCCTCAGCCGGCCGCTGGAGCAGATGAGCCGGGGGATGCAGCAGAAGGTCGCCATCGCGCGAGCGCTGCTGACGAGCCCGACCCTGCTGCTCCTCGACGAGCCGACGACGGGGCTCGACCCGAGATCAAAGCTGGACGTGCAGACCTTCATCGAGGAGATGCGCGACACGCACGACGCGACGATCGTGCTGACGACGCACGACCTGGCGGAGGCCGACCGGCTCTGCGATCGGATCGCGATCATCAACGACGGCCGGATCGTGGTGGAGGACACGCCCGAGGCGCTGCGAGCCAAGGTCGCTGCGGAGCACGGGCAGGAGCCGACCATGGAGAGCGTCTTCATGACCTACACCGGCCGCTCCCTGGACGACGACCTGACCGAGAACGAGAACGAAGACGACGAGTAGCTCCGAAAGGAGGTGATGAAGATGTTGATCCTGCACGACCAGACGGCCCTTCGATCGGTCCATGCCGATCGTGTCGCACGCATGCGACGCGAGCTGCATGCCGGACGAGGTCTGCCGTCGCGGCGCCCCGTGCGCCGTTGGGTCGGTCGCCAGCTTGTGCGCGTCGGCGCGCGCCTGGCAGCCGAACCCTCTCTGCGGCGCCCGGTCCGGTCCAGATAGTGGCCGGACCGGCGCCACACCCCGATCATCGGAGCTGAAGCCATGGCACTCATGACCCGCGAGCTGAAGGCGTCCTTCGCCTTCGTCGAGCGAAATTTCAATCTCACCAAGCGCTACTGGGGCTGGGAGGTCGCCTTCCTGGTCTATGCGGTGGCGGGCGCCCTGGCCGTGTCGCTGATCGGTGCCGGACAGGGGGATGACCGGCTGCTGCTGACGCTGGTGATCGGCGCCGTCTTCTGGAACTACCTGTCGGTCGTCTTCAGCTTCATCGCCGAGACCGTCAGCTGGGAGCGCTGGGAGGGGACCCTGGAGTACACCTTCATGGCCCCCGTGCGTCGCTATGCGCAGATGCTGGGCTCGACCGTCTATGCCGTCGCGTTCGGCTTCGTCCACACCGTGGTGGTGCTCATCGTGCTCGCGCTCTTCTTCGAGCTCGACCTGGCGCATGCCAACTTCGCGACCGCCGCAGTCTTCATGGTGCTCGGCTCGGTCTCCTTCATCGGGATCGGGATCATGACGGCCATCCTGCCGCTGATGTACGTGGAGCGCGGGGCGCAGATGACCTTTGTCCTGCAGTCCGTGCTGCTCCTGATCAGCGGCGTCTACTACAGCGTTGAGATCCTCCCCGGCTGGATGCAGTTCCTCTCGAACTTCAGCCCGGCGACCTACGTCCTGCACGGCGTGCGGGCCGGCCTGATTGACGGAGTGGGCGTAACGTCCCTCCTCCAGGACGTGTGGCCGCTGCTGCTGATGGGGATCGTCTTCATCCCGCTCGGCCTCTGGGCGTTCGGCCGCGCGGAGCGGTACGCCAAGCGCACCGGCAAACTGAAGCGAGTGGGGTAGGCATGCTCCCCGAGATTTCCGGCCTCTCATTGCGGCGGCACACGGGCGGGACCGAGCCCGCCGCGCGCATGGCGCCGATCGCGAACGCGGTCTACGCCGCCACCGGCATGGACGACCTGACGACGGTGGCCGACCTCGAGAACTGGCTCGGGCACGCACTCGCCGGATTCGACCCGGCGCAGGACGTCGTCCTGGCCGAGGTCGATGGCGAGCTGGTCGGCTACGCCTGGGTCGATTGGGTGGACACCACCGACGGCCTGCGCGAGTTTCGCGTGGGCGGCTACGTGCACCCCGACTGGCAGGGCCGCGGGATCGGGCGTCGGCTGCTGACCTGGCAGGAGGAGCGCGCTAGCGCCCATCCAGATGCCGCGGCGTCGACGCGGCCGCTGGTCCTCGGCTCCTGGTCACGGGAGCGGAACGCTCGAAAGATCCGCCTCCTCACCGGCGCCGGCTACGAGCCCGCTCGCTTCTTCTTCGACATGCGGCGGCCGACGCTCGAGGAGATTGAGGTCCCACCGCTGCCGGAGGGTCTGGAGACGCGACCGATCGGCATTGACCACGACAGCCAGAAGCGAATGTGGGACGCCGATGTCGAGGCCTTCGAAGACCACTGGGGCGGCTTCGACACCTCGGATGCGGCATTCGAGGCATGGCTCACCCGTCCCGATCGCGATCCCGACCTCTGGGTGGTCGCCTGGGACGGCGACGAGATCGCGGGCGCCGTGGTGAACACGATCTACGCGGCAGACAACGAGTCATTTGGCCGCAGGCGCGGATGGCTCGACAGCGTCTTCGTGCGTCGGCCGTGGCGCAAGCGGGGCCTTGGTGCCGCGATCGTGGCGCGCTCCCTCGTCCGCCTGAAGGAGGCCGGCATGAGCGAAGCGATGCTCGGCGTCGATAGCGACAACCCATCGGGGGCGCTGGCGCTCTACGAGCGCGCTGGCTTCCAGGTCCATCAGCGCTCCGCCGCCTACCGCAAGCCGATGACTGCCCGATGACCAGCCAGCGACTGGAGCTCGCCCTCCGTCCCCTGGGCGACGCCGACCTGCCCGAGTTCGTGCGGATCGCCAATGCCGCCAACGTCGCCGACGGGATCGACGAGCGCAGCGGTGAGGCCGGCCTGGGCAACTGGCTCCTGACCTCACGCGCCAACTACCACCCCGCCGACGACATGGTGGTCGCCACGGTACGCGACGAGATGGTCGGCTACGGCTGGGTCGACTGGGTGCGGACGACCGATGGCAGGCGTGAGTACCGGACCCGCGGCCACGTCGACCCGCCGTGGCGTCGGCGGGGAGTCGCGACCGCGATCCTGGCCCACAACGAGGCCCGCCTGCTCGAGATCGCGCGTGGGCATCCCGACGACCTCCCGCGCGTCTACGGGGGATTCGCCCCGGAGCAACGGGTGGGTGCCGTTGCCCTGCTGACCGGCGCTGGCTACCAGCCGGTCCGCTACTTCTTCGACATGGTGCGACCGACCCTGGACGAGATCGAGCTGCCGCCTCTCCCAGCGGGGATGGAGATCCGCCCGGTCTCCGACCTCGACGGCTACCGGCGCCTCTTCGCCGCGGACACGGAGGCGTTCAAGGATCATTGGGGAGGCTTCGACGACTCCGAGGCGAGCTTCCAGCAATGGCTGGCGCAGCCCACCTTCGACCCGTCGCTGTTCGTCATCGCCTGGGACGGGGACGAGATCGCCGGAGCGGTGATCAACGAGATCGACGCCGAGGAGAACGCCGCGCTTCAACGAAGCCGCGGCCTGCTCGGCAGCGTCTTCGTGCGGCGCCCGTGGCGTCGTCGCGGCCTCGCGGGAGCCCTGGTCGGACGAAGCCTCCAGCTTCTCCGCGAGCGCGGCATGACCAGCGCCTGGCTGGGGGTCGACGCCGACAACCCGACCGGCGCGCTGGGGGTGTACGAGCGCGCCGGGTTTGGAGTGCACCTGCGCTCGAGCGCTTATCACAAGCCGATGGAGATATCCCGATGACGATCATGCTGGCCGGCGCTCCCTCGATCCCGGGCCTGCGCTTCCGTGGCATCCAGCGCCCCGCCGACGATGCCGCGATCGCCGAGCTGGTGAACGCCGCGATGACCGCGAACGGCATCCCGCATCGGCTCACCCTGGCCCAGATCGGGAGCTGGCTCGACCACCCCACGAACCTGGACCTGGCGGCCGACCTCCTCTTCGCCGAGGTCGAGGGGAGGGTGGTGGCCTACACCGAGGGCGGCTGGGAGCAGGACAACGACGGGGGGCGGAACTATGCGATCTGGGGCGAGGTCCATCCCGACTGGCGCCGGCGCGGCCTGGGAACGGCCCTCCTGCGCTGGATCGAGGAGCGCCAGCAGCGGCTGGCCGCCACGCACCCCGAGGTGGAGAAGCGCCTGGAGAGCTGGGCGAGCGAAAAGGAGGGCGGGCGACTGGCCCTGCTCGAGGCCAATGGCTACCAGATCGTCCGCTACGACTATGAGATGGAGCGCCCGAACCTCGATGACATCCAGCCACTCCCACTCCCCGATGGGATCGAGCTGCGGCCGGCTCGCGAGGAGGACCTGCGGCGCATCTGGGAGGTCGAGGTTGAGGTCTTCCGCGACCACTGGGGCGCGGTCGACGACAGCGAGGCGAGCTTCGAGCGGAAGCGGACCGACCCGCGTCGCGACATGAGCCTGTGGGTGATCGCCTGGCAGGGCGACGAGATCGTCGGCCAGGTCCTCAACCGGATCGACCATGAGGCGAACGCCGAGCTGGGGCTCAAGCGCGGCTGGGTCAACTCGGTCGGCGTCCGGCGCGCGTGGCGGCGGCAGGGGATCGCCCGTGCCCTGGTTGCCGAGAGCCTCCGCATCCTGCGCGACGCGGGGATGACCAGCGCCGGCCTGGGCGTCGACGCGGAGAACCCGCACGGTGCGCTGGGGGTCTACGAGGCGAGCGGCTTCCGGGTGGTCCGGACCGACAGGGTCTACCGCAAACCGCTCTAGCGGCGCGGCCCCCCGGTCGCGATCGCCCCAGCCCGGACCTCGCGATAGAAGTCGATGATCTGCTCCGTGACCCGGTCCCAGGAGTATTCGGGCGCCCTGGCGCGACCCTCTTCCCCCATCCGGTGGCGCAGTTCGGCATCGTTCGAAAGGCGATAGAGGGCTGCCGCCAGCGCCCGATGGTTACGGGGCTCGACCAGGAGGCCCTGGACTCCTCGCTGCACCACGTTCTTGTAGCCGTGGATGTCCGACGCGACGATCGGGACCCCGGCGGCCATCGCCTCGAGCAGCACGATCCCAAAGCTCTCCTGGCCGGTGGCCGGAGCGCAGAAGATGTCGGCGCTGGCGAAGTACCGCGCCTTGGCGTCATCGGTCACGCGGCCCAGGAACTCGACGTCGCGGATCTGGCGCAGCCCGATGAAGCGCTGGTATTCGCGCTGCTTCGGTCCGGAGCCGATGATGAGCAGCCGTGCGTCGACGTGCCGCTTGCGGAGGCGGTGGTAGGCGCGCAACAGGTGGATCAGCCCCTTGCGCTCCTCGAAGCGGCCCACGAACAGGATGTTGACGGTCCCGTCGCGCAGCTCGTCGAAGGGCTCCGCATCGGCGAATCGGTCCAGGTCGACCCCGTTGGGGATGATCCGATACTCGCCTGGAAAGTAGCGGCTGATGAAGTGGCGAGCCGCCCCGCTGACCGCGATCCGGCCGTGCAGCTTGGCATTCAGCCTCCCGGCGAACCGCTTCCCGACCCAGTAGGACGGGGAGAAGCCGCCAAACGCGTGGAAGGTGGCGACATTGACGGTGTCCGACTGGTCCAGGACGGTCGGCGACAGGAACGGCACGAATGGCTCGTGGAAATGGAGGATGTCGAACCGGTGCTCGGCCAGGAGGTCGCGAGCCTGCTGCTTGAAGCGCCAGCCGAGGGTGACGCGGCCCATGCTGCCGTTGGCCGGGAAGGCGTAGCCGGTGCCCAACCGGATGACGCGCCCCTCGTCGGTCCGCTCCTTGCCGTACTTGCTGGTGATGATCCAGACGTCGTGGCCGAGGCGCCGCATCGCCTCGTAGGCGTGGCGGACGTGCTCGTTGACGCCTCCCGGATGCGGGTAGCCATACGGACTGACGATCCCGATCTTCAGCGTGGACCGATCGACGACCGATGGGGCGGCCGCGGTCGGGGCACCGATCGCAGCGGGCGGCGCCGGCGGAGCGATCGACTCACTCATCGCCACTCTCCTGTGGGACGAAGAGTATGCCGCAGGTGGCGCGCCTTGGCGACCAGCTGCCGGCCGTAGACGCTGACGTTGTGCCAGTGCGTCCAGTACTCGCCCTCGGGCTCGGTCGTGCGGTCAAGGATCGCCGCTCGATACTCCTCGGCGCTTTTCCCGGGAAACCAGGTCCAGCCCGTACCGACGTTCTCGAGCACGTGGGCGTCGCTGTTGCCCACCGCGGCCAGCCCCATCAGCTCGTTCAGCATCGTGCGGTGCGGGCGCCGGGCGCGGCCGGCGACGCTCGGGTTCAGCATCTCGATCGCATCGAGGCGGTGCCGCGCGTCGGGGTCGTGGTGCAGCCGCATGAGGCTGCGGCGTCCCAGGCTGGGCGTCAGCGGGGCCATGGGGTGCGGGGCGATGGCGATCCCGCCCTGGGCGTGCACGCGCTCGATCGTCTCTTCCAGCGGGCGCAGGGCCGGGACGCGATCGGTCAGGAAGAGGGCAAGCAGGTGGCCCCGCCGGGTGGTGATCTCCTCACCGATCACCAGCCCGAAGTGATAGTCGCCCGCGCCATGGAGCTCCCGCGCACGCAGGGCGCCGTCGATTCGCTCGTGGTCGGTGACCGCGATCAGGTCGAGGTCGGTGCGCTGCTCAACGTGGTCGAGGAGCGCCTGCACCTCCATCGTCCCGTCCGAGTAGAGGGTGTGCAAGTGCATGTCGGCGCGGCCGCGCTCACCGCTGCCCCGCGGCTGACGACGACCTCCCTCAGCCATCGGCCGCCACCTCATCCCAGATCGGCTGGAAAGCGGCGAACCATTGCTCCGGTGCACCGCCGATCGCCTCCTCCATCCGCCGCGCCATCGCCTCGGTCAGCGCGGCCACGTCGGCCTTCCGGTCGCCGCTGCGCGGCGTGTCGATCAGCCACGCCCGCACGTTGAAGCGCTCAGGCCCGCGTCGGGAGCAGGCGGCCACCATCAGTGGCCGGCCGGACATCAATGCCAGGGTGGCTGGGCCGGTGGGCAGCTGCGCCGTCGCCCCGAAGAGCGTCGTCGGATGTCCGCGCCCAGCAAGGTTGCGGTCGGCCACGAGCACGGCGATCCCGCCTGCCTTGAGCTCGTCAGTCAGGGCCTTTCGTGCCTGCGAGAGGGGAACCGCCAGGACGCCACGGCCGGTCGCGCGCCGCGCGATCAGGAAGTCGAAGAGCGCCTTCGGTCGAATCTCCTCGACCGGTACGACGGCGTGAAGGTCGTGCGCGGCGACGAACGAGCCGTACGGCTCGGGGTTCCCCAGGTGCAGCGTCGCGATCACCAGGCCCTCTCGCAGGATCGGCTCCCAGCGACCCCACTCGTCGACGGTCACCATCTTGCCGATCTCCTCGATCGAGGCATGCGGGATGCGCAGCAGCTCGAGGTAGTAGCGGGCGTGCTCCACGAACGCCTGGCGCACCATCCTCCGGAACGTGGGGCCGGTCGCGAGTCGACCGGTGGCGACGGCCACTCGGTGCAGATTGGCGGCCACCAGCTCGCGACGCTCGGGCGCCAGCCGGTACCAGGCCAGGCCGATCAGGTCGGCGAGGCCGTAGGCCGCTCCCCGCGGCAGGAGGCGGGCGACCAGGTCCGCGGCCCGCAGGCCGAAGCCCAGCAGCAGGCCTCCCATCACGCCGACGGCTTCGTCCAGTCCTCGCCGCGGCGCGCCGCATCGAGGGAGGCGCGGGCCCTGGTCCGGTCGGCATCGGTCTGTGGCCAGACGGGGCGGAACATGTACCACTGGCCGGGATCGTCGGCGATCACGCTTCCCAGTGCGTCGGCGAGCGCCTGGGTGGCCCGATAGATCTCGGCGGGGGCATCGCTGGTCGCGGTGATGAGCGGGAGGCCCCTGGTAGTGAACCGATCGTTCGGCAGGCGACTGCAGGCGACCGGCAGCATCGGCGCCCCGGAGCGCGCCGAGAGGGCCGCCGGGCCTGCCGGGAAGGTGGTCGGCTCGCCCAGGAACTCGACCGGCACGTCGCCGTCCCGGTAGCCCCCGTCGCAGAAGAGGACGAGGTTGGACCCGGCCTTCAGCGCGCGGAAGAGACCTCGCAGGCTCCTCCAGCCGATGAGGGTCATCCCGTGACGCGCGCGGATCGCCTTCAGGTGCTCGTAGAGCCGGCCGTAGGTCGTGTCGTCGGCCACGACGTGCATGTCGTGTCCGAATCCGTGCAGCGCCGGCGCGATGAGGTCCATCCCGCCCACGTGGACGGTGCACAGCAGGACGCCGCGTTCCGCGGCACGGGCCTCGATGAGCAGCTCCAGGTTGTCGATGTTGACGATCCCGTCGACCTCCTCGCTGGTCAGCGTGTCCAGCCGCATGACGTCGACGAGGTACTTGGCGTAGTTGCGGAACGCCCGGCGAGCCGCGCGCCGGACCCGCCGGTGGTCGTCCGGCAGGTGCAGCACGTGCGCCACGTTGCCGCGCACGACGGCACGCTTGTCGCCGGTGAGGTCGTGCGCCGCGTTGCCGGCCGCCGCAGCGAGCGGCAGCACCAGCCATCGGGGCAGGAAGTTGATCACTCGCTCGCCGAGCCGATAGGCCCAGTAGGTGAGCTGTTCCCGACGCCGCTCGCCCGACGTGGTCCGCGGGCGCTCGACCTCCGTGGCGCTGGCCGTGCTGGACACCCGCTCAGTCTAGGGTGACGGCGGCCTTGGCTTTGCCGGCCGGGAGCTTGCGCTGCGTGCTCTTCGGCGGCGTCTCGGTCCCGACCAGGGTCTCGTTGTCGTCGCCGCGGATGAAGGCCTCGACCCGCTCATGGGCCACGTCATCGTGGAGCTGGCGGGGCGGGCTCTTCATGAAATACGAGGATGGCCCGACGAGCGTGCCGGCCAGTCCGCGGTCCAGGCCCAGCTTCAGGCAGCGGATCGCATCGGTGATCACGCCAGCGCTGTTCGGGGAGTCCCACACCTCGAGCTTGAGCTCCAGGTTGAGGGGCACGTCGCCGTAGGTGGTCCCCTCCATCCGGATGTGGCACCACTTGCGGTCCTTGAGCCACGGGACGTAGTCCGACGGCCCGACGTGGACGTTGTCGTCGTCGATCTCGTAGTCGAGCATCGAGGTCATGGCGTTCGTCTTGCTGATCTTCTTCGACTCGAGCCGCTCGCGCTCGAGCATGTTCAGGAAGTCGGTGTTGCCGCCGAAGTTGAGCTGGTAGGTGCGGTCGATCCGCACTCCGCGATCCATGAAGAGCCGGGTCAGCACGCGGTGGGTGATCGTGGCGCCGACCTGGCTCTTGATGTCGTCGCCGATGATCGGCAGGCCCCGCTCGGCGAATCGGCGCTGCCAGTACGGCTCGCGGCCGATGAAGACCGGGATGGCGTTGATGAAGCCGACGCCCGCCTGGAGTGCCTGCTCGACGTACCACTTGGTCGCCTCCTCCGAGCCGACCGGCAGGTACGAGACCATCACGTCGACCTTGCGGTCCTTGAGGATCCCGACCACGTCGGCGGTCGGGCCGGGCGCCTTCTCGATCACCTGGGACAGGTACTTGCCCAGGCCATCGTGCGTCATCCCGCGGTCGACGGTCACGCCGGTGTGCGGCACGTCGGAGAACTTGAAGGTGTTGTTCTGGCCCGCGAAGACCGCCTCTGACAGGTCCTTGCCAACCTTGGTCTTGTCGACGTCGAAGGCCGCCACGAAGTCGATGTCGCGGATGCGGTAGCCGCCCAGGTTCACGTGCATCAGGCCGGGGACCAGGTCGCCGTCCTTGGCGTTCTCGTAGTAATAGCGACCCTGGACCAGGCTGGAGGCGCAGTTGCCGACTCCGACGATCGCGACCCGAATCTTGCCGTCATCCGGGCGATGCCCGTTCTTTGCGCCCTTGCCGTTGGTGCTCGCCACGATTGCTATCTCTCCTCCGTGATGTCGCCGCCGGCCACCGCCGGCGCCTGGGTCATCTCGCGCTGGACGTGCCAGATGCGCTGGATGGTGGTCATTGCCGCGAGCGCGGCGACGATGCCGATGGCGCCGATCAGGCCGATCTGGATCCCGAGCCCCGCCAGCGCAATGCCGGCCACGATCAGGACGAGCCGCTCGGTGCGGGGTGCCAGCCCGACCGATGCCGAGACGCCGATTGCCTCGGCCCTGGCTCTGGTGTAGCTGACCATGAACGAGCCGCACAGGGCCGCCAGGGCCAGCACCACTGGGCCGATCGGATCGGCGTCAGTGCGCAGGAAGTAGACGACCAGACTGGCATAGAGGATTGCCTCGGCCGCGCGATCGAGGGTCGAGTCGAGGAACCCGCCGAAGGCGGTGCTCCCCCCGGTGGCGCGTGCCAGGGCGCCGTCCACGGCGTCGAGCAGCGAGCCGGCGATCAGGACGATCGCGCCGGCCAGCAGCTGCCCATAGGCGACCATGCCAGCGGCCACCGCGACGACGGCGAAGCCGATGACGGTGACCCGATTGGGGGTGATGCCCAGCCGTTGGGCCAGTCGCACCAGCGGTGCCAGGAAGGCGCGGCCGGCTTCCTTCAGGCGATTTGAGAGGAGGGAGCCACCGCGCGGCAGCTCGCCCGCGCTCGGATGGCTAGCCGACATCGGCAACCTCCGATGCGCTGCTCGGTCGTGCCATACCGATTCCGGAGGTTCCGCCGATCAGGCGCGCTTCCAGCTCGTGCAGCTCTTCGAAGGCCGCGGTCCGCAGGCGGCAGATGACCTCCCGGCCCTGCCGCTGGGTGTCGACCAGGCCAGCCAGGCGCAGGATCCGCAGATGCCAGCTGATGAGCGGCTGGGACAGCACAACGCGGGCCGAGAGCTCGTTCACCGGCATGGGCCCGACCTCGGCGAGAAGGCTGATGACGCGCAGCCGGGTCTCGTCGCCCAGCGAGCGGTACAGGGTCCTCAGGCGTCGCAGGTCCCGCTCGGCGCGGGTCTCGGGGGCAAGCGTCATTGCGTAGTGCTTCTTTATCAAATGCGGATTGATATAAGCGGGGGCTTATGATATGGCCCCATCCGCAGGGCGTCAAGGGTCGCGAAGAGCCCGTGCTAAGGTGCGAGCCGTGACGAGCTCCACGCCCGATGCGCTCTGGGCTTCGCAATCGGTGCGCACCCTGCAGCCCGCTGCCGTCGTGTGCGAGAACGTCACGCGAAGCGTCCACGGACTGCGCCTTCTCGACGACCTGACCCTGGTGGTCGGGGTCGGAGCTCGGCTGCTTGTCGTGTCGAGCCCGGAGCAGTCCGGGTCGATGCTGCTGCGCGTCCTGGCCGGCCTCTCCCGCATCCGCTCGGGGATCGTCCGCCTCGCGGGCGTGGCGCGTCCGGACAGCTCGGCCGCGGGATGGGCGCGCCGGGTCGGCTACGTGGGCCACGAGGCTGGCATCTACCCGTGGATGAGGCCGCGCGAGGTGCTGGAGCTGGCCGGGCGCATCGCCGAGTACGAGCCGGCGGAGATCCGGCGCAGGATCGAGTTCGTGGCCGAGCACTATCGGATCGGCGTGCATCTCGACCAGCCCATCAGGCGCGGGGGGGAGCCCCTCGCGCAGCGCGTCGCCATGGCCTCGGCGATGCTGACGGATCCGGAGGTCGTCCTCCTCGATGAGCCGCTGCGATCGATGGAGCCGGAGGAGCGGTCGCGCCTGCTGACCTTCGCCGGCCGCCGTCGGACGGTGCTCATCGCCAGCCGCTACCCGGCCAGCGAGGCGGGGCTGGTGAACCAGGTCGCCTTCCTGCGCGACGGCCGGCTGGCGCTGCAGGCGCCCATCAAAGAGCTCGACAAGCGCGGCCTGGCCCTCTCGCAGCGCGGCATCGATGCGCTGATCGAGATCACCGAGGCGGAGGCCGGATGAGGCGGCTTCGAACCCTGACGCGAATGGCGCTGCACGAACTGTGGATCAGCTTCCGGCTCATCCCGCTGCTCGGCCTGCCGATCGCCGGCGGGATGCTGGTGAGCGCGGTCCCGCCCGAGCTGGCAGGGGAGACGGCGGTCGGCGGCGCAGCCTTCTGGTACGCGATCGCCGTGGGGATCGCCATCTGCGCCACATCGGGGCTGGCGGCGCTGACGATTGCCTACGAGCGTCGTCGCGGGACCGTCGCGTGGATGGCGGTCCGGGCGGTCCCCCGCTTCGCGGTCCTCTTCTCGTGGTTCCTCGCCTTCGCGCTGCTGGTCACGATCGGGATCGCGCTCGGCTCAGTCGGCGCCTGGCTCGCCGCAATCAACCGCGCCGAGGCGCCGCCCGACGCGATCCCCTTCGCCGCCGCGGTCGGCGCGACCGCCGGCACGGCGCTCGCGGGCGTGGCGGTTGGACTCCTGTTGGGGATCTTTCTTCCGGCGCTGCCCGCCTCGCTGCTCGCCCTCGCGGTCAGCGGCGGGCTGGTCGTGGCCGGGATCACCGCGCCGCTGAGCATCGTCCCGCTGCCGCTCGGGGGGTTGAGCCTCCTGACGCACATCGAGTCGGTCATTCGACCCGTGGCCGGCTCACTGCAGTCCGCCGGGGCGGCGCTGGCCGCGGCCGCCGCCCTGCTGGTAGTGGCGGGGGCCGGGCTTGAGCGCAGCGATCTGTGAGGCTGACCGCCTGGGGGATCCTGGTCGTCGCCTCGCTTGGCGTCTTCCTTGGCGGCGCGGAGCTGATGGTGGTCGCGATCGCCCTGCCGTCCATCGTCGCGGACTTTGGCGGCTGGGCCGACCTAGCCCACGCCAGCTGGATCGTGAACGCCTACCTCCTGGCCTACATCGTGGCCATGCCGCTGGCGGGGCGCGCGGCCGACCTGTGGGGCGCTCGCCGGCTCTACCTCGTCTCGCTGGGGCTCTTCTGTGTCGGCAGCCTGGGCGCCGGCCTGTCGCGGATGGCGGGCCCCGAGACCGGGCTCGACTGGCTGATCGCCTCGCGCGTCGTGCAGGGGCTGGGCGGCGGCGCGCTGGTGCCGCTCTCGATGGCGCTGGCCAGCCACCTCTTCTCGGGCCGATCTCGAGCGACCGCGCTGGGCCTGGAGGGCGCCGCGACCTTCGTGGGGATGGCGGTGGGGCCGGCCTACGGAGCGTGGGTGCTGCTGAACGTCGCGCTCCCGATCCCCGGCCTCGACGTCGTCGGCTGGCAGTGGATCTTCTTCCTGAACGTGCCGGTCGGGTTCGTGGTGCTGCTGCTCCTGTACGTCGTCGCCGGCGGCGTCGAGACGCCGCGGGCTCACGGCCGCCTGGACATCCCAGCCGCGATCCTCGCCTCGCTGACGCTCGTCGCGGGCGTGGGAGCCCTCTCGCTCGCCGGTGAACGCGGCTGGACCGATCCGCTGATCCTGGGAGGATTGGCCTTCTCGGCCCTCGGCGCGGCGGCCTTCGTGCTGCGCGAGCTGCGTCAGTCGGCCCCGTTGATCGATCCGCGCCTCTTCGCCGACGCTCGGTTCGCCGCCTCGAACGGGGTCAGCCTGCTGACCGGCTACACCCTGGCGACCGCGATCATCGGCGGGCCGGTCTTCGTCAACCGCGTCCTGAATGCCGGCGCAGACCGATCGGCGGCGGCGCTCACCGCCCTGACGCTGGCGATCGCCATCGGCGCCGTTATCGGCGGGGTGGGGTCCGGGCTGGTGGGCCAGCGGATCACCGCCGTCGTGGGCGTGGGGCTCACGGCGATCGGCCTCTGGCTCGCGTCGGGCTGGGGCGTGGACACGGACCTGCCGCGGCTACAGCGCGACCTGGCCATCTTCGGGGCCGGCTTCGGGCTCACTGTCTCGCCGCGGGCCACCGCCGCCGTAGAGGCGGCGGGTGCCACGGCCTACGGCGTCGCCAGTGCGATGCTGCAGGTGACGCGCACGATCGGGATGAGCGTCGGGCTGGCGCTGCTGACCAGCATCGGCCAGAACCGGATCGACGAGCTGACCGCCCTGATCAACGATCCGGCGCGTCGCGACGCCCTGGTCACCAGCCTGGGCCATGCCGAGTTCGTCGGCATCGATCCGCGCGCCAGCCTTGGGCTGGTGGACCTGCTCGAGGCATGGTCCCGCGGGGAGGCGGCGGGGGTCCTGCGGCTCGTCTTCCAGATCGCCCTGGCGGTGGCGGTCGTAACGGTCATTCCGGCGCTGCTCGTGGAGGGCCGGCGCCGGATCCCCTAGAAGAGCGGCTCGGCGACGATGATCAGCTCGCCCCAGTTGCGGTTGAATCCCTGGCTCGTCTGGAGCGTCAGCAGCTCGTACCCGGTGGGTTTCGCCCAGCGTGCGCCGGGACAGCCGGGCGGCGCGTACTGAAGCGCCAGCGGCGGGTTCGGCATGGGAGCCGCTCGCCCGTCGGGGCAGCTCTGGTTGGGGTGGATCTCAGTCACGACGTAGTGCAGCACAGCCCCATCAGACATGAGGACCTTGACCTCGGCCCCCAGGGTCACGTTCCAGAGGCGCTTGAAGAGGTGCTGGATCGCATGGGCGACGATGTAGCTGTTCTCATCGTGGCCCGGCTCCGCGCTCTGGTACAGCACGTAGGCGGCGTCATCCGGCGGGAAGCCGCCCTGCCCGACGGTGGCGTGCTTGACGGCCACGTTCAGGGCCACGGATGCGACCTCGAGCTGGACGGCCCTCCAACCCTCCGGATAGGGCGTCCTGGTCGGCGTCGGCTCGGGCGTGAATCCCGATGGCCCGGGCGTGGGCGTGGTCACGGCCACCGGGGTCTGGTCGGGAATCCCGGGCAGGCTCGCCGCCGGCCCGTCGAGCGGCACCCGGGCGGCGAGGATCAGGGAGGCGCCGGCCACGGCCAGGATCAGCGGCAGGACGATGCCCGGCGCGGTGGAGACCTTCATCGGGCCGAGTCTAGCAAGGCCGCCGGGAGAGGGCGGATCGGCGCCTGGGTGGCCCTGGTCAGATCAGTCCGGCAGCCGAGGCGCGCAGGAAGCTGATGACCGGGTCCGGGAAGAGACCCAGCAGCAGGACACCGGCCACCGAGATGGCGAGGGCAAAGGCGGTGAGCGGTGAGCGATCGATCGGGGCTGGATCGGCCTCCGGCTCGCGCATGTACATGTACACGATCACGCGCAGGTAGTAGAACGCCGCCAGTGCGGCATTGAGGGCGATCGCCACCGCCAGCCAGGCGACCCCGGCATCCACCGTCGCCACCAGCACGTACAGCTTGGCGAAGAAGCCGACCGTTGGCGGGATTCCCGTCAACGAGAGGAGCAGGACGGCCATCGCCGCAGCCAGGGCGGGAGCGCGCCCCGCCAGCCCGGCGAAGGCGGCCAGCCCGCCGAAGCGCCGCGAGTCGCGCTGCAGCATTCCCACCACGCTGAAGGCGGCGATGTTCATCACCCCGTAGCCCAGGACATAGAAGAGGATCGCCTCGATCCCCTGGCTGCGGATCGCGGGATCGGTGGCGTGGGCGAAGGCGGCCAGCCCGGCCAGGATGTAGCCGGTGTGGGCGATGCTCGAGTAGGCGAGCATCCGCTTCACGTTGGTCTGGGCCAGGGCCACGATGTTGCCGCCGGTCATGGTCAGGACGGCGAGCACCGCCATCACCCCGTACCAGTCGGCGCCGCTCACGCCAAGGCCCTCGGCGAAGACCCGCACCAGCAGCGCGAATGCGCCGAGCTTGGGGCCGACCGAGAGGAAGCCGGTGAGCGGGGTGGGCGCGCCCTGGTACGCGTCCGGGGTCCAGTAGTGGAACGGGACCGCGGCCGCTTTGAAGGTCGAGCCCACGGTGAGCATCGCGATCGCGATCAGCCCGGCCGGACCATGGCTCACCAGCCCGCCGATCTCCGACAGCCGGGTCGATCCGGTCAGGCCGTAGGTCCAGCTGATCCCGAACAGGAGGATCGCGCTGGCGAAGCTGCCGAGCAGGAAGTACTTCAGCCCGCCCTCGTTGCTGTAGCGATCGGTCTTGTGATAGCCCGCCAGCAGGTAAGCCGGCATCACCATCAGCTCCAGGCCGATGAAGAGGGTGATCAGGTCGCTCGACGAGGCGAGCACGAACATCCCCGAGAGGCTGAAGAGGAGGATCACGTTGAATTCGCCAAGCGGCAGCTTCCGCTGCGACAGGTAGGAGGGCGCGAACAACGCCGCCAGGACGCCGATCACCACGGTGGCGACCTTGAAGAAGACCGAGAGGTCGTCGACCCGGTAGAAGCCCGCGAAGACGGTCTGGTTCAGGCCCCACACCGTCCAGCAGGCGTACCCGACGAAGCCCAGCCCGATGACGGTGATAGGCGTCAGCAGCCACTTGTCCCCGCGCGGGAGGAACAGGTCGACGGTGAGCACCACCAGCACCAGCGCGGTGAGCGCCAGCTCGGGCAGGATGGCCGACAGGTCAGTGCTGTTCATCGGGAGGCGGCTACCACGGCAGGTTGAAGCCGGTGAGCCCGGGCGCGGCGTTGACGATGTCGAGGATGCGCTGCACCGGCGGCGTGATGGCGTCCAGGACAGGGCCTGGCAGGACGCCGAGGCCCACCACCAGCAGGATCAGCGGGGCCAGCGAGAGCCATTCATTGCGAGTCATGTCGGTGAGAGTCGGCCAGAAGCGGCGCATCCAGTCCGAGGGGACCGCGAAGAAGACGCGCTGGAACATCCAGAGCATGTAGACCGCGCTGATGATCACCACCAGCATGGTTGCCGCCGCGACCCAGCCGGAATACTGGAACGACCCGAGCACGACCAGGAATTCGCCGATGAACCCGGAGAGCCCGGGCAGCCCGATGCTGGCGAAGGTGAAGAGCCCGAAGATCGCGGCGTAACGCGGCAGCCGCCCGTTGAGCCCGCCCATGTGCGCGATCTGACGGTCGTGGGTGCGCTCATAGATGACGCCCACCAGCAGGAAGAGCGCCCCGGTGGTCACCCCGTGGCTGATCATCTGGAAGACCGCGCCCTGCAGCCCCTGGGTGTTGAAGACGAAGACGCCCAGCATCACGAAGCCCATGTGGCTGACCGAGGAGTAGGCGATCAGCTTCTTGAGGTCCGGCTGCACCATGCTGACCATCGCCCCGTACAGGACGGCAACCACGGCCAGGCCGATGATGATCGGGGCGAACGCGACTGCGGCATTCGGCAGCAGCGGCAGCGAGTAGCGCAGGAAGCCGTAGCCGCCCAGCTTCAGCAGCACCCCGGCCAGGATGATGCTGCCGGCGGTCGGCGCCTCGACGTGCGCATCGGGGAGCCAGGTGTGGAACGGCCACATCGGGACCTTGATCGCGAAGGCGAGGAAGAAGGCGACGAACGCGAATGCCTGCAGCGTGTCCGCATAGCCGAACCCGCGCAGCGCCTCGTAGCTGAAGGTGAACGGGTTCCCGGCCGACGCGTGGGCGATCGCCACGGCCAGGATCGCGACCAGCATCAGCAGCGACCCGACGAGCGTATAGATCACGAACTTGACGGTCGCGTAGATGCGCCGGGGCCCGCCCCAGATCCCGATCACCAGGTACATCGGGATCAGGCTCAGCTCCCAGAAGACGTAGAAGAGGAAGAGGTCGAGGCTGACGAAGACGCCGAGCATGCCAATCATCAGCAGCAGCATCGTGGCGTAGTACTCCTTGACCCGGGTCTGGATCGGGTCGAAGGAATAGAAGATGCTCACCACGCTGAGCACGGTGGTGAGCATCACCAGGACGACCGACAGGCCGTCGACGCCGATCGTGTAGCGCATCCCGAAGGCCGAGATCCACGAGACGTCCTCGCGGAACTGGAACTCGGCGCCATCGGGCTGGTAGCCGAGCAGGCGCAGGCTGAACACCAGGCTGGCGAGCGCCGCGATGAGCGCGATCCCGCGGATGAGCCGATGGTTGTCGCTCGGCACGAACAGGATCAGCAGCACGCCGATGAGCGGCGAAAAGACGACAAGGCTGAGGATCGGCCAGCCGGTCATGAGCGGAAGACCAGGAAGGCAACCAGCACGACGACCAGGCCGGCCGCCATCCCGAGCGCGTAGTTCTGGACGTGGCCGGTCTGCGATCGGCGCAGGAGGGCCCCGTAGCGCTGGGCGAGCCAGCCGGCGCCGTTCACTGCCCCGTCGATGACCTTCGCGTCGAACCACCACAGGGCGTTGCCCAGGACGACGCCGCCGCGGGCCCACACGAGGCCATAGAGGTCATCGACGTAGTACTTGTTCACGCTGGCGGCGTACATCCCCGGGCCGAGGCCGAGCGGGATGCGGGCCACGAAGCGGGCGGGCGCCTCGGGGTCGAGAACGTACCAGCGGTAGGCGAGCCAGATGCCGGCCGCGCCCACGCTGGCTCCCGCCAGGAGCAGGACGCCGCCCGGCCAGAGGCCGAATCCCTCGTGGCCGCCGGCCGCGATCGAGCCGGGCAGGATTCCGGCGCCCAGCTCCTCGGCGCCTCTGAAGACCTCCTCCAGCCAGCCGTGGATCAGGCCGCCCTCCGGCGGGATGCCCAGGAAGAGGCCCACCAGGATCGTCGGGACCGCCAGGATGACGAGCGGCGTGACGATCGCGGGCGCCGACTCGTGGACGTGCTGCCAGGCGTCGCGCGGCCCACGCCACTTGCCGTGGAAGGTCATGTAGACCATTCGGAACGTGTAGAAGGCGGTCATGAAGGCGACCACCAGGCCGACCGCCCAGAAGAGGTAGTAGCCGCGCCCGAATGCCTCGCCCAGGATCTCGTCCTTGCTGAAGAAGCCGGCGAAGATCGGGATCCCGGCGAGGGCCAGCGAGCCGACCACCATCGTCACGTAGGTCCAGCGCATCCGGTCGCGCAGGCCGCCCAGGAAGCGCATGTCCTGCTCGCCGGCGGCGCCGTGGATCACCGAGCCCGAGCCCATGAAGAGGAGCCCCTTGAAGAAGCCGTGGCTGACCAGGTGGAAGATGGCGGCCACCCAGGCGCCGATCCCCAGCGCGAAGAACATGTAGGCCAGCTGGCTGACGGTCGAATACGCGAGCACCTTCTTGATGTCGTTCTGGGTCAGCGCGATGGCCGCCGCGAAGATGGCGGTGAAGACGCCGATGCTGGCCACCACCCACATTGCGGTGGGGCTATGGGCGAAGATCGGGTTGGCGCGGGCGACCATGTAGACCCCGGCGTTGACCATGGTGGCGGCGTGGATCAGCGCGCTGACCGGGGTCGGCCCCTCCATCGCGTCGGGGAGCCAGACGTGGAGCGGGAACTGGGCGCTCTTGCCGACCGCGCCGGCGAAGAGGAGGAGCGAGATCACCGTGATCGCCGTCGGGTCGAGCGTGCCGATGCTGGCGAAGACCTGCTCGAAATCGAGGGTCCCCAGCAGGGTCCAGATCATCATGATCCCCAGGCCGAACCCGAAGTCGCCGACCCGGTTGACGATGAATGCCTTCTTGGCTGCACCCGCGGCCGAGGGCTTCTTGTACCAGAAGCCGATGAGCAGGTAGCTGCACAGGCCGACCGCCTCCCAGCCGACGTACAGCATCAGGAAGTTGTCGCCCAGGATCAGCAGCAGCATGCTGAACATGAAGAGGTTCAGGTAGGCGAAGAAGCGCCACAGGCCGCGGTCGCCGTCCATGTAGCCGATCGAATAGACGTGGACCAGCAGCCCCACCGTGCTGACCACCAGCAGGAGCATCGCGGTCAGGCCGTCGACCAGGAACGCGATCTGGACGTGGAAGCTGCCCGAGCCGATCCACTCGTAGAGCGACACGTGGTAGGTGTGCCCGCCAAAGATCACGTTCGCGAAGACGACCATGCTGAAGACCCAGCCGATGGCGACCAGCAGGGTCGGCACCCACCACGAGCGGTAGACCGGCCGCGGCCCGCCCTCGACCACGTGGCCGACCTGACCGATGCCGTCGTTCAGGTCGGCGGGGATGACCCCATCGGCGCCGTTGCTGTTGGCCAGGTCGTCGGCGTGGCCTGCGTGGGGCGAGGTGGCCCGCTGCTCCTCCTCGGAGGGGATCGGGCGGAACGTCGAGTCGTCGACCTCGCCGTGCGTGTCATGCGACTCGCCGCCGTGGCCGGAGTGGCTGCCGTGGTCGTCGGCGTGCCCTCCGCCGTGGGCATCGTGGCCGTGGGCCGGCATGCGGTCGATTCGCGGCCCCACCAGGACCGCGAACAGGAAGCCGGCAAGCGGCAGGGCCGGGATGAGCGCGATCAGGGACTCGACGGTCATCGGCTCATTCCTTGAGGTCCGAGTACTCGTCCACCTCGGGCGTCTGTCGCGTGCGGATGATGGCGATCACCAGCGCGAGACCCACTGTCGCCTCGGCCGCCGCGACGGCCATCACCAGCAGGGAGAAGATCGCGCCCGTGTCGTTCTGGGCGTAGTAGGCGTAGGCGTTGAAGGCGACCAGCGACAGGTTCACCGCGTTCAGCATCAGCTCGATGCTGATCAGCATCAGGATCGCGTTCCGCCGCGCCAGGAACCCGAACATGCCGATCCCGAAGAGCATCGCGGAGACCACGAGGTACGCCTGGAGACCCATCAGCTGTTGGCCCTCTCGTCGTCCTCGGGACGTCGAGCGAGGTAGATGGCGCCGATGATCGCCGCCAGGAGGAGCAGGCTCAGGATCTCGAACGGGAGCGCGTAGTCGGTGAAGAGCG
>Ga0070698_100002357_pt1 | contig 20868 bp, 9 predicted proteins | sample KBSK1502metaG_FD_65477 | JGI IMG/M metagenome (GOLD analysis project Ga0070698, IMG submission 65477) | Corn, switchgrass and miscanthus rhizosphere microbial communities from Kellogg Biological Station, Michigan, USA - KBS K1-50-2 metaG | ecosystem: Host-associated > Plants > Roots >...
GCCGCAGTTTGTTCCGCCATCGGGGCGAGTTTTGCCGGCCAGGTGGGCCTAACGGGAACTTCCGGTCCGGGCGTGGCCCTGAAGCAGGAGGCTATCGGACTCGCAGTGATGACTGAGCTGCCATTAGTCATCATTAACGTGCAGCGCGGCGGGCCATCAACCGGCTTACCGACAAAGACCGAGCAAGCCGATCTGTTCCAGGCCGTCTGGGGGCGAAACGGCGAATGTCCGGCTATTGTTCTCGCGCCGGCAACACCCGCCGATTGTTTTCACATGGCGATTGAAGCTGTGCGGCTGGCGTTCAAATACATGACTCCGGTTTTCTATTTGTCGGACGGCTATCTGGCAAACGGCGCCGAACCGTGGGCCATTCCGGAAATCGATCAATTGCCGAAGATTGACGTAACCTTCGCCACTGACCCGGCCAGCTTCATGCCTTATTCGCGCGATCCGGAAACGCTGGCGCGGCCGTATGCGATCCCCGGCACGCCGGGACTCGAACATCGCATCGGCGGCATCGAGAAGCAGCACATTACCGGCAACGTCAACTACGATCCGGAGAACCACCATCTGATGGTGAAGCTGCGGCAGGAGAAAGTTGATCGCGCTGCGAACGACATTCCGCTGGTCGAAGTTCTCGGAGAACCGACCGGCAAGGTGCTGGTGCTGGGCTGGGGATCGACTTATGGATCCATCAGTACGGCCGTCGAGAAACTGCAGAGCGAAGGCAAGAGTGTCTCGGCGGCGCATCTGAAGTATCTGAATCCGTTCCCGAAGAACCTTGGCGAAGTGCTTGCCGGATTTGAAACGGTAATTATTCCGGAAATGAATCTGGGCCAGCTTTGCACGATGGTGCGTGCGAAGTATTTGGTTGACGCAATTGCTTTCTCGAAAGTGAAAGGCCGGCCGTTCCAGATTCGCGAGATCGTTCGCAAGGTTGAGGAGTACTTGTAGAAGCTATTTGAAGATAGTGCTCTCAGCGCCAAGGGCGCGAAATGTAATAGCCTGGGGCAACGCCCTAGGTGAGGGTTCATAAAATCTAAGGAGCGCTGAAAGCGCGAAATAGGGACTGTCAATGGCGAATAGTAGTGATTGGGCGGCGCAACATTTCGCGCCTTCAGCGCTAAAGAACCTTCAAACGCGTCTTCCTGGGCCGTTGGCCCAGGCTATTACATTTCGCGCCTTTGGCGCTGAAGCAGCAATCGCGGAATTGGAAACCAAGGAGCATTCATGAGTTCAACAGGCAATGGCAACAGTGGTAACGGCAATCTTAACAAGCCTGTCGTCGAAGCAGTTTCTGCCGACAGCGAAGTGGGCTCGGCAGTATCAGGCAAGATCGCACCGCCTCCGGGACAACAGAAAAAGGCTGACTTTGTTTCTGACCAGGAAGTGCGCTGGTGTCCCGGCTGCGGCGACTACGCAATTCTCAACAACGTGCAGAAGGTGATGCCCGAGCTCGGCATTCCCCGCGAGAAGATTGTTTTCGTTTCCGGCATCGGCTGTTCCTCGCGCTTTCCTTACTACATGAACACCTACGGCTTCCATTCGATTCATGGACGCGCGCCCGCAATTGCGACCGGCATCAAGTGTGCGAATCCGGATTTGAGCGTTTGGGTAATTACCGGCGACGGCGACGCACTCTCAATCGGCGGCAATCACTTCATGCACGCGATTCGCCGCAATCTCGATGTCAACTACATACTCTTCAATAACCGTATTTATGGTTTGACTAAGGGCCAGTACAGCCCCACCTCGGAGTTTGGCAAAAAGACAAAGTCGAGCCCGGTTGGCGCTGTCGACTATCCGATCAATCCGCTTTCACTGGCCATCGCCAGCGAGTCGACCTTTGTGGCCCGCTCAATCGATATCGATGTCAAACATCTGGGCGGCGTGGTCGAAGCCGGCGCCAGACATAAAGGCATCTCCTTTATCGAGGTCTATCAAAACTGCAACATCTTTAACGACCACGCCTTCGATTCGTTCGCCGAACGCAGCGTGCGCACCGACCGCGTGCTCTATCTCGAGCACGGCAAGCCAATGATCTTCGGCAAGGATCGTAATCGCGGGATTCGCATGAATGGCGCACATCCGGAAGTGGTGACCATCGGCGAGAACGGCATCACTGAAAACGATCTGCTGGTGCACGACATCTATCTAAAGGATCCTTCAGTTGCGTTTATGTTGGCCCGCATGGAGCAGCCTGACTTTCCGCAACCGGTGGGAATCTTTCGCGCGGTCGAGCGTCCGACCTACGAAGAGATGATGGTTGGGCAGATTGATGCCGCCATCGCGAAGTCGGGACCGGGCAGTCTGGAAAAACTACTCAATAGCGGCGACACCTGGGTGGTCGAATAAGAATAGGGAAAGAGGGGTAAAGGGGAATGGGTAAAGGGTAAACCGACCTTGTTTACGCTAGCTCCGTTAGCCCTTACCCCTTACCCTTTCCCCAAAATTGTTTTATGAACTGTCCTTCCTGTGGTCACGAAAACATCGACGGCATCGACCGTTGCGAAAATTGTCTCGCCTCGTTTCGACAGCTCGACATTCCGAGTGCCGACGCCGCCGAGGGGCTGGCGCGCTCCGTGATGGAAGACAATTTGAGCCGGCTTGATCAGGATGAGACCATTGCCGTTGCCCCTGACACACCCGCGCTCGACGTAACTCATCTCATGAAGAATTCCAACTCCGGCTGCGCGCTCGTCGTCGAAGGCGGCAAGCTGGTTGGAATTTTTACCGAGCACGATGTGCTCAAAAAGGTTAACGGCGGTGGAGATCTGGCGGCGGCGACTGTGAAAGAGCTCATGAGCCAGAATCCGGAGACTCTTGCCGAGGAAGATTCGGTGGCCGAGGCGCTCAACAAAATGTCCCTCGGCCGCTATCGCCACATTCCCTTCAAAAGAGCCGACGGCAGTTACGCTGTCGCCTCAATCAGATCCGTCCTCAAATACATCGCCCGGGAAGACTGGTAGCACCGCTGTAAAGTAATCGGGCCCGAACATTTCCGGAAGAGCGGGGCAAGCCCACCTTCCTCACCTCGAGTTCATCAGAGTTGAGTCCCTAACTGTGAGCGAAAGGCTTTCAAGCTGCGGTTCAGGTGCAAGTTAGCCAGTCTCCGAGGTTAGGAAGGCGGGCTTGCCCCTCTCTTCCGAACTAGTTGGATCGAAGTTTGCTAATTCAGTTCGCGCAAGTCCTTTCCAATTCTCCCGTTCATTCAACAGCGCCACGGGAACTCGCAAGGGTTATTGGCGGTCTAACCACCGCAACACTAACTGCCCAGGGTTTACGTTTGCGCACTTTGAAAGCTATTCGGTCCGTCGAAGATACCCGATCATGAAAACAATCATCTCTATCGCACTGCTCGCGTTTCTCTACTTCCTGCCAACCTCTGCCCAGCAAGCTGACTACGCAAAACTCAAGTCTGACGCCGAACGGTTTTATGCGGCCGGATCCTACGCTCGCGCCAAAGAAGTCTATGGACAGGTCGACAAAACAAAACTTGCGCCGGCCGAAGCGCGTTGGGTTGATTTCCGCCTCGCCGACACCACCTGGCGAGCCCAGGCGGCCACCCAAACCTCGGATAACACAATATTTGAGTTGGCCCAGAAGCAACTGGAAGAACTAATCCGGGTCAACGACAAAGACGACGAACGCGATCTGGTGTGGGCTGAAGCCCACGAATCACTCGGCGATTTTTTCTGGACGCGCAGCAATCAGATGAACTGGGGCGGCGGCTGGCCACACTACCAACTGGCTTTAGATTGGTGGGCCGGGCGGCGTGAGATCGACCAGGCCCGTGAACACTATCTCAAGATCGTTTTCAAAGCCGCCGAGCCGCCCCATCCAAACGAGTATTACTTCTATACCTATTACGGTAACTACATTCCGCTCGACACGCTCGAAAACGCGCTTCAGATCAGCGCAACTGAAAACGAAAAGTCGCACCTGCATTTCCTGATTGCAATGACCATGCGTTACATGGGCGGCGATTGGGAGAGGCGCCAGCAAGTGCCCGAGGAATTTGAAGCAGCGCTTAAAGCCGGCAAGCAGTCTGACTGGTACGACGATGCGCTGTTTCATTACGCGCAGTGGATGGAATCCACCGGCTCAATTCGCCAGCTGGACAACGGCGAGTGGCAGCAGGAGCCCGATTACATTAAGGCGTTGGAACTATTTCGCCGCCTCAGTGAAGAATTCGCCAGTGGCGAAACGCGCTATTACGATCAGGCTCTCCAGCAGATTGAGCAGATCATCGGGCCGACGCTCAGCGTGGGGGTCTCGAATATTTTTCTGCCCGAGTCTGAACTGCAGTTTGGATTGGATGCACGCAACCTCAAACGTGTCGATTTCGCGCTTTACAAGATCGACTTAACCAAAGACGTCCGCTACACCAAGAACGTGGACGCTGATGAAGGCGAAGGCGACCTCGAAAACTGGATTCACAAACTGAAGGTTGCGGGCCGAACACCCGTTAAAGCCTGGTCGAAGCAGATCGACAGCAAAGGCAATCACAAACCCTTCCAGGAGGAAGTCCGCATCGAGGGCCGTCTGCCCGTGGGTGCTTATGTATTGGAAGCGCGGGGCGGTTCACTTACGGCCCGCGACCTGGTTCTGATCACTGACGTTTCGCTGATTTTGAAGTCCTCGCCGACTCAGGCTCTGGTCTATTTCGCGAATGCGGTTACCGGCGCCCCGCTGGCGAACGCAAGCGTCACCCTTTGGGAAAATTATTACGACGGCGAAAGCGCCACCAAGTGGCACGCCCGCCGTTTGGTGCAAACGACAAACAGCGACGGGCTGGCCCAGTTCAAACTGCAGAACACCAGTAGCAGCCGAAATCTTTACGCGGCGGCTGCGACGGGAGTGGGAGGGGATCGAGAAGCATTCGCAGCCGGCAGCGCCGAGGGCGTCAATGAGGGCGGCGACGCGTGGCGCATTTACGCCTTTACGGATCGCCCTGCCTATCGCCCGCAGGAAACGGTGCAGTGGAAATTCATCGCGCGCCGTTTTGGCAATGGCGTGTATTCAAGCCCGGCGAGCCAGGTAGTCGAATATCAAATCAACGATCCGCGGGGCACCAAAGTAAGCGAAGGCAAATCGACGCTGAACAGTTTCGGCAGTGCCTGGGGCTCCCTTGAACTCGGCGAGCAGTTGCCACTTGGCGAATACAACATACAGTTCTGGGACAACGGCCGTAAGAACAATATCGGCAACGCCAAGCTGTTTCGTCTCGAAGAGTACAAGCTTCCGGAGTTCAAAGTCTCCGTGCAAACCCCGGAAGAAAACGGCAAAAAGAAAGCTTTCCGGCTGGGCGAGAAAGTGGAAGTTAACATCCAGGCTGACTACTACTTTGGCGGGCCGGTGGGTAACGCCTCAGTCGAAGTTGTCGTCTATCAAAATCCTTTCTATCACTACTGGTATCCGCATCGCGATTACCCCTGGTACTACGACGACCTTGAAGAACAGCGAGGCCGCGGCTACTACGGCGGTCAGGGCTCAATCATCAAGCGCGAAACGATTAAGACCGATGCGACGGGCAAGGCTGTGCTCACCTTTGATACCCCACGCGAAAATTACAATCAGGATTTCGAGTATCGGATTGAGGCACGGGTCACTGACTCCTCTCGCCGCGAGATCGTTTCCAGCGACACCGTACGCGTAACGCGCCAGCGCTATTACGTCTACCCGCGCGCGCAGGAGAACATCTATCGCCCCCAGGAAAAAGTCACTGTTGACTTCAAAGCGCTCGATGCGAACGAACAACCGGTAACCACCGAGGGCACCGTGAAACTCACGCGCGATTACTGGTGGGAAGTGTGGCTCGATCCCAGTGGCCGTGAAGTGAAAGGCAACGAGCTTCGTCTTTTGCAGAGCAAAGGCGAAGTGTTTCCGCCTGTTGTAACGAAGAAGCAGAAGCCCTGGCGGCTGAAGTTTCGCGGCTATCAACACGACGACATACTGACGCAGACGGTAAAGACAGATGCCGAAGGCTTCGCGCAATTTGAATTCACGCCAGAGCGTGAAGGCTATTACCACGTCGCCTGGCAGAGTAGTCAGGCGCTTCCGGGTGCGAGCAAGCGCGATCGCTTTCTGCCGCCAATAAAAGCTGAGACGTACGTCTTCGTGGCCACCAACGCGAGCAGCGACCTTGGTTATCGTCACGAGGGAGTTGAGATCATCGTTGACAAAGACACCTTCCGCGCCGGACAAACCGCGCCCGTGATGATTTCGACGCCTACAGACGATCGCTATGTGCTCTTCAGCGTTGAAGCCGATGATCTGTACAGCTACAAGCTCATTCACGTCACCGGAACCGCAAAGCTAATCGAGCTGCCCATTGAAGAAAAGCACGTACCCAACATTTATCTGCACGCGGCAATGGTGAGTGATGCGGAGTTGTTTGTGACCGCAAAGCACGTCGTGGTGCCGCCAGTGCAGCAATTCCTGTCAGTCGATGTGAAGGCGGATCGCGAGCAGTATCAACCGCGCGAAGAAGGAACTCTTTCAATAACGGCCAGGGATGCGAATGGCAAACCCGTCTCCGCTGAAATAGCGTTGGGCTTGATCGACGAGTCAGTCAAATACATCCAGCAGGACTATGCCGGCGATCCGCGCCAGTTTTATTACGGCAATAAGCGATCGCAGGGGGTCGAGATGCACAGCACTTTCGAACAGAAGTCTTATTTGCGTTTAGTGGTAGGCACGAAGGGACAACTGATTGATATCAAAGACGTCGGGCTGAATGAAGATGACGAAGTGATTACCGAAGTTCCGGCCGGCGTTGCCGGTGGTGAAGGACGTGGTGATGTAGATAAGGCCGAATTCAGCGTAATGGCCAGAGAACGGGAAGGGGCGAAGGTTGGCGGTTTGCTCAATAATGCGCCCGGCGTAGCCAGAAGCGGGCTTCGCGATGCTAGTGCCAGATACAAGGAACTACCAGCCATTGATTCGTTAGCGCCGCCGCCACCTGCGCCAGGCCAGGAACCCGCCGTCCAGGTGCGCAGCGACTTTCGCTCAACCATTCTTTGGTTGCCGGATCTCACCACCGACGTCAACGGTAACGCAACCGCAAAGGTCAAGTATCCTGACTCGCTGACAACCTGGTCAGCCACGGCTCGGCTGGCCACCGCCGCCAACCAGTTTGGCATCGGCAACGCATCGACGCGCACCAAGCAGCCACTCATTGTGCGACTGCAGGCGCCACGCTTCTTTGTCGTTGGCGATCAGGTCACCGTTTCTGCTGTCATCAACAACAACACCGATCAGGCGATGCACGTTGCTCCGGCGTTAACGGCTGAGGGTCTGACTGTTACCGGCCGGATCATCGATGGAAAAGCGGTCAATGGTGAACAGCCGCCGTTGGAGGTTAAAGCAAACAGCGAATCCAGAGTCGACTGGCTGGTCGCGGTCACTGAAGCCCGCGAAGCGAAGTTAAAAGTTGAAGCGCGTGGCGAAAAATATGCCGACGCGATGGAAAAGACGTTCACCGTTTACGAGCACGGCGTCGAGAAGTTCATTTCGCGCTCCGGCAAGATGCGCGGCGACAGCGTCGCGATCACGCTCGACATTCCCAAAGCTCGGCGAGCTGAGACAACGGGGCTTTCAGTACAAATCGCACCGAGCATGGCCACGACTATGCTCGATGCACTGCCCTATCTCATCGATTACCCTTACGGCTGCACCGAGCAGACGATGAGCCGTTTCCTGCCGGCGGCAATAACCGCGAAAACGCTGCGCGATCTCGGCATGAAACCTGAGGACGCGATGGAACGAGTGTTTGGCGGAATTGAACCTGACACTGCCCTCGCCACGCATCCCAAAGGTCAACGTAATCTCAAGGAACTCGATAAGATTACAAGCCAGAGTCTTGATCGCCTCTACAACTTCCAGCACGCCGACGGTGGCTGGGGTTGGTGGAAAGACGGCGACAGCGATCACTACATGACTGCCTACGTGCTTTGGGGATTGACGCTCGCTGGTCAGGCCGGCATTCCAGTGAAACATGATGTCGCTGAACGCGCGGCAAGTTACCTCGACAAAGAACTCGTCGATGAAGAAGTGAACTACGACCAGCAAGCCTGGATACTTCATGCCCTGGCTGTTTATCTGAACGACAATTTCCGGAAGAGTGCCGGCGGATCGGCCGCGGCTGCCGGGTCAGTCAGTCCATTCCAGTCCAAAGCCTTCGACAATCTCTTCAACAATCGCGACCGGCTGAACGCCTACACTCGCGCCCTGCTCGCCCTGTCCGCGCATTACTTTGGTTATACGGACAAAGCGAAGACGCTGGTTGAGAACCTGGAAAACGGCGTGAAGATCGATTCTAAACCTGACACGTCAATCGTCCAGAGCGGCGGACAATCGTCGGATCCATCTGTAATGGGTACCGCTCACTGGGGCGAAGATGGTGTCTACTGGCGCTGGTCGGAAGGCGGCGTCGAAGCGACATCGTTTGCTCTCCGTGCGTTACTCGCAATTGACCCGCAGAACAAATTAATCGAGCCCGTCACGAATTGGCTGGTGAAGAACCGCCGAGGCGCGCAATGGAGCAACACGCGTGACACCGCCATTGTCGTGCTCACACTTAACGACTACCTGAAAAAGAGTGGCGAGTTGCAGGCAGATATGAGTTACGAGTTGTTGGTAAATGGAAACCTGGTGGCGACGAAACATATCACCGCCGCGGACGCCCTCGGCGCTCCCAGTAAATTTGACATCTCGCGCGAATTCATTCGTGACGGCGCGAACGACATCACCATCAAACGCACCAGCGGCACCGGCACACTGTATTTCTCGGCCCAGGCAAAGTTCTTCAGTCTCGAAGAACCGATCGCCGCCGCCGGCAATGAGATCTTCGTGCGCCGCCAGTATTTCAAACTGGTCAATCACCCTACGTTGCTAAAGGGTTTCGTTTCCGAACGCGTGCCGTTGAATGACGGCGACACGGTCAAGAGCGGGGAACGCGTGGAGACGGTGATAACTATAGAAGCGAAGAACAACTATGAGTATCTGCTGTTTGAAGATCTCAAACCAGGCGGACTTGAAGCCGTACAGCTTCGCAGCGGCGAGAATGTGTATGCGAAGGAACTCAAGTCGGGCGCACTTTCAAGAGTCCAAAGTCAAAGCGGGACCGCGGGCACCTCGAGTCGACTGGCCTCGATGAATTTCACTTCCGCGACCGACTTCACTGGCCGTACACGCTGGGTCTACCAGGAGCTCCGCGACCGCAAAGTCGCGCTCTTTATCGATCATCTTCCGGAAGGTATCTGGCAGTTGAGTTACGAAATGCGCGCTGAGAGTCCGGGCGCGTTCCACGCGCTGCCGGTATTGGGCCACGCGATGTACGTCCCTGAGATCCGGACGAATGGAACAGAGGTGAGAATCAAGGTGGTTGATTAGGCCCGAAGGGCCGGTAGTCAGTAGCCACGCCCGTAAGGGCGTGGATCAAGTATGCGGGTTAATTTGAAGCGCCGAAGGTGGCGGCTCTCAGGCCCGAAGGGCCGGAAGTCAGTAGCCACGCCCGTAAGGGCGTGGATCAAGTACGGAGAATAATTTGGAGCGCCGAAGGTGCGGAACAGTTGAGCGGTATCTATGGAACTGAGTTGATGTGTGCGTCAATCGTGTCGCACCTTCGGCGCTCTAAAGGCTTTTTGTGGACATTGATCCACGCCCTTACGGGCGTGGCTATTAACTTCCGGCCCTTCGGGCCTCTCTTGCCAGGAATCTTGCTCAGACCTGAAGGGCAAGTAGTCAGTAGCCATGCCCTTAAGTGCGTGGATCAGGTGTTAGCCTCATCGTAAAGGCCCGAAGGGCCAACACCAAAGGAGGCTGACAATGGCGGGAAAGTATCTCAGCTTGTTAGTACACTTCACCTGGAGCACTGCAGGGCGCGAGCCTTGGATAGAACCGTCCATGCGACCCGATCTTTATTCCTACATCGGCGGCATCATGCACAACAAAAATGCTCGACTGATTTCTGCAGGAGGAATCTCCGATCACATTCACCTCCTCGCCTCTATGCCTTCGACGATCAGCGTTGCGGATTTTGTGAATGTTGTGAAATCCAATTCTTCAAAGTGGATTCATGAGAATTTTTCAAGATTGCGAAGCTTCGCCTGGCAGGAAGGCTACGGAGCTTTCAGCGTGAGCAAGTCAGATGAATTGAGGGTTATTCGGTATGTTAACAACCAGGAACAGCATCACCAAAAGCGAACCTTCAAACAGGAATTGGTAGCCTTGCTTCAGAAGCATGGGATTGAGTATGACGAGCAGTATCTATGGAACTGAGTTGATGTGTGCGTCAATCGTGTCGCGCCTTCGGCGCTCTAAACGCTTTTTGTGGACATTGATCCACGTCCTCACGGACGTGGCTATTAACTTCCGGCCCTTCGGGCCTTACCATGGCCCCCAAGGCCACTCACCTCACATCTTTAACCAACACCACATCAAGTATCGAGTGGCCGCGTGACAATGCAATGTGTTTGCCGTCCGGTGCTATTGCAAACTCACGTATCAACTCGGTGGTGAAGTTTGTTATTTGCGAAGGCTTGCCGCCGTCGAGAGGCTGACTCCAAAGGTTCCCAACTCCGCTCTGGCTGACACTGTAAATAATGGCGCGCCCGTCCGGGGCCCAGGACCACTCATCCACTCCCCTCCGCTGCGGAGATTCGATGAACCTGGAGGGTTCTCCACCTGCAAATGGAATAATTGCTACCTTCCAGAACGAGGGTGCTCCCTCAATAAAGTAAGCACAAGCGAGCGAGCTTCCATCAGGAGAAAACGAAGCGCGCCTCGAAGGCTTGTCAGTCAGTTGCACTGGCTCGCCTCCGTCCACTCCGACTTTCCATAAATTTGGCGAGCCGGTGCGATACGAGACAAACGTGATCCACTGGCCGTCAGGCGCGCAGGTCGCACCAAAGGATGCGAAATCTCCTGAAGTTATCTGTTTGGCATTGCTGCCATCGCTGTTCATCCGCCAAACATTGGGGATGCCACTTCGAATCGACGTAAAAAAGATAAACCTGCCATCAGGTGAAACAGCCGGCCTCTCTTTTGAATAGCCATCCGACGTTAACTGTTTGTTGTCAGACCCGTCTGCATTCATTACCCAAAGTTCAGATTTATCGCCTGCCTGGGTGACGTAGACAATTCTGCCATCCGGCCTCCAGGTCAAACCGGACATTCCATCAACCTTGCCATTGGAAATCTGTTTGGCCGCGCTCGCCGGCTCGTTAAATCCCATCGTCCAGATTTGCGTCGAAGGATCCGACTGGGCAGTGACAATGGTGCTGTTGTCGGCTGACAAACCAAGGCTAACGCGACCATAGCTGTTCAAGTCGTTGGTAATCCGGCGCGTCGAACCATCAGGATAGGAGACGAACCAAAGCTGTGTGAATGCGGCGTCCTGAAACTCTGTTTGGGCGAGCGCGATCAGGCCACTGCCGTCGCTCATCCAAACCACTCTATGAACGTCTCCGGAAAACTTATGCGACGTCAACGGTTTGGTCGCTCCGGTATCGGGTTCGACGCCGATGATAGTCATATGCGTCCCGCCTTTATCAGACCCGGCCGCGCACGCGATAGTTTTTCCATCAGGCGACCACGATGGCCCGGCGCCATTGAACCAGTCGCTGCCTTTGCGGCTGACGAGTAGGCGTTCACCGCTGCCGTCGGCATTGGCCAACATGAGTAGATCCCCCTGGCCCTCGATCGAACGAATGAAAGCGAACCTCTGGCCATCTGGAGAAAATGAGATAGGACTGGCAACCCCGCCTGACAGAATCTTCCGCGGTGTGCCGCCGAGGATCGGGACCTGGTAAACCGCTCCGTCTGGATCGCCGTCATCGGTCCAACGGTAATAGACAAATTGTCCGTCGCGCGAAATGGTGGTGCCGCCGTTGTTGCCGTCAGCCGGCGGAACAATCTGGACATTGCTGTTAGTTAAAATCTGCCTCACCCAAAGACTGATTTTGCCGGAGTCATTGAGGGAGAAAACTACATACTTCCCATCCGGTGAGATGGAGGTACTGCCATCCATCACCGAGTTGCCAACACGGCCGCCATTGGTCAGCCGCGTGAATTCGATTGCGCGAAAAGGTTCGACTTTCGTTTTGCTGGTGAACTTGTACCAAGCTACAACGCCTGCTGCGGCAGCCAAAATTAACAATGCTGACGCGACGACGGCTTTTCGATGTTGCTTGATCCCGCTCACCAGATATTCCGCGCTTGATTGTGTTGGCTGCGTGATGCTTATGCCCGTCGCTGTGCCGGTGCTGGCTTGTGGGCCACTCTGCGTGCTCAGCGGCTCGGCGCTGGTCGATGGTGGCACGGTCGTATCAATCCCGGCCGTGGCGGTCATCTCGTGTCTCACTTCTTTTAACTCAATGGCCAGGTCCTTGATGTTCTGATAGCGTTCCTCCGGATCCTTCGCCAGGCAACGACGAATGATACGTTGCAACTCCGCTGGCGCCGCAGGATTGAAGTCTTTGATTAAAGGAGCGGGCTCATACACAACCATGTGCAACGACTTGAGCACTGACTCACCTTCGAAAGGCTTTCGCCCGGTCACCGCTTCAAACAGGATGCAGCCAAACGAAAAGATGTCTGAGCGATTGTCTATCTCGTCTGTCTTACCCTGCGCCTGTTCCGGCGACATGTAGCCGACCGTGCCAAGCACAGTGCCGGGCGCGGAATGATGCGGCATGACGGCGGTGGCAACTTCACTGGATCCCGGATCTCCGGAGCGTGACGGCAGCGTAGCTTCGATTAGTTTTACCAGGCCGAAATCAAGCACCTTCGCGTGGCCGTCACCGGTGATCATTATGTTGTCGGGTTTGAGATCGCGATGTACTACGCCGGCTGCGTGGGCTTTCGCCAGGCCTTCGGCTACCTGTTGCAGATAACGCAGGAGCTTTCTGAGATCGCTATGCTCGCGATGGATCTTTTCGCGCAGCGTGACGCCGTCGACAAACTCCATGACGATGAAGTGAAGTGGTTCGCTTCCGTTTCCGGATTCGCCGGGAGCCGATGCCACCGCTTCACCAGTCTCGTAGATGTGCGCGATGTTAGGGTGGTTTAGTGAGGCCGCGGCCGTCGCCTCCTGCAAGAAGCGGCGCATCCTGTCGTGATGTAACGCCACCTCCGCCGGCAAGATCTTCAGCGCTACCTTACGATGCAGACGCGTGTCTTCTGCGAGATAAACCTCACCCATGCCGCCAGCGCCGAGCTGCGAAATGATTTCAAAGCGTTCGAGTTTTGTTCCGGTTGGAAGGGGCGAGCCCATGGGAGTAGATTCCTGCATCCACATTTCGATTTGGCGGGGATTCTAACCGACTTTCTTAGGGGTGAGCCAGTTTTAGAGCAGGAGCAGGCGGCAGGAGCAGGGGCAGGAGACCGAGGCATTTTAGGTGGTCGTTCGTCGCCAATCGGTCTTGCTTAGGCCCGAAGGGCCGGAAGTTAGTAGCCATGCCCGTAAGGGCGTGGATCGAATACGCAGAACAAATTGGAGCGCCGAAGGTGCGGAACACAGTGTCGGCCCTTCGGGCCTTACGGTTGTGCGCGGACCTTAACCCACGCCCTCACGGGCGCGGCTACTAACTCTCGGCCCCTCGGGCCTCAACTGATCACTGACCACTGGCCACTGACCACTGCTCGATTGACATCCCACCACCCACCGGAGTATTTTCACCAAGTCAATTCAATGAAGCGAAACTCAAACATCAACGCAGCAAACATCGCCCAATGCGCCTGTATGTATATGTGTTGTTGTGTCGGCCATCGACCGAGCGGACTCCATTGTGTGACTTAGACTAACGAAATTATTTGCACACGCCAGAGAGGCCGCTCAATTCGAGCGGCCTTTTTGTTTTTGTGCTTAACCCTATGACCCGTAAGCGTCCCGCCGGCGGACGCCTCGGTATCAGGAGACAACATGACCACCGAACCGAAACCAATCGCCATCTACTACGAACATCCTGACTGGTTCCGCCCGCTTTTTGCTGAACTCGATCGGCGCGGCACGCCTTACCTTGCCGTCGAGGCCGAACGCCATCAGTACGATCCGGCTGAAAACGAGCAGAGCTATGCGCTGCTATTTAATCGCATGAGCCCATCGGCTTACTTGCGTGGCAACGGCCAGTCGATCTTTTACACGCTGAACTACCTCGAACATCTCGAGCGCTGCGGGGTCCGCGTAATTAATGGCAGTCATGCTTTCGCGGTCGAGATTTCGAAAGCTCGCCAACTATCCCTGCTCGATTCTCTGTCTTTGTCTTACCCGCGCGCCCGTGTGATCAATCACCCTTCGCTGGCCATTGCTGCCGCCCGTGACTTTCGTTTCCCGCTTGTAGTTAAGGCGAACATCGGCGGCAGCGGCGCCGGAATCGTGCGCTACGACTCTTTGGAAATACTACAAACCGCTGTCAACACCGGCACGATCGATCTCGGAATCGATCAAGTCGCCCTGGTCCAGGAATTTGTGCCCGCGCGCGGTGGTCACATCATTCGCGTGGAAACACTGGGCGGCAAGTACCTCTACGGCATCAAGGTCTTCACTTCCGGCGAAAGCTTCAATCTCTGTCCTGCCGACATCTGTCAGACCACCGACGGAGTTGAGCTGGCGCGCACAGCGTGTCCGCTCGACGCGCCGAAAAACGGACTGCAGGTCGAGAGATTCACCCCGCCCGCTGAAGTGATCGACGCAGTCGAGCGAATTGTTGAAGCCGCCCGGATCGACGTCGGCGGAGTCGAGTACATCGTCGACGACCGCGATGGCTCGCTGCTTTTTTACGACATTAACGCACTCTCGAATTTCGTGGCTGAGGCGCCGCGCGTCATCGGGTTCGACCCGCATGCACGGCTGGTGGATTTTTTGGAAGAGGAGGCAAGCAAATGCGCTACGGTTACTGGTTACCGGTTTTCGGCGGTTGGTTGAGAAACGTCGATGACGAACGAATGGAAGCGAGCTGGGAATACAACAGCCGCCTGGCGCGACGCAGCGAAGAGATCGGCTACGACCTGACGCTGGTTGCGGAGTTGAACCTGAACGACATCAAGGGCGCCGAGGCGCCATCGCTGGATGCCTGGTCAACGGCAGCGGCGTTGGCAGCGGTTACCAGGAAACTCGAACTGATGGTAGCGGTACGGCCGACCTTTCATCAGCCGGCGCTGCTCGCCAAGCAGGCGGCGAACATCGATCACATTGGCGGCGGTGGCCGGCTCTCGCTCAACGTCGTTTCATCCTGGTGGGCCGACGAGGCAAAGAAGTATGGCGTGCACTTTGAGCAGCATGACGATCGTTATGCTCGTACCACCGAGTGGTTGGAGATAGTCGAGCGCTTATGGCAGCAGGATCACTTTTCGTTTTCCGGAAAGCATTACGCCGTCGATGATGCCATCATGCAGCCGAAGCCGATCACCCGGCCTCGTCCAGTGATCTATGCCGGCGGCGAGTCGGAGGCGGCGAAGGCGATGATCTCGAGACTCTGCGATGCCTACGTCATGCACGGCGACGAGCCGGCGCGCGTGCGCGAGAAAATTAACGACATGTCTGAGCGCCGTGAGCAGCTGGGTTTGCCGCCGATGAAGTTTGGCGTAGCGGCGTATGCGATCGTGCGCCGCACGGAGGAGGAAGCCCGAGCGGAACTGGCACGCATTACTAATGTGAAGCAATCGGCGGCCGGCTACGAGAACTATCAGCAGTGGCTGGCCGGCACCAGGTTGGAGCAGCAGGTTTCGCTGGAAGACTACTCAGTCTCAAACCGGGGTTTGCGTTCTGGTTTAGTCGGCACCCCTGACCAGGTTGCCGAACGAATCGCAGAATTCGAAGCCGCCGGCGTTGATTTGCTTTTGCTGCAATGCAGCCCGCAGTTGGAGGAGATGGAGCGCTTCGCCGAGACTGTGATACGACCGCGCGCCGTGGCCACCGCTGCGTGACTTGCCGGAAGTGAATAACGCTGAAAGCGTTCGCCAATTCCAGCCCAGGGTTGCGCTGTGGCAACCCTGGGAAAACGCATCACATTTCTCGAAGGCGCAACTCTGAAGGAGTTGCGCCAGCGTTTGTTAACGCAAAGCCGCGCAACCCCTTCAGGGTTGCGAACAATCTCTCCGGGCATTTTTGAACCCAGGGTTTCAAAGCAAACCCTGGGCTGACATTAGCCAACGCTTTCAGCGTTGCTCTGCCTTACCGTTCGTTACCTGAAATTGATTGGAGGCTATGCCTCCAACTTGAGGCGGAGCCTCAAAAGAAAAGAAGATGCCGGAAAGGCATAGCCTTTCCGCACTGTGCGGCGGCAGAGCCGCAGTTTCATTTCGCGATCATTCTACATTTCCGCGCCGGCTCATTTGACTCTCCGCGAGCTCGCTCCACGCACCTCGACCGTTGCTCGTCAGGTCGCAGTCCAGGACGCTTCCCGCCGAGTTCTGTTCCGATAAAACAGCGACTCCATCGTTCCGGTTGATCTTCGTGTTGCGGATCGTAGGACTGCTGCCGGTCCGGATCCACACCCCGAAAACGCATTGTCATAGATTTCACAGTTTTCGAAAGTTCCCCTGCCTTCTTTCAGGACTAGAACACCGCCGGCTTTACCGTTATGGATCTTGCAGGTGTTGAGCGTCGGGTCGCTTCCGTCCTGGATCACCACCTCCTGGTTATTTATGTGGCCGTAGATGTCGCAATTCTCGATCGTTCCCTGCGCGTTCTGGTAGATAAATATCCCGCTCATCTGTCCGGCATAAATCTTACATTCTCTGAAGATTGGGTTAGAGCCTTCACTGATCTCCACGTCGGAGTAGGCGCTGTTGAAGATGTTGCTGCGCACGATAAGCGGCGTACTGTGTTCGTCAATGCCTATTCCCACGCTATCGTTGTTGAATACCTGGCAATCTTCCACTGTCCCTGAACTGTTCCGATGGATGTAAATACCATCGCCTTTGCAGTGGTGAATGCTGGTGCGCCGGACGACGGGCTTACTGCCGCTCCGACTCTCGAGTCCGTGATAAGTGTTGCTCCAGATCTCGCAGTCCTCAAAAGTTCCCAGACCGCCGTCCGTCACCACGACGCCCGCGTTCCTGCTCTCGTGCACTTTGCATCGCCGCAAAGTGGGATTGCCTTCGTCCTCGATCCGCACGCCGGCCATACGAGTACGCAAGATGTCGCAGTCTTCCAGAGTTCCCTGTCCACCGTCATAAACCCAAACGCCATTGGAGCGTCCATCGTGGATTCTGGTGCGGCGGATTATAGGGTTAGCTTCGGATCCATGAATCTCGATCCCGACGCCAGAGTTTGAAGTGATGTCGCAGTCTTCGAGCACCAACTCTCCCTGAGGGATATCGACCGCAGATCCATCTTTGCCTGAGAAAATTTGATAAAGGGTGCCCAGCAAGCCCGGTCGGTGCCTAATGACAAATCCACGCACCAGCGCCCGGTCGGTGCGCATCGTAATGTTCGACAAGTTCAATGTCTGCAGGACCACCTGCTCGCCGGGGCCACGAATGTCAGCGACGATCTCAACCTGCTTGGTGATGATAAGAGCCTCGTCGTAAATCCCGGCGCGCACGAGGATGCGCATCCCGGGTTGAACCGCCTTCAGGGCCGCGCCAATTGTCGTGTATTGCCCAGCGCCATCCTTCGAAACAATTACCGAATTGGCCGGCGGCGTCTCCTTTGGCGCATTAGAGCAAGCAAGGCTAAGCGCCACGGTCAGCAATAAGGCCGACGAGAAGATGACTATTCTGATTACCGCCGACGGGTCACTAACAATTCTGCTTGCAGCGTATCTCATGTCTTCACACGGTTCTGGAGCATTACTCTTGATCGGTTAAGGATTGAGCGGGGCGGGCAAGGTAAGCAAGTTCGAAGTCGGGAACCTGAATAAACTTTCTCATTAAAGCGGCGTCGCGGGCAAGATCTTTTGCAAGGACGATAAGGCTGGATTGATCACTGAGGGTGCCTTTGCGAACGGCTCCGCCGCCCGATGTGCGGAAGGTCTCCGACCTTCCGTCGCCATCTGAACTTCTTCTGGGCTACGCCCTTATTTCGGGGCACAGTCCTCCTGCACGTCAGAGGCCGAAGCCGACGTCTATTCGGACACCTCGTGAATGCTCGTCGCGATACATTAGCGTCGTGTCGGAACTCACTATGAAAGGATTTTGGTTAGGGCTTGAGGTCGTCAATTTCCGAAGTATTTGTGCGCTTTCGGATTGTATCCTCTATAATCCGGTGCGAAAGCGCCGCGATCCTTTCGCAAGATAAACATTGAGCCAACACCTCTCACTAAAAACCACGCCTGAACGTTCTCGGCTGATGGCGAAAGTCAGGCAAACCGGGACAACAAATGAATTGTCGGTTCACACATTGCTGCGGTCACTAGGCTATCGATTCAGAGTGAAAGCGAAGGAGCTTCCGGGAACACCTGATATCGTAAACCGAGCAGGCAAGTGGGCCATCTTTGTGCACGGGTGTTTCTGGCACGCGCATGATTGTCATCTCTGGACACTGCCCAAAGGCAACAGACATTTTTGGAGGAAGAAATTCGCTGCGAACAAGCAACGGGACAAGATGAAGCTGAGAGAATTGCGTGGTAAGGGATACTCCGTGCTTACCCTATGGCAATGCGAATTGAGGAACGAGACGAAAACCAGACGCAAACTTCAAAGCTTCCTTGGGGCGACTAAAGGCCGATCCCCTAATATAGTCTCTGTAGCTGAACCCAATCCCGAACCCATTACCGTAGACCTTTCGTTTCAGTTCGACGAAAAACGCCAGCGTGTATCGCGCACCGCTACTACGCGAGATGGCAAAAGCTTCGAGACGAGATTCGATGTGCCCGCAAGCATTTCGACGAAGCAGGATGCCCGCTCGATGTACGATCAGGTATTCCTGAGAAGCAAGACACCTGCATGGCATTCGCCACTGCGCGGAACCATTAGAACAGCGGATTTGTTTTCAGGTTGTGGGGGGCTGTCACTGGGGGCGCGCGAAGCCTGCACCGCGCTCGGCAAACAATTCAAGTCGGTGCTGGCGATAGATGAAGATTCACCGAGCCTTGAGGTCTACAAGCGTAACTTCACTCCAAAGCAGGCGATCAATCTAGACATTTGGTCGGTCTTGTCTGGTGAGATAGGTGCAAGGTTACAGAGAGAAGAAAAAGCGCTGCTAAAGAAAATTGGTGCCGTGGACATATGTTTAGCGGGCCCACCATGTCAGGGCCACTCTGACCTCAATAACCATACGCGCCGAAAAGATAAGCGTAACAAGCTGTATGAGCGAGTAGCTAGATTTGCGGAGGTCGCCGAGCCAAGTCACTTGATTATTGAGAACGTGCCGACCGTGATCCACGGGAAAGATCGCGCACTTGACAACACAATCGCGCGACTTGAGAAGCTTGGTTACAAGGTTGAAACGAACGTAGTAAATCTCGCCGACCTGGGTGTGCCTCAACGTCGAAAACGCGATGTCTTGATTGCCTCCGGCAAGCGTCTATCAATCGAGGATGTCGTCAACCAACACAGGGTCTCGACTGGGCGAACAATCCGTTGGGCGATCGCGGATTTGGCACGCAAACCTCCAGTCGGTTTGCTTGATACTCCATCGGCCCTTCATCCTGAGAACGTCAGACGCATCAACTATCTGATGAAGCATGGCGAATTTGATCTACCCAATCGCCTCCGGCCAATTTGCCATCAGGACGATCATTCGTATGTGTCGATGTATGGTCGTCTGCAATATGACGAACCCGCCCAGACGATCACCAGTGGCTTTGGTTCGCCGGGTCAAGGTCGTTACGTTCACCCGACGCGTGGGAGAACGCTCATTCCACATGAGGCAGCACGACTACAGTTCTTCCCCGATTCCTTTGACTTTTCCTCCGTCAAACTCCGAACCGCGTTAGCTAATATGATCGCCAACGCAGTCCCAATCCTCTTGGCTTATGTTTTTTGTTTGGAGCTGATAACCAATGCCCACTTCCTCTAGAAGCACTAGCACCACCGTTGCGAAAAGAGCAAACTCCCAAATCTCAACGGACCCTTTGTATGAACTGAAGATCGACCTTCAGGTCCTAAAGCACCTGGGGATAGGTCTTTACAGCAATGTACCAGCGATCGCCTCTGAAATGGTGGCAAACGCGTACGATGCAGATGCAAAGAAGGTTGATATTACCGTCAAAGATCGGGAGATTGTAATCGAGGATGACGGTCTGGGGATGAATGTGGAAGATGCCAACAAGAAGTTTCTTACAGTGGGGTACGACAAAAGAGCTTCGGGGGAAACGCAAACTCCAAAATTGAAACGGAAGCCAATGGGACGGAAGGGCATTGGAAAATTATCTGCGTTCGCGATAGCTGATGAGGTTGAAGTCCAATCCGTCAAAACGGATCCTAGAACCGGAAAGGTCTTGGGCAAGGCTGCTTTCGTAATGGACGTCGTCGAGATAGAAAAATGTGCGAGAGCGAAAAAGCCGTACCATCCTGCACCGCTCGCAAATGACCCACATATGAAGAAGGGAACGAGAATCACCCTTCGACGATTGAAGAGAAAGCGGAGCATTAAATCTGATTATGTCCGAATCAATTTGGCAAGACGATTTTCGGTCTTCGGCGAACAGTTCAAGGTTGCCGTAAACGATAAACGTGTCAGCGCTACTGATCGACAATATTGGGATAAGCTCCAATTTGTATGGGGGCTTGGAAATAACCCGGCCTATCAACAGGCGGCAAGGGGCAAGAAGGTGCGGAACACGGAAACTTTGTCTGATGTGGTTTTGGTCGAAGGTGATCTTGACGAAAAAGTGAGCGGCTGGATCGGCACAGTTCACTTGCCAAGGGAACTCAAGGATGGCGCGATAGATAACAATGGCATCGTTGTAATGGCAC
>Ga0070698_100002358_pt1 | contig 20868 bp, 20 predicted proteins | sample KBSK1502metaG_FD_65477 | JGI IMG/M metagenome (GOLD analysis project Ga0070698, IMG submission 65477) | Corn, switchgrass and miscanthus rhizosphere microbial communities from Kellogg Biological Station, Michigan, USA - KBS K1-50-2 metaG | ecosystem: Host-associated > Plants > Roots >...
GCACCTTGCCGCGGCAGGTGATCACGTCGCCCGGACGGACGAGGGCCGCGAAACGGGCCGCGACCTTGCGGACGCGGCCGGCGCCGACCCAGTCGGTCACCGACTGGGCCACGAAGCCCATCGAGAGCATGCCGTGGGCGAACACGCCGCCCATGCCGGCGGCCTTGGCGAAGGCGTCGTCCTGGTGGATCGGGTTGAAGTCGCCCGAGGCGCCCGCGCAGCGGGTCAGCTGAATCTGCTGGATGGGCGGCTTGACGAGCGGCGGCATCGCGTCGCCCGGCTGCACGTCCTCGAAGTAGACCTTGGCGTACTGCACGGCGCTCAGAGCCTCACCACCGTGATGTGGCGCACCCGGCACACGATCTCGTTCTCCCCATCGGTCACCGCCATCTCCCGCACCACGAAGGCCATCGGCCCCGAGCGGCCCGCCTTCTCGTCGCCGTGCAGGATGCGCGAGATGTCCACGCCCAGGTCCCGCAGCATCGAGCCCGTGTCCGCGTTTTCGTCTCGAAAAGTCACCGGGAAGGTGGGCGGGGCGATGATGTCGCCCCACTCCGAGGCGCGGCCCACCGCGTCGTCCAGTGGTCCGTTCGAAGCGCTCGTGACGGCCGGCCGCGATCTTCTCCACCTCGTCCCCGGCCTCCGCATCGAAGAGGCGGCGCCGGCCGTCACTCTCGACGAGCACCGCGATGGCGCGCACCATCATGCCGAGGGGCGTGGGGCCAGGTGCTTGGCATGGTGGCTCTTCTTCTACCCCGATTGCCACGTCAGGTCAACGGCCCGCCCGCGGCCGCCCGCCACGTATACTTGCCGGATGCCCGTCCTCCTGGCCGCGCTCGGCGCGCTGCTCGTCTCGCTCGATTCCGCGATCAACATCGCGCTGCCCGCGATGGCCGAGACCTTCGGCGTCCGCCCCTCCGCGATCCGCTGGGTGATCATCTGCTACGTCCTCACCTACGCGCTCACCGCGTTCGTGGCCGGGCTCCTGGCCGATCGGCTGGGCCCCGGGCCGGTCTTCACGGTGGGGCTTTGGCTCTCCGGGCTCGCGTTCGTCGGCTACGCGGTGGCGCATTCCTACGATGCAGTCCTGCTGCTGCGGGTGGCCCAGGGGCTGGGCGGTGGGCTCGTCTACGGTACCGCGCCCGCGCTGGTGACGCTCTTCCTGCCGCGCGAGCGGCACGGCCGCGGCCTCGGGACGATGAGCCTCGGGCTGGGCGTCGGTCTCGGCGTGGGGCCCATCCTGGGTGGCCTGCTACTCGACGGACTGGGCTGGGCCGCCACTTTCCTCTTCCGCGCGCCCCTGTTCCTCGCGGTGGCCGCGCTGGCCCAGGCCGGCTTCGGCCGCGTCGGCGCTCGAGCGCGACGCTCGCGCCGGATCGCCCCGGAGGACGTGCTGCGGCTGCCCGTGCTGCGCGCCGCCCTCCTCGCGTTCCTGTCGAACTACGCCCAGTTCGCGGTCTGGCTGCTCGTGCCGTTCTTCCTGGTGGGCACGCTCGGGTTTCGCCCGAGCCTGGGCGGCCTCGTGTTCACGCTCACCCCCCTCGGCGCCGCGCTGGCCGCGCCGCTCGGCGGCATCGCCACCGACCGCATCGGGCCCCGCTGGCCCCTCGCCGGCGGCCTCCTGCTCGAGCTCGCGGGGCTGCTCGCCATCGGGAGGATGACGGAGGCCACCCCACTCCTGCTCGTCGGCATCGGCATGGGGCTGGTCGGACTCGGCGTCGGGCTCTTCCAGGTCCCGAACCTCACCCAGATGATGGCCGCCTTTCCGCCGGCGCAGCAGGGCGTGGCGGGGGGGCTCGCCTTCCTCGGCCGGACACTCGGGAGCGCGGTCGGTGTACAGGTGACCGCCATGCTGTTCGAGGCGCGACTCGCGCGCGAGGGCTTTCTCCCCGCCTTCCACGCCGCCTTCCTCGGGGCCGCCGCGGTCTGCGCGGTGGCGGCGGTGATCGCCCTTCTGCCCGTCGAGCGGAGCGGGCGCGAATCTACGCGTCGATACGGCTAGGGCTTCGGGATCCGGAGGGTCTTGCTGATCATCAGGCTGCCCGAGATCAGGAAGAGCAGCGCGACGAGGTGCAGCTCGAGCCCGAGGAACCGGACCGGCTCGAGGCTCTGGTGGTGGAACGCAAGCATCAGCAGGCCGAGCGGCACCACGCTGGTGGGGATCGGGGTGCCCTCGAAGTACCGGACCTTACCCGTCTCGCGGGCGAGGTCGGAGGCCGTGATGTTGTACCGAGCCAGCCGGCTCACCCCACAGCCGACGAAGTACATGAGGATGAGCTGGTCGAGCCCGCGATCGAGCCCGGCCGCGAACGCGATGCCGGCGGGCGCCACTCCGAAGGAAATGACGTCGGCGAGCGAGTCCAGCTCGCGGCCCATCGGCGAGGCCTGGTGCCGCCAGCGGGCAATCCGTCCGTCGAGCACGTCGAGCACCAGCGCCAGAGGCACCAAGAGCGCCGCCACGTAGAGGTGCCGGCGGTCCCGGCTGGAGAGAAAGCTCATGGCCTGGAACAGGGCCGCGACGCCGCAGAAGCCGTTGGCGATCGTGAACAGATCGGCCAGGTGAAAATCGCGGAGCATCGAGAAGTGCCGCCGCGGGGCGGGCTCGCGCACGCTAGCGCTCCCGACCGCTTCGCGGGGGCTGCACGTGGCGGGTCTCGGTGGGGCGCGCGAGCGGGTGAGGTCTGGACATACGCGCTCAGGACTGTACTACAGGGCCCTGGCGCCGGAGTATGATGCTGGCCATGGAGATTCTCGATCCGGTCGGCTCCACCACCGCCGCGTCGCGCGCGCTCGCGCCCCGTCCCGCTTCCCTGCAGGGTGCCGTCATCGGCGTGCTCGACAACTCCAAGCCCAATGCCCGTGTCCTGCTCGAGGGCGTGGCCCGCGGGCTCGCCGAGAAGCTCGGCGCCCGCGAGGTGAAGCGCTGGCGCAAGCCCGGCGCGTCGATCGGCGCCACCGCGTCCGTTCTCGACGAGATCGCGGCTCACTGCGGGGCCGTCCTCACCGCGTCGGCCGACTGAGGGTCCTGCACGTCGTGGAGTATCCACGACGCCACGCAACTCGAGGGGCGGGGTATTCCCACCATCGTGCTCGGCACGCATGAGTTCCGCCCGCTGGCCCTCGCGGAGGCGAAGGCCAAGGGGCTTCCCGACCTCGGCATCGTCACCGTGCCGCATCCCATCGGCGGCATCGCCGAGCATCTCGTCGCGGGCAAGGCCCGGGCCGCGGTGGACGACGTGCTGGCAACGCTGACCCGGGCAAGCCGAGCGGATGGAGGCGAGGCCGCCACCCTCGAAGGCCCCGCCTCCCGGCACCGGGCGCCCGACGACCTGCTCGATTTCCAGGGCTTCATGATGGAGCAGGGCTGGGGCGATGGGCTGCCGCTGATCCCGGCCACAACCGAGCGCGTCGCGGCCATGCTCGCCGGCACGCGCCGGCCTCCCGGCGACCTGGTGGCCGTGCTGCCGCCCCGGCTCGGCCGCGCGACGGTGGAGCAGATCGGGGTGAACGCGGTACTGGCGGGCGCGCTGCCCGAGCATCTGCCCGTGATCCTGGCCGCCGTGGAAGCGGTCGGTCAGCCCGCGTTCAACCTGCAGGCCATCCAGACCACGACGCATCCCTGCTCGCCGCTCGTCATCGTCAACGGCCCGATCGCAGGGCGCCTCGGCATCAACGGGGCGGGCAACGCGCTCGGGCAGGGGCACCGGGCCAACGCGGTGATCGGGCGCGCGCTGCGCCTCGTGCTGCAGAACGTGGGCGGGGCGCGACCGGGCCGTGAGGACCGCGCGACCCAGGGCCATCCGGGCAAGTACAGCTACTGCGTGGCCGAGAACGAGGCGGCGTCGCCCTGGGAGCCTCTGTCGGTGGAGCGCGGGTTCCCCCGCGAGATCAGCACCGTGACGGTCTGCGCCTCGGAGGGGCCGCACAACATCAACGACCACGGCTCCGCCACCGCGGCGGGCATCCTCACCACGGTGGCCGGCACCGCGGCCACCGTGGGCTCGAACAACATCTATCTGGGCGGGGAGCCGCTCGTGATCATGGGGCCCGAGCACGCGGCCACGGTGGCGGGCGGCGGCTGGAGCAAGGCCGCCTTCAAGCGGGCGCTCTGGGAGCGTGCGCGAGTGCCGCTCTCCCGCTTCGACCCCTCCAACCTGGACCGCTTCTCGGTGATCCACCCCGCCGGCTTCAAGGACCGCCCGCCGGAGAGCCTGGTCCCCATCGCGCGGGAGTGGTCGGACATCATGGTCGTGGTCGCGGGCGGCGCGGGCAAGCACTCCGTGCTGATCCCCACCTTCGGGGCCACCCGCTCCGTCACCCAGCGTATCGAGGAATGAGGGCGATCATGCGCACGCTACTGGTTCTGACCGGGCTCCTCCTGATCGCGGCCCCCGTCGCGGCCGACATGACGCCCGCCCCGCCCCAGAGCCGGATGCCGCCGGCCCCCTCGGCCGAGCAGGAGTACGGCCGCGGCGTCGCGGCCACCAAGGCCAAGGAGTGGAGCGTGGCCGCGGCCGCGTTCACCAAGGCGGTGGAGATGAAGCCCGCCTATGCCGAGGCCTGGAACGGGCTCGGCTATGCGCTGCGCAATCAGGGGAAGTACCCGGAGTCGATCAAGGCCTACGACGAGGCGCTGCGCCTGCGTCCGAACTATCCGGAGGCGCTCGAGTACCTGGGCGAGGCCTACGTGAAGATGGGGCGTCTCGACGAGGCCCGGCGCGTGCTCGAGCGGCTCAAGCCCCTCGACGCCTCCATGGCCCGCGAGCTCTCCGAGACTATCGCGAAGGGGAAGTAGCGGAGTACAGGCGCGCGAAGTACTCCTTGACCATCCGGTCCGAGGAGAAGCGCTCCACCCCCATCCGGATCGAGGCCCGCATCATCCGCGTCCAGCGCGCGGGATCGGCGAACGCGGGCAGGACTAGGCCCTCCAGCGTGTCGTAGAGTGCGCGCAGATCGCGCGCGTCCGGGTCGCCGCTCGCCGCGCCATCGCCGATGGCCCAGCCGGTCACGCCGTGCTCGCAGCCCTCTGGCCACCAGCCGTCCAGCACCGAGAGGTTCAGGGTGCCGTTCATCGCGGCCTTCATCCCGGACGTGCCGCTGGCCTCCATCGGCCGCCGCGGCGTGTTCAGCCAGACGTCGCAGCCGCGCGTGAGCAGGCGGCCGAGCGCCATGTCGTAGTCTTCCAGGAAGACCACGCTCTCCGGCCACTGGCGGAGGGCGGCGACGAGCCGGGCGACGACCGCCTTGCCCTCGTGGTCGGCCGGATGCGCCTTGCCCGCGAAGAGCAGCTGGACGTGATGGCGCTTGACCAGCGCCGCGAAGCGCCCCGGGTCGCGCAGCAGGAGGTCGGGCCGCTTGTAGGTGGCGGCGCGGCGGGCGAAGCCGATGGTCAGCGCGGAGGGATCGAGACGGGTGCCGGCGCGCGCCCGCACCTCGGCGAGGAGCTCGCGCTTGAGCGCGCGCTTGGCCGCCTGCAGCCGCTCGTCGCTGCCGTGGGCGGCCGCGATGCGCGCGTCCTGCCAGGTCGGGGCGTGGACGCCGTTGGTGATGGCGATGATCGGCGCCGCGTCCTCCACGTCGGCCCACATCGCGCGCGCGGTCTCGCCGTGCAGCTGCGCCACCGCGTTGGCGGCATGCGCGAGCCGCAGGCCCGCCACCGTCATGTTGAACGGATCGCCCCCGATCTCGGCCAGCTCGCTCGGCACCAGCTCGCATCCCGCGCCGAGCCGTTTCAGATCCGCCAGCGGGTGCACCTCGTTGCCGGCCGGCACCGGGGTGTGGGTGGTGAAGACGATGCGCTCGCGGGCGGCCTTCCACGCCTCGCGGAAGCCCGCGCCCGCCTCCATGCGGTCGGCGATCAGCTCGATGCCCGCGAAGACGGCGTGGCCCTCGTTGAAGTGGTAGCGCTCCACCGGCAGGTGGAGCGCCCGCAGTGCGCGCACCCCGCCGATGCCGAGGAGCATCTCCTGGGCCACGCGGCAGTCGGGCCGCGGGTCGTATAGCCGCCGGGTGATCCAGAAGTCGCGCGGGTCGGTCGGCTCGAGAAGGTAGAGCGGAGCGATGGCGTAGCGGCCCACCCGCCAGATCCGGCACTCGACCTCGCGGGTGGCGACGCGCACGCGCACGCGCGCGCCGGTGTCGGTGAGGACGTCCCGCTTCTGGTCGCGCCACTCGTCGTAGGGATAGCCGTCGGCGCCGATGTGCTGCGAGGTGTAGCCCTGGCTCCAGCGAAGCCCGATGCCCACCACCGGCAGCCCCAGATCGCCCGCCGACTTCATGAAGTCGCCCGCGAGCACGCCGAGGCCGCCCGCGTAGGAGTGGAACTCCTCGTGCAAGCCATATTCCATCGAGAAGTAGGCGACCAGCGGGGGGCGAGCTTGCATTCTGTCGAGCATACACCGGGGTGGGACGGCCGGGGCACCTCCGCGAAACACGCTGCGTCGGGTCTACCGTTTGGGGCGCCAGGGGCCAGTGATCAGTCTCGCGCCTCGTTGCCAGCTGATGTAGGCCCAGGCCCATTCGAAGAGGACTAGGAAGCGGTTGCGGAAGCCGATGAGGAACATGATGTGGACGAAGAGCCAGGCGAGCCAGGCTGGCAGTCCGGAGAGCCGGAGGCGTCCGACCACCGCGACCGCGGCGGCGCGGCCGATGGTGGCCATGCTACCCCGATCGCGATACCGGAAGGCCTTCGTGGATTCACCGCGGAAACGGCGCAGCAGGTTCGCGGCGACGGCTCGCCCTTGCTGGATGGCGACCGGGGCAAGACCCGGAAGCGGGTGGCCGCTCTCTCCGATGAAGGCGGCCATGTCGCCGATGGCGAAGGCCTCGGGGTGGCCGGGGAGGGAGAGATCGGCCTCCACGAGCACGCGCCCGGCGCGATCGAGCGGCAGGCCCAGGGTGCGGGTCAGGGGCGCGGCGGCCACCCCCGCGGCCCACAGGACGGTGCGGGCGCGGATCTGCTCGCCGCCGAGCCAGACCGCGTCGGGCGTCACGCTCGTGACGAGGGCCCCGGTGCGCACCTCGACGCCGATGCGGGCGAGGGCGGCGGCGGCGCGGCCGGGCAGCGGCTCCGGGAAGCTCGCCAGCACGCGCGGGCCGGCCTCGACCAGCACGATGCGCGCCTTCGTCGGATCGATGAGCCGGAAGTCGCGCGCGATGGTCTCGCGGGAGATCTCGGCCAGCGCGCCGGCCAGCTCCACGCCGGTCGGCCCGCCCCCGATCACGACCGAGGTGAGCAGGGCCCGCTGCTCGGCGCCGTCGCGCGCGCGCTCCGCCGCCTCGTAGGCCAGCAGCACGCGCCGGCGGATCTCGAGCGCGTCCTCCAGGGTCTTGAGGCTCGGGGCGAACGGCTCCCAGTCGTCGTGGCCGAAGTAGGAGTGACCGGCGCCCGCGGCCAGCACCAGCGCGTCGTAACCGAGCTCGCCCTCGTCCAGGATCAGGCGGCGGCCGGCCAGGTCCGCCGACTCGACCTCGGCCAGGAGGACCGTCACGTTAGCCGCCCGTCTCAGAATCGAACGCAAGGGCGTCGCGATGTCGGAGGGACTGAGCGCGGCGGTGGCCACTTGATAGAGCAGCGGCTGGAAGAGGTGATGGTTGCGGCGGTCGAGCAGGGTGACCCGCGCCGGCCGGCCCGCGAGGGCGCGCGCGGTGTAGAGGCCGCCGAATCCCCCTCCGACGATGACGACGTGCGGGTGTCCGTCACGCGCGTCCACGAGCCCATCTTCCGAGGCGCGTCGCGGAGTGTCAACCCGGCCCGCTTGACAGGACGCGGGGTTCGCCCTAGGGTGAGCCATGCCGCGCCCAGGCCGCTCGAGGCTCCGGAGGAGTTACTCATGACCGCGCGAATCAGCTCGCAGCGTTACGCCGTCGAGGACTTCCAGCAGGCCCTCGAGCTCTGCTACAGCCGGGGCTGGACCGACGGTCTCCCGGTGGTGCCGCCGACCGAGCCCGCGGTGCGCGCCATGCTCGACGCGGTGGGGCTCGAGCCCGACGCCCAGATCGCGTTCATCACCAACCGGCAGGTGGCCATCACCGCCGAGAAGGTCGCGATCAACGCGGTGATGGCGGGCTGCTTGCCCGCCCACATGTCGGTGGTGGTGGCCGCGATCGAGGGAATCGCCGATCCCCGATGGGGCTATCACGGGCCGGCCACCTCCACCGGCAGCGCGGCGGTCCTCATGATCGTCAACGGGCCCATCGCCAAGCGACTCGAATTCAATAGCGGCGACAACCTCTTCGCGCCGGGCTGGCGGTCGAATGCCACCACGGGGCGCGCCGTGCGCCTGGTCATGCGAAACGTCATCGGGACCCTGCCGGGTCGGCTCGATCGCGGGACATTCGGCCATCCCGGGCGGTACACCTACGTCATGGCCGAGAACGAGGGGGAGAGCCCGTGGACGCCCCTGCACGTCGAGAGGGGCTGCCGGCCCGAGGACAGCGCGGTGACGGTGATGGCGGCCCTGGCCCCGCACCAGTTCTACAACCAGCTCTCGAGCACCGCGGCCGGGGTGCTGAGCACCCTCTGCGACAGCATGCGGTATCCGGGCCAGATCGGGCAGCCCAACTACTGCGTCGTGCTGGCCGGCGAGCACATGCGCACCATCGCAGCCGACGGCTGGTCCAAGGCCGACATCCGCAAGTTCATCTTCGAGCACACGACGAACACCATCGCGCATTTCAAGCGGACCGGTCGGCTTCCGGGCGCGGTCAAGCCGGAGGACGAGACCGCGACCCGGCCGCTCGTGCTCACGCCGGACGATATCCTGGTGGTGGCGGCCGGCGGACGGGCCGGCTCGTTCTCGTGCTATATCCCGGGCTGGGCGAGCCGCACGTCATCGGAGGCAGTGACGGTGGTCATCAAAGAGAGGAGCGCATGATGGCAGGCTTCGAGATCCTCGACCCGACGGTCGAGCCGCGGCGGCAGCCGCTCACGTACGTGCCGCGGCCGGATTCCCTCAAGGGCAAGCGCGTCGGCTTGGTGGAGAACACCAAGTTCAACTCGGACAAGCTGCTGCAGAAGATCGGCGAGATCCTCAAGCAGGAGTACGGCGCCGCCGAGGCGCGGATGTGGCGCAAGCACAACTCGAGCGTTCCGGCGCACCAGGAGATCATCGACGACGCCAAGCGGACGGTGGACGTCGTCGTCGCCGGCATCGGCGACTGAGGGTCCTGCTCGTCGGGCAGTGTGCTCGACGGAATCCTTTTCGAGAAGGTCGGCATCCCGGCCGCGTCCATCGTGACCGACGTGTTCGAAGCGACCGGACACGCCATGGCTCAGTCCTGGGGTGTGCCGGAGTACAAGTTCCTGGCGCTGCCGCATCCGATCGCCAATCTAGGGGACGCGGACCTGGACACCCGCGCCCGCGCCATCACCCCCGAAATCGTCCGACTGCTACTGAAAGGCCAGGAAAGCTAGGCCACAGCCTGAGGCGGTAAGCGAGTGTCCGCTGATTGGGGGAGTGCGGGGGCGATGTCGGGGCCCCCGCAGCTGAACGGCTTGAAGATCTAAGCGAGTATCCGCCCTGGGAATGCCAGACTCCGACTACCGCCCCCCATTCTGGTACAAGGGCAAGCACCTCCAGACGCTCTGGGGGCCGCTGTTCCGCAGCTGGCGGCGGCCGCCCTTGCGCCGGGAGCGGCTCGAGACTCCCGACGGCGATTTTCTCGACCTCGACTGGCTCATCGGAACGCCCGACCACGGGCCGTTGCTCCTGATCCTCCACGGCCTCGAGGGCTCCTCGCGCTCCCACTACGCGCGCGGGCTCCTTCGCGAGGCCGGGCGCCTGGGCTGGAGGAGCGCCGTTCTCCACTTTCGCTCGTGCAGCGGCGAGGTCAATCGCCTGGCCCGGCTCTACCACTCCGGCGAGACCACCGATCTCGAGTGGGTGATCGGCCACCTGCGCGAGCGCGCGGGCGCCGACCGGCTCGGGCTGGTGGGCATCTCCCTGGGCGGCAACGTCGCCCTGAAGTGGCTCGGCGAGCGGGGCGACGCGGCGCCCGTCGAGGTGGCGGCGGCGGTGGCGATCTCGACGCCGTTCGACCTGGCCGCCTGCGCGCGTGTGCTCGACCGCGGCTTCAATCGGGTGGTCTACACCGGGAGCTTCCTGCGCACGATGAAGGCCAAGGTCCGCGCCAAGACCCATCTGTACAACGGAGAGCTGGACCTGGCCGCGGTGCTGCGGTCGCGTACCTTCGCGCAGTACGACCGGCTCTTCACCGCGCCGCTGAACGGGTTCGCGGACGAGCGCGACTACTGGGCGCGCGCGAGCAGCGGCCCCTATCTCGAGCGGATCCGGCGACCGACGCTCCTGATCAACGCGATCAACGATCCGTTCATGCCGTCGGAGAGCCTGCCCCGGGCCGCGGTGGAGCGATCGCGGTGGCTCGAGGCGATCTTCGCCACGCAAGGCGGCCACGTGGGCTTCCTGGACGGCCCGCTCGGCGGCTCGTCGTGGGCGGAGCGCCGCGCGCTCGCGTTCCTCCGGCCCCATCTGCTACGATGACCGCCGTGCTCCGCGACGCGTACGGCCTCACCGTCTCGACCGCGTCGCGCGCGGCGGTGGACGCCTACGACCGCGGCGTGCGCGCCCTGCTGGGCTTCGGCGCGGACACGATCGACTGCTTCCGGGAGGCCCTCGAGGCCGATCCGGATCTCGTCCTGGCCCGGGCGGCCCTCGCGGTCGCCCTCTACCTGGACGAGCAGATCCCGGCCGGGCGCGCCGAGATGGAGCGGGCCACCGCGGACGGGGCTACGCAGGCCTCGGCCCTGACCGCCCGCGAGCGCCGCCACCTGGAGGCGCTGGGTCTGTTCGTGAGCGGCCGCAGCACCGACGCCATCACGCTGATGAAGGAGATCCTCGCCGAGTTCCCGCGCGACATGGTGCTGATGCAACGCCTCTACTTCATCTACTTCTGGCAGGGGCGCTCGGCCGACATGCTCGAGCTCACCCGCGCGGTGCTCCCGGCTCTCGGTGACGACGGCTACGCGCTCGGCTACCACGCCTTCGCCCTCGAGGAGAACCGGCGCTTCGACGAGGCGCTCCCGCTCGCCGAGCGGGCGGTGGGCCTCAACCCGCGGGACGCGTGGGCGGTGCACGCCATCGCCCACGTCCACTACGAGCGCGGTGACAATCGCCGCGGCCTCGAGGCGCTGCCGCCGCGGATCCACCCCTGCGACCATCTCGGCTACTTCAAGAACCACCTGCTGTGGCACCTGGCTCTGCTGCACCTGGCCGAGGGTGACTACGAGCGCGGGAGCCGGCTCTTCGAGAGCGTCTTCGGACGCATTCCGATCGCGATCGCCTCCGACCTCCAGGATTCAGTGGCGCTGGCGTGGCGGCTGGATCTCTTCGGCCACCGCGATCCCCGCCGCTGGATCCAGCTCGGCGCGGCCGCCCGCCGCTGGCTCGACATGCCGCTCCTGCTGTTTCACGATCTGCATGTGGGAATGGCGCTCGCGGCCTCCGGCGACTGGGCCAATGCCGAGCTGCAGCTCGACCGGCTGCGCCAACGGGGGAGGAAGTCGAAGAACCCGACGCTGCGCGAGGTGGTGGTGCCGTTGATGGAGGGCCTGCACGCCTTCGCGCGGGGCGACTACGCGCTGAGCGTCGCGCGGATCGAGGCGGTCGAGCCGCGCATCGTCGAGGTGGGCGGCAGCAATGCCCAGCGGGAGGTCTTCCACGACACCCTGCTGGCCGCCGCCCTGCGCGGGCAGCTGCCGGAGCACGCCGTCCCTCTCCTCGAGCGCCGCCTCGCCAAGCGCCCCAACCCCGGTGCCTACTGGACGGGTCAACTGCTTGGCGAGGCGCAGCCGAAGGCGAGCCGAGCGGATAGATGATGGGGTCACCGATGATCGGGCACCGCGCGTCGTGAACTGGCACGCCCTCGGCGAGGAGACCGTCGACCTGCTCCGGCGATACCTGATGCTCGACACCACCAATCCACCCGGCAACGAGACAACCGGCGCGCGCTTCCTCGAAGAGGTGCTCCGGCGCGACTCCATCGCGAGCGAGACCCTCGAGTCCGCGCCGGGCCGGGGCAACCTGGTCGCGCGCCTTCGCGGTGACGGCTCCCTCGGCGGCATCGTGCTCCACCACCACATCGACGTGGTCTACGCCGACCGGCGCTACTGGAGCGTGGACCCCTTCGGCGGCGAGATCCGCGACGGCTTCCTCTACGGCCGCGGCCCGATCGACATGAAGTCCACCGGCATCCTGCACCTGGCCGGGATGCTGGCCATCCGGCGGGCGAAGGTACCGCTCAAGCGCGATCTCATCCTGCTCGCCACCGCGGACGAGGAGGCGGGCAGCCGCTTCGGCGCCCAGTGGGTCGCCGACCAGCGGCGCGACTGGCTGGCCGGCGCCGAGTACGCGCTGTCGGAGCTGGGCGGTATCTATCCGGCGTCGGGAGAGAGGGGGCCCTTCGGCAGCATCGTGACCTCCGAGAAGACGGGGCTGCCGCTGCGCCTGACCGCGCGAAGCGAGCCCGGCCACGGCTCGATGCCGTGGCCCGACACCGCGCCGAACCGCCTCATCCGCGCCCTGGGCCGGCTGCTGGCAGCAGAGCGGCCGCCTCGCGTCCTGCCCGAGATCCAGGAGTACTTCGCCCGGCTCGGCTCCATCCTGGCCGCCGAGGCGGGGCGCGGATACGACGACCTCGAGCGGTCGCTGCGGGACCCCGAGTTCCGGCGCACCTTCCTCGCCAACCGGCAGCAGGCGGCCATGCTACGGACCACCTTCGCGGTCACCATGCTCAAGGGCAGCGAGAAGCGCAACGTGATCCCGCCGGAGGCGACGGCCGACATCGACTGCCGGATGCTGCGGGGCGACGATCCACAGGAGATCGTGACCTGGATCCGCGCGGCGATCGCCGACGAGCGGGTGGAGGTGAGCTTGCTCAACCCGCCCCCCAAGATCCCGAACTCCTCACCGCCCGACACCGAGCTGTACAAGGCTCTGGGCGAGGCGCTGCGCCGGCGGGCGCCCGGCGTGGTGGTGGCGCCCGACATCCTGGTGGGGTTCACCGACAACTGGGTGTTCCGCAACTGCGGACTCCACGGCTACGGCTTCAGCCCCTTCATCCTGGGCGACGACGAGTGGCGCCGCGTCCACGGCAACGACGAGCGGATCTCCCTCGAGAACCTGCGGGAAGGGGTGCGCTGCCACACCGAGATGCTGCTGGAGATGGCGGCCGCCTGATGCCGCGCGCGCGGCTCGTGATCCGCTCCGGCACCGCGCGCGACGTGCCGACCATCCTCCGCCTGATCCGCGGCCTCGCCGAATACGAGCGCCTGGCCCACCAGGTGGAAGCGACCGCGGCCCGCGTGCGCGCCCACGGCTTCGGCGGCCGGCGCTACTTCGAGACCCTGATCTGCCGGCGGGGCGGCCGCCCGGTCGGCTTCGCGCTCTACTTCTTCACGTACTCCACGTTTCTCGCCCGACCGAGCCTGTACCTGGAAGACCTCTTCGTCCTGCCCGAGGAGCGGGGGACCGGGGCGGGGAAGACGCTGCTCCGAGCGCTGGCCCGCATCGCGGTCCGGCGCGGCTGCGGCCGCATGGAGTGGGCGGTGCTCGACTGGAACCGGCCGGCGATCGGCTTCTACAAGCGACTGGGCGCCCGGCTCCAGCGCGAATGGATCCTGACGCGTCTCACCGGGGCTCCGCTGCGGCGCCTGGCTCGCTGACCTCACCGGCGTGATCCGCTTCGCGGTCGTCACCGCTTCGCTCTCTCTGCTGCTCTTCGCCGCGAGTCCGGCGGCGGCCCAGTCCATCGCCTGTCCGCCCGGCACCAAGCTCGGAAGCACCGAGACCGCGGGCGGGAAATTCCAGTGGTGCGAGCGCGCCGCCCCGGGAGGACCGATCCGTCACGGTCCGATGGTGGGCTTCCATCCGAGCGGGCGCCGCAGCATCGAGCTCAGCTTCGTGGAGGGCACGCCGCGGGGCACGATTCGCGCCTGGTACCAGAACGGGGATCTGAGCGCGAGCGGCGAGACCCGACCCGACAACGGCACGCTGACCCTATGGGACGAGCGCGGGCGAAAGCGCGCCCAGATCGACGTGCTGGAACGCCAGGTCGTCAGCCAGGCGTGGGACGAGCAGGGTCGCGCGGAGCGCTACGAGGAGGCGAAGCTCGCCAAGACGCTGTCCGCCAACCGCGACCTGGCGTTCATCATGAATCTCTTCGCGGTGGGCATCGGCATCCAGTGAGCGGTCAACGCGTGGCCGCGCTCGGCTCCTCCCGCGTCCAGCCGCCGCCGAGCGCCTTGTAGAGCTACACCACCGCGGTGAGCTGGTCGCGGGTGGTCCGCGCCAGGTCGATCTCGGAGGAGAAGAGCTGACGCTGGGCATCCAGCACGTCGAGGTAGGTGGAGAGCCCCTCCTGGTAGCGCAGGTCGGCGATCTGCAGGCTCTGGCGATTGGCCGCCACCAGAGCCTCGCGGTCGGGGCGGATCTCGCGGATCTTCCGATGGCCCACCAGGGCGTCCTCCACCTCGCGGAATGCCTGCTGCACCGACTGCTGGTACTGCACGAGGGTCTGCTCGGTCCGAGCCTCCGCGGTCTGCACCTGACTCGTGATCTTGCCCGCGTTGAAGATCGGGATCGTGATGCGAGGCCCGAATTGCCAGACGCGGGCAGGGCCCGTGAACAGGTCGGAGAGCGCGATGCTCTCGACCCCGAACGCGCCGGTGAGATTCACCTGGGGAAAGTAGGCCGCCTTCGCCTCTCCGATCCGCGCGTTGGCGGCCACGAGCCGCTGCTCGGCCTGGCGGAGATCGGGCCGGCGCTGGAGGAGCGCCGACGGTAGACCGGCCGGCACCTCGGGCAGCACCGCCTGCTCGGTCAGTCTCCCGCCGCGCGCGATCGGACCCGGGTTGCGGCCGAGAAGGACGCTGAGCCGGTTCTCGGTCTCCGCGACGCGCCGCTCGAGGTCCGGGACCTGGGCCGTGGCGGAGGCCACCTCCCCCTCCGCGCGCCGCAGGTCGAGCTCGGAGACGATGCCGTTGTCGAAGCGTAGCCGGACGCTGCGCAGCGACTCCCGGCGCGAGTCGAGCGTCTGGCGCGCGATGTCGAGCTCCCGGTCCACCTCCAGGAGGTCGAAGTACGTCTGCGCCACGTCGCCGACCAGGGTGACGATCACGCCGCGGCGGTTCTCCTCGCTGGCCAGAAGCTCGGCCCGGGCCGCTTCGGTACCGCGGCGCAGCTTTCCCCAAAGGTCGAGCTCGAACGAGAGGTCGAGCGTGGTGCGATACACCTCCTGCTTGGGGTCGATCTGGGTTGTCCGGGGCAAGGAGCCGAGGAGGGAGCCGACCTCGGAGTTGCGCTGGTTGCTGTAGCTGCTGTTGGAGTCGATGGTCGGGAACTGGTTGGAGCGGGCGAGACCGAGCTGGGCGCGGGCCTCCAGCACGCGGGCCACCGCGACACGCACGTCCTTGTTCTCCTCGAGGGCGGTGCGGATCAACCCCTGCAGGGTCTCGTCGCCGAAGACCTGCCACCAGCCGAGCTCGCCGATCGAGCTCCCGGCCTCCGCGTCGGTCCGCCGCGCCGGGGCGGCGGGCACGTCGGGTCGCGCGTAGTCGGGCCCCACCGTGCACCCCGAGAGCACCACCGCCAGCGCGACGCCGAGCAGGGCGCCGGCGTCATGGGCCAGGCTCTACGCGCTAGTCGTCACATCAGGGATGATACCGCGGAGACGATGGGCGGGAGCTTGTCCGCCCAGGGGGCGGCGGCCTCGAAGGCGGCGGCCGCCCGCAGCACCGCCGCCTCCTGGCGCCGGCGCCCGACGATCTGCAGCCCCACCGGCAACCCGCTCCTGGTGAAGCCACAGGGCACCGAGATCGCGGGCAGGCCGGTCACCGTGATGCCGTAGGTGAGGAAGAACCAGTGGGTGTAGTGGTCGAGGACCTTGCCGTTGATCTCGGCCGGATACGGCTGGTCCACCGGGAACGGCGGCACCGCCACCGTGGGCAGGATCAGCAGGTCACGGGTCTCGAGGAACGCGCGCACGCGCTGCCAGAGCCGGGTGCGGAGCTTCTCGCCGTTGCCGATCTGCTCGGGGGTGAGCGAGAGCCCCTGCTTGATGTTCCACACAAGCCCCTTCTGCATGACAGGCTCCCATTCGGCGAGCTTGTCGGCGTAGCGCGCGACCATCGAGAGCCCGCGAGTGGCGAGGACGATCTCGTTGACCTCCGAGAAGTCGGGGCAGGCCCGCTCCACCTTGGCGCCGAGGGCGCGGAAGACGCGCGTGGCGCCTTCCGCGATCGCGGCCACCTCGTGGTCCACTGGGATGAGCCCGTTGAGGTCGGGCGTCCAGGCGACCCGCCAGCCCTTCACCGACGGCTGGTTCGGCGCGGCGACGAAGCGGCGAGTGTCGACGTCGTAGGAGAGCGGCGCGCGGTCGTCGGGGCCCGCCATCACCGAGAGCATCAGGGCCACGTCGCCCACCGTGCGGGCCATGGGACCACTCACTCCGAGGGCGTCCCAGGCGAGATCGCTCGGGTAGTACGGCACGAGGCCCGGCGTGGTGCGGAACCCCACCACGCCGCAGAAGGCGGCCGGGATCCGGAGCGACCCGCCCAGGTCCGAGCCCTGGGCCAGCGGGCCCATGCCGGCGGCGAGGGCCACCGCGGCGCCGCCACTCGAGCCGCCGCAGGTGAGCGCAGGGTTCCAGGGATTGCGCGTGGCCCCGAAGACGGCGTTGAAGGTGTTGGCGCCCGCGCCGAACTCCGGGGTGTTGGTCTTGCCCACGATGATGCCGCCCGCCGCCTTCAGGCGCTCGACCACGATGGCGTCCGCGTCGGGCACGTGGTGCTCGTAGATCTTCGAGCCCGAGGTGGTGCGAATGCCCTTCGTCGGGGTCAAGTCCTTGATGGAGATCGGGACGCCGTGCAGCGGACCCAGCGCCTTGCGGGTGAGGGCGGCGGTGGCCTTCTTCGCGGCGGCCAGCGCGGGCTCACGGGCCACCGTGACGTAGGCGTTCAGCCGAGGGTTCACCGCGTCGATGCGCGCGAAGACCGCCTGCATGACCTCGAGCGGGGACACCTTCCGGGCGCGGTAGAGGCGCTGCAGGGCGGTGGCGGGGATGAAGCACAGGTCACGGTCGGTCACGGAGTGTTCTCCTCGTCGGCGAGGGTTACGACAGACCTACGAGAGGACTTTGCGCGGGTCGAGGGCGTCTCTCAGGCCGTCGCCGATGTAGTTGATGCTGAGCACGGTCAGGAAGATGGCGGTGCCCGGGAAGATCGCCCAGTGGGGGGCGAAGTCGAGGTTGTCCTTGGCGTCGGAGAGGATGCGGCCCCAGCTCGGGATGTCGGGCGGGAAGCCCAGGCCCAGGAATGACAGCGTCGACTCCGCGATGATGGCGGCGGCCACCGATGGTGCCGGCCACGATGACCGGGCCCACCGCGTTGGGCAGGATGTGGCGGACCACCTGCCGGAGCGGCGCCGCCCCCAGGGCGCGGGCCGCCTCCACGAACTCCTTCTCCCGGAGCGACAGGAACTGGGCGCGGACGAGCCGCGCCACCGGCATCCAGCGCAGCCCACCGATCACAACCACCACGAGGATGAAGACGCCCATCTCGGGACCCAGGACCTTCTTGAGCGCGTCGCGGAAGAGATAGACCAGCAGCAGGAGCAGCGGGAGCGTGGGCAGGGAGAGGAAGAGATCGGTGAGTCGCATCAGCGCGTTGTCGCTGGAGCCGCCCATCTGGCCGGCCGCCGCGCCGATCAGGGTGCCGACGGTGATCGCGATGAGCATGGCCGCCACGCCCACCGCCAGCGAGATGCGCCCCCCGTAGAGCATGCGGGCGAGCAGGTCCTGTCCGAGGTCGTCGGTGCCGAGCGGGTGCGCCCATGAGGGGCCCTTCAGCTTGGCCTTGAAGTCGATCTCGTCGATGGGGACCCGGTAGACGAAGGGCCCGGCCACGATCGCAATCACCATCACGATCAGCGCAGCCGCCCCGAAGGTGGCGAGGCGATGCTTGCGGAAACGTCGCCACGTCTCGCTCCACAGGGTGTCCGATGGGCGCCGGCCCGTGAGGGTGACGGAAGTACGGACCGCCTGGGTCGCCGCGCCGTTCGGGGGGGGTGCGCTCATCGCTACCGGTAGGAGATGCGGGGGTCGAGCCAGCCGTAGAGCAGGTCGGCCACCAGGTTGAAGAGGACCACGAGGCATGAGAACACGAAGGTGATCGCCATGATCACCGGCGTGTCGTTGGCGAGGATCGAGGAGATCAGGAGTGAGCCGATGCCGGGGATGCGGAAGATCTGTTCGGTGATCACCGCGCCGGTGAAGATGCCCGGGATCTGCAGCGCCACCAGGGTCACCACCGGGATGAGGGCGTTGCGGACGACGTGCTTGATGATCGTGACCTTCTCGGAGAGGCCCTTGGCGCGGGCGGTATTGATGTAGTCGAGCCGGATCACGTCCAGCACCGCCGAGCGGACGAACCGGGTCATGGACGCCCCCTGGGCGAGCCCGAGCACCACCACCGGCATGATCGCCTGGCTCAGGTTCTCCCAGTACCAGCGCCAGCCGGTGGCGCTGATGTCGGCCCGGTAGATGAACGGCAGCCAGTCCAGATAGATGCTGAAGAAGAGGATGAAGAGGATGCCGGTGAAGAAGGTCGGCAGCGAGAACCCGATGAAGGCCAGGGTGGTCGTGAGCTGGTCGAAGAAGGAGTAGGGGCGCATCGCGGAGTAGATCCCGACCGGGAGGGCCACGAGGAGCCCCAGGAGCTGGGCGAGGCCCAGCACCCACAGGCTGGTCGGCAGCCGCTGCAGGATGAGGGTGCCGACGTCCATGCGGCTCACGAAGGAGAAGCCCCAGTCACCCTTCATCATCGACATGAACCAGCGCGCGTAGCGCACCGGGATCGGATCGTCGAGGCCGAACTGATGGCGGAGGTTCATGCGCACTTCGGGTGGGACGTTGGGGTTGGTGGCCAGCTCCTCGAACGGATCGCCCGGGGCCAGGGCCAGGATGATGAACAGGATCAGGCTGATCCCGGCCAGGACCGGGATCAAGATCAGAAGCCGCCGGACGAGATACCTGGACATCGAATTGTCACGCGGGCGAACGGCGCGGGCGGGCCGGCCCGCGGAGGGCCGGGCCCGCCCGTCGTCCGCCTACCCCTCGCGGTACCAGTTGTGGAGCGCCCAGAAGTCGGAGTCCCAGCCGCTTCGCTCCACGCGCAGCCGGTTGCTGATGGCCGTCACCGCGGGGCGCTGGACGACGGGGATGACCACGATGTTCTGGATCACGAGGTCGTTCATCTTGATGAACAGCGCCGCGCGCTTGACCGGATCCATCTCTCCCTCTGTCGCCCGGAAGAGCTTGTCGTACTCCTCGTTGCGCCAGCGGGTGATGTTCCGGCCCTGCCACTTGTTGTCTTTGGACGCGACCTCCCACGACGTGAACTGCAGCATGAACAGCTCGGGGTCGGGCTGGGTCATGGTGGTCGTGTACATCTGGATGTCGGTGTAGAAGTGACTGTAGGTGTCCGGGTTGGCGACGTCCGACGAGAAGAACTGGGAGGCCGCCACCGACTTGAGCTCCATCTCGATGCCGGCCTTGGCCGCGGCCTGCTTGACGATCTGCTGGGTCTTCTGCCTCGGCGCGTTGATCGAGGTCTGGTAGACGAGCTTGAGCTTGACGCCGTCCTTGGCGCGGATGCCGTCGGCACCCTTCCTCCAGCCCGCCGCCTCCAGGATCTGGTTGGCCTTGTCGAGGTTGAGCTCCCACTTGGTGTTCTTTGACCGGAAGCGCTCGGGCGCGTTCAGGAAGTTGGCGGTGGCGGTGCCGGTGCGCCCGTAGATCTGCTCCTGGACGGCGGCGCGGTCGACGAGCACGTTCAGCGCCTGCCGCACGGCCGGGTCAGCGAGGAACGGGTGCTTCGTCTTGACGCTCGAGCGCTCGCCGTCGACTTCCTTCCACGGGTCGGTGTTGTTGAGCTGGATGTGCTCGATGTGGCCGGTCGGGGTGATGTCGGCCCGGCCCTTGCCACCCTGCTCCATGCGCTTGAGGATCTCGTCCTCGACCTGCATGTTCCACGCGTAGTCGAACTCGCCCGTCTGGATGACGGCGCGCGCCGCCGACACCGCGTCGCCGCCGCCCTTCATCTCGATGGTGTCGAAGAACGGGCGGTTTGGCAGGTGATAGCTCGGGTTCAGCTCGCCGCGGACCATGTCACCGGGCTTGAAGTCCACGAACTTGTACGCCCCGGTGCCCACCGGCTTGAGGTTCGTGGGCGCCTCGCGGGACTTGGCGCCCTTGAACGCCTCGAACAGGTGCTTGGGGATCACCATGCCGCGCACGCCGCAGAACGCGTCCGCCCAGAACGGCGTCGGCTTCTGGAACACCACGCGGATGGTGTGGCTGTCGAGCTTCTCCACCTTGATGTCCTTGTAGGTCCCGATGTTCACGGAGGCGGTGGCGGGGTCGGCCACGTATTCCCAGGTGGAGACGCAATCGTCCGCCGTGAACGGCTTGCCATCGTGCCACGCGACGTTCTTCTTGAGGTGCCAGGTCACCGACTTGCCGTCCTTGGCGAGGCCCCCGTTGCCCACGGTCGGGATCTCCGCCGCGAGGATCGGCGCGAGGTTGCCGTCGGGGTCCCACGAGGCGAGCGGCTCGTAGAAGATGCGCGAGCCGTCCTGGTCCTTGGTGCCGGTGGCGAAGTGGGGGTTGAGCAGTGTTGCGCTTTGCCACCAGAGCGTCTTGAGGGCGCCTCCGCCGCCCCGCTTCGTCGCCTTGTAGGCCATCTTGGGCTGGGCCTGGGCGACGCCGGCCGACGCCAGCATCTGGCCCGCCAGGGGAGCGGTCAGGCCGAGGGCGACCATGGCCTGGACGAACTCGCGACGGCTCAGGATTCCG
>Ga0070698_100002359_pt1 | contig 20841 bp, 18 predicted proteins | sample KBSK1502metaG_FD_65477 | JGI IMG/M metagenome (GOLD analysis project Ga0070698, IMG submission 65477) | Corn, switchgrass and miscanthus rhizosphere microbial communities from Kellogg Biological Station, Michigan, USA - KBS K1-50-2 metaG | ecosystem: Host-associated > Plants > Roots >...
ACGAGCCGTTTCGGTTTGGCCCACGAGCCGATGCCCGGCGAGCGGCTGGGAGCGGGTGCGGACCTCGTGACCTTCTCGGGGGACAAGCTCGTCGGCGGGCCGCAGGCGGGGATCATCGCCGGCCGCCGGGACCTCGTGGATCGCCTTCGGCGCGACCCGTTGGCGCGGGCAATGCGGCCTGACAAGGTCATCCTTGCGGCCCTGGCGGCGACGCTCCGCCTGTACCGCGCCGGCACGGCGGCCGTCGAGATCCCGATCTGGCGCCAGATTGCGACGTCAGCCGGTGACCTCGAGCGGCGGGCCCGCGCGCTCGCCGCAAAGCTTCCCGACGAGCGAGCCCACGCGGCGCCGACCGAATCGACGATCGGCGGTGGCTCGCTCCCGGGTCAGGTCCTGCCGTCATGGTCGATCCGCGTCGAGGGACACGGCGCCGATCGGCTGCTCGGGGCACTTCGCGACGGCACGCCCGCGGTGGTCGGCCGGATCGTCGATGACGCGGTCGTGGTCGACCTGCGCACAGTCGAGCCATCCGATGACGACCGGCTGGCGGTCGCCATCCTCGCCGCGATCGGGTGATGTCCGGCCCGACCGTCGTCATCGGCACCGCCGGGCACATCGATCACGGGAAGACGGCGCTCGTGCGAGCGCTGACGGGAATGGACGCCGACCGGCTGCCGGAGGAGCAGGCGCGGGGCATGACCATCGACGTCGGCTATGCGCACCTTGCGTTCGATGACGGTGTCGAGCTCGACTTCGTCGACGTTCCCGGCCACGACCGGCTGATCGGCAACATGCTCGTCGGGGCGGGCGAGATCGACGCCGCGATGCTCGTCATCGCCGCAGACGACGGACCGCGGCCGCAGACGCTCGAGCACCTGCAGCTCCTGGACGCGCTCGGGATCCGCGATGGGCTCGCCGTCGTGACGAAGATCGACCTCGTGGACGGCGCGCGCCTCCAGGTCGTGGTCGAGCAGGTACGCGAGCTCCTCATACCGACGTGGCTCGCGCAGGTGCCGATCCTGGCGACGTCGTCGCTGAGCGGACAGGGCCTCCCGGAGCTGCGCACGGCCCTTCGCGGCGTGCGCGACGCGGTCATCGACAGCCGCCATGCGGCGCGTGCCGGGGCATCCGGTCCCGGTCCCGTCCGGATCGCGGTCGATCGGGTCTTCAGCGCTCGCGGGCGGGGGGTGGTCGTGACCGGCAGCCTGCGCGGCGGCCCGCTGCGGGCCGGGATGACGCTCCGGCGTGAGCCGGGCGGTGAGCCCGTACGCATCCGGGAGATGCAGGTCCACGGGTCGCCGCGAGACACGCACGCCGGCGGCCGGACCGCGCTCAACCTCGCCGGTCTCGCCGCCGACGCGATCCATCGCGGCGACGTGCTCACCACCAGTCCGCGCGTCCGTGGTGCCGATCGCCTGTTGGCTCGACAGGGCTCGGTCGCGCCGTTCGCGTCGCGGCGCGCGTGGCCCCCGAAGCAGGGCCTCCGGCTCCGGGTCCACATCGGGACGGATCAGGTCGACGCTCGTGCGCGCCGGCTCCGCGGCTTCGACCAGGAGGTCCTCCTCGATCTCGATCGGCCGACCCCGACGTTCCCCGGCGATCGGGCGATCCTCCGCGAGCCGGCCCGGGGGGAGATCATCGGCGGCATCACCGTTCTCGACCCGAATCCGCCGCGAGGTCTGTCCCGGCGCCGGTTGACCCCGGAGAGACTCGCCGCGCTCGAGGCAGCAGCCACCGCCGGAGATGACGCCGCGATCGATGCCGCCCGGATCGACCTGCACGGGGTCCTTGCCAGCGATTGTCTCGAGGGGGCCCAGCCGGAGGCGCGAAGCGTGGCCTTCGCCGGCGACGTCATCCAGGCGCTCCGCGCGGCCGCGCTCGACGCCGTGGCGACGCACCACCGAGACGCGGCGCTCAGCGCCGGGCTGCCGCTGCCCCGCGCACGCACCGCGCTCATGCGCCGGCTTCGGTCGCTCGCCACCGTCGAACGTCGCGACGCCGACGCAGCCGCGGCCGCGATCTCCCGCCTCCTGGACGATCTGGTCAGCCATGGACGACTCGCGCGCCACGGCGACGCGCTGCGTGACCCGGGGCGCGCAGAAGCCCTGCCTGCCGGCCTGGTGGATGCGATGGACCGGCTCGAGGCCGCCCTCGCCGTGCCGGCTCCCCGGCCGCTGGCGGAGGCTGCGAGCGCCGCGGGTTGCCCACCCGAAGGCGTGCGCGCCCTGCAGGCCGACGGACGGATCGTGCGCATCGGGACGGACCTCGCCTGGGCGACGCCCACCTACCGCCGGCTCGCCGCGATGGCGCTCGAGATGGCGCGCGGCGCGCCGCTCGCACCCGCCGCGTTCCGGGACGCCACGGGCACGAGCCGGCGCTACGTCCTCGCGATCCTCGAGGACCTCGATCGGCGCGAAATCCTCCAGCGCACGCCGGAGGGCCACATCCCCGGCCCGCGGGCGCCGCGTCCGCAGGCCGTCTCCGCCCAGGTGGCGACGTGAGGACGGGGATCGTCCTCGCCGGCGGTCGGTCGAGCAGGTTCGGCGGCGACAAGCTCATGGAAGGTCTCGACGGGGACGCGCTGCTGGAGCGCGCGGTGGCCGCGGTCCGGGCGGTCGCCGATGAGGTGATCGTGGCAGGGCGTCCCGGCAACGCCGCTTCGCCGACGATCCGATCGTTCGTCGATGCCGAGCCGTTCGGTGGGCCGCTCCTCGCACTGCTCGGCGTCCTCCGGGAGGCGCGCGGGGCGGTCGCGGTGATTGTCGGCGGCGACATGCCCCGGCTGGTACCGGCTGTCCTGCGGGCGATGCTCGATCGTATCGACCAGGACGCCGCCATCGATGCCGTGCTCCTCGGCCAACCGCCCTCGTCAGCGACATCGCCGGCCGCAAGCCCCGGCCGGCGTGCGGTGCTCCCGCTTGCCGTGCAGGTCCCCGCGGCACTGGGCGCGGCCGAGGCCGCCGTCGGGTCGGGCGATCGCTCGCTGCAGGCGTTGGTTGACCGGTTGGCCCACGTCGAGCTGCCGGCCTCGACGTGGCTGGCGCTCGATCCAGAGGGGAGCACGCTGCTCGACGTCGACACACGCGCCGACCTCGAGCGAATTCGCCCCCGATAGGCATGCCCGAGATAGGCATGCCCGACCCCTATCGGCGCGTGATCGAGATCGCTACGCTCACGCATGCATCGGCGGCGGGCTGCACGCCGCGCTCGATTGACGCCTGTCGACATCCGAGGGAGGAAATGGCATGGCCCAACAGTTCTTGAGCAAGCTGAACGCCAACGAGAAACAGGTGATCTACGGCGCGATCGTCGTTGTCGTCGCCTTCGTGGTCGGCGCCATCGGCGGCTACGGCTATCTCGGCTCCGGCTCGGGCGACCTTGCCGCTGCCGTCGTGATCGCGGTGATCTACTGGCTCAAATACCAGCCGAACCCGATCAACTGGCCGGTCCCGCCCCAGACGATCGTGCTCGTCATCGCGGCCGTGTCGGCGTTCTTCGCGCTGCTCGCGCTCGTTGGCTGGCTCGGCTTCCTCGGCCTCGGGCTCATCAGCCTGTTCACCCTCGCCGTCGTCCTCAACGCGATCGGCTGCGCGATGATGGCGTACGGGGCCTGGAAGGAATACCAGGCCATGCCCAAGGCCGCCGCCCCGCCGCCGCCGCCGCCGGCGGCCTGACCGTCGGCGCCTCCCGGGAGCAGCATCCGGGAACGCGCCCACACCATTGCCCAAGCGAACGGGCCGGGAGCAATCCCGGCCCGTTCTGCGATCTCGACGAGATTGCACCCGTTTGGTCGCCGGACGAGCCGCCCGGCTCAGCTGCTCGCCGCGCCGACCTCAGGTTCGGCTCTGGCTCCCGCCTGCTCGTGCTTCGAGCGTCTGCTCGCGGAGGCCCACGGCGTTCACCGCCGCGCCGGCAAGCATGAGGCTCGCGCAGACGATCGCAGCGAGGTGGTACGCGTCCGTGGAGGCCACTTTCGCAGCGGTGGCGAACGCGGGCGGGGCGCCGTCGGGCGCCGGGTGAAACGCCTCGTACTGGGCGCGGAGCTCGGGCGAGGCGGGATCGGTCCCCGGCACAGCCGCGGCGATCGTCGCGTAGAAGGCGCCGGACACGACGATGAACACGGCGGCCCCGATCAAGGGTTGCCCGACCCGTGACAGCGCGTTGTTGATCGCCGAGGCGACGCCGGCGTTGCGAACCGGAACCGAGCCCATCAGCGCCGTGGTCAAGGGCGCCACGAGCAGCGAGATGCCGAACCCGAACACGATCGTCGCAGGCAGCGGGTCGGTGAAGACATCGATCGGCGGGATAAGGCTGGCGGGGTTCGAGATCTCGGCGGCCCAGCCGTGCGATGTCGCGGGCACCCGCAGCCACCAGAGCATCGCACCGGCCATCAGCAGCGGGCCGATCACGAGGAACCGACGGACGCCGAGCCTGCCCGAAAGGGTGCCCACGCGCGCCGACAGGAACGTCAGCAGGATCCCGCCGGGCAGCCCGACGACCGCGGCGCCCAGGGGGCTGTACCCGAGCGTTCCCTGGAGGAACAGCGACTGGAACCCAAAGTTCGTGTACAGCGCGCCGTAGATCAGGAGCGTCGACAGGTTGATCGCGCTGAACTCGCGGATGCGAAACAGCCCGAGCGGAATGAGCGGGTGCCTGCGGGTCGCCATCAGGATCGGGAAGGCGATGAGCGCGATGACGCCGACGCCGAGCGCCACATAGGCGATCTGGTCCTGCCATTGGTGCTGCTGGCCGCGCGTGAACCCGAAGGCGAGCCCGCCGACGGCGAGGACGGCGACGACTGCGCCGAGCCAGTCGAACTGGCCAGTCGATGTCTCGTCGCGCGATTCGGCCATGTACCGGCGGGCCAGCCAGACCGCGGCAACGACGAGCGGCACGTTCGCAAGGAAGAGGGCGCGCCAGCCCAGCGTGTCGACGGCGATCCCGCCGATCGGCGGCCCGAACGTCGTGAGCGCCGCCGTAACTGCTGCCCAGAGCCCGAACGCCCGGGCCCGGCTCGCGCCCTCGAACGTGCTCGTGATGATCGCGAGTGAGCCGGGCACGAGCAGCGCACCTGCGATCCCCTGGAGGACGCGGCCGGCGACGAGGAGCTCGAGGTTCGGGGCCACGCCGCACAGGACGGACGTCGCGGCGAAGCCGACGAGCCCGATCACGAACATCCGGCGCCGGCCGTAGTAGTCGCCGAGGGCGCCGGCAAGCACGAGGAACGCGGCGAGCGTCGCGAGGTAGCCGGAGGTGACGTAGGTCTGGCCCTCGAGCCGCCCGAGCAGCGAGCTCGACAGCTGCTCGCCGATGCGCGGCAGGGCCAGGTAGACGAAGGTCCCGTCGAGGAAGACGATCGCAGAGCCGAGGATGGCCGCGGCCAGGGTCCCGCGCTGCGCCGTCGTCATCGGCGCGAGTCTACCGAGGCGACTCGACTGGCCCTCGGGGCAGACGGCCGACCGCGGCCCGAGTCGCCGGCGAAGCTCGCCAAATGTTCACCACGCGCGCATTTGACACAAATGCGCTCGCGGCCAGGGGGCTCAGGGCCTGTCGTGGCCGCCGGGGCGCGCGCTCAGTCGGGATGCGCCTTCCGGAAGCAGTCGGAGCAGTACACCGGCCGATCCATCCGCGGGCGGAACGGGACCTGGGCCTGGTTGCCGCACTCGGAGCAGAGGACCGCGAAGTACTCGCGCGTCGGCCCGCTGCGCTCGTAGCCGCGCGGGCCGCCGAGATCGGAAGCGGAGTAGCCGGTGTCGCGGGCGGCGCGACGGCTCGCGCGGCAGCTCACGCACCGCTTGGGGTCCGAGGCGAAGCCTTTCTCGGCGTAGTAGCGCTGGTCGTCCGCCGAATGAATGAATTCCGAGCCACAGTCGACACAGTTCAGGGTTCGATCGGCGTAGGTCACGAGGTCCTCCGGGAGCGCGCGTGGTCAGTTCTCGTGTGCACCGGAGGGGAACCGTCGGCAACGCGGAAGCGGCAACGAGCCGGCGCCGCGCGACCCTTGGTGCCGTTCGGGAGTCCCTTGGTCGGGGCGCACCGGGGTGAATGCGGCCGAAGGATACAACGGGATCCCTGATCGGTCCGTCAGCCGGTCGATGGCGTCGGTCAGCCGATCGAAGCGTGACAATCGACCTGTCACAATTGCCGGCGACCGTTCGCACAGGCGAGCGGGGAGCAATTGGGGGCGCCTCGCTCGCCGGATCCAGTCGGCTGTCGGGGCGCGATGGCGGAGGGCGCTCACAGGGCATGCTGCGACTGCTCCATACCGCCGACGTCCACCTGGGGGCGCGGCACGCGGACCTCGGGGACAGGGCCGCGACTCAACGGGAGCGGCAGTTCGCGGCGTTCGTGGCGACGATCGACCTCGCCCTGGCGGAGAAGGTCGACCTGGTGCTCATCGCGGGCGACCTGTTCGACTCGAACGTCCAGCCGCGCCGCTCCGTGGAGCGAGCCGCGGCGCAGCTCAAGCGGCTCGTCGACGCGCGGGTGAGGATCGTGATCGCGCCGGGAACGCACGACGTCTTCGATCGTGCGTCGATCTATCGCGCCTACGACCTGCCGGCCCTCGCCGGCGCGGTGGGCTCAGACCTCGTGACCGTGCTCAACCCCGATCACCCGGACGTTCACCTGCGCTCGCTCGACGTGGTCGTCCACGGCCCGTGCTTCCCGACGAAGCGGGCACCCCACTCACCCCTGCTCGATTTCGACGCGAGCGCCGACGAGCGCGCCACGTGGCACATCGGGCTGCTCCACGCGGCCCTGGCGATCGAGGGCAAGACCGACGGCGACGACGTGGTCGTCAGCAGCGCCGAGATCGAGGCCAGCCACCTCGACTACCTCGCCCTCGGCCACTGGCACTCGACCTCGAAGGGGCGGGCGGGCAGGACGACATACGCCTACTCGGGTGCCCCCGAGCCGGTCGCCGTTGACCAGGACCGGGCCGGCAACGTGCTCCTGGTCTCGCTCGAATCGACCGATGGCAAGAAGCGCGTGATGGTCGAGGAACGCAAGGTCGGCAAGACGCGTTTCGACCGGATCCAGCTCGACGCAGCGGCGGTCGGCTCGCAGCCCGGGCTCGTGAAGAAGCTGATCGAGCGCGCCGATCCGGACCTGATGCTCGACGTCGAGCTGATCGGCGTCCGGCCGGACGAGCTCGACGTGCACGTTGAGGAGGTCGAGACCGAGCTCGCCGATCGCTTCCTCAAGCTGCGGGTCCGGGACAAGGCCGTCTCGCCCCCGCCCGAAGGGCCGCTCGCCTCGCCGGACACGGTCCTCGGCGCATTCGTGCGCGACCTCGAGGCCCAGATCGCGGAGCTCGAGGCAGCCGACGACGACGCCGGCGCCAATGAGGTGCGCGACGCCCTGCGCCTCGGACGGCTGCTGCTGTCCGGCGCCGAGCTGACCCTGTGAGGATCACCCGGCTCCAGCTCCGCAACGTCCGGCGGCACGTTGACCTCGACCTGCCGCTCTCGCCGGGGTTGACGGTCATCCGCGGCCCGAACGAGTCGGGCAAGTCGACGATCCAGCGGGCCCTCGAGCTGGCGCTCACCCGCCGGGTCACGTCGGGCTCGGGTGATATGGACGCCATGCGCTCGTGGAGCTCAGGCGAAGAGGACCGGCCGTGGGTGCGCCTCGAGTTCGAGCAGGATGACCTCGACGGCGTCCAGAAGGGCACGCTCGAGAAGGCGTTCCGGGGGAACAAGGGCACGGTCAAGCTCGAAGCCGACGGCGAAACGATCACCGATCCGACCCGCGCCGATGAGGTCCTCGCCGAGCTGACCGGCATCCCCAGCGAGGCGTTCTTCCGCTCGACCGCCTCGATCCGGCATCACGAGCTCGACGGGCTCGCCCGCGACGAGACCGCCCTCCGCGACCGGCTGCAGGCTTCGATCTCGGGCGCTGACCGGGGCACGAGCCGCGCCCGTCGCAAGCTCGAGCGGGCGATCCAGATGCTCAACGCCAAGGGCGACAAGAACCCGGGCCAGCTCAAGGCGGCCGAGGCGAGTCTCGCCACCGCCACGGCCGCCCAGCGCAACGGCGAGGCCGCCCTCGAGCAGCTCGAGCAGGACCGCGACCTGCTGGCCCAATCACGCGACGACCGCGCCGCGGCCGAGGCGGAGCTGAACGAGCAGCGCTCGATGCTGGAAAAGGCCCGCCTGGCCGAGCGCCTGGTCTCGGAACGCGACCAGGCCAAGGAGCGCTTCGAGCGCTACAGCACGGCCGTCGACGTCAGCAACCAGATCGACGAGCTCGAGGCCTCACACCCTTCGTCCAACGGACTCCCGGCGCTGCGCGAGGCGCTGACCAAGGTGCGTGCCTCGGACATGCGCATCCGCGAGGTCCGAGCCGCTCTCGCCGGCGAGGTCGAGGTCCAGTTCGAGATGAAGGTCCCGACGCCGCGCGCGTGGCGCCCGACCGCGGTCGCGGCGGTGCTGCTCATCGTCGGCGGCGTCGGCATCGCGCTCGGCGACCAGCTGAACGTGCTGCCTCGGGTGATCCCCGGCTTCAGCGTCGCCGGCTTCGCCCTGCCCGGGGCAGCGCTCCTCGCGGGCCTCCTGGTGCTTGTCGGCGCAATTCTCGCCGTCGTCGGCCGGCGGCAGCGGATTCGCGCGCAGGACGTGCGCAAGAACAGGGACATGCGCTCACAGGAGATCGAACGCCGGCTGCGCGGCCGCTCGATGCTGGAGCAGGAGCTGCAGATGGAGGAGGTCACGTTGACCAACCTCCTGGCCGCGCTCGAGCTGCCGGATCTCGCCGCGGTGGAGGGGCTCGTCGCTGCCGAGGAGGCGCACATCGGCCAGATCCTCCGGCTTCGCGCCCAGCTCGAGGGCCTCGTCGGCCGCGAGCCCACCGAGACGCTGCCCGACCTGCGCTCCAAGGCGGCTCTGGACGTCGAGCAGAAAACAGGCGCCCTCGAGGAGCTCGGCCCGATCTCGCGCGAGCCGCGGGCGCGGGAGCGCCTCGAGGTGGCGGTCACCGATGCTGATCGCGCGCTCGGCTTCGCTCGCGACACCGAGGCGCAGGCCAGGGCCCGGGTCGAGCAGAACGCAGTCGACGCCGAGGAAGTCGCCAGTCAGGCCGAACAGGCCGCGCAATGGGCTGAGCAGCTGGGCATCCTGCAGCGCCGCGCTCGCGTCTACGACGCGGCGCTCAAGGCCCTCGACGCGGCGGAGCGGATGACGATGCGAACCGCGACGCGCTACCTCGAGCGGCGCATGGTGAGTGACATCGAGCGGGTCACGGCCGGGCGCTACCGGCGCGTCCAGGTCGACGACCAGGACCTCTCGCTCCGGGTCTTTGCGCCCGAGCGCGGCGACTGGGTGGATGTCTCGTCCCTCAGCCAGGGCACGCTGGACACCGTGTACCTCGCGGCGCGCATCGGCCTCGTCCGACTCGTGACCGGGGATCGGCGGCCGCCGCTCGTCCTCGACGACCCGTTCGTGACCCTCGACGACGAACGCGCCAAGCGCGCCCTGGAGCTGTTGCGCGACGTGAGCGCCGACTTCCAGGTGATCTACCTCACCACCTCGAACCGGTACGACAAGGCCGCGGACGCGGTGCAGGTCCTCCCCGGGCCCACCGAGAAGACGCCGGCCGAGGCGGTCGCCGCGACCTAACGCGAGGCTGATCCGGGCCCATCGCCGCGTCGCGGGCTGCGCGCCCTCGCGCACGCACCACCAGGTGCGCTTGCTCGGGTCCTCGCCTGCTCCTTCCACTCGGCCCGGCTGCGCCTCGCGCTCCGCGTCCGTCCTTAGAAGCCGCCCCCGGCGCCACCACCGCCGCCGCTGCCTCCGCCGCCGTAGCCGGAGCCGGACGACGAAGCCGCGGTGGTACCGATCGAGCCGACCATGTTCGACACGCTGTCGATCGAGCCGCCCGAGTACCACGCCGGCGCCCAGATCGCCGCGCCGGTGGACCTGGCCGCGGCGAACGTCTCCTTGATCAGGTGGTCGATCTCGCTCTTCAGGCCGAACGCCACCGCCCAGACTGTGAGCAGGTCTGGCGTCGTGATCCACGGCAGCTTCGTTCGCGTCTTCTCCACCGCCTCCCCGACGGTGTGCGACGCGGCGATCTCGAACGTCAGCGTGTTGCGATACGCGAGCGCCATCGCCAGCGTTCGGGCGCCGTCGGGCGTTCGAGCCGCGAGCCGGCCGCTGAACACGGCAACCAGCCCGCCGAGCACGATCGAGATCAGCATCGGCAGGCCCAGGAGCGCCTTGCCCGGCCGCAGCAGGTTGCCGTTGTCGCTCGTGTCGAAGGCGAAGAAGTAGCCGAAGACGACGACCGCCACGATCAGCCCGATCCCGATTACCACCCACCGGCCCGTGATGCTATTCGGGTTGTCGCGGAAGTAGCCCGTCGCCTGTGCCGCGGCGCCGGTGTCGCTCTTGAATGCCTCCCACAGCTCGGCGCCGGCGCCGGACTTGAGGGTCGACGCGCTCAGCACCCCATCGACCGAGCGACCTCGGATGCTTGCTGCCAGTGCCCTTTCGGGACCACCGAGCGGTCGGCGACGCGCCTCGAGCGAGCTCGGGTCGATCAGGGGCTTGTCCGGCATCACGAGATCCACGTGTTTGCCCAGGCCGAAGACGCCCGCGCCTTCCTGGAACGTCACCAGGCCGCGGTGGCCGAGATCGACCAGCGCGGCGGTGAAGGCATCCTTCGAGACCTTGTCTTCGCGGAGCACTGTCGCGAGGGCGGGGGTGAGGCCGGGCGGCGGGTCGGGGAGGAGGACCGAATCGTCGATGAGCACGACGCGGGCGTCGCGACCACGCTCCCACCAGGTCTTCAGGAACAGACCGAAGACGAGGGCGCCTGCCCCGACGACCAGCGCCGCGAGCAGCGCGTTGATGATGGTCTGCGTACCGCGGTCCGGGTTGCCGCCTGGCTGGGTGACCGCATCGATGCGTGCGAGGCCATCGAGCAGGGCGGCGTCGAGGTCGCCGTCCTTCGCCTTCGGCAGCATGGTGTCGTTGACCACGGACGCCGCCTCGTCCTCGTTCAGGTAGCTGTCGAGGTAGCCGGAGCCGGCATACAGGTAGATCTGGCCGTGCAGTCGGCTGCCGGCATCCATGTCGAACAGGACGACCAGCCCATCGTTCACGCCCTGCCGGCCCACGCCCCAGGTGTCCATGATCGTGATCGCATCGGCCCTGGCGGTGTCCGTCGAGACGTCGAGGACGTTGCTCGGCCAGGACACGATCGCGAGCTGGGCGTCGGTGCGGTCGCGGATGGCCTGGGCGATCGACTGGGCCTGGTCGATCGTGGCGCCCGTCCAGATGCGGGCGTAGTCATAGACATAGACGTCCGGGCGGTTCGGTGGCAGGTCCATCCCGGCCACGAGCGCCGGTCCGAGGAGCCAGCCGGCGACGGACAGGAGCGAGGCTCCGAGCAGGACCGCGATGCGCGCCGCGCGAGTCATGGGCAGCCGCGATGATAGGCACGTGCCCGACCTCCCCATGTCCCCCGCGCTGGCTGTCGTCGCCCTCGGCCTGCTCGCCTCGGTCGGTTGGGGGATCGGCGACTTCGGCGGCGGCCTGACCAGCCGTCGCGCCCCGGTCCTCGGCGTGCTGCTCGGCAGCCAGGTCGCGAGCCTGCTCATCGGTATGCCGCTCCTCGCCCTCGTCACCGAACCGGCGATGCGGCCGCTCGACGTGGCGCTGTCGCTCGTCGGCGGGCTGCTCGGCGCGACCGGCCTCGGCCTGCTGTACCGCGGCCTGAGCATCGGCCGCATGGGCGTCGTCGCACCCGTCGCCGCGGTCCTCACGGCCACGATCCCGGTCGGCTTCGGGTTCCTGACCGAGGGCGTGCCGTCGATCCTCGCCATCGTCGGCATCGCGGTCGCGGCGCTCAGCGTGGTGCTCGTCTCGCGCTCACCGGAAGCGCCCGACGGTCGGCCGAGCGGCCTGCTCTACGCCCTCGGCGCGGGCACCCTGTTCGGACTGTTCACGCTCGACGCGTCGCAGCTCGACAACGCGCTCGTGCTCTCGCCGATCCTCCTCATCCGGATTGCGTCCGTGCTGTGCGTGGCAACCTGGATCGTCGTCCGGCGCCAGGCATGGCGGGTGCCGCGGGCGCTGTGGCCGGCGCTGGTCGGGGTCGGCGTCATGGACATGTCCGCAACCGGCGCATACCTCACCGCGATCGCGATCGGCCCGCTCGCGATTGCCTCGATCCTGGCCTCGCTCTACCCGGTGGTCACCACGATCCTGGCCGCGCTCGTCCTTCGCGAGCGGGTGACCCCGGCGCACGCTGCCGGGATCCTGGCTGCCGGCGTGGCCGTCGCCCTCATCGCTGGCGCGTCGTCCGTCTAGCGGCCGCTTGCCTCGTCCGTCCGGGCAGGCGTGCCACCGCTGCGCGAGACGCGGAGGACATCCACGTCGGACGCGGTTCGCAGGTGGTACACGGCCGCGAAGCCTTCCGCCTCGAGGTTGCCGCGACGCAGGGATCGCGTCAGGTCGGCCAGCTGCCGACGGACCGCAGGCTCGGGCACGATCCGGCCGCGCCGCGTCGCATTCCGTGTGAGCACGAGGGCCGGCTCGAGGTCGAGCACGATCGCGACTGCCGGCACACCATGGGCGGTCGCTCGGCGGACGAGGGCACGGCGGGCGAACGAGGTCACGTTCGTTGCGTCCACGACCGTCGTCGATCGCTCGGCCATGCGCCGTTCGAGGCGGCGGTGGAGGATGGCGAACGCGGTCTTCGTGACGGCCTGGTCGGCCTCGTCACCCGTGAGCAGCGCCCGCTGGGCATCCGAGGACAGGACCTCCTCCGGGGCGAAAAGGCGTGCCGCCAGCGTGCTCTTGCCGGCGCCGGCCGCGCCCACGAGCACGACCAGGCAGGGCTCGGGCAGGTCGATCAACATCGCCCGCAGATTGTCCGGCGGCGTCAGGCCCGGCGACGCGCCTCCCAGCCGCCGGCCTCACGACGGCGGACCTCGTAGCTCGGCTGGTCGTAGACCGACGGGCCCCGGACGACGAGCCCATCCGATAGCCGGTAGCGCGAGAAGTGCCACGGGCACTCGACGACGCCGTCGAGCAGCTTGCCCTCGTTCAACGGACCGCCTGCGTGGGCGCAGGTGTCGTGCAGCGCGAGGATCCGCTCCCCCTGGCGCACCAGCACGAGCTGGTTGATCCCGAGCTTCGCCTTGACGAGCCTGCCTTCGGGGATCACGCCGTCATCGAGCTCCGCAGGTTCGAGCGAGATCCACTTCGTGCCCGCGCCGCGGAACGCATGCCGGCTGACCATGTTGCCGAGCACGTAGACGACGTCGCCGCCAACGTACGCGCCGGCGGCAAGGACGAGGAAGCTCAGGATCGAGAGCCACACGCCTGCCGCCGAGGCCGCCGGCCCGCTGCCGAGCCGAAACGCGAACGACGCGAGGTAGCCGACGAGGGCCAGCACCATCAACGAGGAATGGAGCGTCGCCCGCTCCCGGGCCTTGCCGTCGGTGTCCGCGTAATCGGCGAAGCCCGCCAGTGCCGCGGCGAGCATGGCCAGGATGCCGACTGCGAGGGTGAGCGCCGCGGCGCCCGGGTCGTCGATGACGTCGAAAACGATGACGAGGAACAGGATCCCGATCGGCGCGTCCGTCAGGACTGCATGCAATGGATGGCCGAGCCAGCGACCGACGAGGAGATCTCGGAGCGCAGGGAGCCCCTGGAAGAGCCAGAACAGGAAGCGATGGGCGAGATCGCCGAGGGGCTTGGTCCAGACGCCCTGGGCATCCATCGCGCGCACGAGCAAGCGGGCGAGCATTACCGCACCTCCCGGCCGAGTCTACGTCCGGAGGATGCACATCGGATCGCGCACGGATGCCGCGCCTCGCGGGTGAGTGAATGTGGGGCAGGGCCCGGGCGCCGGACCGCGCGCGGCGTCAGGCCGGGAGGTCTCGCTCCGCCGGTCCGATGTAGCGCGCGTCCGGTCGGATGAGCCGGTTGTCCGCCGCCTGCTCGATGACGTGGGCGGTCCAGCCGGCGTGCCGCGCGAGCGCGAACGTCGCCGGGAACACATCCGGGGTGAGGCCGACGCCCATGAGCACCGGTGCCGCGTAGAACTCGACGTTGGTCTTGAGCGCCCGCTCCGGGTGTCGCTTCTCGAGGACGCGGAGGGCGACGTCCTCGACCGCGGTCGCCAGTGCCAGCCACTCAGGCGGGTGCTCCATCGACTCGGCGACCTTGCGCAACGCGGCGGCGCGGGGGTCGTAGGCGCGGTACACGCGGTGGCCGAAGCCCATCAGTCGCTCACCCTTGTCGAGCGTCTCGTTGACCCACTGCTCGGCTCGCTCGACGGACCCGACCTGGTGGATCTGCTCGACGACCTCCGACGGCGCACCACCGTGCAGTGGTCCCTTCAGCGCGCCGATCGCGCCGGCCACTGCCGACGCCAGGTCGCTGCGCGTCGAGGTGATGACCCGGGCCGTGAACGTCGAGGCGTTGAGGCCGTGCTCCGCGCCGACGACGAAGTACGCATCCAGCGCGCGCGCCGTGCCCGCGTCCGGCTTCGTGCCATTGAGCTGGTACAGGAAGCCCTCGACGAGGTTGAGGCTCGGATCCGGCTCGATCGGCTCCTTGCCTGCGCGCAGCCGGGTGAACGCCGCGAGGGCCGAGGGTGAGAACGCGGTCAGCGCGCGCGCCTGCTCGGCGGTCGGGGGCCAGGCCAGCTCCTGGGTCGCGCCCCAGGCCGACACCGCGGTGCGCAGTGCGTCCATCGGCTTCGCGGTCGTGGGCAGGGCTCGCAGGGTGTCCAGGACACCGCCGGGGAGTGTCCCCGTGGCCATGCGATGGCCGGGATCCCACTCGCCGGTCCACAACAGGTTGGCAACTGCGGGGTACGTCCCGTGCTCGACGAGATCGCCGATTCGATAGCCGCGGTAGAGGAGTCGCCCCCGCTCGCCGTCCACGTAGCCGAGGCCAGTCTCGGCCGCAACCACTCCCTCGAGGCCGGGGGAGTAGGGCCGTTCGTCGGTCATGCCGGGATGGTAGCCGCGGGCCGCCGTCGCGACCCCGGGCGTGCCCGGCGGGCGGTCAGTGCGCGGTCAGTGCGCGGTCAGTGCGCCTTCTCGGGCTCGAGCTCGCGGAGCCGGCGGGCAACCTCGTTGAGCACGCAGTCGCGGACCGCCGGCTGTGTCTCCATCAGCGAGTGGAACTCGCGGTGCGCCAGCACGAACAGATGCGCCGGCTGGGTCAGGGTCGCCGTGGCAACCCGCGGACCCTCCGCGACCAGCGCCATCTCACCGAGGACGGCGCCCGGCCCGAGGATCGCGATCTGCTGCCCGCCATGCTCGACGCGGGCCTCGCCCGACGCGATGATGAACATCTGCGAGCCGTTCTCGCCCTCGCGCATCAGCACGTGACCGGCGGGCAGGTCGACCTCGTCCGCGAGCTGCGCAACCTGCTCGAGGTCGCGCTGGCGCAGGTCGCTGAACAGCGACACGGATCGGAGCGCCTCGATCTTGCCGTCAGCGGCCATCCGCAGATCCCTCCTCGTCTTGATCCGGCACGGCCGGGCTGTCGAACGCGGGCGTCGCTGGCAGGTCCCGCCAGATCGATCGTCCGTCATCTGCGGCGGCCGCGTCGGCCGCGAGAACGGGATTGTCAGTGGCCGTCCCCGCCCTCGGCGACAACATCCTGTCGTCGAGGTGCTCCATCGCCTGCAGGACGACCTCGCTCGGCCGGCCGATGTCCTCGAGCGTGCCCCCGGAGCCATTCCGTCGGGTGCCCATGAACTCCGCGGCGGCGACCGCCGCGACCCCGCCGATCGCGGCGAGGCCGATCGGTCCGCCGGCCATCGCCCCGACGATGATCGCCGGCGCCATGCCCTGGCTCGGGCTGGGCCCGCGAAGGTGCAGCGGGCGCTTGTCGAAGTCCTGAAGCGCCGCCTCGACCGCGGTCAAGCCGGGGATCGAGAGATCGCCGATCGACTCGCGCTGGGCGAGGGCCGCGCCGCAGCTGGCGCAGGACGTCGCTTCCGGTGATGCGGCCGGCGCGGCGCACCAGGCACACATCCGGGGCGCCTCGGCAGCGCCCCGTTGCGGACCGGCAGACACGGGATCCACGTCACCCTCCTCCTGGGTCACCGCGACAGCATATGACCCGACTCAAGAGGCCTGGTCAAGGTCTGTCGAGAAAGGACTCCACTGCCGCCACGAACTGCCGAACATGCGTGTGGTGGGCCGCGTGCGCCGCGCCCTCGATCACGTGCACCTGTGCGTCGGCGAGACGGGCGGCGAGCGCGTCCGTGCCGATCCGGAATGGTGATCGGCTCACCGAGCCGAGCAGCAGCAGCACGGGCACGGGCACGCGCCCCAGCGCCTCCAGGGTTGCCGCGTCGCTGGCTTCCGCCTCGACCTCACGCAGGATGGTGTGCGCGGCCGCGACGCGCGCCGGCCAGACCGGGTTGGCCCGGTACTCGTCCAGCTCGGCCTCGGACATGCCCACGATCCCGGACAGAAACGTCGTCAGCGCCGCATCGTTGGCGCCTCGTTCGAGCGCGTCCCGGACGGCCTCGACGAGGCCGTCGGGACGATAGGTCATGCCGGGTGGAACGGGCGCCCCCTCGTACACGACCACGCGCCGGATCAGCGGCGTCAGGAGGCTCGCCCCGAGCGCGCACCGACCGCCGTAGGAGTGGCCGACGACGTCAACGCGCTCGACGCCGAGGTCGGCCGCCAGCCCTTCGGCGACCGCCGCCAGGTCCTCGTACTCCCGCTCGATGCCGTAGGCCGCTGCGTCGCCTGACGCACCCCGGCCGCGGCGATCCATCGAGAAGACCGGCCGCGAGGCGGCGAAGGCGGGCCCGACCGCGCGCCACGTCGTGTGATCGGCGGTCGCGCCGTGGACCAGCAGCAGCGGCAAGCGGCGTGGCTCCGGCGTGGGCCGTGACGGGTTGACCTGGAAGACGGCGAGCTCAACACCGTCATGGGGGGATCCATATCGGCGAAGCTGATCGTCGAACGGGTTCGCCGGGGCGGTCACCCCAGCAGCGAGGGCGGAAGGCTCGCGGCGGCGGCGCGATCCAGGAACCACACCGCGCCCTCGCGCCGGGCGAGCTGCGCAGGCCACCGCCGTACGTCCCGCTCGCCGCCGAACACCGAGGCCATGACCTCGGCCTTGGCGGCGCCGTGCGCGACGACGATCGGCAGCCGGGCGGCCTCGAGGAGGCGCGGATGGAAGCTGATGCGAGGGACGTGCGGCTCGATGTGGGTCGGCGCCGGAACCGCGCTCACCCACGCCGTCGCGTCGAACAGCGGCGAGCCGGGGAACACCGACATGACGTGCCCATCCGGCCCGACGCCCACGAGGACGAGGTCGAGGATCGGGAACCCGTCACTCGCTGCGGGCAGGCCGGCGTCGCGCAGCCTGTCGGCATACTCCGTCGCGACCCATTCCGGGCCGCCACCAGAGGCGATCGCATCGCTCATCCGCGGCGCGTGGATGTTCGCCACCGGCAGCGGCACGCCCGGCTCCGTGTGGCGCTCCACGTCGACCCCGTACTCGCCCGTGCCCGACAGCCCTGCGTGCGCGGTGGCAGAGAGCAGCACCTGGTCGAGCGGGAGGACGTTCGACAGCGGGTGGTCGCGCGGCACGTACCGGTCGTCGCCCCACCAGACGTTGACGGTCTGCCACGGGACCTCGTCGCGCAGGGGGGCGACAGCCAGCTCGCGATAGATACCCACCGGCGTCGATCCGCCGGTGGTGGCCCACTCCGCTCGGCCCCGCCGCGCCACCGCATCGGCGAGCGCGGTGGCGATCGCGGTTGCCGCCGCGCGTGAGGTCGCCTCGGCGTCCGCCAGGACCTCGATCCTCGGCTCTGCGCTCACGACTGGCGCCGCGACATCAGGCGCGCTCGCGTCATGCGACAAGCCTCGCCGCGGTGTCGAGCACTGCCGCGCCGATCGGATCGCGACCCGGCGTCTCGATCGTCTCGGCCAGCAGATCCGCCTCGCGCTTCCGGGGCGCGAGGAACCGGCGCTCGGGCATCGGCTCGCCGTCGAGCGAGGCCTGGACCACGACGCCGTCGGCATATGCGGTCACCTCGACCCACAGCTGCGAACGGTTGCGCGTCGCGTGGATCTGCACGATCAGCGTCGTCCCGCGCGGCGCCGTGGACTCGACCGGTCGCAGGGCGACCGGCACGCGCCGCCGCCCGTGCCGGAGCAGGCCGTCGTAGCCGCTCCACGCCGCCTCGCCGGCGCGCACCGGCTCGACCACGGTCATGCCCAGTCGCGAGGCGAGCCACGCGACGTGGTACATCGGCCGAACGACGTTGGCCATGCCCGGCGCCCCGTCCGCCGCCGCGTAGCGCACCTCGATCCGATCGAGGTGGCCGAGGAACGGCAGGAGGCCGGGGCGATCGAAGGTCGAGGCGATCGCCTCTCGCCAGCGTGCCTGCCGCAGCATTGCGAAATCGGCGATCTCGACGTCGAACCTTGCGGGCAGGTTGGCCAGCGCGACGAGCCCCTTGAGGCCGTCGCCGGACCAGCCCGAGCCGTCCACGAGCACGCGATCGGCCATCGGCAGCAGCTCGCGCGCAGATCGTCCCTCGAAGTGCGGCTCACCGGGCCACCACACCGTCACCGGCAGGTCGTGGATGAGCAGCGGCGCAACGATCCCGGAGAGGTGCTGGCCGCTCTCGCCGCCGCAGGTCAGGTAGACCATCTCGGAGCACGTCTCCGCCGCGGTGTCCGAGGGCAGGACGCAGTGCGCCTGGACCTGCGCGTCGAGCCAGGCCGGTCCATCCGGATCGGCGGGCGTGACGATCAGCGTCCTCGACGGATGGCGCCCGGTCAGCCCGTCGACGATCGCCGCGACGCGCTCGCCGACCTCGCCCCGACCGGCGATCACGACGAGGTTCATCACGCTCGTGCGCGCCGCAACTCGGCGCTCGTCGCCTTCCGGCCCTTCCGTCGTGAGCGAGATGGACGTCCAGATTCGACCGAGCTCGGCGGCAATCCCGTCGATGCTCTTCGCTCGCGACTGCCAGCGCAGCATGGGCTGGCCCACCGTCGCCGGCGCGCTCATGAGCGACGTGCGCGATCCGCTGCCCGGCGCCGGCCGGCTCATGCCCTCCATCACATGCGCCGCCAGCTGCGGCCATCGCGCTGGATCAGCTCTTCGGCGTCCTCGGGCCCCCACGAGCCCGCGGCGTAGTTCGGGAACGCCGGCGCAGGCATGTCCAGCCAGGCATCGTGGATCGGCGTGACGATCGACCACGCCGCCTCGACCTCGTCGGCCCTGGTGAAGAGCGACTGGTCGCCGAGCATCGCGTCCAGGATCAGCGTCTCGTAGGCATCCGGCGCGTCCTGCGAGAAGGCAGTGCCATAGGTGAAGTCCATCGTCACCGGCCGGATGTCGAGCCCGAGACCCGGGACCTTGGAGCCGAAGCGCAGCAGGATGCCCTCGTCCGGCTGGACCCGGATCGCGAGCAGGTTCGGCTGCGGATCGGTGTTCGCGTCCGCGAACAGGCGGTGCGGGACGTCCCGGAACTGGATCGCGATCTCGGACGCGCGCTTGGCCATGCGCTTCCCGGTGCGCAGGTAGAAGGGCACGCCCGACCAGCGCCAGTCGTCGACCTCGAACCGTCCCGCGACGAAGGTCTCGGTCTCCGACTCGGCATCCACCTCGGGCTCCGTGCGGTAGCCCGCGACCGGCACACCCGCGACCCAGCCCTTGTCGTACTGGCCGCGCACGACCTCGCGGGCCACGTCCTGGCGGGTGGGCGGCGCGATCGCCCGCAGGACCTTCAGCTTCTCGTCGCGCAGCGCGTCGGCGGCGAAGGTCGCGGGCGGCTCCATCGCGACGAGGCTGAGCAGCTGGAGGAGGTGGTTCTGGAGCACGTCCCGCGCCGCGCCGGTCTCCTCGTAGAACGCGCCGCGATCCTCGACGCCGAGCGACTCGGCGACCGTGATCTGGATGTGGTCGACGTAGCGCCGGTTCCAGAGCGGCTCGAAGATCCCGTTTCCGAACCGGAAGACCAGCAGGTTGCGAACCGTTTCCTTGCCCAGGTAGTGATCGATGCGGTAGACCTGCGTCTCGCGGAAGACCTTGAGCACCTCGCGGTTGAGGCGGATCGCGGAGCCCAGGTCGCGCCCGAACGGCTTCTCGATGACGATCCGGCGCCAGCCCCCCGCGTGGACCTCGTGGTCGAGGCCACAGCGACCGATCTGGCCCACGATCTCCGGGAACGCCGACGGCTGGGTGGCCAGGTAGAACAGCAGGTTCGAGCGTGTGTCGTGCTCGAGGTGCATGTCCTCGAGCTTCGCGGTCAGGGTGTCGTACAACGCGTTGTCGGCGAAGTCGCCGCGGTGGTAGAAGACGCGCTCGAGGAACTGGTGCTCGGCCTCCTCGTCGAGCTGCACCCGGCAGTTCCTGTGCAGCGACTCCGCGATGTCCATCCGGAACGTGCCGTCGTCGTACGGCCGTCGGCCCACCGCGACGAGGGCCCAGTCGGCGGGCAGCAGGTTGGTCCGCCAGAGCTGGGCGAGGGCCGGGAAGACCTTCCGATGCGACAGGTCACCTGTCGCGCCGAAGAGCACGGCAACGTGGGGATCCGGCACGCGCTCCAGCCGCAGGCCCTCGCGCAGCGGGTTGGCTTCGGCGTGGTGGCTGGGCCGGCGGCGCTTTCCGTCGCGCGCGAGGCGTTCCTCGCGGATGGTCCGCGGCTGGGGGGCGACCGGCGCCTTGGTGCTCATTCCGTCTTTACCGCGTGCCCGCCAAACTCATTCCTCAAGGCAGCCAATACCTTTGCGCCGTACGAGTCGTCCTGGCGCGAACGGAAGCGCGTCTGCAGTGACAGGGTGATGACCGGCGCCGGCACGTCACGGTCGATCGCTTCCTGGAC
>Ga0070698_100002360_pt1 | contig 20835 bp, 19 predicted proteins | sample KBSK1502metaG_FD_65477 | JGI IMG/M metagenome (GOLD analysis project Ga0070698, IMG submission 65477) | Corn, switchgrass and miscanthus rhizosphere microbial communities from Kellogg Biological Station, Michigan, USA - KBS K1-50-2 metaG | ecosystem: Host-associated > Plants > Roots >...
ACGCCCATGGTCGCGAACGGGCGCGTCTATGTGGGGACTCCCCACAGCGTCGCCGTATTCGGTCTGTTGCCGTAAGCACATTACCGTGAGCATCTGGTGCGTTATTGGCAGTTTGCGGAAGACTCAGTGTGGCTGCCATTCTTTGAGCCTGTCTGCCGGCGCGCCGATGGGCAGCAGTTTCACCCCGAGCTGTGGAACGTGGACAACGAAAATCGTGCGGTCAGGGACTCTTTCCGCAAACGTTACAGCTTCCGGATATAAATGACCTTCTCGACCGTCGCGCATACGACGCCTGCAGAATCCGTCAGGTCGATCGTGTACGTGCGGTCGAATGAACGTTGCGTCTTCAAAGCGGTGCGGATCCTTATCAGCTCATCATCGGTGACTAGGAATCTCGCGTGTAAGGTCGAGCGTGCAGGCTTCCGGAACTGAATGCTCGCTGATTTATCCCATACTACGTAATCGGGACCAAGCCGCCGGATCAGCATGATCATATATATCGGATCAACTGACGCGTAGATGCTTCCGCCGAAAATCGTTCCGACGTAGTTGCGCGTGCGCCAGGAAAGCGGCAGTTCGAGTCGCACTTCGCTCCAATCCGGCGCGATATATCTCAATCTGCCACCGGTCCCTCGATAGCACGCGAAAATATAGAATTGCCAGCAGCGCAGTTTGTTCGAGAGGCCGGGGAGCAAGCGCATCGTCGCGCGTTAGTTTACTTGAATCGGAGCGAAAGAATTCCACCGACCCACGTCCCGGTCTACAACGGAAGCACACCAAATGAAGCGCAAAACGGATGAAGCGGGCAATCATCCCATCTGGCGCAAAGTGGATTTGATCTAAGACTTGCTCGTTTTTAGATCTTTCAGCAAGTGATTGACGAGCCCGTTGATTTCGTCTTGCGTTAGCGAGAACGTATCGCGTTTGACCTGTCTCTCACCGATCGCGCGGTACACGAGGTGTTTTGTCGGTTGCTGCACAAAATCGAAAACGATCGTGCCCTCACGGAAGCGAATATGTTCGTAGCCGATTTCCGGCGGCCCCCAGCCCTGCCAGCAGCTGAATGGCCCGCAAACAATGCCTGGATAAGCGCCGCCCGGATATACCTCTCGCACCGTGACATTGTGGCGCTGTACCGCGAAATGATAATCCACTAAGAAGTCCGCTGCTGCCGGATCACTCACCTGCGTCAAGCCCTTTGCGGTTAGCGTCTGCTGAATCGCCATTCGCACTCGGTCGCGAACAATGTCGTTGTCGCCATTCCTATCCCGCACCACGGTATCTCCGCGCGAGATCACGTCGCGCGAAACCACCGGCCGAGCGCCCCGCGCGCTCGGCGGTGTTGACGGCCTCCACGCCCAGGCAGCATGCTTCGCGATCCGTACGTCAGGGTCGCGAGTGATTTGCACGTGATCGTCGCAGCCTGTCGCCAAAAACCCGCAGGGAACCGCAGCTGCCAGGAGCAACACGGTTCTTGCACTTACCAGACGAGCCCAGACCGCCATCTCTGATCCTCCAGACAAATCTTTACAAAGAATCTAACCCTAGACAGATGGCAAAGTTTCACTTAGGCAGGCTTGTGTTGCTAGGCAGACACCCGACGCGGTCCTCTAGTCCCAGTCCTTGAGCTGTGGCCAGGCGGCTTGAAGGTTGGGCTTGAGCCCGCGACACAAGAGGATGGGGTGCCTCTCGATCAGGAGTGGATACGGGCTGTTGACTTGACCGACCGGCTCGACCGATTCAAAGTGGCGCTTCGCATCTTCTACCCGTGCGGCCCCGATCACGATCATGATCTCCCCGGTATAGTTGCGCGGTCCCCACAAAAAATAGCTCTGATTGGGGCAAATCGCCTTCGGCAGACCATACTGCGCGCCGAACAAGTCAATCGCGCCGGCTTCACCATAATTGTTTGCGTAAATCGCGGTCTTCGCTCGCTCCTCTGGGGGAAGCGAGTTGTAGACGCGTGCGACCTCCGCAACAATTTCAGGCCAGCCGAACTCGTCCGCGTAGTGTTGCGGCAGCACCACACCCATGTGCACATTTTCTGAGCGTGGAATCGCGAAAGGGAGGTGCTCCTGATATCGAAGATAGGTTCCCACGGGCAGAATGGGCAGGACCACGGGCAAGAAAAACAGCACTCCGGCCACAAGCCACACGAAACTTGCTGTCTGCAAGGCGGTTCGCAAGCGTGGCTTGGTGGCGAATCGCACGTTGGTCAGAAAAAGTTCCGCCGCCACGGCTCCCGAAGCGAGAACAATAGGATAGGTCGGCGCCGAATAGTAGTTTTTGCCATGCGCTATCATGAAGAAACCAATAGTGATCACAAACGCCCAGCCAAACGCGCGGTACGACCGCGCCTTGTCGCTGAAAAAATAATAAAGCAGCCCAGCGACCCAAAACGGCAAACTCAGCGGCATCATCAGCAGGATTTGCTGCGCGATAAACTCAGGCGGAGCCAACGCTACGTCTCGTCCTGATGCCCGAATGTTGCGCATCAGCTCGAAAAATGGCCAATGATGCTGGATGTTCCAAAGTAGATTGGGGAGAAAAATCAGGAGCGCAATACCGCCGCCGGCAAACAACCAGGGTGTGAAAAGGAGCTTGCGCTGCGGCGTGAGCAGCAGGCCTACCAGCAAGGCGAACGCAAACACGGCAATGGAATACTTATTTTGCAGGCCGATTCCCGCGATGCAGCCGAACGCCAGCCACACCCTAGGATTCTCCGTTTTGATCAGACGCAGCAACACGTACGCGCACCCCGTCCATAACGCCGGCTCGAACGCGTTCATTGCGAACTGGTGATCTATAGCCCACCAAACCCCCGGCGTCGAGGCCAGCGCCGCAGCCAGCGCTGTACCAAAGCTGCGCGCCCCGAGCTCGTGGGCGAACGCCGCAGTCAGCACAATGCGCGCACATCCCGCCAGGGCCGGCCACATCAGCAGGGCCGGTAACGACGTTCCCAGCGTGTGCCTGACAATCCACGCAACCAGCACAATCAGTGGGGGATGATCGACGTATCCCCAATCGAGATGCTCGGCACAAGCCAGGTAATACAGAGCATCTCGGAAGTAGCCATACCGCGTAGCGGTGAAGAGATGCAGCGAGAAGTAAATCAATGAGATGAGGGCAGGAACCAGCCACCATGGCCGCGTGTCGTTCCGATCGAGAGTTATGGAAGAAATAGCATTGGTGGAAGACATGGCCTGGCGAGAATATCAGACCCTCGGCGAACTCCGAAATCGGCGTCACTGGCTACTTAATTGGAATGCTTGACTCCATTCTACGGCTTCGTGCCCAGCTCTTTCACTTTTTGCTCCGCGCTTTCCTTGATCATGTTACGACGCTGCTCGGAGTCCTTTGTGTCGGAAGCCAGCAACTCCAGCGCCTTTTGCGCATTCTGCTTTGCTAGCTCTTTCTGACCTTCCGCCATATACGCATCGCCCAAGCTGTCGTAGACGTTCGGCGAGTCGGGATACGCCGTGGCATTCAGCTTCATAATTTCCACCGCTCCTTTGGTGTCGCCCGACTGCATGTGCTCATATCCAATTTGGTTGACGAGCACCTCGGAAAAAACGACCGCCTTAGGATCGCGCTTGCGGGCCTCCGCGAGCATCTGTGCCGCCTTGCTTACGCCTCCTGGCTGATCAATGAGTTCCAAGATATTGGTCTCCTGCCGCTTGTGGTCCGATGCCGCCGTAACGGGAGCCCTCCCAGGCGTCTTTACCAGCGTCGTCACGAACCATTCCTGGATCAATCCCGGCAGCTCTTTATGAGCAGCAAACATATCGACGCCATGTCCGCCATCAGAGTAATGCACAAACCTACTGCCCGGATTCTGTGAGAGGCTGTACAGCCATTGCATGATTTCAACCGCCCCGCCGTCATCATCCGCTGCGGAAGCAAAGAGCGGCACTTTCGCGGCTTTTCGCAGAAACTCGCGTCCTTCCCGGCCAGTGCTGCCCGACAGTAGCACCAACGACCTCACCTCCGGATGTCGCCGCGCTGCCTGTATGGACTGGTTCACTCCGCAACTCGCTCCGCCCGCGCCAATCACATCCTTCTTCACGCCAGGCTGCGACTCCAGATACTCCAGCGCCACGTCCACATCCTCGGGCCATTTCTCAATCATGACCTGCATGCGCTCTTGTGATGGCAGCTTCTCCCAGGGAGTACCGCCGCTTTCGCCAAAGCCCCGATAATCCAGCGTTAGCACATTGATTCCGGATTCCGCCAGCCGCGCCCCAAGTTCATCCCAAACCTTGCGTTGCCGGTTGCACTGGTGAAGCAGCAGCACCCCGGGAGCGGAAGAGGCTGCCGGGAAAAACGTCGCCTTCAAATTGGTTCCGTCGCGGGCTCTCAGATTTACGACTTTCTCCGCATGCAGTTGGAGGGCGCCGCAGGTCAACGCAAGCGAAAGCAGAGCGAAAACCTTGGGAGCCACACGGGGGTCCATCGGACGCACCTCCACATGTATTGGACTTCGGTGCAGCCCAATTTGTCAGCAAGAGCGCACGAGCGGAGTTACTTAATCGAAGAGGTGTCGTATGTCAATCTCGCAAAACTCGCGCTGGATCGGTCCGCGTCGCCCGCAGTGCGGGTAGAGAGCACGCCCCCAGCGCCGCAATCATCATCATCACGAACGCCGAAGCAAATGCGAGCGGGTCGCGCGGGCTCACTTTGTACAGCAGGTTCCCAAGCAGCCGCGTCAATCCGAGTGCGGCAATCGTCCCCAGAAGCACGCCGCCTGTCGTCAGGGCCAAGCCTCGCGATACCACCAGCCGCAACAGACTGGATGCGCGCGCACCCAGCGCCATACGCAGCCCTAGCTCCCGCGTGCTCTGCGATACTGCGTAGGACATTACCCCATAGAGTCCGATCGCAGCCAGCAACAACGCCAAACTCCCTAAAGCCCCGACTAGAGTTACCGCCACCTGTTGCGGCGATGTCGACCGATCCACCGGTTCCTGAAGGGTGATCAACTCGTACAGCGCAAGGTTCCCATCCAGCGCGCGCACCTCGCGAGCCAGCGCTCGTGCCATTACTTCCGGCCGCAGCGCCGTCCGGATGTTCAGAGCTGGAGCCCTGCTGAAATTCTGCCGCAGCGGCACATAGAAGAACGGTTTTGGTATCTCCCTCAAACCCAGAGGCGTAGCTCGCGCAAACGCTGCGGACTCGACGCCTGGCAGCGCCAATACACGAGGGAGCAACTCATCTTGGAAATTCTTGGCACCTTGCGTGTCGTATCCCGCAGATACCAGATCAACTGCCGTTACGAGCACTCCGCGCGTCGAGAACCCCGGGTTGGTATTGCGAATTCTTTGTAGGCTCTGCAGCAGCAGCCCCGCTCCCACAAGCAAGACAAAACTCAGCGAGACCTGCACCAAAACCAGGCTTGATCGGACCCACGCCCTACCACCAACCACACCCGCCGATTCCGCTTTCAATGCGCTGGTCAGATCAATCTTGCTGTTCTGAATCGCCGGAACTAAACCGAGCAATAGCGTTACAACTACGCACACGCCAGCGCTCAGAGCCATTACGGGCCAGTCGATTTCTCCGCGCAGGTACATCGCCACTCCCGCCCGAATTGGAAACAGAAGCACAAGCGCGTGGCGGCACCAGTGAGCAAACAGCAGACCGCCCGTTGCGCCGAGGGCCGACAGGATCAGGCCCTCCGTTAGCAATTGCTTCAGCAGCCGCCCGCGTCCTGCGCCGATCGCCTGCCGCACTGTCATTTCGTGTCTTCGCGCGAACGAGCGTACCAGCAGCAAATTACCCACATTCGCGCACGCAATCAGCAGGACAAAAACCACCACGGCGAGCATGATTTCTAGCGTGGGAAGCAGAGTGCCCGCATTGTTGAAGGGCGTTTGCCACAACGGGAACAGCCTGAGGCCGCGCCCGCGATTCGTTTCCGGATAATCGTCCTCCAGCCGTTTTGCCGCGGCGAAAATCTCTTGCTGCGCCTGGGCAAGAGTTATGCCGGGTTTGAGTCGAACGTACGCTTCAATCCATCGCGCGCCCCTGTCCTCCAGTTTGTATCCGCCCGCTTCAAATGTTTCTTCGATCGACGCAGGCATCCAGAACTGCATCGCCCAGCCCACGAAGGTCCCGTAAAATCCTTCTGGCGCGACACCCACAATCGTGTGCACCACGCCGTTGAGCCTCTGCGTCCTTCCGATGATTTGCGGATCGTTGTTATAGCGAGTCTTCCACAGCTCGTAACTGATCACCGTCACTGGATGCGCGTTCCGCCCCACATCCTCACGAGGCTGGAATCCACGCCCAAGAATAGGACGCACACCGAGAGCATCCAAGTAATTCGCCGACACGATGCTCCCCACCGCGCGCTCCGCACGATCGCCGATGCTCAGCGTGATTCCCATGATCTTGCTAACGATGAACGAATCGACCAATGTGCAGTTCTTTTGTAAGTCGACTAAGTCGGGCCAGGAGATTTGGGTGGAACCGGTTTCGCCCCGCGCCGTTCCGCTCAGCGCCAGCAATTGCTCCTGGTGAGCCACCGCAGGGTAGGGCCGGAATAGAATGCCCTCGAGCCAACTGAATACGGCGGCATTGGCGCCAATTCCCAGAGTCAGGCAAAGGACCACCAGGGTGGAAAATCCTGGGCTGCGTCGCAGCATCCGAAAACCGAACCGCAGATCTTGCAAGGTGCTTTCGAGCATAGGAAGGCCTCGCTGGTCTCGGTACATTTCCTTGATCTGCTCTACGCCGCCAAAGCAGCGAAGCGCTTCCTGTCGCGCTTGGTCCGAACTCATGCCTTTGCGAATGTTCAGTTCGATGGCCATTTCCAAGTGCGAGCGCAGCTCTGCATCCAAGTCGTCTTCAAGGCGACGACGGCGAAAAAGTGTGGCGAAACGCTGGATAAACATGCGGCAAAGCTCGCGCATGGCCTAGCAACTCCGCACAGCCAAATACCTTGTTCCTTTAGAGACGGTCAACAGGAGTCTAACGATAGTTTGTTGAGCGTCAACAGAAGACCACGTCGCGCCGCATGTGCGGTAGTATCGCCTTCATGCTCCGGGCTTCCCCTCAGGATCTGAGTCTTTGGAACCAACAGCTTGGTCACGTTCCGGATGGCGTCTGGCAGCGAACCGACCTCGAAACTCTGGTGCTAGCCGGCAATCGCTTGACCCAAGTGTCGGAGCGAATTGGCAGTCTGAGGAAGCTCCGCATGCTCGACCTTGGCCACAATCAACTCGCGACCGTACCTGCCGCGCTGGGCGATCTCGAAGGCCTCACCGATTTCCTCTACCTCAATGACAACCGCTTGACCTCCCTGCACCGATTCAATGAGCCGTCTGACCAAGTTGCGCTACCTAAACATCAGTGGAAACAGATTGTCGTCTCTGCCGGAAGCGGTTTGCAGTATGGCTGGCCTGATCGAGCTTCGCGCCTCTGACAATCAACTGACTTCCATTCCCCATTCGATCGCGCGCCTCTCGCATTTTCGAGAACTGCACCTCCGAAATAACAAGTTGGAATCCCTGCTGGAGTCCATTGGCAAGCTTCACGAGCTGCGGCACATCGATCTGCGTGGTAACCCGTTGAGCGCCTTGCCATCGAGCATCGCTGCGCTCCCGAAACTCGGGAAGATCGACCTGCGATGGGTCGATACCCTCGAACCACCCGAGAATGGCTCCCAGAGCTCGAGGAACGCGGCTGCATCGTATACCGCTGATACGGAATCGGATCCAGTCCGCTGTTGCCAGGGATCTGTGGGGCGAGCCCAGAGGAGCGGCGTCGTGCCCCAAGCGGAGCTTCACAGTCGCTTGGCAGCGTCAGAGCATCCCCTTCAGCTATGCTGTGTAACTCAGGCCTTCAGTCCTGGGGTCCCTTGTAGGCTTCGTTCGCTCAGCGATAGGCCTATAGATGAGGCCGATGATCGTACCGACCAGGATCCATTCCGTGAAGTACCCCGCGGCCTGCTCGAGCGTGAGTTTCAACCCGATGTTCAGGTTCACATAGTTGTGCAAGACAAAACCGCAGACCGAGAAAATTCCCACCAGCAAACCAAAACGTGCGCCTTCGGCGGCGCCGCGTGCCCCCTCAAAGCCCTTCGCGTAGATCACCGCCGCCACAAAAATCGCGATGAAGGTAGACGCTATCCCAATTGGCATATGACTCTGAATTCCTTCCGCGGATCGGTACACCGCGGGATATGGCCTGAAATCGTTGGCAATCAGCAGTCCGAACACGACGAATCCATAAATAAAATAGGCGACCGTCGCTCCGAGAGCCGCGACCACCAGGCGAGCGTAATTCATCCGCCCTCACTTTCGTGGACTAAACAGGCTTATGTCGTGGGCAAAGTCTAGTGATAGCCACCCTAGCTGTGCGCCGGAACTAGCACCTTGAGCCGGAGCCGCTTAACCCCTTTGACGCAAGACACTCCACGCCGGCTCTTTGGCCGGGTTAAATTGCTTGGGCGACCTCGAGGAATCGAGCGGAAACTCTAGTGCGGAGCCTTCATATCCCACGGATGCGAAGAGACACTAAACCGTAGAAGCCGTTCACAAAATGGAAGGATAAATCGTCCTACAAGACACGGATATTGCGTTCAATCAGACCTGTCCGGCTCGCAGCTCACTCATGCCGCAGCGCAATCAACGGATCCACCCGCGTCGCCCGATGCGCAGGCACCAAGCACGCAAGCAGCGTGACACCGGCGAGGAGCGCCGCGATAGTCGCGAACGTGGCCGGGTCGGTCGGCTTGACCGAAAAGAGCATGGACTGCAAGAAGCGAGTCAAGACCAGCGACCCTGACAGGCCGAAGACGACGCCAAGGACAATCGTCACGGTGCCTTCTGTTAACGCCATCCTGAGAATGTCCGTGCGCTTCGCACCCATGGCCATGCGAATACCGATTTCGTTAGTGCGCCGGCTGAACGCGTAGGCCATTACGCCATAAATTCCTACGGATGCGAGAAGCAGAGCAACGAAAGCGAAGATGCCGAGAAGTTCGAAGGCAAAGCGGCGCTCTGCGAGGAAGCTGGAGACGATGAAATCCATTGTGCGGACCCCAAAAACGGGAATCGTGGGATCTACCTGCTGGACTTCGGCGCGCACAGCCTCACCCAATGTTCCAGGATCGGCGCTCGTGCGCAGGTAAACGACACCAGCATACGAAGGAGCTTGGTACACCGAACGGTAGATGTGAGGTGCGCTTGCGGTGTCAAAGCCGTCGGATTTGATGTTACCCACCACGCCGACAATGGTTAGCCATGGATTTTGTGCCGTACTCTGATTTTGGTTGGTTGGGACACCCAGTCGAACGCGCTGACCGATGGCGTCGGAGTCAGAATCAGGCCAATAACGACGCGCCAGGGTTTCGTCGATCACAGCCACTGGCTGGCGGTGCGTGTCGTCGGAGTCGGCGAAGAATCTACCGGCGATTAAAGGAGTCTTGAGAACAGAAAAATAGGACGGACTGACTGAGGCAATTTCGGCAACCGGAGTTCGTTCCGAATCGAGAGCGCGATTTTCTATGGCAAAAGGCGACTGAGCATGCTTACCCTCCATCGGCAAGCTAGAGGGTGTTCCTAGAGCGGCTTGCTCCACGCCCGCAATGGCGGAGATGCGTCGCAGGACTTCGCGCTGAAAGGCGGCACGCTTTTCGGGAGTGAAGTAACTATTTTCCTTAGGATTGTTGGGAACAGCGAGCCAGACTTTTGCGGTGGTGAGATGGCGAGGCTCAAAGCCCGGACGAACTTCCAGAAGGTGCCAGAAACTACGAACAAGAAGACCTGCGCCGATCAGGAGAACGAGCGAGAGAGCAATCTCGGAGGCAACGAGGAGGCGAGAAAACTTCATTTGATGCTTGCTGGATCCTGAACCGCCGCTGCCTTCCCGGAGAGCCGCGATCTGACTGGTGCGCGCGGTTTGTAGGGCCGGAGCGAGTCCGAAAATCACGCCCGTGAAAATAGAGATCAAGAATGCGAACAAGAGCACGCCGGGACTCAGGCTGATCTCGTTCAGCCGTGGGAGATCGGCCGGCGCGAGTCGCAGTAGAGAGCTCTTGAGGCAGAAAACCGTAACGAGTGCGGCGGTACCGGAGATCGTAGCCAGAAGGGTGCTCTCCGTAAGGAGTTGTGCGATCAGACGCGAGCGGCCCGCGCCGATGGCCAGACGAATGGCAATTTCACGTTGCCGGCTGGCGGACCGCGCAAGAAGTAAATTGGCCAGATTCACGCAAGCGATCAGCAAAACGAAGGCGACCGCTGCAAAAAGGACCAACAGCTCCGTGCGGAAACTCCCGACAATGTCTTGCTGGATCGGGACCAGACGAATCGACCACCCTGCTGCGGCAGGATATTCATCTGGGAATTGGCGCGAGAGTTGTGCGACGAAATTGTCCAGTTGCGCTTGCGCTTCGGCTAACGTGAGACCTGCTTTTAGTCGCCCCATCGCGCCCGGGATATATCGGCTGGCGCGGCTCACCGGCAAAGGAAAAGGATCGGCGGTAAGGCCCGCTGTGGCCCAGACATCGACATCGGCTGCAAGTGTGCGGCCGGGGTGCCTGAAGTCGGGCGGCATGACTCCGGCGACAGTGTAGAGGTCGCCATCGACGCGAATTTTCTTGCCCAGGACGTTAGGATCGGCGCCAAAGCTCCGGTGCCAGAACGCGTCGCTGATCACTACGGGATCCGAGAACCCCGGCTGTGCGTCCGACGACGTGTAGATGCGGCCCACTTGAGGAGGAATGCCAAGCATCGTGAAGTAGGTGGCGCTGGTGCCGAGCAGTTCAATGCGCTCGGGATGATCGCTGCCGGTGAGGTTGGCGTCCGCGGGGAAAAGGAAGGAAATGTCCTGGAAAACGCCAGCATGGTCGCGTAGGTCCCAAAGCTCAGGTACGGACATGCCGATGTCGTGAGTATTCGAGCTGCGGATGTCGTCGTAGACGCGGACGAGCTGTTCGGGTTGGGGAAAGGGAAGCGGCCGGAGAAGAACTCCATGCACAACCGTGAAAATTGCGACATTCGCGCCGATGCCGAGGGCCAGAGTGAGAATGGCAACCATAGTGAAGCCGCGACTGCGTCGCAACACACGCCATGCATAGCGGAGATTTTGGCCGGCAGTTTCGATCCAGCCAACGATGTCCATAGCGCGAGTCTCTTCTTTCACAAGGGTGGAGTTGCCAAAGCGGCGTTGCGCGTCGTAGCGAGCTTCCTCAGGCGACATTCCCGCAGCCACATTGTCCGCGGCCCGCATATCGATATGAGAACGGAGCTCTTCGTCCAAATCGCGCTCCAAGCGATGAATCTGAAACATGCCCTTCAGCCGGGAGAGCAGGGACATTGTTTATCGACTCCTTTTCCCACCGAGACTCACTCGGATCCCGCTAGGCGAATTGCAGGACCGTGGCCACGGCCTCGGTCAGCCGGGCCCAATTCCTTTCCTCAGTCAACAACTGCTTGCGCCCAGCCTCGGTCAGGCGGTAGTAACGAGCGCGACGATTGTTTTCCGAAGTGCCCCATTCGGCGTGGATCCAGCCTTCCTGTTCCATGCGATGCAGCGCGGGGTATAGTGAGCCTTCCTCGACTCGGAGGACATCCTTGGAAACTCGTTGAACGTGCAGGGTGATGCCGTAGCCATGCATCGGGCCGCGGACAAGCGTTCTTAGGGCCAAGAGGTCGAGAGTACCTTGGAGGATGTCGGGCTTGGGCTTGCCCACCGAGGGCTCCTATAGACAGCTATAGGTAAAGACGCCCCGGCTCGCCGTTCGTTTCACGAGAAAGCAAAAAGAACGAATGAAAACCATTGCCGATGCTCAGGCCCCGCCGATTCTTCACCGCAATCGGCCACATTCCCGTGGCCGCAAATTTGTCTACGGCTTTTTGGGAGAGCAGGGCACCGGTGACGCGGTACTAGCGGGTGCGCAGTTCTTCTCGCCCTCTGAGAGTTCGTGGACGCAGATATGCGCAAGGTCCCGGACATCACACTGGTAGATCTGCTTTAGCGGAAGGTCTTCCTTCTTGACCTCATACTTACCCGCCTGCATGTCCAAGCTGTTGTTGACCGAAGCCGTGACTACGGGACTTCCCGGTTGCGTGCGAACACGAAACTGCCGTGTGGACGGTTCGTAGTTGGAGACCAGGAAACAGTGGCCAACGCACGCACGATCCGGGATGTGCAGAAACATCTCTCGGTAACGAGGAGGAACGAAAATACTGGCGAGCGTCCGTGTTCCAAATGGGAGCTGCTGGGTGACACTCTCCGCGTTGTCTTCCATCCGGTTGAGCAGGAACGTGTCCTGGTACAGGAAAGTGAAAAAAATGACTGCAACTATCGAATAGGAAAAGAGATGCCAGGCACGCGCGGGGAGCGAAGCGAGCCAACAGAGTCCAAAGATCGCGTTGACCAGCACGAGACGCGTTGCGAGTTCGCCCAGCCAGCCGGCCGACGGATTGGTGTGCAGGTTCTCAGGCAATAGCGCGGTCGCACACACGGAGACGATATAGAGCTCCAGCAGGAGCCGGCGCTCCTTCCAAAACTCCTTTCGCCGCCACGATGGGAAGACCGCCAGCGCGCTGATCAGGAGTGCCACGGCCAGGATAGCGGCGGAAATGTAGGCACCGCGGTAACTGAATACATGGAATTCGTCCGCACCGGTGATGCGCCAAGAGACGCGCGGCCACGACACCTCATAGCCGGGCGCGTGCTTCAGAAACCAGTGAACGCTTAAGCAAGACGCCACGACACCCGCTGGGAGGGCCAGCTTCCACCACCCCGGTACTCTTTCCCAGAGCACGCGATAGGCGCTTAAGCCAACAAAGCAGAGAAATCCGAGGGGGTGAGCCAACAGTATGACTGGAGCCAACAGACCAGCGGCAATCAGCCCTTTCTTGCGCATGGGCCACACCAGCGACAGACCAAAGCAGGCCATCCCCATCGACAGATAATAGTTCATGAAGCCCAGGTGGAAAACGTAACCGTAGGCCAGCATGGCGATGCACGGGGCGAGAAACCACGGTGGCTTAGCGCCTGTCGCCCTCATGAGAGCAAACACTCCCCAGAAGAAGACCAGTACGCAGGCGGATGTGGCGATCTTTTCGCTAGCGGCAAGGCCGAAGAGTTTGCCCAAATAGAACAACATGAAGTCGAAAATCACGTTCGTCCATTGCGTAGCAATGTAGACGCCGGGAGCTTTCCCCTGCTCGGCAAGTTGCGCCAGCCATGCGTTGTAGACGTGGCTGCCCAAATCGCCGCTTTCGATACGATGGTGCCAGAAACAAGGCACCAGCACGATCGCCGAACCGACGAAAATAATGAACACTTTTAGGTGACTCACCGGAAAGCGACTCGAGAAGATCGACCGCTCTTGCGCTCCGTTGCTCCGCACCTCGGCGGGCATACTTCCAGCACTGATTCCTTGCAGAATTGCCATCCCGTGTTCCCGCATGGGCACCAGTGCCGGCGCGTTGCGGCGGGTCAGTTGCCGTAGGCAGAAAATGAGGCCGCCACATCAACAACAACTCGACCGGTGCAATGAACTGCGACTGTTAAGCTGGGCTGGTGTCGAACTACTCGTACCGAACTATTTCGCTGAGACGGTGGCTGGTAGTTGACTGGTCTTTTTACCCTAGCAGAAGCGCATATAGTTTGCATCCCAGATTTTCTTCGCGCTGATTTGAATTTTGAGAAAAAAATATCGAGTTGACCGGGCCTCGTCGACCCGACCTAACGCCCGCCCCTTGTCATGCAACCACAACCCGTGCTAATACATAGAAGCACGAGGTATCAAACGTGACGCCTGCCAAGTCAGACCTTCCGCAGGGCACTCTGGATCTATTGATCCTCAAAATCATTGCCCTTGGCCCCGTTCATGGCTACGCCATCGCCCAGCGCCTCGATCAGGTTTCCCGCGGTGTCGTCCAGGTTCCGGAAGGTTCGCTTTACCCAGCATTGCACCGGCTCGAAAACCGCGGCCTTATCGCTGGGGATTGGAAACAGACCGAGACCGGACGCGAAGCGAAGTTCTATCGTCTGACTCAAAAAGGGCGAAAACAGCTTGAGACTCAGGCCGCCGACTGGCAACGGCTCATCGATGCGGTAGGCCTCATTCTTGGCATGGCCGACGGCGGTGCTCAATGAGCTGGTTGCGGCGCCTGTGGAGGCGAACATACCTAGAAGCTCAGCTCGAAAAGGAGCTCCGCTTCCACCTCGATCAGCACGTGGCTGATCTGATCGCCCGCGGCTATACTCCGGAGGACGCATGGCGACAAGCCCGCCTCGCCCTCGGCGGCCCCGAACAAGTGAAGGAAAAGTGCCGCGATGCTCGCGGCACACGCTGGCTGCAAGACCTGCTTCAGGACAACCGCTACGCGTTCCGCACATTCCGGCAAAGGCCCGGATTCACGGCAGTCGCTCTGCTGATCCTCGCCCTCGGCATTGGCGCTACAACCGTGATGTTCACCTTAATCAACAGTGTTCTGCTAAGGCCTTTGTCCTATCCAGAGCCGGACCGGCTGCTCACTCTGCATGGATTCACTCAACACTTTGGCGAATTTTGGGGATTCTCGTATCCGGATTTCAGCGACCTCAAGCGCGACGCCCGCACGCTTGCTCTGGCGGCGTGGACGTATGGCGGAGGTACTATCAGCGAGCCCGGTGAGCCACAGTATGTCGACGGCCGGGAGATCTCGGCAGAGTTGTTCTCGACCCTGGGACTCCCTCTTCTACACGGGCGCGCTTTCCGGCTGGATGAAGACGCACCGGGCGGTGCGCCTGTTGTCATCATCAGCTATGGCTTGTGGCAGCGCGACTACAACGGAGATCCTGCAGCCGTCGGCAGGTCGATCGTCTTTGAAGGGAGGCCCTACACAATCGTCGGTATCGCCCCTCCAGCCTTCCAGTTGGACGGAGAAGCGGAAGTCTTCATTCCGCTCGGGCAAAAGCCAAGCACAGACCCGCGTATGCAGGTTCGCGAAGCGCATTTCCTCCACGTGGTCGCGCGCGTGCGGCCCGGCGCCACGTTGGCCGACGCCCAGGCCGAGCTTTCGTTGATTGCCCGCCATTTGGCTGATGAATACCCGAAATCGAATGCTGGCCTGGGCATGCTCGCTCACCCCCTACAACGAGAGTTGGTCGGAGATGTCGGCTCCACGTTGTGGTTGCTCCTGTCCGCCGTCGGCCTGGTGCTGCTCATCGCCTGCGTGAACATAGCCAGCATATTGCTGGCGCGAGCAGTCTCCCGCGAACGAGAACTTGCCGTGCGCGTCGCGCTCGGTGCCGGACGCGGCCGCCTCGCGCGCCAGTGCCTGACCGAAAGTGCGGCATTAGGCCTTGGCGGCGGCCTGCTTGGCGTTCTGCTCGCAGCGATGAGCATCCGTCCGTTCGTCGCGTTCTGGCCTGGCAGCTTGCCCCGCTCCCAAGAGGTCCATCTCGATTGGCGCGTGCTCCTGTTCGCAATCATCGTATCGCTCTTGACCGGGATCGTTTTTGGCTTGGCGCCGGCCCTGCGCGTTCCTATGCGTAGCCTCGATCAGACGCTTCGCGCCGGAGCGCGCACCATCGCCGGAAGCTCGCGCCACTTACACAGCGCGTTCGTTATCTCTGAGATTGCCCTCGCAGCCGTCTTGCTGATCTCCGCGGGGATGCTTGGCCGAACGCTCCTCGCACTCTCATCCCTTGATCCCGGTTTGAACGTGCACAACGTGCTGACTGCGCGGTTCGCGCTTTCGCCGGGTGCGCGCACCAATCCCGAGCAGATTCGCGCAGCCTGGCAGGACGTGCTTGATCGCGCTCGCCGCGTGCCCGGCGTTGAATCGGTTGCGCTCGCGGATATCATCCCGATGCGCGTAGGAGAGAACGTGCTACCTTACTCGAGCACGCCCAATCCGCCACCGAATCAGACTCCCGTCGCCCTATCATCGAGCGCTTCGCCCGACTTCTTGAACGTCATGGGTATCCCGTTGCGCCAGGGCCGCTTCTTCGACGAACACGATCGGATCGGCAGAGAGCCCGTCGTAGTCATTGACGACAATCTGGCCCAGCATGCCTTTGGTGGCAAAGATGCTGTTGGCAAGCGTCTCTGGGTTCGAGCCATGGGCCGGGAGCCTGTTCGCGTGGTGGGTGTCGTAGGTCACGTACGGCATTGGGGCTTAGCCGGCGACGATCAATCGCGAGTGCGGGACCAAATTTACTATCCTCTTGCCCAAGTGCCCCCTTCCTTGCTGCACGTCTTTTCCTCCATTATGTCCATTGCCGTGCGCACCAAAATCCCGCCCTTGGACCTCGTGCAGCCGTTGCGCCAGGAGCTCCGCGGCGCCGCAGGCGACCAAGCCCTCTACGAAGTCCGCACCATGGAGCAGCTCGTCAGCGCCTCGCTCGCCCAGCAGCGTTTCCTTTTGCTCCTATTCGGCATATTTGCGGGACTAGCCTTACTGTTGGCCTGCATCGGTATTTATGGCGTGCTCGCCTACTTGACCGGCCAGCGCGTCTCCGAAATCGGCTTACGCATGGCCTTTGGAGCTACCGCTCGCGACGTCATAGGCATGGTGCTCCGCCAGAGCCTGGGAATGATCCTGCTCGGTGTTGGTATCGGAATATTGGCAACTTTGGCCGCCAGCCGCGTATTGCACCGCGTCATCGAGGGGATGCGGCCCGCCGAAATATCGACTTTCGCCATCACGATCGCCGTCCTGGTCCTTGCCGCTCTGTTCGCCAGTTTTCTGCCGGCCCGTCGCGCCAGCCGCATGGACCCCGTGAGCGCCCTGCGCCAAGAGTAAGACCCTCTGCGTCGGCCTTCGCGACCGGCCGCCCGAAAACCTCCACCGCTCGCAACACCCATCGGTGTCTGCGGAAAGAGAGTATGCGTGCCGCCGCCCTACTCCTGTTCTGCAAGGATTTCCCAGCTCACACCGCTCATCCCAGGCTCCAGACTCAAACGGCTAACAATCTGCTCCAACAGCAAGTTCTGTCTGCCGGTGCTCGTCAGCACAGCTTGCACAGCGACCTTGCCTGTCCGCTCCACGTCGTCGCTCTTCAGCGACTTCAGCAGCAGTGGCTGTCCGGTCAAGGAGTGAACCAACAGCGCCCGCATGTGAGCTTCCTGGTCGGCTCGCGCGTTGATCCGAAACAGGTAGGTGATGTCAGCGTCGGCAGTGCCTGTCCCGCGATTTAGCGCTTTGCCGATGGGACGCCGCCCCACGTTCGCAGCGATCACCGCTACCGCACCCGTGATTGCCGATCCATACATGCCATATCCCGCCAGAGTGCCAACTGCCGCCGAACGCCACAATGTCGCCGCAGTATTGAGCCCGGTGATAGTCAGCCCATTGCGCAGGATCACGCCGGCTCCGAGAAAGCCGATTCCGGACACAACTTGTCCAGCGATACGAAAGCTGTCGTCCGCAGTCCGAGCCGTCAAGGCGGTCAGCATGACAAACATCGCCGCGCCTGCGGCCACAAGCGCTTTCGTGCGAAGTCCAGCCATACGTTGCCCCATTGGCGTTCCGCGGCAATCAAGGCGCCGAGAATCAGCGCCAGTGCCAAGCGAATTGCAAAATGATGCCAAAGCATATTCATGCTCCTCTCGATTACTCCGAAGAGACACACTCTCGAGACGTGGCGTCTTGTCGTGTCACCAACCGTCCGCACAAGGCCTAGTCAAGTATTGTTTGTCGGGTGAGACCTTCTAACCGAAGGAAGACCGCACTCGCTCGGGTTTGTGATGATCCGCGAGAGCGAGCGGGAGAGAGGTGGGAAGCGCCTTATCCTACGTCGCTCTTTCTGGATTTCCGCGTATATCGGACGTACCCGGAGGTTCTGGTTCTTGGATCAGTTCTTCCATATATACTGTCTTCGTCCCCAAGATTGGGATACCGTACCCCTACTGGGTAGTCAAGGAAAAATGTCACACACTTCGCGAGAAAAATTGGATCTGGTGAATCGTACGAAAAAAGTGATCGGCCAGTTGGAAGCAACACTGCGCGCCCTATCAGAGGACGAGCAGTGTGCCGATGTGCTTCAGCGGCTCGCAGCCGCGCGCGGGGCCATCAACAGCCTCATGGCCGAACTGATGGAAGATCACATCCGCAACCACATGCCTCGCAATTCAAAATCCTCTACGGAAGCTGCGGAAGATCTCATCGGCATTGTGCGCACTTATCTCAAGTGATGGGTACATGGCCCACCCTCTGGAATCACGAAACTAGATCAATTTGGAGTTGCTTCACTCCCAAGGTTGGACCCGCGAACCGGCAGTAGCCTACTTTTGTGAAAGGTCAGGGTTCACTTCCTGCCATCCTTTGCCTTCCCACGGGTCGTATCTTCCGATGGTGTAATCATTCTCGATTTGGAATCTGCGCTGAAGTCGTTGAGTACCAGGCCAGCCGAATCGCGCTTGGGTGGATTCGTGACCGTGAATCTACCGGCGGATGCGAGCTGCGCGATTAGCTTCTGGTCATAAATCAAAGAAAGCGCAGTAAGACCCTGGTCGTCTGCGATCAACTCAGCTTTTGTCCGGCCCGAAGGATCCGCAAGAGTTAACGCACCGGGGTTAACGCCGGCCCGAACAATGCCTCCCTGGTTTAGCGAAAAGCCGTCGGGACGAATGGCTGCGCGCTGCTTCAGCGGCGAACCGACGGAAATCATGCCGGATTCCACGTCCAATTCGCCATTTAGCTTTAAGAGGGCGAGTTGCCGGCTGCCGTCGCCGACGGTTTCAAAGGTCAGTTCCGCGAGACGTCGGCCACCGCTCTGCAAGGAGAGACCCTCCGCGGAGAGCACGACAGTGTTCTTGCCATCCGCACTCGCTAGGCGGATCTCTTTTTCGCTTTGCGGCCACGCTGCGGCAATCATTGCCCCTGCCGCGACAATCGCGAACAGAACCCGCCACACAAGAAGCTCGCGCTCCAGCCGAACCTGCCGGTACACAAGGCTCTCGAGCGATGCATCCATCAGTTTTTCCTCCGACGGCGTCATTTTAGGTTGACTGGATGAAGTCGACGACCGTTCGCCAGACTGACTCCGCATCCAAACGCGCACAACCCGGTTTGTTCCATGGGTAATGAGCCCGTTAACCGCGGCGCCGCCGTGATTGCACCGTGTTCGCGGCCCGGCGAGTCCGGCCTTCTACTCCCTACTGTCTACTGCCCGTCCTCCAGCAACTCCCCCAACCGATCCATCCTCCGTTCCCAGTCCGTCCGATGCTCCCGCGCCCACTTCTCCAGCGCATCCAACCCCGCCGAAGCAATCCGGCATGTCCGCACCCGGCCCACCTTCTCCGTCACTGCCAGCCCGCACTCTTCCAGAATCTCGAGATGCTGTCCCACCGCCGTCAGCGTGATGCCAAGCGGCCCAGCCAATTGCGACACCGATACCGGACCATGGCTCAACCGGTCCAGCATCGCCCGCCGAGTCCGATCCCCGAGCGCATGAAACACCCGATCGATATCCACACCTCTCTTGGTCACCACTCCGCCTTCTTCGGCCAAGCCAGAAGCCGCAAGCCTGTACCCCGCAGCCAGATGCGCCCCAGCTAAGCTGCTGCTACCGCATCGTGTTCACTGTTCATTGACCACTGCCGCAAGGTTGTCCATTAACCCGTTCCATCCCTGCTCCCGCATCGCCGGCCCATCTGCCCCTTCAAAGAACGCTCCCTAGTGTGTGAGGATCAGGTCCGTTCCCTTGTCCGTCGGCACCAGCTCGAACGTCACCTGCGACGCCGAGAAGATCCGGTCCCCCATCTTCATAATCGAGGCCGTCACAATCCGCTCGTCCAGCACGATCTGCTGAAACCGCCCCTCATTGGTGATCACCGCGCCAGCGATCGGCGTGTCCAGTCCCATCTTGTACTTCACGACCTGCTTCCCGGCTTCCCGAAACTCGCAACCGAATTCCAACAGTTCGGAGTGCTCGCTGCCACCCATCCATCGCCGAACCTTGTTGGGATCGCTTAGCGCCGCAAACACCACGCTCACCGGCTTCGAAAAGCTCCGCTCCACCACGCACGTCGCATGCACAACTTTCGGTTCCACGTTTGCCCTGGTCATCGTCTTCAACCTCCTCGTTTCATCGCCATCACTGAAGTGGTGACTTGAGTATCTACCGACACGCTTCGATTGTCAAGTGTCCACTTCACTATTTTCCTTGGCACACTTCTCGCCCGGCGCCTACAGGGCAATGCCCTCATTGACGGGTTCTGGACGATTCGTTCAAGATGCAAAATTGAATGTTGGACGTTTGGGGGTACGGGGAGTCATCAAGAACAATGGTGAATATGAGCGGACTGTCCAATAAAGTGGCAATAGTGACGGGCGCGTCCAAAGGCATAGGCGGTGGCATTGCAACGGCCTTGGGAGCTGCGGGCGCGCGCGTCGCCGTGAACTATTCCTCCGACCGGGAAGGCGCCGAGCGCATCGCTCAGGCGATCACCGGCAACGGGGGCGAGGCGATCGCGGTCGGGGCCGACGTGTCCAAGGCCGCAGATGTCGCGCGGTTATTCAAAGAAGTGCATTCTGCATTCGGAAGACTGGACGTTTTGGTCAACAACGCCGGGGTATTCCGCTTCGGCGCCTTCGCGGAGATCACGGAAGAGAGCTTTCACCTCCACTACAACATCAACGTTCTCGGGGCGATTCTCACCGTGCAGGAGGCGATCAAGCGGTTCGGGAACGACGGCGGGAGCATCATCAACCTCAGCTCTATCGTCGGCTCGCATCCGGTGGCGGGAGCCCTGCTGTACGCTTCCACCAAAGGCGCCATCGAAACGCTGACCAAGGGATTGGCACTCGAACTGGCGCCGCGCAAGATACGCGTCAACGCCATCGCTCCCGGTCATACAGAAACCGAAGGCAATGTAGCCGCGGG
>Ga0070698_100002362_pt1 | contig 20822 bp, 13 predicted proteins | sample KBSK1502metaG_FD_65477 | JGI IMG/M metagenome (GOLD analysis project Ga0070698, IMG submission 65477) | Corn, switchgrass and miscanthus rhizosphere microbial communities from Kellogg Biological Station, Michigan, USA - KBS K1-50-2 metaG | ecosystem: Host-associated > Plants > Roots >...
GTAAGCTTGGTGGCCAGGCCGAAGTACAAGGCGTGGCTGGTACATGGAAGGATTTGACCGATTCAGTAAATATGATGGCCTCCAATCTTACCAACCAGGTGCGTGGTATTGCAAAAGTCGTTACGTCAGTTGCGACTGGTAACTTAAAACAAAAACTCTCGATCGTATCCCGTGGTGAGGTTGCTCAATTGATCGATACGATCAATGAAATGATCGATACACTTGCGGTATTTGCTGACCAGGTAACAAACGTTGCCCGTGAAGTGGGTGTTGAAGGAAGATTGGGTGGACAAGCAAGTGTGCCCGGTGCATCAGGCATATGGAAAAACTTAACTGAGAATGTAAACCAGCTTGCAGAAAACTTAACTACACAGGTTCGTAATATCGCTGATGTGGCGTCCGCGGTTACTAAAGGTGATTTAACACAGATGATCCGTGTGGAAGCAAAAGGTGAAGTGGAAGAATTGAAAGATACCATCAACCAGATGATCGCTAACCTGAAGCAAACAACATTGCGTAACCAGGAACAAGACTGGTTGAAATCAAACCTTGCAAAGTTCACGCAGATGTTGCAGGGCCAAAAAGATTTGAATACAGTTACACGTCGGATCCTTTCAGAATTAGCACAGGTGGTAAATGCGCAGAAAGGTATGTTCTACATTTTGGAACAGGATGAAAGTTTTAAAAATCAAAAACTCAAATTATTTTCTGCCTATGCATTTGGTGAAGAAGTAAAGACACAAAAAGAATTTGCTTTAGGAGAAGGATTGGTTGGTCAGTGTGCATTGGAAAAAGAAAGAATATTATTGACTAACGTACCAAAGACATATACAAAGATCAGTTCCGGTCTTGGAAAAGCATCACCATTAAACCTTATCGTTTTACCCGTATTGTTTGAAAAAGAGATCAAGGCCGTAATTGAACTTGCTTCATTTGATACATTTAGTGAAACACACCTCGACTTCTTAAGCCAGTTAACAGAAAGTATCGGTATCGTTTTGAATACAATTGAAGCAAACACAAGAACAGAAAGCTTGCTTGTGCAATCACAATCGTTAACAGATGAATTAAGAAGAACAAATGAAGAATTGCAGGATAAAGCTCACCTTCTTGTAAAACAAAAAGAAGAAGTAGAAGCAAAGAACAAAGAAGTAGAAGAAGCAAGGTTATCATTGGAAGAAAAAGCGGAGCAGCTGCAGTTGACATCAAAATATAAATCTGAGTTTTTGGCAAACATGTCGCATGAGTTGCGTACGCCGTTGAATTCATTGTTGATCCTTGCACAACAGTTGTATGAAAACCACGATGGCAACCTGAATGAAAAACAAGTTAGCTACGCTAAAACGATTCATAGTTGTGGAGATGACCTTATCCAATTGATCAATGATATTCTTGACTTATCAAAAATTGAATCAGGTTATATTTCAACAGACTTCGTTAAGCTTCAATTCCATGAGATCGCCAATTTCGTTGAAACAACATTTAAACACATTTCTGAAAACAAGAATCTTCGATTCACCATTGATCTCGATCCAAAATTGCCGGCAAGTATGGAAACAGATGCGCAGCGCCTTAACCAGATCCTTAAAAACTTATTGTCAAACGCATTTAAGTTTACCGAGAAAGGAGAAGTTAAGTTGCGTATTTATGAAGCGCATAGTAATTGGAAACAACATCATCCCGGTTTAACAAATGCTCAAAAAGTGGTTGCATTCGAGATCAAAGACACAGGTATTGGTATTTCAAAAGACAAACAGAATATTATCTTCGAAGCATTCCAGCAAGCTGAAGGTTCTACCAGCCGTAAATACGGAGGTACTGGTCTTGGATTATCGATCAGCCGGGGTCTTGCAGATCTTCTGGGTGGATCGATAGAATTGATAAGTGAAATAGGTTCCGGCAGTACATTCACTTTATTCCTCCCAATCGATTACGATCCTGCAAAAGCTAAGAGAGAAAAGCCAAGTAATCTCCAGGTAAGCGAATACAAATTAGCAGAAGGTGTTGCCGATGCAATAATCCAGTCAGTACCTACTATTAAAGTAAGCGAAACAAAAGATCTGGATGCTTTGAATGAAATTATAAATGAAGTAGGCGATGATCGAAATAATATCCTTGCGTCTGATAAAGTTGTTTTGGTGATTGAGGATGATGTTCGCTTCGGAAAGATCATGATCGAGAAAGCTCATGAATTAGATTTGAAAATAGTGGTAGCAACACATTTCGGTGATGTGTTTGACCTGGTTAATAAATACAATCCTATTGCAGTAACACTTGATGTAAAATTGCCTGATGCCAGCGGATGGCGGGTTCTTGATCTGTTTAAGAACGATATCAATTTCAGGCATATTCCTGTTCACCTTATTTCGGGTGAAGAAAACAGGTTATTGGCAATGCAGCGTGGCGCAAGAAGCTTCCATTTGAAACCATTAAAGACAGAAGCACTAAACAATCTCTTTAATGACATAGTTCAGTTCAATGAAAAGAAACAAAAGAAAGTATTGTTGATAGAAGATAATGAAATGGATTCTTCACAAATGAAGAAAGTGCTTGATAACGGTGAACTGATCGATATCGAGATAGTTGATAATGGTCGTAAAGCACTTGAAAAGATAAGTCAGAATTCTTATGACTGCATCGTTGTTGATTATATGCTTCCTGATATTGGCGGACTTGATCTTGTTACAGAGATAAGCACAATAAGTAAATTGCAAATGACGCCGGTGTTGATCTATTCAGCAAAAGATTTTTTACCAAAAGAAAGGAATCAGTTGAAACAATATGCAAACAAGATATTGTTGAAGGATGTAAATAGTCTTGACCTGTTATTGGAAGAAATGGTGATGTTATTGCATATCGATCATAAGAATTTATTACCTGAAAAGAGAAAGTTGATCGAGAATCTCCGGGCAAAGAATGATATTCTTGCCAATAAGAAAGTGCTTATAGTAGATGATGATGTAAGAAACCTGTTTGCCTTAACGACAGCATTTGAACGTTATGCAATCCAGGCAATCACTGCGGAAAGCGGCCAGGAAGCAATGGCGATACTGGATGAGAACAGTGATATTGACATCGTATTAATGGATATCATGATGCCGGAAATGGATGGTTATGAAACAACGCAAAAGATAAGAAGAGAGCATAAGAATAAAACACTTCCTATCATAGCCGTAACCGCTAAAGCGATGAAAGGCGACCGTGAAAAATGTATCGAAGCCGGCGCTTCAGATTATATAACCAAACCAGTTAAAATCGATCAGCTGTTATCGCTAATGAGAGTATGGATGTATAAATAATAATTGAATCATGGAGAAATCAGCCCAGTCATTGAGGAGATCAGAGGCAAAAATTCTTGTTGTAGATGACAGGGCTGATAATCTTGTTTCAATAGAAGCAATACTGGAACAAGATAAGTACACAATTGTAAAAGCAAATTCCGGAAAAGCTGCGCTCAAGATATTATTGAATGATCATGATTTCTCCCTCATCCTTATGGATGTTCAAATGCCTGAGCTCAGCGGTTATGAAACAGCAACCATCATCTATGAACGGGATAAGCTCAGAAACATCCCAATTATATTTATTACAGCCCACAGTTATGATGAAGATTTTATTTTCAAAGGTTACAGGATGGGTGGAGTTGATTATATCTACAAGCCTATCAAGCCTGAACTGTTGAGGGCAAAGGTTGCCGTGTTTGTTGAACTATATAGTAAAAATCAACAGTTGCAGCAGCAGGAGCGAAAGTTACTTGCCGCAAATAAATTTTTGCAAAAAGAAATTGAGGAAAGAAAGATATCGGAGCAAAAAGTAAAACTGTTGAATGAGCAGCTGGTAGCAAACAATGATAGCCTGAAGCAGATGAATGAAGAGCTTGACCAGTTTGCATACATGGCGTCACATGATCTGCAGGAACCGTTGAGAAAGATCCAGGTGTTTAGTGACAAAATTTTACGGAACAACAATTTTGATCCTGATAGCGAAAAATATTTTGGCAAGATCGTCAACTCATCCAAAAGGATGCAACATCTTATCAATAATCTTCTCGATTTTTCAAGGCATACAGTAAGCTCTAACGATTTCAAAAAAACCCCATTGAACGAATTAGTCAAAAATGCATTAACAGAGCTTGAAGTAGAAATAGAAAAGAGTAACGCAAAGATCAATTACGGAGAATTGCCGGTTGTTTCAGCGGTACCGGGTTTGATGCAGCAATTATTCTATAACCTGTTCAGCAATGCGATCAAATTCCGCAAGCCATCAGAAGAACTTGTTATCGATGTGAGAGCGGAAAAAATGAACCCTAACGATCTTTCAAATTTTATAAAGTATAGAGGCAATAAAAACTTTTATAAGATAACTGTACAGGATAATGGAATTGGTTTTGATGATAAATATGCTGAAGACATTTTCCGGGTCTTTAAGCGTTTGCATAGCTATCATGAATTCGAAGGCACCGGAGTAGGGCTTTCTATTTGCAAAAAAATAATTGAAAAGCACAATGGTTTTATCAAAGCCGAAAGTGAGATCGATAAAGGCTCAACTTTTATAATTGGACTTCCCGAAATGCATTCGATAAATTGACGCATTGGATTTTTACTTACCAGCGAACAAACCTTATTACATTATTCAGTCTGCGGCTGAGTTGCTAACGCAGTTGTCGTTGGTTTGAAATACTTTTTTAATACACCAATACGATTGAAGAGATAAACAAGGGATCCCATACAGCAAATGAGAACAAAGATCTGCACTTCAGGTTTCCAATCTTTTAACCAATACACTAGTATTAATATAAAAGCATGGAATACACAAATGATCCTTGCGGCAAAGCCATGTGTAAAGCCTTTATTTGTGACTAAATGATGGATATGTGTTTTATCAGGAGAAAAAGGAGAATGTCCTTTCCATATCCTCGTACCAAAAACCCGAAGTGTATCAAATACAGGTATCATTACGATACCTAAAGTAAAAACATAAATATTAGGAACTACCGGCGCTGTATAAAGAGCATTTACCTTCATCAACTGCACACAAAGCACAGCAATAACAAATCCAAGAACTAAAGAACCAGTATCACCCATAAATATCCTTGCCGGGTTAAAATTGAAATATAAAAATCCAAGTAAAGCGCCTGCAAAAGCAAATGCGATCATTGCATAATTCAGATCCTTACTGATAGTGAGAAAAATTCCAAGAGTAACTAAGCTCATAAATCCAAGACCGCCTGCAAGTCCATCAATACCATCAATAAGATTGAAAGCATTGGTAATACCAACGATTGTAATAACTGTTATTATGTATTGTGCAATTATGTGTAGTTCGGTTATTCCAAACAAACCTCCAAAACTTGTGATACGTATACCGGAAACAGCAAGTAAAGAAGCAACGCCGGCTTCAATTACTAATTTATAACGTGCAGCCAGGTCTTTCAGGTCATCCATAACTCCTACACCAAATAAAAGCACCATAGATAAAAAGAAAGTAATAGTAGAAGGATGATTATTGAATTTGAACCAGAATAAAAGCGACACCATCATGCCAGCAAAAATTGAAATACCGCCAAATGTCGGTGTTGGAACAGAATGCTCTTTTCTTGCATTCGGACGATCAAACAGCTTGAACCGCTTTACCATAAAAATCACCGGCGGAATAAAGATCAGTGTAAGGACAAATGCCATTACATAAGTAAGGAGCCCAAATTTAAAATCGGAAAAATTGAGACTGGCTTGCAGCAGGGTTAGATGGTTGTTCATTGGCTTTGGTCTTTTTCAGGATAAGAGGATTCGTAAAAATACAACGAATTTTTATGCATTTTTATTTTCCCGGGCATCTTCTTTTCAATCTTTCGCTTATGCTCGTCTTGGAACGGAATAGTACATTTGTTCAAAACGGGGATATACCTGCAAATCCTGACATATTAAAAAGCCCGATCGAATACCTGAAAGGAGTGGGGCCTCAACGTGCCGATCTGCTGAAAAAAGAGCTCAATATTTTTACTTTCAATGACCTACTGAATCATTTCCCGCACAGGCATGTTGATAAAACAAAGGTCAATAACATCAGGGAAATTGATCCATCGACTGATTATATACAAGTCACCGGCACTTTGCATAACATAGCTGTTATCGGCATAAAACAAGGCAAACGTTTAGTAGCAACTCTTCGTGATAAAACAGGAACTCTTGAACTTGCCTGGTTCCAGGGTTTAAGTTGGATCCAAAAGGCTTTGCAACCGGGTCAACAATATCTTGTTTTCGGAAAAGTAAGTTTTTTCCAGGGGCATCCGCAAATTGTGCATCCTGAAATGGAATTATTAACTGCGGATAAAGCTGATGGCAAATCATTTCTTGAACCTATTTATCCAACAACCGAAAAATTAAGATCAAAGGCGCTTGGTGGAAGACAGATTGGTAAGCTCACTGAAGTAATGATGAAATTAATTACTGAAAAAGATGTTCCTGAAAATCTACCCGATGAGATATTAAGTAAATTAAAATTAATAAACAGGTATAAAGCTTTTTCTCAAATTCATTTTCCTGCCAATATGCAGGAATTTGATGAAGCAGTTAAGCGATTAAAATTTGAAGAATTGTTTATTGCACAATTGAGGCTGGCAAGACTGAGATCACAGCGTCATCGTTTTTCCCATGGAGTTAAGTTTGAAAAAGTAGGAGAACTCTTTAATACTTTTTATACAAAATATTTGCCATTTGAATTAACAGGAGCTCAAAAAAGAGTGATCAAAGAAATAAGAAAAGATACAGCGACTGGTAAACAAATGAATCGTTTGTTACAAGGTGATGTTGGAAGCGGTAAAACGATGGTAGCTTTAATTACAATGCTGATAGCGGCAGATAATGGGTTTCAAAGTTGCATGATGGCACCAACGGAAGTGTTGGCACAGCAGCATCATAAAAACATTACATCATTATTAAAAGATATGCCTCTTGAAGTAGGTCTTTTAACCGGCTCAACAAAAACTGCTGAAAGAAAACTGGTACAACAAAAACTCGATGATGGTTCATTACATATTCTTATCGGTACACATGCCATAATAGAAAAAGATGTTCAATTTAAAAATCTCGGGATTGGTATTGTTGATGAACAACACAAATTTGGAGTGGCACAAAGAGCAATGCTTTGGGAAAAAAATGTCCGTCAGGACTCCTTTGGAAAAACATCCCCGCATATATTAGTAATGACCGCCACCCCGATACCACGTACATTGGCAATGACTGCTTATGGCGATCTTGATTATAGTGTGATAGATGAAATGCCGCCGGGCAGGCAGCCGGTCACTACTGTTCATCGTTATGAAAAAGACAGGCCTAAAGTAATGGAGTTTATAAAAAATGAAATTGCAAAAGGCAGGCAAGTGTATATCATCTTTCCATTGATAGAAGAAAGTGATAAAATGGATTACGAGAACCTGATGAAAGGTTATGAAAATGTGAAAGCATGGTTTCCTGAACCCAGATATTGGATAAGTATGGTACATGGCCGACAAAAAGCAGATCAAAAAACCAATAACATGCACCGATTTGTTACTGGAGATACGCATATTATGGTTTCTACTACCGTTATAGAAGTAGGGGTGGATGTACCTAATGCAAGTGTGATGATAATTGAAAGCGCAGAAAAATTTGGATTGTCACAGTTACATCAGCTGCGTGGAAGAGTGGGTCGTGGGGCTGATAAGAGTTATTGCATTTTGCTGACCGGTCCTAATATAGGTAACGATGCAAGAGAAAGAATGAAAATAATGACATCAACGAATAATGGTTTTATAATTGCTGAAAAGGATTTAGACATGCGGGGTCCCGGTGATATTGAAGGAACAAGACAAAGTGGAGTATTAAACTTTAAGCTGGCAAGCATAGTCCAAGACAGGCCTTTACTTGAAGTAGCCCGAAGATTTGCAGAAGATATAGTTAATGATGATCCTGAATTGAGTTCGGCAGAAAATTTGCGCATTAAGAGCTACCTTCAAGGAATACAAGGAAAAACGGCATGGAGTCGTATATCTTAACACAAGTTTTAAAACCGTTTTTCTTCCGATTTAGTTAATTTGAAAAAAATATAACAATTGATCCGGTATTGCTACATAACCCTGCTTTTACTTATCCTATCAACTACAGTTAAAGCCCAGAATATTGAGTTTATAGAAAATAAAGGTCAGTGGGATGATCGGGTGAAGTTCCGTAGTGAAGTTCCTGCGGGAAGCTTCTTTATTCGCTCCGGAGGCTTTACTGTGCTTCAGCATAATCAACAAGAGTTAACTCAGCTTCAGGAGATTGCCAAAGGCCATCAATTTACAGGAAGTGATAATAAAAAATCTTCTCCTTTAATTCTTCATTCACATGCATACATGGTTGACTTTGCAGGATCATCCGGTAAAATAGAAATGGTTCCTGATAAACCTTTGTCATATTATAATAATTATTTTATTGGCAATGATCCTTCCAAATGGGCGGGCAATTGTAAAATATACCAGGGCATTACTGCAAAAAATGTTTATCCCGGAGTTGATGTTAGATACTATACTGACAAAGGAACTATGAAGTATGACATCATTGTAAAACCCGGCGCTGATATAAGTAAGATCGCATTACGGTACGCAGGCGCTGATAAACTTGAAGTAAGAGATAAACAACTTATTATTAAAACATCTGTCGGTGATGTAAAAGAATTAGATCCATACACATACCAGTATGAGAATAATCAGCGCAAACAGATATCAGCAAAATATGTAGTGATCGGCAACGAGATAAGATTTGATGTAAAGAATTATAACCGTAACGAAGTATTGGTTATAGACCCAACACTAATTTTTAGTTCGTTTACAGGAAGCTCAGGAGATAACTGGGGCTTTACTGCAACTTATGGACCCGATGGTAGTTTCTTTTCTGGAGGTATTAACCTTGTAAGTGGGTTCCCGGTTACACCAGGAGCGTTTCAAACTGTTTATGGCGGTGGCACGGGACCTAACACTCCGGCAGATATCAGTATAATGAAAGTATCGCCGAATGGAACTACAAAAATTTATGCAACATATATTGGAGGATCAGCTAATGAGCAACCGCATAGTCTTGTAGTTGATGGCGCAGGAAATTTAATTATCGCCGGTCGTACATCATCTACAAACTATCCTGTAACCGGAAGCGGGTTAATTGGCAATGGCGGGGCTCATGATATTGTAGTTACAAAATTAAATGCAGCTGGTTCTGCCCTTATCGGTTCAAAAGTTATAGGAGGTTCCGGCGAAGACGGCGTTAATATTAGCGCAACAAGAAATCCAAACTCATTACAGCAGAATTACGGAGATGATGGCAGAAGTGAAGTAATACTTGACGGAGTGGGAAATATTTATGTAGCTTCTTCTACACAATCTACAGGCCCTGCTAGTAGCGGGGGGTTTCCTGTTACGGCCGGGGCTTTTCAGCCAACTTCGGGCGGAGGACAGGATGCTGTTCTTTTAAAATTAAATCCATCAGTTTCTTCGTTAACTTTTGCAAGTTATCTTGGAGGTAACCTAAATGATGCCGGGTATGTTCTTTCCCTGGCTCCAAACGGGGACATATATGTAGCTGGTGGTACTGAAAGTACAAATTTTCCGGGTGCTGCAGGGGGTGTTATTCATTCAATCAACCAGGGAGGTATTGATGGATTTGTTTCGATAGTAAATAATTCAGGCACCTCATTGATAAGATCAACTTATCTCGGTACATCAAATACTGACCAGGTTTTCGGTATCCAATTCGATCGTTTTGGTTTTCCCTATGTATGCGGACAAACAAGAGGCGGATGGCCCATTATAAATGCAGCATATAGCAATCCGAGTGCACCACAGTTCATTGCAAAATTACAACCTGATCTTTCTGCATTTATTTATTCAACAACATTTGGAAGAGTCGCAGCTTCACCTAATATATCTATCACAGCTTTTCTTGTTGATAATTGTGAGAATGTTTATGTATCTGGTTGGGGAGGCATAGTTGAGCCGGACTTTTCATCTTCAGGCACAGGAGGTTTACCTGTAACTGCTGATGCGATTCAAAGTACTACTGATGGAAAGGATTTTTATTTCTTCGTTTTGAAAAAAAATGCAACAGCACAATTATTTGGTAGCTTCTTTGGTCAAAACGGTGGATTTGTTGACCATGTTGATGGTGGTACAAGCCGTTTTGATAAGCAAGGCGTGATCTATCAGGCTGTATGTGCAAATTGTGTGGATCATACCGTTGTTTTTCCTACAACTCCCGGAGTGGTAGCGCCTACAAATAACGCAGTAAACAGCGGAGCTGGCTGTAATCTTGCCATGATCAAGATCTCTTTTGATTTTGCAGGCGTTGATGCCGGTCTTCAATCAATGATCAATGGAGTACCGAGAGATACTGCAGGTTGTGCACCACTTACAGTTGATTTCAGAGATACTATTGCAAATGCTGTTACGTACTATTGGTATTTTGGCGATGGCACTTTACCCAATCCTGTAATTACTACTGTTCCAAATACAACACATACTTATGTTTTACCCGGGCTTTACCAGGTAATGCTGATAGCCGAAGATTCAACCACATGTAATATTCGTGATACTGCATATTTACATATTAAAGTTGGTAATCTGCCCGCAACTCTTGATTTTAACCCGGTAAAACTTGCCCCATGTGATTCTTTAAAATACCGTTTTGATAATTTATCCGTAGCGCCACCTGTAAGGCCATTTACCAATACTTCTTTCACCTGGGATTTTGGTGATAATTCTCCATTGATAACAACAGGTCCTGCACCGGTGTTCCATTCTTATTCTGCACCTGGAACTTATACAGTAAAATTAATACTTGTCGATACAGCATATTGTAACGCACCGGATACACTGAAAAAAACTATAAGTATTGCGCCGTTGGTAGTGGCACAATTTGATACGCCACCAACAGGTTGTGCTCCTTACACAGCACAGTTCACCAATACATCCATAGCCGGCCAGACTTTCATTTGGAATTTCGGAGATAATACAACAAGCAATGCAACAAATCCCGTTCACACTTATAATTCACCGGGAACATATACAATAACATTGATCGCTAATGATCCTAATACATGCAATCTAGCAGATACAACGACATTTACTATAAATGTGTTTGCACTTCCTGTATCCAATTTCACTTTTGCACCAGATCCGCCGGCTGAGAATACTCCGACATCATTTAATAATCTTGCTTCACCGGATGCTGTAAATTTTAAATGGTTATTTGGAGATGGAGATAGTTTGCTTACAAATTCAAGATTGCAGATCAAGCACCAGTATAATGCAACCGGAACTTATAATGCATGTCTGATTGCAATAAACGCTGCCGGCTGTGCTGATACGCTTTGCCAGGATGTAAGAGCTGTTGTAGCTGCATTAGTTGATGTGCCAAATGCATTTACTCCTCAAAGCGGAGATATTAATAGCAAAATCTTTGTAAAAGGCTTTGGCATTACTAAAATAAAATTCATTATCTGGAACCGCTGGGGCCAGAAAGTATTTGAAACAAATGATAAGAATATTGGCTGGGATGGAAAATACAGAGGTGCAATTCAGCCGATGGATGTATATGCTTATACACTGGATGTAGAATTTTTTGACGGAACCAAAACAACTAAGAAAGGTGATGTAACGTTAATTAGATAAAATACAATTTTCAAATGTGCAAATGTGAAAATGTGCTAATGAAAAATAGAAAAATCATAGTGTTGTTGATGGCTTGCGCCTTGTACCTTGTGCCTTTTGCACAGGATCTTCATTTTTCCCAATTCATGAATTCACCGCTAACTACTAATCCGGCAAACACCGGCTTCATACCTGATGGTGATTACAGGATTGGTATTAATTATAGAAATCAGTGGTCGAGCATAATGGCCATACCTTATAAAACAATGAGTGCTTTTGGCGATATTCAGTTAGCGCAAAACCAGACTAACACGGGTTGGATGGGAATTGGCGGGTTGATCTTACGGGATGTTGCAGGTAGTGGTAATCTTACTTCTACAAAAATTTATGGCTCGATCGCATATCATCAAATGATAAATGCGGGAAGTCTTGTGAGTGCAGGATTTAATGTAGGCTGGTCAAATAAACAGATCAATGTAACTAATCTCAAATTTCCTGACCAATACGACGGAAAGTTTTTTGATAATAAACTCCCGACTTCAGTTGTATTGGCAAATAATAATATTAATTATCTCGATGTTCAATTAGGGTTGAATTATGCTTATTTCCCTAATGAAAGAATTTATCTGAATGCAGGTTATTCAGCGCATCATGTAAACAGGCCAAGAGAATCATTCTTTAACTCAACAGCAGGAGTTGATAACCGCATTGCTGTAAGACATATTGGATTTTTAAACGGGAGCTTTTTAGTTAACAATCAATGGCTCGTTAACCCAAATATTTATTTTACCACGCAGGCAAAATCGTTTGAATTGGTTGCGGGTCTTAATGCACATTACGATCTTTCAGGCGATGGCGCTTACCAGTTGATCGGCGGATTATATTATCGTTATAAAGATGCTTTTATCCCAATGATCGGTCTGCAATGGAATGATCTGAAAGCTACTTTTACATATGATGTAACTACCTCAACGCTTAAAGACTATAATAATGGTCGTGGAGCCTTTGAGTTCTCACTTATTAAACAAGGGATATTTAATACTTATAATGGTGACAGGCGTCAGAGTATGTGTCCTTCACTGCGAAACAAATCTTATTAATTTTTACAGGGTCGAAACAGCCGATAGTCCGGGTTTTTTGATATTGATATTTATGCGACTTTTGCCGGCATAAAGAAGATAGCGTTATGCAAACAGATGTTAAGTCAAAGTTTACAGCCGAGATAATAAAAGAGTTTAAAAGTATTGTTGGGGAAAGTTATGTATTGTGCGATGAGGAAACATTAAATCATTATGCACATGACGAAACCGAGAATCTTCATTATTTACCTGATGTAGTAATAAAACCAAGAACAGCGCAGGAGATAAGCGCTATAATGAAAATTTGCAACGCAAAAAAAATCCCGGTTACTCCAAGAGGTGCGGGAACAGGTTTAAGCGGCGGTGCATTACCTCACCTTGGTGGTGTTTTATTAAGTACTGAAAGAATGAATTCAATTCTTGAAATTGATGAACGTAATTTACAAGTAACGACCGAGCCCGGCGTAATTACTGAAGTTTTACAAATGACGGTAAAAGAAAAGGGATTGTTTTATCCTCCTGATCCTGCAAGCCGCGGCTCTTGTTTTATCGGTGGAAATATTTCTGAGAACAGCGGTGGACCCAAAGCAGTTAAATATGGCGTAGTAAAAGATTATGTATTGAATCTTGAGATCGTATTGCCAACCGGGGAAATAATTTGGACAGGAGCTAATGTTTTAAAAAATTCAACAGGATATAATCTTACCCAACTTATTGTAGGAAGTGAAGGAACATTGGGTATTGTAACAAAGATCGTTTTGCGACTCATCCCTCATCCAAAATATGATCTGCTGATGCTTGTTCCGTTTAAAAATCTTGAACAAGCGGGAGAAGCAGTGAGTGCAATATTCAGAGCAGGTTTTGTTCCAAGTGCAATGGAACTTATAGAAATTAATGCATTAAAAATTGTAAGTGCATTCGTTGACAGCAGTGCTGTGCAATTAACAGGTGATGAAGAAGCTCACCTTATTATCGAAGTAGATGGCAATAATATGGATGTATTGATGAGTGAAATGGAAGCTATCAGTGAAATGCTGTCGAAATATGATATTGGTGAAATTTATTTTGCAGATGATGCGCAACAAAAAAATGAGCTGTGGAAATTAAGAAGAAGGGCGGCTGAAGCAGTAAAACTTGCAGGGTATACTATTGAAGAAGATACGGTGGTGCCAAGAGCAGAATTACCCGCATTGATCCATGGAGTAAAGAATTTGGGAGAAAAATACAATTTCGATGTTGTTTGCTATGGTCATGCAGGTGATGGAAATTTACATATCCGCATTCGTAAGGAAGGTGTGCCAAATAGTTTTGGTGATGCCGGCATGACACAAAGTCTCAGGGCATTATTTGAATTGGTAAAAGAGCTTGGCGGCACTATCAGTGGCGAACATGGTATTGGGCTGATTCAAAAAGGTTATATGGATATTGTATTTAAGCAAAAGCAGCTTGACCTGATGCGCCAGATCAAAAAGGCTTTTGATCCGAATAATATTCTTAATGCTGATAAAATATTTTAAATAAGATTGGAAACATCAACGCCAACAAAAGCAAAAGATGCTCTGCGTGCAATCAATGTATTCTTTTATTCTATGATCGGTGGCATGCTGATGTTTACAATAATCATCTTTGCACTTAATTTTCTGCAGACGCCGGCCTTGTTTGATCAATTCCTGGTCCGCATCTTTTTTATAGCAGTTCTAGTGATTGCGGGTATATCAATTTTAATGGCGACCCGTTTATATAAGAGGAGAATTACTGATGCATCGTCCCAGGGGCTGACCTTAATGGATAAACTTACTATTTACAGGTCTGCTTTAATACTTTATTTAGCGCTTTGTGAAGGAGCTGGGTTATTTGCAGTGATCGTTTATTTCTTAACGGGTTATAACCTATTGCTTATTATTATTGGGGTAGTATTGCTGGCGATGTTAATGAAACGTCCGGAAAAATCTAAAATTTTTAACGAATTGCAATTAAGCTCACAGGAACAATTGGAGTTAAATTAGCAAATTAAAAACCGTGAATATGAAATCGAAAGTAATAGCCTTATTATTTACTGCATCCATAATTTCTTTATTTGCGAAAGCCCAGGATGAGAAGGAAGAAAAAGAGAAAGGATTCAAAAAGGAAAATTTATTTACCGGCGGATCGGTTACGGCTTCTTTTTATAATGGTGTAACTGTTTTAGGTATTAGTCCTGTATTTGGTTATAAGCTTGCAGAATGGACAGATGCGGGTATTGTATTTAATTTGAATTATACAAGCATCCGGGATTACCGCCAGTTTGATGATAAATTAAAACAAACAGTAAAAGGGGTAGGAGCTTTCACCCGTTTGTACCCGGTCAATTTTCTTTTTGTACAAGCCCAGTATGAAAAAAATTTTACTTCTCAGCGATATATTCCTTCACCTAATCTTCCAATTTATAATTCTTATAAAGAAACAGTTAACTCTAATTCTTTATTGGTTGGTGCAGGATATACGCAAGGCAGGCAGCGTGGCTCCAATACATTTTTTTACCTTGCTATTTTGTTTGATGTACTGAAAGAACAATACTCGCCTTATGTTGATGTAGCCATTGACCCCAATACAGGTTATAGAAGTATAAGAGCCATTCCTATTATCAGGGGAGGAGTGAATATTGGTTTATTCCAGGGAAGATACCGCGAACGCTAAGGAAATAATTCATCCGGGGTATTAATAATAGCTATCCGATCGGTTACACTTTCATAAAGAAAGCCTTGTTTTTCCATGTGCTCAATATGTTTAAAAAGATATTCAAAATAATTTCCTGAATTGAGGATATAAATCTTTTTATCATGAATAGATAATTGATTCCAGGTTACCATTTCAAAAAATTCATCCATGGTTCCAAAGCCGCCAGGTAAAATAATGGCAGCATCGCAGAGATCATACATTTGTTTTTTACGCATGTGCATATCGGCAACTATTGATAATTCGGTAAGTCCATCATGCTGATGTTCCCATTCCACCAGTTTTTTTGGAATAATGCCGATCACCTTTCCTCCGTTTTGCATTACTGCATTTGCAATTGCACCCATTATACCTTTACTGCCTCCTCCATAAATAAGAGTTATATTTTTCTTTGCTAAAAGTTTTCCTAAATCTGCTGCATGTTGAATGTAGACCGGATTATTGCCATTCTTTGACCCGCAAAAAACTGCAAGTGAATTTATGTTCATAGAATTATTTTATCTTGTCAGCTTATTGGAGTAAATATCGTACATATCTGGAATGTGTAATCATTAATTTAAAATCAACTTATGTCCCCGGCTCTGTTATTTACTTTTGTTATTGGCTATTTTCTTTTGTTGCTTGCTGTTGCGTGGTTCACATCACGAAATTCAAATAACGAATCATTTTTCATTGGTAATCGCAGCAGCAACTGGATGCTTGTTGCATTTGGAATGATTGGCACTTCACTAAGCGGTGTCACATTTGTGAGTGTACCGGGTGGTGTAGGAACAAGTAATTTTTATTATTTCCAGGTTGTATTGGGTTATTTATTAGGGTATGCGGTTATTGCTTTTGTATTGATACCCTTGTATTATAAAATGAATCTTACCAGCATTTACACCTACCTGGAAAAAAGGTTTGGTATAAATGCGCATAAGGCAGGAGCTTTCTTTTTTATTGTTTCCCGGGTATTTGGCGCTACAGCCAGATTATATCTTGTGATAAGTGTTTTGCAAATATTTATTTTCAATGATCTTGGCATTCCGTTTATATTAACTTCACTTGTTATTCTTGCCCTTATTTTACTTTACACATTTGAAGGCGGCGTTAAAACAATTATTTATACAGATACACTTCAAACAACAGGAATGTTGGTGGGCCTGGTGGTATGCATCATTGCTATTATAAAAGCATTGGGAACAGATTTTGGCGGCGCATGGACCATGATGACTGAAAAAGGCTATACATCAGTTTTTAACTGGGATGTAAAGGCTGGATCATTTGCTCTTAAACATATTATTGGCGGCATGTTCATCGCTATTGCAATGACAGGCCTTGACCAGGAAATGATGCAAAAGAATATAAGCGTAAAAACTTTGAAAGATTCTCAGAAAAATATAATGACTTTTTCAATGGTGCTCTTATTGGTTAATTTTCTTTTTCTTGTTTTAGGAGGTGTTCTTTATTTATATGCAAGCACACAAAATATATCAGTACCACCAGATGACCTGTTTCCAACCATTGCATTAAGTAAGGCTTTCAGTGGATCCATCGGCATCATTTTTATTATTGCATTGATCTCGGCACTTTTTCCAAGTGTTGATGGTGCTATCACTTCACTTACATCCTGTTTCTGTATTGATATACTGGGATTGAAAAAAAGAGAGGGAACTGAAAAAGAAAAGAAAAGGACAAGGTTAAAAGTACATTTCACTTTTGCTCTTGTGTTTTTTATTATGGTTTTAATTTTTAAGTGGATGAATGATAAGCTGATCATTGATTTCATTTTAAAATTCGCCGGTGTCACTTATGGTCCTTTACTCGGTCTTTTTGCATTTGGTATTTTAACAAAGCGAAAGTTGAAAGAAAATCTTATCTGGGCAGTTTGTATAATAGCTCCGCTGCTTACATTAGGATTAGATATGCTTAGCAACCCCGCATGGTACGAAGCAAAGTTGCATATGAAACTTGGTCTTGATAGTTTATCTGCTGCAACTTTTTACGGTTATAAGATCGGGAATGAACTTATTTTAATAAACGGTATCATTACTTTCATCGGTTTATGGTTCATTTCACAAAAAGGATCTCAACATAAATTGGATATGGAAATGCAATCTGCATAAAGTTATCTTTGCATAAATTTTTTATTTTGGAATTGATCAATCCATTAGCACAGGAGTACGCAGAAAAATTTTCTTCACCTGAAGATCCATTACTGAAGGAAGTAGCTGATTTCACATATAAAAATCATCCTGAATCTCAAATGCTCAGTGGCCATTTACAGGGAAAGTTCCTGGAAATGGGAAGTATGATGATCAGACCGCGTCGAATTCTTGAGATCGGGACATTTACCGGCTACAGCGCTTTATGTCTTGCAAAAGGCTTGACTGACGAGGGGCTTTTACACACAATTGAGCTAAGAGAAAATGATGCGGCAACTGCTAAGGGTTTTTTCGATAGATCCGTTTATAAAGAAAAGATCATTTTACATATCGGGGATGCTAAAAAAATCGTTAGTGAATTGGATGAGATGTTTGACCTTGTATTTATTGATGCTGATAAACCCGGTTATATAGAATATTTTAACCTTGTTTTCCCTAAACTCAGTAAAAACGGGTTTATTTTTGCCGATAATATTTTTTTTCATGGTGAAGCTATCGAAGCCGAACCCAAAGGAAAAAACGGTAAAGCAATAAAAGAGTTTAACGAGTTTATTAATAAGAGAACTGATATTGAGAAAATGATCCTTACCCTTCGCGATGGTTTGTATTTAATAAGAAAAAAGTAAGATCGCCCATGCAAAAACTTAAGATCCTATTCCTTCTTTTTGCCACATTAACGCTAAAAAATTCTTTTGCACAACAAGACCCCGTTGTAGTTGAGTATATCAACACATATAAAGAACTGGCAATAGCTGAAATGCAACGGACAGGTATTCCTGCATCTATAAAACTTGCACAGGGAATTCATGAGACCAGCGCCGGCACAAGTGATCTTGTAAAAAAATCAAACAATCATTTTGGATTAAAGTGCAAAACAGAGTGGACTGGCATGTCTGTTAAACATACCGATGATGCCCCCAATGAATGTTTTCGTAAATATGAAAGCCCGAAAGACTCATATAAAGATCAATCGGATTATTTAAAGAAGACACCACGCTATGCATTTCTTTTTGAACTTGACCCAACTGACTACAGGGCATGGGCTTCAGGTTTAAAAAAAGCAGGCTATGCAACAAATCCAAAATATACACAGGTATTAATTAAACTGATCGAAGATTACGACCTGCAGGATTATACCATGATCGCTTTGGGAAAATTAAAACCTGGGCAAGAAACATTAGCAAATGCTGAGATCAGGAATGAAACCCCGGAAAAAATTATCATGGATGAAAAACCGGTAGTGATGCCGCCAGAACAGGAGGTTGTTGTTTATGCGAAAAAAGAAACAAAGCAACCGGCAGTTGTAGAAACAAAGCCCGATTATCCCGTAGGGGAATTTAAAATAAATGAAACAAAAGTTATCTACGCAAAAAAAGGAACTTCATATTTATCAATAGCAGAAAAATATTCAATACCTCTTGCACGGATCTTTGAATTTAATGACCTGAAAATGCAGGAGGTTGTTGATAAGGACCGGCTTATTTATATAATGAGAAAAAGGAAATTCGGATTAAATGAGCAACATACTGTAAGGCCTGGTGAAACCTTGTTAGATATTGCACAAATAGAGGCATTACGAATTGAAAGCTTGCTTGAATATAATTTTCTTCAACCCAATATGCAACCTGCGGTAGGTTCTGTCTTATATTTACGTACCAAAGCTCCGGCAATGCCATCTTTGGTTAACGGGAAATAATAATACAGGCTGATGTCACAGATAAAAGTTCATGATAAGGTATTTGGTCCTTTCCTTTCAGAGCAGGACATACAACAACAAGTAAAAAAAATTGCTGATGCGATCAATTCAGATTACGCAGGTCTGCGGCCAATGTGTATTGTTATTCTGAATGGGTCGTTCATGTTTGCTGCCGATCTTTTCAAAAATCTTACTATTGATGCAGAGATATGTTTTATCAAGCTTGCGTCGTATAAAGGAACAACATCAAGCGGGCAGGTGATAACTGCAATTGGTTTGGATGTTGATATAATCGGAAAAGATATAATCATCATTGAAGATATTGTTGATACGGGAAAGACTTTGAATGAGTTTTTACCTAAGTTGCTTCATCACCAGCCAGCATCAATGAAGATCGCTGCACTACTCCATAAACCTGAGGCTATGAAATTTCCAATCAGGATCGATTATCTCGGATTTTCGATCCCAAACAAATTTGTTGTGGGTTATGGCCTTGATTATGACGGTCTAGGAAGGAATTTAAAAGAAATTTACCAGTTGGTTTAGTACTATCAAGCCATAACTTATCGAATTTTTGTACTTTGATAAAGGTTAAATATCCAATTGAAAACCTTTGCTCATATTGTGACGTTGCTGCTGATCGCTTTGCCATTTTACGGACAGCAGTTTTATCTCCGCGGTGAAGTGAGAGATGAAGGCGGGAACCTTTTACAAAATGTAAATATCAAGCAACAAAGTACAGGCTATCTTTTTCGTACAGGCAATTCAGGGTCCTTTGGTATTCCTTCTGTAAAAGGAGCTGATACATTAATTTTTACTTATGAGGGTTTTCAAAAAGAGCAAGTGGTTGTTAAATCAGATAAGTATCTAACTCTTCATTTGAAAATTTTACCATCGGTTGCATCAAGCAATAAAAAAAACAGGCTGGCTTCCCTCACAAAAGATCTTTCAAGAGAAAACCAAAAGAGGTGGTATTCAGGTGATGAAACTTATGCAAGTCTTGTTGAAAATAATTTTGTAGAAGCAAAGAAATATCCAACTACAGGTATTGCATTAAATATTGACAGAGCCTCTTACAGCAATGTGAGGCGGTTTATCAATTTAAATTTAGAAGTACCACCTGATGCAGTTCGTATCGAAGAAATGCTTAACTATTTCAATTTTGGTTATGAGTCTCCGGCTGATAATTCATTATTTAAAATAAAGACCACTCTTACAAACTGTCCATGGAATAAAGACAACCAGCTTTTTTTTGTAAATGTTTTCTCAAAAAAATTAAATCTTGATTCACTACCTCCCTCAAACCTTGTTTTCCTCGTCGATATCTCAGGCTCAATGGATATGCCAAACAGGTTACCATTATTAAAGTCAGCATTCAAAATGCTGGCGATGAGTTTAAGGGAAAAAGATACAGTGAGTATAGTTGTATATGGTGGCTCGGTTGGCCTATTACTTTTTCCTACTGCGGGAAATGAAAAAGAAAAGATCATTAAAGCAATTGATGAAATGCAACCGGGGGGCTCTACACCCGG
>Ga0070698_100002364_pt1 | contig 20808 bp, 15 predicted proteins | sample KBSK1502metaG_FD_65477 | JGI IMG/M metagenome (GOLD analysis project Ga0070698, IMG submission 65477) | Corn, switchgrass and miscanthus rhizosphere microbial communities from Kellogg Biological Station, Michigan, USA - KBS K1-50-2 metaG | ecosystem: Host-associated > Plants > Roots >...
GGCACCGTCCACAAGTTTTTTGAGTTCCATTAGCGCCATATAGGTGTCACGCGTAATCAAGGCGCCTTGTTGCAGGTTCGTGAAGCTCATGGTGTTGCTCCTAGGAGGAGAAATGTGCGGTGGTCCAGGTACGCCCCGATTCGGAGGGGCATATTCGCTGATCCTTCTGGCGTTGTGTTCCGCACTATACGCTGGCTGCGCGCCGCCGGTGGCCGCTAACGAGATAGAGCGAGGCTCTGGGATTCAAGAGCGGGTCAGCGGATGATTCGATGCCATCCACTCGAGGAATCGGATCGAAAATGATTTGGCGCTGGACGGCGTCTCCCTCCGGAACCAGGCCGTTCAGCTCCAGCGCGCCTAATTCCTCTAAAGGACGCTCTTCGGGCCAGTGGACGGTGGAATCGTCAACCACGTCTCCATCTGAAGCCACTTGCACCAGAATGCGCATCTTGACGCCGCCGCGCGCGATTCTGTCCTTGATTTCGTCGAAGAGAAAATTTGGGCTCTCTTTTGCTGCCGCGGATGGCTCAAGGTACTCGTTTCCGTCCTGCGGAACAACGCGGTACCGCCCGAATTTGCTGGTTCCCGCGCTGCCGCTGAATTTGTAGGCGCTCACGGAGTAGAACGATTCTTTTGCGAAGCTCGTGGGGATGGGCTTGGGTGCCTGAACAAACGCCAGCGCAGCGGGATGCGAGGCGAGGAAGGACTCGATGGGCGTGGGCTTTGGCGCGTCAGGGCTGCTGGCATGAATGGCGCGGAGGAATTGTAAGAATTCTTCCGCGGTACGGGTGGGGAATCCGTCGACAGAGTGGGCAATGATGTCGGTATGGACGTGTTCCTCGAGATAAAAGCGAATGGCGATGCCGCGCGGGCCGGCGCCCTCTGAATCGTAATCCGGCACAGTGGGAACACCGGCAAAATCGGAAAAGCGAACGGCGACGCGAATCAATGGCCTATTAGCGTGAGGCGCCTTGGTCAACGCTCGCGCGCCGGCAGACGGAGTGAAGGTGCCGGAGAGAAGGATCCCCTTGGCGTGTACGGGGCGAAAACCCGGATGAAGTCCGAACAAATCGTCGAACGCCTGAAGGGCGTCACGGCTCAGGGGATCAGCTTGCTCCATTTTGGTTTGAGGTTTCGTCATGGGTGTTTCCTTTCATGGCGGACGACCGCCTCCCTTTTTGTTCACAGCTTCGGCCGATGTACCTGTTCTATCAAACGATTGAAGTGCGTCCTGCCTTAAACTCTTTTCAAGCACATTCCAGTTTTTTTGGGCCCGAGACCTCGTTGCCAGGTCGGGTGACAAGGGAGGCGCTTCCCGCACAGCTGTTCTTGCCGGTGACTCCTACTGGTTTGGCCAAAAGAAAACCCTCGGGGCGCAGCGTTTATTTGTTTGGCTATTCCTGCCAGCCTCCGCCGAGCGCCCTGTAAAGTTGCACGAGACTCTGGTACTCGGTGCCGCGGGCCTGGGCGAGTGTGAGTTCCGCGGAAAACAGCGACCGTTGGCCGTCCAGGACTTCGAGGTAGGTGGTGGTGCCTCCCTTGTAGCGCATGTTGGACAGGCGGACGGACTCCTGCAAGTCCGCGACGGAATCCTCCTGGCGGACCCGGACCTGATGGAATTTCTGATAAGCGATCATCGCATCGGATACGTCCCCGAACGCACGCTGAATGGCTTGCCGGTAAGCGATCAGCGCCTGTTGATTTTGCGACTTTGCTATCCGCAAGTTTCCGCGAAGAGCGCCGCCCGTGAAAATGGGCTGGCTCACTTGCGTGCCGTAAGACCAGACTCCGACTTGCGAACTCATTAGGCTCGAGAATGCGCTGCTCCGTCCGAAGACGCCGCCGCCGGAGCCGGTTAGGGAGATTTGTGGAAAGAACTGGGCCTTCGCGACTCCGATTTCGGCGTTCGCGGCGACCAGTATTTGCTCGGCTTGGCGAATATCGGGCCTGCGCTCGATTAACGACGAAGGCAGGCCCGGCGGCACTTCAGGAGGAAGCGGCTGTTCCACCAGCGGACGCCCGCGCGGCACGGCCTGTGGGTAGTTGCCAAGGAGAATACTGATGGCATTTTCTTCCTGCGCAATTTGCCGCTCCAGGTCAGGGACTTGAGCGTTCGCCGAATCGAGAACTTGTTGGGCCTGCAAAATGTCAAGCTTGGTGGCCACGCCGTGATCGACGCGAAGCTTGGTGAGCTTCACCGAAGCTTCCTGCGCTTCGACCGTGTTGCGCGTGATTTGGAGTTGCAGGTCAAGTTGCAGCAGCGCGAAATAGTCACTCGCCACATCGCTTACAAGCGTTAATATCACCGTCTGCCGCGCATCCTCCGTTGCGAGGAGCTGGGCGCGTGAGACCTCGGTCGCGCGACGCAGCTTTCCGAAGAAGTCCAACTGAAACGCTGCGTCGGCCGCCAGACTCAGAAAGTTGGACTTGGTTTGGAAGGTACCTTCTTTCCCGCCGGAGAAAGTTCCGTTTCCCTGGACCTGAGGGAATAGATAGGAACGCGTTACGGCAACCTGAGCGCGCGCTTCGCTGATGCGTTCCGTCGCAAGTTGCAGATCGTAGTTTTGCTTTATCGCTGTGCGGATGAGTTCTTGCAGTTGCGGATCCTGGAAGACCTGCCACCAGGGAAGGTCGGCATACGACACTGCCTGAGCTTGAAGTTGCGCGTTCTCGCTCAGATCGCGGATGGCCGTTGGAGTCTGCACAACGGGTCGATGGTAGTTCGGACCGACGCGGCATCCGGCGATTAAACCCGAAGCCGCCACCATGGCGATCATAATTGACGCTAGTCTCTTCATCATAAGCTGCGGTTCTTGCTTCGCGCCGTTCTCACCGTGATTCATCTCAGTCCGCCTCCGCCGGAGTCGACGCTGCCGGCAACGCTCCCGGAGCGCGTTCCTTGCCCGCGCCCGACCATTTCTCAACCAGGTAGAAGATCGCAGGAACGAAGAAGATTCCGATGATGCTGGCGGCCAGCATGCCGCCGATAACCGTGGTGCCCATGATTTGGCGGGCCACCGACCCGGCGCCCGTCGCCGTCCACAGCGGCACACAACCGAGAATGAACGCAAACGAGGTCATCAAAATCGGCCGCAGACGAAGCTTGGCTCCCTCAAGCGCGGCGTCTACGAGAGGCTTTCCTTTCTCGTACTCGTCCTTGGCAAACTCCACAATGAGAATTGCGTTCTTGGCCGCCAGGCCGATCAACATGACCAGCCCGATCTGCGAATACACGTCGCTCTCGATCTGGACCATGTACGGTGGAAGGAAAAGGCCGAGCAGCACGCGACGCAACCAAAGGATTGCAAAGGCGCCAAAGATCGCCACGGGCGTGCTCAAGAGCACGCTCAATGGCAGCGACCAGCTTTCATACAAAGCCGCCAGAATCAGAAAAACGAAGAGCAAGGAAAGTCCGAAGATCACCGAAGCGGGCACGCCCTCCCGCGCTTTCTGCTCCTGAAAGGACATCCCCAAGTAATCGAAACCCATTTCACGCGGCATGGTCTCCTTGAAAACCTGTTCGAGCGCCGCCGTAGCCTGCTCGGAGCTAAAGCCCGGCGCCGCGCTGCCATTGATTTGCGCGGAACGGTATTCGTTGAAGCGCATCGTAAACTCGGGCCCAAGACGCGGCTTCACGTTGATCAATGTGGAGAGCGGAACGTTCTCTCCTTTATTGTTGCGGACATAAAACTGTCCGACGTTTTCCATCCTGGCGCGGTCCTCGCCCTCCGCCTCGACATAGACCTGCCATTGCCGGCCGAAGCGATTGAAATAATTGATGAAATAGCCGCCCATGAAAGCCTGGATCGTGCGGTAGACATCGCTCAGGAGCACACCCTGTTTCAGGACTTTATCGCGGTCGACGTCGACGAACTGCTGAGGCACGCTCGGCAGGAAGGTCGTGCTTACGCCAGCGATCTCGGGGCGCTTACGGGCCGCTTCGAGGAAGGTGGTCAGATTCTTCGCCAGGAACTGGACATCGTTGCCGGCGCGATCCTCGAGGACGAACGTGAATCCGCCGGAGGTACCGACACCCGGAATGGCAGGCGGAGAAAACCCGAAAGCAATTGCCGTGGGCAATTTGCTCAATTCCCGGTTGAGATGTGCTTTGATGCCTTGAAGTTGTTCGGCTCTTGTTTTGCGGTCATCCCACGGCTTGAAGGTCACAAAAAAGAAGGCGTTGTAGCTCGTGCGCACAAAGCTGAGCAAACTGAACCCGACAACGCTGGTCGAGTATTGAACGCCCGGCGTATTCGACAGGATTTTTTCAACGTCCGCCGCGACCACGGTCGTTCGTTCCAACGAAGCCCCGTTCGGGAGTTGAAGGTTGATATAGGCATAGCCCTGGTCTTCGTCCGGAAGGAAACTCGAGGGCACCTGATTGGCGAAGAATCCGGCCGCAACGCCAAAGGCCACGAGCAATACGACCACGACCACGGTCTTTTGGATCAGTATCGCGCTCAAACGCACGTAGCCCTCGGTTGCACGCTCGAAGGTGCGGTTAAACCAATCGAAAAACCGTCTCAGCAATCCCCCGCTCTGTGTCCGCGGCCGCAGCAGCAATGCGGCAAGCGCAGGGCTGAGCGTAAGGGCGTTGAACGCGGAGAGAAGGACGGAGAGCGCGATCGTGACGGCAAACTGCTGGTAGAGCCTGCCGGTGATGCCCGGGATGAAGGCGGTGGGCACAAAGACCGCGGAAAGAACCAGAGCGATACCAACCACAGGGCCTGACAATTCCTCCATTGCTTTTAGTGCCGCGGCCTTCGGAGTCAAGCCCTCCTCGATGTGCCTTTCGACGCCTTCGACCACCACGATGGCATCGTCGACCACGAGGCCGATTGCCAGCACCAGACCGAAGAGCGAAAGCGTGTTGATCGAGAAACCGAACACCGGGAAAAGCACGAATGTGCCGACCAGCGAAACCGGCACGGCAAGGAGCGGAATCAGCGTGGCGCGCAAGCCCTGCAGAAAGATATAGACCACAAGGATGACAAGCGCGAGGGCGATCACAAGCGTTACCACGATTTCCTTCATGCCTTCGGTGACCGCGCGCGTCGTATCGAGCGCGATGACGTAATCCATGTCTTCTGGAAAGCGCTCCTTCATTTGGGCCATGAGCTTCTTGACCCCTGCGGCTGCGTCAACCGCGTTCGAGCCCGGCAATTGGTAGGTGGCGATGACGGCGCTTGGTTTTCCATTCAGGCGGCCCGCGGTGCTGTAATCCTGGGAGCCGAGCTCGATGCGGGCGACGTCCCGGACACGCACGATCCCGCCATCTGGTGTCTCGCGCAGTACGATCTGCCCGAATTCCTCGGGCGACAGGAGACGGCCTTGTGCGAGAACCGAATAGGTAAATTCCTGGCCCTTGGGTGCAGGTTCGCCGCCCGCCTTCCCGGCCGGGTTCACGGTGTTCTGGGCCTGAATGGCACTGATGATTTCGGGCACGGTGATGCCCAGCTTTGCCAATTGGTCGGGCTTCACCCACAGCCGCATGGCGTATTGACCCGCACCGAATACCTGGACGTTGCCAATACCCTGCGAGCGTGTGAACGGATCAACAATATTGATGTAGGCGTAGTTCGCCAGGAACTTGGCGTCGTACGTTCCATGCGGCGAATACAAGGCAACCAACATGAGAGGAGCGGTTACCGACTTTCGGACGGTAATTCCGTAGTTGTTGACATCGGCGGGCAGCTGCGAGGCAGCTTGCGTCTCGCGGGCTTGGGTAAGAATCAAATCCGTGTTGGGGTCCGTTTTTTCGTCGAAGTTCACGATCAGGGTGGTGTTTGAGTTGGCGGTGGCATTCAGCGAATACATGTAATTCATGTTATCCACGCCGCTCATCTGCTGTTCGATGGGAGTCGCCACTGCCTGCTCGAGCGTTTGCGCGTCCGCACCGACGTAGGTGGCCAATACTTGGATCTCGGGCGGAGCGATATTCGGAAACTGAGCGACAGGCAGACTGAGGATGGTGATGGAGCCAACCAGCACCAGGATAATGGAAATCACGATGGCGACGATGGGACGGTTGATGAAGAACTTTGACATGGGATTACCTTCTATCCGCCTCTGCGATGAATGGCTTGGAGTTGACTTGCATGCCGGCACGGACCTTCTGCACGCCCTCGGCGACCACGTGTTCGCCTCGCTTCAACCCGTCCAGAACGATCCAGTCAGGGCCGACACGGTCGCCGACTTTCACCGTACGAATGCTGACCTTGCTGTCGCCATCCACAACCGCAACCCGATAGCCGCCTTGCAGCTCCGATACCGCACGCTGCGGGATCAGCAGCGCGTCCTTCTGGACGCGGACTGCGGTGCGAATTTTTCCATAACCGCCAGGGCGGAGAATATTTCCGGGATTGGGAAACAGCCCAGCGATGCGAATGGCGCCCGTGCCTTGGTTCACTTGGCGGTCCGCAAAGTAGAATGCGCCCTGCTGCGGATAGGTTGAGCCGTCCGCCAGAATGAGTTCGAGGCGCAAGCTCTTGTCGGCAGCTTGCCGAGTCGTCTGCGTTGGGAACCGTCGGTTCCAATCGAGGTACTCGCTCTCGCTGACCGTGAAATAGACTTTGATGGGGTCGACCGTGGATACCGACGTTACCGGCCCACTGCCTGCACTGGCCAGGGCGCCTACCTGAAGTTGAGCCTGCCCAGCGATGCCGTCGATGGGTGCAACAAGGCGGGTAAAGTCGAGGTTGATTTTGGCCGTTTCGACGGCCGCCTCGTAGGTTTTGATTTGAGCCTGGGCCGTCGCGACGGTGGCTTGGGCGGCTAAGTTATTCTGAACGGCATTGTCGAGATCCTGCTGGCTTGCGGCTTGTTCTTTCGCCAAAGGAGTGTAGCGGTTGACGTCAAGCTCGGTCCTGCCTTCTATTGCCTGGGCGTTGGCAAGCGTGGCTTTTGCCTGTGCCAGCTGTCCCTGCGCTTGGTCAAGCGCCGCCTGAAAGGGACGCGGATCGATCTGAAAAAGCAGCTGACCTGTTTTGACGAATGCGCCCTCCTGGTAGCCTTGCTTCATGATGTAGCCCGTGACCTGCGCCCTGACGTCGGCGTTTGTGAATCCGTCGAGCGTGCCGATCCACTCGCCAAAAATCGGAACATCCTTCTGCTCCACGGCCACGACCTGGACGTCTGGGGCGCCGCCAGGCTGTGCACCCCCTCCGCGTTTTGGGCGTATCGCTCCGATAATCACACCAACGACGACCAAGCAAAACGCTCCGCCTATCCAGAATTTGTATTTCGAAAGCGTGTTCATCTTTTCCCCCACCGGCGTACCCTTACGCCAAGTGAAATACTCTTCGCTTTCCAGGCCCGAATCAACTGGTCTTTGCCAGGCGTCCGCAGCGAGCGGCCAGCGGTCGTAGCTCTAAACCACTCGCTCCGCGCCTGCCGCAGCCCTTGTCTTGAAATCTGTTCTTGTGAGTTGCCGTCTTTTCCGCCGCTTAGATGCTCTTCAAGACTCCAAGAGCCACTTTTTTTTGCGCGGCCCGGGATGTAGCTCTGAGACCTGGTGGCGGAACGGCAAGCCGAAGTTGTGCGGCGATCGAAAGCGTGGAAGGCGGGCTGCTCTCGGAAAAACGATGGTTCGAGAGTGAGGTCCTCGGCTCTCCCGCACCGCGATTCCGCTAGACCGGTCGGGAAAAGATTCGCTGATTGATCGGCCTTCATTCCGTCAGCGTACGCGGTCCTGTTTTTCGCCCAGAGCTTTTTGGGCAGTGAAGGCGAAAACCTGGCTGACATGAGGTGCATGCCTCGCATGGAGTACCGAAGACGCGGTCATTCTTCCTTGCGATCCACAGCGCCGATTTTCGTTCGGATTCTCCGAGCGCGCTGTTTTGATCAAGAAGCTCACAAAGCTGTCAAGTTCGGCGACGGTAAGCGAAGACCCGTAGTCGGCCGGCATGCCACTAACGCCTTGATAGGTGATCGACTGAATTTTCGTTTTATGAGGAGATGAAAACTTCCATCAGGTGTCTGGATCTGCAGGGAGAAGTTGTCTTCGTTGCGCGGAATGCCTGTAAGGATCGTGCGATCGGGGAGGACAATGGTGATGACACCGCGTCCCGGATCCAGATCCAGCTTTGGATTCAAGGTGGCCTTGCGAATCTCTTCTCGGCCGAGCGTCGCCCCATAGAACGTCAAATCTGCCGCGTAAAAACCGCCCTGTCCGTGAACCGCGTGGCATTCGGAGCATTTAGCGGCTCCGAAAAGAGCGCTCAGCCCCGCTGTGCATCGCCTAAAACGGCGAGCCGCGCCCGTTGGCCCTGCAGCGTTCGAAGGTACGCTAAGAGCGCACGGAGGTTCTGCGATCCAAGGGCCCTGAAGGATGGCATGCCGCGCCTGGCCTTCGAGCCTTCGAGAACCCGCATCAATTCCTCATCGGATGTGTGAACCGCTTCAGTGCGAGAAGCGATGTCCGGCCCTCGCTCGCCGCCTTTTCCGTCCAGACCGTGACATGAGGCGCAGACATTCTCAAATGTGTCTTTTGCCCCGGCCATTTGCGGCATCGGAGGACGCCTGCTGCCGTACCGTTCGGGCGGATGTTCCTGACCGCAGAGGTCTGTCGGGAGGCCCGCAGGAGAAAAAAACAGAGTAAACAGAAGGAGGCGTCTCACCCGGTTCTCCCTGCTTCTAAACGGCTCTCGAGCGACTGGCCCGTCCGAGCCTCGAGGCCCTTGAGCGGCTCAAGTCTGCGCTCGGAGAAGGATAGATATTCCACCCGCTTCGCGACGTGTCAACTTCTTTGTTTCGTTCTAACCTTAGTTAATTCGATTAAATACGTTTTGTCGCCCCGTTACGGGCTACAAATCACGCTACCTCGAGCACCGTAAGAAGTGTTAAAGTTTCGCGCACGACGTGAAGATCGGGAGGGGTCCATGGTTCGAATCTGGCAGTCGTTACGCAACCGGCGCGCCTACCTTCTAACCGCCGTCAGTGTGCTTTCCTTATCTGCAGCTGTGGTCCTAGTGAGCCAGCGCAGTCTCGACGCAAAGCAAAGTACAGCGGTCCGGGATTCGAGCGACGCCTCATTGCTCGACGGTTTCCGGCATGTGGAGGTGGCTTCGGTCTCGGACGCGCTCGAACAGCTCACCGGCAAGAAAATGTACATGTCGCATCGCATGCGACCCATTTTTTCCACCCGATTCGCGGGCTTCGCGCTGACCGTCTTGCTGAAGAAGGAACAAAACCACGATCCCGATGCACTTAAGGGGATGCTCGCGGCAATCGATCACGGCAATCAAGACTCCGTGTATGTGATGGTCGTGGAGGAGGGAAGCGACATTGCCGGAATGGGTGGTCTGATGGGGACGGCGATGTCGGCGCGCAATTTTTCAGGAGCGATCATCGATGGCGGCGTTCGCGACGTGGGCTACCTGCAGAAAATCGGTTTCCCGGTGTATGCCCTAGGCATTGTGCCGTCCACATCTGTGAACCACTACCGCTTTGCGGGCGCGAATATTCCGGTAGTATGCGATGGCGTCTCGGTGAGCGCAGGAGACATTGTGGTAGCGGATGCGGATGGCGTTGTGGTTGCGCCGCGTGCCGTTGCGCCCCAGGTCCTCAGATTGGCCCAGGAAATGGATTTCAAGGAGCACTCCATGTACGCCTACATCGAGAAGCTTAAATCCATTGAAGAAGCGGTCGCCAGGTTCGGGAGACTCTAGGCGTGATGTTTGGGCTATGCAGTCGATGAGAAACAGCACGTGGCCATTGCAGCCGGAAGTGACATCTTCAGTTTTGCGTTTCCGTAGCAATTGCTTTTCAAAACCGATTCTCAAAGGAGGAATGAATGTTCCGAACCTTATCTTCGAGGCGTGGCTTTGCGGCGCGTCTTGCAGCACTGATTCCAGGTCTGAGCCTTAGCGGAACTGAGCCTGTTCTAAGCGCCGAGCCGCAGGCCGCCGGAGGCGTGCAAAAACTGGACTATGAGGGGAAGCCCGCCGGCACGGGTTTCATCACCCCTTTGATCATCCACAACGGTGTCATTTATATCGCCGGCCAAGGTGCTCACTCGCATGATCCTGAGGGAAAATTCCCAATGGACATCGAGACCCACACGAAGAAAGTCATGGACAACGTCAAGACGCTCGTCGAAACGGGCGGCGGCAGCATGGACAGCATTCTGCAACTCACCGTCTATCTGACGGCGATCGACAACTACGACGGGATGAACAGAGTCTTCAAAACATACTTCCCAAACGGCGGACCGGCGCGTACGACCGTCGCTGTGGCCGCGCTACCGGGGAACTCACTGGTCGAAATCAACTGCACGGCCGCCGTGACTAACCCCAAGGGAAAGAGGTAAGCCCGATGAGCATCCGTAAAATTTGGAATCGCAGGAATTTCCTCGGAAGCGCGGGCACGTTGGCGGGAATCCTTGTGACAGCCAAAAAGACGTTCGGCTGGACGAACACCCCGTCGGCGACGGGTGTGCCCGCGACCTTGACGGGTTTTGGAGCCACAGGCAGTGTCTACGAAGAACTGGGCGTCACGACGGTGATCAACGGTCAGGGAACCATGACCGTGTTAGGCGGCTCGGTTGTGCGCCCAGAGGTTGAAGCGGTCATGGCTCTCGCGGCGCAGCACTTCGTCAGCATCGCAGAACTGGAAGTGGCGGCCGGAAAGCGAATCGCGCAGATGCTGAAGCTGCCGGACGGGTACTCGGCGATTGTCACCTCTGGAGCGGCGGCGGCAATGCAGTCGGGCCTGGCGGGAATTCTTACCGGCGACAATCCCAAGTTCATCGAGCAGCTTCCCGAGCTTACCGGCATGAAGTCCGAAGTGATCATCCAGAAATCTCATCGCAATCCCTTCGATCACCAGTTGCGCGCAACCGGTGTGAAGCTGGTGGTTGTGGAGAGCCGCGACGATGTGAAGAGAGCCGTCAATCCGCAAACGGCGATGATGCATTTCACCAATTTCGCCAACGCCGCGGGAGAAATCAAAGTCGAGGAGTGGGTCAAGCTCGCGCACGAATACAAGCTCCCGGCCTTCATCGACGCGGCCGCCGATACTCCGCCGGTTTCGCACCTGTGGGACTACGCGAACATGGGCTATGACTTGATTGCCTTCAGCGGCGGCAAAGCCATTCGCGGGCCGCAGTGCGCGGGCATTTTGATTGGAAAGAAGGATCTCGTCGCAAACGCTCTTTTAAACAACAGTCCCCACGAGGACACGCTCGGACGCAGTCAAAAGGTCGGCAAGGAAGAAATTGTGGGAATGGTGAAAGCGCTTGAGTCTTACCTGAACGAAGACCACGCTGCGCTTGACAAAGAGTGGTGGCGGCGCCTCGACGCAATCTCGGCGGAGATTGTCCTCGTGCCCGGCGTCACGACCTCCTTTTCCGTGCCGGACGTGGCCAATCACGTGCCACACATGAATATCTTCTGGGATCCGCGAAAAATAGCGCTTGCGCCTCGCGAAGCGAGTAGCGCTCTTCGCAGAGCGAAGCCGGCTATTGTCATCGAATCCAATGCACACGGCCTGACCATGAACTCGTTCATGCTGCAGCCTGGTGAAGAGGAAATTATCGCCGCGCAGCTCGCGCAGTTGTTCAAGGCGCACATCGCTTGAAATTTTCGAGCACCTCGACAATTGTTTTTTCGCGCTTGCGGAGTTTACCGACGGTGACTGGCAACTTGGGAGCGGCAACGTGAGAGCGCGCTCCTCAAGCCATGTCCGCTGGTTTCTGATTTCCTGGCTGTTTGTACTCAGTGCGGTGGCCTATCTCGACCGCGTCAACATTTCCATTGCCGGCGGATTGATTGCCGAAGAATTCCACCTCACCAACGTTCAGCTGGGCCTGGTCTTCAGCTCGTTTCTGTTCGGGTATGGGCTGTTCCAGACTCCTGCGGGATGGCTGGCCGACCGTTTTGGCGCGAGACGGATGCTCACTTTCGGAGTGCTGTGGTGGGGACTGTTCAGTGTCTTGACGGCGGGAGTTTCAAGTCGCTTTGCCTCGGCGTTGACGCTCTTGATCGTGATCCGCTTTCTCCTGGGCGCGGGCGAAGCGATTATCTATCCGGCCTCCAACCAGTTTGTTTCCCGATGGATTCCCAGCAATGAACGAGGCATCGCCAACGGAATCATCTTCGCAGGCGTGGGAATCGGAGCGGGAATCACGCCTCCGCTCATTTCATTCTTGATGTCGCACTACGGCTGGCGCTCCTCCTTTCTGCTCTGCGCACTTATTGGACTCGCCGCGGGGGCAGTGTGGTACCTCGCAGCCCGTGATCGGCCTCAATGGCATCCCTGGGTTTCGCCAGGTGAGCTCGAGGCAGTTGAGCAGGGGATTCCCGTACCGCAGCGCGGAGGAGATCCGGCGTCTTGTCTTCTTTCCTGGAGGACAATTCTCAGAAGTCGCAGCGTGTGGACCGTCACGCTGGCTTACTTTTGCTTTGGCTACGTTGCCTGGGTCTTCTTCAGCTGGTTCTATCTCTATCTGGCAAGGGTGCGTGGACTGAATCTCAAATCGAGCGCTCTTTACGCCACACTTCCATTTCTGGCGATGGCCGTTTGCAGTCCCTTGGGAGGCGCGATCGGGGACTCCATCACCAAGAGAGCAAACTCGCGCCTTGGGCGTTGTGGCATTGCCGTGCTCGGTTTCTTGTTGACGGCAGTGTTCATTGCCGCAGGATCTGCTGCGCAAGACGTGCGCATCGCCAGCATGGTTCTCGCCGGGGGCGCTGGCTCGCTCTATCTTGCGCAAAGCTCGTTCTGGGCAGTTTCCGCAGATCTGGGCGGCAGATCCTCCGGCTCCGTATCGGGCTTGATGAACATGGGGAACCAGTTGGGCGGCATGCTCACGGTCTCTCTCACACCTTTGCTCGCGGATAGATTCGGTTGGAACGCCTCATTTCACGTCGCTGCGGCGGTCGCCGTTTTCGGCGCGATCTTTTGGCTGGCGGTTGATCCGAGAACGCCACTTGAGGCTTTTTCGGCGATACCAGTGTCTCCGCAAAAGATTTTGAAATGAACGTCCGCGCAAAGAAGGATGCCGCCGGGATCTGGTCGGCTTCCGTTGCTCGGTACCGCCGAGCCGCATGAAAGCCCGGTGACAAACAATCGGGGAAGCGGGTTGGTCAGCTTCCGCTCCGAGAGCAGGAAAAAACCTCGTGTCGCTCGCCCAACTCTCCCGGGCGAATCCTCATAGCCAATGGGCGATTTTTCCCGACTGCAGGCGCTCGCTCGCTGATATCATCACAGTTTGTGAACCCGCTCCAAACGCTCGGCCTTGCTCTGGGTGCCGGCTTTTCATCTGGCGTCAACCTTTATGCGACGGTGGCCACGCTCGGCATCCTGCAACGATTCGGCGTCATTCACCTTCCGCCGACTCTTGAAGCCGTTGCCCACCCGATCGTCCTCGGCATTGCCGTCGCGCTTTACATCATCGAATTCCTCGCAGACAAGGTACCCTACCTCGACACCGTCTGGGACGCGATCCACACTTTCATACGTCCACCCGCTGCCGCCGTGATCGCCTACGGAGCCTCCGCTGGTACGCCACAGGAATGGCGGTGGGCCGCCGCATTGCTGGCTGGCGGGGTCGCGCTGACCTCGCACAGCGCAAAAGCGTCCACGCGCGCGGCCGTAAACACGGTCCCCGAACCTTTCAGCAATTGGGCCCTCAGTTTTGGCGAGGACATGCTCGCTGTGTGGCTCACCTGGTTGGCGACGGTCCATCCCGTCGCAACCATCGCCATCGTCGTGGCGCTTCTGATTCTCTCGGCGTTCCTGCTCTACTATTTGTTCCGCTTCGTGCGCGCCGCGCTCGCGAAACTTTGACGTACGTTTTAGGAGCGTGCCGGTGCGCAGCTTCCCGCTGTGCACCCCACTTCCTCATTTGCGTGCCGCCGGGCATAACGAGGGATCGCTAGAGCAGCGGTAGAACCTCGCCGCTGGTTCGAACACCGGCTCCAAGCGCGCTTTCGTTCGCTGGGCTCGACTCCACGTCCTGCGCGCCGAAGGAAATCCTTCCAACCTGCTGCCGAGCGTAGAATCGCGCGGAAGGCACGCGAATGGCCTGGCCGTTCCTGTTCACTGGAGCGCTGAACGGCCATCCGGGTTTCGGATAGACCATGCTGTGTCCCCAGCGATAGACATAGACGGCCGCAGCATCGCGGTCAAAATCGAAATTGCGTCCGGCAAGTACGCGGTTCAGGTCGGCCCGCAAGGAATCCTCGTAGCTTGAAAAGGGCGTGGCCAGGAGCTTGATTCGCTCGTTAGGCTGTTCTTCTACCGAGGCGGTATTCCCTCCATAGAAGGTGAGCACGGTTTGACGGTTGGGGGTGCTGCGATTCGGACCGACCCAATCGGCTACGACGAAGTCCGCCCAATATTGGCTTCCCCAGTAGTAGGCATCGTAGCCGAGATCGACCACCGGCGCCGCGCTTTGTAGCGTCACGTTCGCCGTCAAGACCGGACTCAACGTCACTTGATCGAAGGCGTTGGTTTGCGACGCGCTCAAAAGTTGCGCACACGCGGTTCGAGCGGTGTGCGATTGTCCGGCGAAAATCACCGCTTTGGCAGTGGCCCGATAGAACTGGCCGTCCTTGAAATAGATCACGCTGGCGTTCGAACTCGTCGTATCCCCTCTCACTACGAGCGCGCCCTGGCGGATGCGCACGTTGTTGCCGGGATCATCCATCGCGGACAGATTGAACGGATTCGCCAGAATTTCGGCCTCACTGCTGCCGGCGATGGCATTCGGGATCAGCCATTTCACGATATGCCGCAGCATCCCTGAATTTCCGCCCGGGTAGGCGAACGCCGGGAAATATTCGGCGGCTAGAAAGCTGATGGAGGTGTAAGCCGAGGCCTGAGCGGTTGTTCCATCCAGAGCATCCACGGCGTATCGAGTATAGAAATCTGAAACCGCCGGATGGAATCCCTTTGTCTGTGTCAGATACGCGTCGAACGTCATCGGCGACAAGTAGTCATATTTCGGATCGCTGTTGTCGGCGGGGTCGGTCGGCGCGCCAGGCTTGTGGTACCAATTCATCAGATCCTGTCTCGCGGCCTTCAAATCATTCACGATGTTCATTGGATAGGGAACAGAATTGAGCCCGGTGCCGTAAGTATCGATGTTCCAGCTGTTCGTGCCGGAGTTCACATAAGGTGTTCGGCTGTCGAAGAAATAACTGTAAAACGGAGCTGGTACCACGTAGTTCTGCCAGAGGATTCCAGTTGTGTTGTAAATATCGTCCAGAAAGGGCGCGTACGGCTGAACCGCGTAAGCCGTCGCGGTCGAAGCGACATCTGGAATCGGGGCCGAATCGTCGCGACTGGCGTTGCCGCCTGGCGTCGGTTGCCCGTCCAAAATGAGAATTTTCGTTCCTGCCCGTCGCCGCGTAGTGTAATAGGCTGCCGAGCATCCGGACATCCCGCTTCCCACGATGATCAGCTCATAGATTCCGTTGTCGGCCAGAATCGGCTGGCTCCCTTGATAGCTGTCGCAAGGCGAGGAGGAGATCACTACGCTGCTGGTCTTGAAGGTGAGCCGGGCGTCTCTCAGCCAGTGCGCTACATTGAAAACCGATGGCAGGTTCCCGCCTCGCAGAACTCGGGGATCACTGCCAATCGGACCGTCGCATGGGAAGGTCGTGCCGGCAGCATACATTTTCATCGGGAAGGAACTGCCGACTGCAGCCGTGCCGGCCGCGATTAACATCCCATTAATGAAATCGCGCCGCTCAATTCTGTCTGTTCCGCCTTTCGCGGACATTGCCGGAGCCTCCTCGGTAATTTTGGGCGAGCGGAGTTGGGCCGCGCGGCGGAATCTACGCGTTTAGAGCCTGGATGGCAAGATTATTTTTTTAAAGCAAGATGGGACTGTGTCCGCAGTCAGGCTTTTTCTATTTCAGATACGTCGCGAGCCAGTCGAAAAATGTCTTGTACCAGAACTGGCTGTTCACAGGTTTCAACACCCAATGTCCTTCATCCGGGAATACCACCAGCTTCGACGGCACTCCCTGCCTCTGCAGGGCACTGAAAAATTCGAGTGATTGCGTGTACGGCACTCGGAAATCCTTTTCCCCGGCGATCACGAGCGTCGGCGTCTTGTACTTTCCCAGAGCGCCCGCGTACGTCACGGGCGCCCACTTCCGATAGCTTTCTGGATTCGACCACGGCGTTCCCTCTGAATCATGCTCTTCGAACCACAGCTCTTCCGTGGCGTACATGGAAACTTTGTCGTAGACACCAGCGTGGCTCACCAGGGCCTTGAAGCGATCGGTGTGCGTCGCAATCCAGTCCACCATGTACCCGCCGTAGGATCCGCCCGCCGCCGCCATCCTTTTCCCGTCGACAAAAGGGTATTTCGCCAGCGTTGCGTCCACGCCCTTCAGCACATCGACGTAGGCTTTTCCGCCCCAATCGTTGGTAATCTCGTCGGTGAACTTCTGCCCGTAGCCAGTCGAACCTCGCCGGTTAATCATCAGCGTCACGTAGCCCGCCCCGGAGAACAGCTGCGCGTTCCAGCGGTAGCCCCACGCGTTCGACCACATCGTCTGCGGACCTCCATGCAACAACACCAGCATCGGATATTTCTTGTTCGCGTCGAATTGCGGCGGCCGGATCACCAGCGCCTGCACTTTCGTTCCTTCCGCCCCGTCAAACCAAAATGTTTCCGGCTCGTTCATCGCGAGCTTGGCAAGCATCGCTTCGTTCGAACGCGTGACCTGCCGCAGTGCCGTGCCGTCGCTGGCGGCGACAAACAATTCCGAAGGCATGGTCAGGCTCGTTCGCGTCAGCAGCAGCGTCTTGCCGTCGCCGCCAAGCTCCATCGCGCTGTTGAATCCGTCCACCAGCTTTTTTGGCGTCGCTCCGGTCCTCGCGGCCATCGCATAGACCGGCTGCTGCGTTTCATTCTCCGCCAGGAAATAGATGGTCTGACTGTCGGGCGACCACGCCAGATTCGTCGCGCTGCGGTCAAAGCCTTCGCTCAGATTTTCAATTTTTCCCGTGGCACGATCGTAGACCATCACCCGCCAGCGGTCGGCCTCGTAACCGGCGGTCAATTGCGCGTGGTAGGCAATGTACTTCCCATCCGGAGAATAAACGGGATTGCCGTCAAACCCGGGCTGCGTCGTGATGCGTTTTGGCTCTCCGCCGCTTACCGGCACGATAAACAAATCCCCGTTCGTGCTGGTCGCTTCAACCTTGTCGGTCACGGCCGTAAAACAGATCTCTTTCGAATCGGGAGAAAAATTGATGTCGCTCTCTTCGCCGCGCTGGTCGGCCGGCACATCGTAGTTCGCTCCCGGCGTCAAATCCTTCGCTTCACCGCTGCCGTCCGACGCGGTCACGAACAAGTGCGCGCGCGGTCCCTCATTCCAGTGCAACCAGTGCCGGTAGAGCAAATTCTCGGCAACATGCGCCTTGACCTTGTTTTTTTCCTTCTCATCATTCCGCTTTTTGTTGCAATCGTCGTCGTTATTCGGTGGACCGGCAGAACGGCTCACGCAATCCGGATATACCGAAGACGTGAACAGAAGCTTCTTCCCGTCCGGCGACCACTTCACAAGGTCCGCACCGGTGGAGATCTTCGTCAATGGATGTGCTTCGCCACCCTCGAGTGACAGCACATACACCTGCGAGTCTCCGCTGCGCGCCGACAGAAACGCGATCGTCTTTCCGTCCGGCGACCACCTCGGCGAAGAATCCTTTCCGCTACGCGTCAACTGAATTGCATCGCCGCCACCCACCGGCGCCATCCACAAATTCGTCGCGTTCCGGTTTGCCTCCATGTCCGGAATCGCTACCGTATACGCCACCCACCGTCCGTCGGGAGAAAGGTCCGCCTCGGCCACGCGGTGCACCGCTATTAAGTCGTCAAACGTGATGGCGTGTTTGGCGTTTTGTTGCGCTCCCGCCGCGCTCGCCAGCATTCCGAGACTCACGCTCAGGAAGCAAGCCGCGGCTCGCTGATGCACACTCGTTCTCATGCTCTCTCCTCGTCAACGAGACAATTGCTGTGGGAATCTTTATTTTGCGACCGTCAAATACTATGCCGATTCTGATCTATTTCCAATATTTTAAGAGCGCATCCTTGGCTATCCGATTACTTCAACGCTGCTTCAAAACCGCCCAATTCGCCAGCGCCAGCACAGCGGTCGATCCCAGCACCACGGCCTCGCCCTTCCCGATGTGGCTCAAGAGCGCCAATACAATCATCACGCTCATCCCGCTGAACACGATTCCTGCCGGCAACACAAAGGGCGCCGGCCCGCTGCGCCTTCGCATGGCGATCAGCGCAATGGCCATCGCCCCGTAAACGACCAGCCTCGTCGCCGCGGAGAGAATCGCGTTCCACCGGAAGTCGCCCAGCGCCGCAAATACGAACAGGGTCAGCGTATACGCTGCGATCGAGACGTGCGGTGTTCGAAATCTCTCATGAATTCGCGCAAAAACACTTGGAAAATCGCCCTGCTCAGCCAGTGAAAACGGTATCCGCGCCGAATGCAGCAGGTTCGCACTCAGATACCCATACGTTGAGATGAGCGCGCCGGCGCCGATCGCCGCCGCTCCCCATGTACCCAGGAATTTTTGCGCTGCGTCCGCCAGCGGCCGCACGGAGCTGCCCGCGCCCGGAAGCGTGCTCAGGACGACATACACCACTCCGCTATAGAGAAAACACTGCAGCAAAAGCGCCGTCAGCAGCGCAAACGGCATGTCTCGTTTTGGATTTCTCGATTCGCCGCCTACAATCAGCGCGCCTTCGAATCCCCCGTACCCAAACACCAGCAGCAGCAGCGCTTCGAACCACCCTTCTGCCGTGGTCCGACCGAAATGCAACGGCAAGCGCAATTCCGGCCGTAACAGCAGCGCAGTCAATCCGCCCCCGATGAACAGCAACACCATCCCAACCTTGACCGCGGAAAAAATGTTGCTGACGGTCTTCCCGATCTTCACGCCTACATAATTCAGAATCGCCAGATGTCCGATCAGCAGTCCGATCACAATCACCTCGGACAATTTTCCGTGCAGGGAAGGGAAGAACTGCCCGAGGTAGTTGGCAAACAAGTCTGCCGCCGCAGCCGGCGCCACGATTCGCGTCAGCAGCATCAGCCATGCGACCACCAAACCGACGAATCTCCCGAACGCTTCACGCGCGTAGAGATACAACCCGCCGGTAGTTTCAAATCGTGAAGAAATCTCTGCAATACACGCGGCGATAATCAGCGCGCCCGAACCCGCAATCACGCAGCTCAACGGACTGTAACCATCCAGACGCGCTGCAATGAGCGACGGCAAGCCAAAAATTCCAGCGCCGAGAATCGAGTTCGCCATCAGCGCGACAAGGCTCCATCGCCCGATCGTTCGAACCAGCTTCGGCTTCCCGCTACTGGACTTATTGGTCGCGCTCAAATGTTTGTCATCGCGCTCGATTGTCGGCAACTACCGCGCCTAATTTGCCACATTCACTGTCGCCGCGCGTCTCTTCGCAACCTCGCTCAAAATATCCGCTCCGCCCGTTGCCACCAGGTGCGGATAGCGCTCACCGCCGTGATAGTCCACTCTGTAAATTTGGAAATAGTCTTCGTTCTCCAGCAACAATTCGATCGGCTCCTTGTTATTCTTCGCCGCGCGAATCGCCTCTCGCAATCCGTCCGGAGACCAGCGGCGCCCGTCCATCGCCACCAGGTGCATACCCGGCGCGATTCCTGCATGGGCCGCGGGCGAATTCTGAGTCACCTCCACAACGGAGCTCGCATCCTCTCCGGCTGGAGCGCGCACGCTGAAACCGAGTGAAAACGAAACGTCCACCACGTGTTGCGAGTCCTCTTCCGCGCGCTGATGATCGTTCATCGCTTCGTTGTAGGTCAGTTTCCAGCCGCTATTCTCCAATCCGGCCAGTGGGGCCCCCGGTCCATGCGAGTGAATACGCGTTTCGAAAAACTTTTTCCAGTCATAAGGTGCAACCGCGTTCATCGCGGCAACAACGTCATCGAGCGAGTACGGTACAACTTTGATCGCGCCATCTTCCGTTCCGTGGAATCTCCTGCAGAAATCGTCTAACGACTTATGTCCCTTTGTTTCCCTGCGGACGATCGTGTCCGCCTCGAGCCAGATCAGCGTACTTTCATCGTAATAATCGACCGACCGCCGCCACGACGAGCCTGCCTGGCGCGCTCCATAAAGGAGCTGCGCGGAAATCGCCGTGTCTTCGAGGTCCCGCCAAGTCCGCCCCGGCCTCTCGTCGAGGTATGCCGCGGTCGCCGCGAGTGTCTCGCGCAGCTGTGCCGGCGTCGAAAATCCGCTTCGCGCTGCCAACATTACTCCGTAATATTGGGTCAGACCTTCATACACCCACAGCAGGTCGCCCTTCATCGGCTCCTGATAGTTTCCCGTAGCCAATCCTGCGGGTCTGCGGTACTTCCCGTTCCAGGAGTGAAAAAATTCGTGCGGCAAGAGATCAGCCAGGGTCTCGAGGGTGTCCGCATCGAGCCACATCCGCTCCGGAGCGCGGTTGTCACTCGATTCGTGATGCTCGAGCCCGTTTGCTTCCAGGCGATCGGTCAACGCCAGCAGAAAATCGTAGTGCCGGTAGTGCCGAGCGCCAAAAAGCGCGCCACATTCCGCCACGAGCTGCCGCAAATGCTGCAGCTGCTCGGGATTTATCGCCGTCGCCGCTGCGCTGTCCGCCGCAACGTTCAATCGATGCTCAGGCCTTTGCCCTGGCGCCAAATCGTAGGTCTTGAAAAACGCACCGGCCAGCAGTGGCGAATCCACCAGCGTTGTTAGCGAGACGGTTTCGAACTCCACCACTCCGTCCGTCCGTTTGCTTCCCGGCAATACTTGAAG